>Ga0070741_10010550_pt1 | contig 17404 bp, 11 predicted proteins | sample Coa_R1_4_FD_66440 | JGI IMG/M metagenome (GOLD analysis project Ga0070741, IMG submission 66440) | Surface soil microbial communities from Centralia Pennsylvania, which are recovering from an underground coalmine fire - Coalmine... | ecosystem: Environmental > Terrestrial > Soil > Unclassified ...
GAAGTTCCCGGACGCGCCGCCTCGTCGGTACATTCGCAGATGAAGGCGGAGCCACCTCTTTCTTCGTTACTGTCTGCATATCCCCATGCTTTTCCCAACTTCGCGACTCATAATACGTCCGTATCTCCTCGGCCAGGGGGGCACAATACACGTCGTATGCTTCCAACTTGCGATTACTGTTACCCAGAACCCGTACGAACTCCACGTCGCTTTGGGGAAGCTGCTGAGCCATCGCTCGTAAAGTCGCTTCGGTGAAGATGTAGTAAGGTGGCAATCCCTGCTCGTCGGCAATCTTGCGGCGCACAACGCGTAAACGCTGGAATAACTCTTCCTGCGCTTCTGGCGGCAGGATTGAGACGGTAGCAGCATGTCTGGTACTCTCAGCCTTATCGGCCTCTTCTTCCAGTTCGCCTTCTGGCACCATATCAGGACTCAGGTTACGTTCCTCGCAGTAAGTGCGGATTTCATCCGTGAAGATGGTATAGTATGCCTCCAGCTTGCTCTTACCAACGCCAGGCACCTGTGCGAAGCTGGAGCGACTCACCGGACGCCATTGCGCCATTGCACGCAGGCTGGCATCGGAGAAGACCACATAGGGCGGTACGCTCTGCTCGTCTGCGAGTTGTTTGCGCAAGGCTCGCAGGCGCTGGAACAACTCCTCGGCCTCTGGCTCCAGCACAATCGTTTTGCTTGCCGCTTTCTCCTGCTGGCGCTGCTGGATGCGTTTGGGAAACGCCGGGATCTCTACCGTGCGCAGTTTCTTCAGGATCTCCACAGACTGCCGATTGAGCTTGAGCACGGGATAGCCATCATGCGCTTCCCCCATGAGTTCCTGTCGCAATAGCGCACGTGCCACATGCGTCCATTCGTCAACGCTCAAATCTCGTCCGATGCCATAAGTGGTAAGTTGATCATGTCCAAAACTGCGAATCCTCTGCGTATTCGCGCCGCGCAAGATGTCTATGATGTGGCGCATGCCAAAGCGCTGCCCGGTTCGCGAAACGCACGACAAGAACTTTTGCGCTTCGATGGTGCGATCCTCCATAGTTGCCGGACGCAGGCAGTTATCGCAGTTGCCACAGTTTTCTTCCTGCGGCTCCTCACCAAAGTAGCGCAGGAGCGTCTGACGACGGCACTCCATACTATCGCCATAAGCCAGGACCTGTTGTAATTGCTGAAGGGCAAGCACCTGGAGATGTTCGTTATAATCAGTGGCTCTCTGGGCAATCAGGTACTCAATCTTCATCCTATCGCCATAGTTAAAAAACAGGATGCACTGTGCGGGCAAGCCATCGCGCCCTGCGCGTCCAGACTCCTGATAATAGCTTTCGAGATTGCGCGGCAAATCATAATGGATAACGGCCCGCACATCGGGCTTGGCGATACCCAGACCAAAGGCAATCGTCGCAACCAGTATCGGCACATCATCGCGAATAAAGCGCTCCTGGTTTCTGGTGCGTTGCTCACTCGTCAGCCCAGCGTGATAGGGCAAGGCGCTGCAACCATCGCTCTCCAGGTCCGCGCTCAACTCCTCTACGGTCTGGCGGCTATGGCAATAGATAATGACCGATTCTCCATCGTGCTCGCGCAGGAGTTGCAGGAGTTCTCTATATGATCCCTTATTCTTAGCGCGCACTTCATAGTAGAGATTAGGACGATTAAAACTGGCTATATGAATATGGGGATCGCGTAGCTTGAGTTGCTCAAGGATATCCTCGCGCACCCGTTCGGTTGCTGTTGCAGTGAGCGCCAGCATGGGGGTTTGTGGATAGCGCTTCCGCAAGCGGCCCAGCTGCCGATACTCTGGGCGGAAATCGTGTCCCCATTCACTTACGCAGTGCGCCTCGTCCACAGCCATCAACGAGAGACCCACGCTATCAGCGATCTGGTCAAGCAGTAATAAGAAGCTCTCACTCAAAAGGCGCTCCGGGGCCACATAGAGCAGTTTTATCTGACCCTCCTGCGCCGCCAATTCTCTGCGTGTGCGCTCGGCTGCGCCCAGCGAGCTATTCACAAAGGTTGCCGCGATACCATTGGCTTGCAGGCGATCTACCTGATCTTGCATCAGCGCGATCAGCGGCGAGATCACCACCGTCACTCCAGGCAGCATCAGAGCCGGTAGCTGGTAGATCAAGGATTTTCCGCCTCCCGTCGGCATCAGTACCAGCGCATCGCGCCCGGCCAATACCAGCTCAACCACCTCACGCTGTCCCGGTAAAAAGCTATCATACCCAAATTGCTGTTTTAGTGTCAGATCAATCGTATCCAATGTTGATATACTCCTACCTACTGCTTGCACGCCATCATAAGAACATTTGTATGTGTATTATATAGGTTTTTGGGCGATAAGCAAAGCCGTGGAGAAGAACAATAATAAATTTTCAGAAAATCAACCAGCTATCCGCCCCGGGGCGGATAGCTGGTTGATTTTCTGAAAATTTATTATTGTTCTTCGTACTAATGCGAAGCGCTGAGCAGGGTCTCGTCGTATTTGTTGTCGTCCACAAAATCGCGGGCCGACATATTTGAACCATTGGGCACGACCCGCCAGAACTTGCCGAGCAGCTCATCCCAGTTGTCAAGGATATACTCGGCATGCTTGCTGCGCGTCTTCCTGGCATGCCATTCGACGACGGAGCGCAGGGCTTCCGCTTCACCGTGATCGTCGATGCGGTGTAGCCCGACCAGTTCGGTGTTGCAGCGTGAAGTGAATTTGTCCTCGGTATCCAGCACGTAGGCCACGCCAGAAGACATACCCGCGCCGAAGTTCTGTCCGGTTTCTCCAAGCACAACCACCATGCCTGCCGTCATGTATTCGCAGGCATGATCGCCGACGCCCTCTACAACGGCAACGGCACCACTGTTGCGCACGGCGAAGCGTTCTCCAGCTCGCCCCGCTGCAAAGAGGTAGCCACCTGTCGCACCGTAGAGCACTGTATTGCCCAGGATGGTGTTTTCGTGCGAGGCGAAGGTTGCATCAGCTGGCGGCGCAATGATGATTTGCCCGCCGGTCATGCTCTTCCCAACGTAGTCGTTGGCTTCTCCGTTGAGGATCAGGCGCATCCCTGGCACGCAGAATGCTCCGAAGCTCTGTCCGGCTGACCCCTGGAAAGTGCAGGTGATGCTTACACCGGGCAACCCCGTGTTGCCATAGCGACGCGCGATCTCTCCGGCCAGGCTGGCACCTATCGAACGATCATAGTTGTGAATGGTATGCTGCGTGATGACGCTGCGCTCGCCAGCGAGAGCCGGTTCTGCTTCCTCCAACAATTGCTCGGCAATCGGGGACGGCGGTATGGCAACATAGCCATCAGGTGTAGAGAATATTGGATGCGGCGCGAGCAGGCCCTCAACGTTAACATCAACGTCCTCGGTACATTGCAGCAGATCGGCACGCCCGATGATATCCTCCAGACGGGATACGCCGAGTTGTGCCAGCCATTCGCGTACTTCCTCGGCTACCAGTGTCAGGTAGTTGACAAGGAACTGAGGCCGACCAGTAAACTTGGCCTTCAGGTCCTCGCGCTGGGTGGCTATGCCTGCCGGACAAGTGTTGAGGTGACACTGACGCGCCATATCACAGCCAAGAGAGACCAGTGCTGCGGTACCAAAACCAAACTCTTCCGCTCCCAGCATCGCACCGATGATCACATCACGTCCCGTCTTGAGTCCGCCATCGACGCGCACTTTCACACGTTTACGCAAGCCATTTTTCACCAGGACTTGCTGTGTTTCAGCCAGGCCACGTTCCCAGGGCATACCTGCATGCTTGATCGATTGCAACGGCGATGCACCCGTACCACCGTCATGACCGCTAATCAGCACATAATTTGCATGTGCCTTTGCAACACCCGCCGCAATAGTCCCCACACCGATAGTTGAGACCAGTTTGACGCCTACTTTTGCCTGCGGATTGATCTGGTGCAGGTCATAGATCAACTGCGCAATATCCTCGATACTATAGATGTCGTGATGTGGCGGCGGCGAGATCAGTGGGATACCCGGTACGGTATGACGCAGCCGAGCAATAAATGGCGAAACTTTGGCCGGGGGCAGTTGACCACCCTCGCCGGGCTTGGAACCCTGCGCCATCTTAATCTCTAGCTCCTGGGCACGCACTAGATATTCGCTGGTGACGCCGAAACGCGCCGAGGCCACCTGCTTGATCTTGCTGCTGACGGGATAGCCTTCGAGCGTCTCATGATACCAGTCGGGGTCCTCACCACCCTCACCGGTATTGTTACGCGCGCCCATGCTATTCATTGCCGCAGCAATTGTACGATGCGTTTCAGCGTTCAGCGCACCAACCGACATCGCGGAGATCACAAAGCGCAGGCGGATCGATTCCATCGGTTCAACCTGCTCCAACGGGATCGGCGTGGTTGGTAAGAAAGAGAACAGATCCCGCAAAGCTGTTGTTGGTCGGTGATAGACCATCGATGTAAACTGCTGGTAATCCTCTTTGCTGCCAGTCTGTGCGGCTTTCTGTAAAGCGCGCACGATAAGCGGATTGAACGCATGATATTCGGCATCGCGGCGGAAGCGATAGCGTCCCAGGTCAGCCAACTTACGTCGTCGCGGGTTCGTCTCAACCGGGGCTTGCTGGAGCGCTTCACACTGCTTGATAATCTGCTCGGCAACGTGCTTAAAGGTAACCTTGCCAGGATGGCAGGCCGAACCGGCAAAGCAACGCTCGACAAATTCGGGGGCAAGACCAACGACTTCAAACTGACCGGCACCAACGATATTGCGCAGGGTTGAGATACCCATACGCGTCATGACTTTACACAGACCATCTTCGACGACATGGATATAGCGTTTCACCGCCTCTTCGTGGGTCAGGTGCTCCAGGCGGCGATCACTGGTCAACGCTCGGACACTGGTCAGCGCCAATGTCGGGACGATAGCTTCCGCACCATACCCAAGCACCAGCGCAAGCTGGTGAATATCGCAAACAGTTCCTGTTTCGCAGATGAGCGAGACATGCGTTCGCAGGCCACGATTGATCAGCGCGCGATGGACAGCGCCTACCGCAATAACCATAGGGATAGGTGCTCTGGATAGCGTGGCATCGCGGTCACTCAAGATGATCAAGGACACACCATCATTAATCGCGGAAACGGCCTCTTGTTCCAGACGATAGAGGGCAGCTTCAAGCGCTTCTGATCCCTGAGCGATTTCAAAGGTTGTGCTTACTCTGCGCGTACTGAAATGTGTATCATTGAGAGCCTGTATTGCCTCTAACTGAGCTTCGGTCAGGATGGGCGTTGAGAGGTGCAGCAGATGGGCATGCTCTGGTGTCTCCGTGAGCAAGCTTGCGCGCCTACCAAGATAACTATCGAGCGACATCACGATACGCTCACGCAGCGGATCGATGGGCGGATTCGTCACCTGGGCGAAGCGCTGGCGGAAGTAATCCGAGAAAGAGCGCGTCTGTCCCGAAAGCACCGCGAGCGGCGCATCGTCACCCATACTCCAGGTAGCCTCTTTGTTGTCCTGCAGCATCGGGCGCAACACCATCTCAACATCCTCATGTGTATAACCAAAGAGTTGCTGACGGGCAAACAGCTCTGCCTCTTCCAGCACCTCGCTAGATTGCTCAGAGGACTCTATAGCAAGTTCCGACAGATGCGTAAGATGCTGATCTAACCACCGCTGATATGGTTGGCGCTGCGCCAGCATCTCTTTGATCTCGTAGTCACGCAGGAAAACATGGCGTTCAAGATCAACAGCAATCATCTCACCGGGTCCCAGACGCCCCTTCTCAACAACCTCATGCGGTTCTACGGACAATACGCCAGCCTCAGAAGCAACGATGAGCAACCCCTGTTCGGTGAGAACGTAGCGCGAGGGACGCAAGCCATTACTATCCAGTGCGGCCCCCACCACCTTCCCATCGGTGAACACAAGCGCGGCTGGACCATCCCACGGCTCGATGATGCCAGCATGGTATTCGCACCAGGCGCGTTGCACATCATCCATCTCAGGATCGTGCTCCCAAGAGGGTGGAATTAACATCTGCATACTATGCAGCAGATCGCGCCCGGAAAATGTCAGAAGTTCGAGCGCATTGTCGAGTTGACCCGAGTCGCTCTGTGATTGCACTACGGGCAGTAGATCCTCAATCTTATTCTCCCAGAGCGGCGAAGCAAATGCTCCCTCGCGGGCCTGCATCCAGTTAAGATTCCCTCTGATAGTATTGATTTCCCCGTTGTGTGCCAGCATACGCATAGGCTGCGCCAGCGGCCAGGCCGGGAATGTGTTGGTGCTATACCGCTGGTGGAAAACGGCAAGAGCGCTGATATAACGCGGATCAGCCAGGTCCAGATAGAACTGATCCAGTTCGGTTGGTGCCAGTAACCCTTTGTGAATAAGTGTCGTATGAGAGAGAGACACGATATAGCAATCAACAATCTGAGCTTCATCCAGACGGCGTTCGATCAGGCGACGGGCATAATAGAGAGTTCTCCCATAGTGTTCAGGAGCAAGTTGGGCAGGACGCGAGAGCAGCACTTGCACAATCTCTGGAGCAGTTTCTCTGGTCTGCGGTCCCAGGACGCTATAGTCAATTGGAGGCTTGCGCCAGTTCAGGAATACAAGGCCAACCTCAGAGAGCGTTTGTTCGACAATCTGACGGCTCTTCTCAGAGGCAGCAGAATCGCGTGGTAAGAAGATCATACCGACGGCCAGATCATCAGGGTTGGCAAGATGAATATTTTGTTGCGCCAGTTCTTCAAGAAGCAGGGCAGTGGGGATCTGGGTCAGAATGCCGGACCCATCGTTCGTTTTCGCATCGACATCTTGAGCGCCACGGTGAGTCAGGCGAGCCAGGGCTTCAAGAGCGGTCTGTACCAGGTAGTGGCTGGCTTCACCAGAAACATGTGCCAGAAAACCGGTACCACAGGCATCATGTTCCCAACGACTCTCGTAGAGTGGATACTGTGCACACTCAGGATCAGTGGCTTCATGCTTGTGCGTCATGCATTGCTCTCCCAAAAAAAACACTAATCGTTCAATGCTAGAGGCATTAGGAGGCACCAACGCTGGAGCCAGAGGGCCTCGACAATCAAAATTACGCTCGTCGAAGACAATTTCATAACTTATCTGGATACCATCTAAATATCCATAATGGGGCCAAAGGCACGGGACTATAGCGCAAGGAACTGCATTGTGAGGCATCATTGGTAAAGGGGAGCTGCTTAGCTCCTAGCGTAGGAGGCAACATCACCACTGCTTAAGGAGAGTATAACACACCGGGAAGTCTCTAAACAAGATTTCCTTATGTAAGAAATGTATACTCTCTTTCCTGCCACGTAGTATATTTTCTCTTCTCCGTGCACAGGTTGTCGCATTGAAATAGTATGCTTGCTTTTATTAGCGAGCAGCGTGTTGGGATAGTTGAGCAAGAAGACCAATGGCAATAATAGCCAGGCAAATCGCAATAGTAATCAGGGTGATCAGTATTGCTTGCTGCCAGAATCGACTCTGTTGTACCTTATCGGGCACGTAAGGTACAGGTGTCACCTCCTCTAAATTTCGCAAATCATGAAGCATATCCTTCATCGATTTATAGCGCTTGTCCGGGTCACGCCGGATAGCTTTCATCACTACAGTTGCCAACTCAGGCGAAAGATCAGGATTGCAGTCCAGGATCGGGGGCGGATCTTGCGTGGCGTGCTGATTGATAACAGCGAATACATTCTCCCCTTCAAACGGCGTATGCCCGCACAGCATCTCGTAGAGCATTACCCCGACTGCATAGACATCGGACCCGGCCATACCCCGCTCGCCCTTCAACTGTTCGGGCGACATATAATCGGGCGTCCCCACTGTGCCGGTTAGCCCACGCCATGTTACACGGCGCGCTCCTTCCAGCAACGCCACGCCAAAATCGATGATTTTCACATTGCCATCTTCCTGTATCATGATATTCTCAGGCTTGATGTCGCGGTGAAAAACACCATGCTCGTGACAATAGGATAAGGCATCACATATCTGGAGGGTAATGCGTAGCGCTTCTGCAGTAGGGAGTGGTTGTCCGCCGTGATCTTCTAACACCGCACGTAGCGTGCGCCCCTGGATATATTCCATCACAAGGTACTCATCACTACGCCTCTCATCTAAATTGAGCAGGTGTTGCACATGTGGATGGTTAATGCGGCTACCTATCTCGGCTTCTCGCTTATAACGTTCAAAAACAGCGATATTACCGATTAGATCATCATTAGGGAACTTGAGAACAACCTTTTGTTGAGTATCCGTATCCAGGGCCAGATAGACGCGATTCATACCACCATGACCCAGTAAACGAATGATCTCATAATGGTCAATCTTTGCCCCTGGTGCATAAGCTGTCGTCATAGGCTCTACGTGCTCGCCCCTCCATATTTTGGACAACAGTAACCTTTGCTCCTAGTATAGCACACCAGGAACTTGAACACCAGGGATGAAATTGCTATGTTTCATTGTCATCCAGTGGTGCTTCTGCCAGCCTATCAGGCGCTCATAGCATTGTATGAGCGCCTGACTTGACTTACTGATTAGCAGTGTAGCTTATCAGTCAGCACCACCTGTACTAACCGAGACTTCGTCTAGCTTTTCTTTATGATCCTCCGGGTGTAAGATGGGTATACCAGTTGTCAACTTACGGACGTACAGGAACGCAAAGCCAATCACCAGCCAGGCGATACAGAAGACCCCAGCAATGATCGTGTCCCTCTGCGTACTTCCGCCTCCGACGATGGCGTAGTAGAGAACGGCGACAAGCATTCCAACATTGAGAATGGCACCCACGATCGGGGCAATCACGGTGTTGAAGATCGGGCGTCCCGCCACACTTGCGAAGGCAATGACACAGATGATACAGGTCATCCCATAGAGCAGGAAGGTCCCAATATTGGAGATCAGCGTGATCTGTAAGAAATTATCAACGCTCAACACGCCGTATGAACCGATGATAGCGGAGAGCACAGTCAGCACGATGACCGCCATATGAGGTGTGCGATACTTGCCATGCAGGAAGCCGAAGATCAACGGCAGTTCCTTGTCCTTGCCCATCGCATAGGTCACGCGCACACCAGTATTCAAACAGGAGAGCGTAGTACCAATCAGAGCAAGCAACACGGTAAAGGCCATGACCGTCGCAAATGCCGTGCCACCGTGGAACATCTGATCACCGAGGTATTTGGCAATATCGCCAATGGGAGCACTTGAAGCTGCTGCCGCATCGAAACCAATGAGCTTACCACTCTTGTAGTAATCACCAATGACGAAGTTGGCGGCAAAGTATTCGATCAGGTAGAAGATGAAGCCCTGAATGATCAGCGAGAGAATGACCCCGCGTGGAATATCGCGCTGCGGATTTTTCGCTTCGGCAGCCAGTGCGGTCGCCGACTCAAAACCAACGATCAGCAGAATAGCGATGGTTGACTGGAAGAGCAGGCCATTGAAATCGTGAGGGGTAATCACGCTCAATGCGGTCGGATGCAGATAGTGAATCTCCGGGTGAGAAGCACGATAGATAATCGCGATGATCGAGAAAATCAACAGCATCGCAATCTGGATGACGTTGATGATGATGTTAGCCATTGTTGAACCGGTAACACCTATATAGGCAATGGCACCTACGATGATTGCAGATACAATACACACAAGGATCAATTCAACGGGCGTACCAAAGCTTGGGAGAAAGGTCTGGATGATGTAGGAGACCAGAGTGCCCATGAAGGTCACCATCACTCCAGGATAAATCCAGTAGTACAGATGCGAGGCCCAACCGACAATGAACTTGCTCAAGCGAGCGAACTTGAAATGGCGATGCTCTTCTTTGTGCAGCACCGCTACCTCGGCAAAAAAGTAAGAACTGCCGGTTCCTGCTTCCGGATAGCGCTTCGCCAGCGCCGAATAACTTATTGCCGTAAAAAGCGCAATAATAGTAGCAACTAAGACGGCGGCCCACATGTTGGGCGCACCAGACACCGATTGTCCTGCGAATGTGGTCCAGAGGAAGGCCCCGGGCGCGATCAGGGCCATAGCATTGATTGTTACCCCGGTCAGTCCCAGGGTTGGCACCATTTTGACTTCATTCGATTCAGCTGCCATGCAATACCCCTTTTTGTGAAATTATTACAGCCTGACAACACATCATGGCACCTTTACCACGCCGCTTAGCTCGCAGCGCTTACCACTAGAAAGAGTTTGAGGAGCTATCGTTGCACCAACCATCGTTTCTCTTCTTAGTAGAGAGTATAGAGAATACTCAACCCACAATGATACAGATAAATTACAAGAAGCACTTTAGCTAAATTTTGTGCAAAATATACAAAGTACTTCGGCGTGTTTGCAAAATGTTTTCTCAAAAACATTTTGACTCCCCTCTTTTTGTACGCAAGTAACACCGAGATTTTGTGCAGGTTGCCCTTGTATAGACTGGGCGCGTAACCACTCAGGCCCAATCGCCCACCAGGGGCGGCGCGAACCGCGTAGCGCCGCCCCTGGTGGGCGATTGGGCCTGAGTGGTTACCTGTGCACCGTAATCACAGCCAGTCAGCGGCGCGAATAGCTCTGAGATATGCCAATATGCTAGAATAAATGTGATGCAGCGTTGAACAGCGGGTCAATGGTGACGTGAGATATCTGACATATTGAAGGATCGAACATGCCAGAACAAGACTACCGCCGAGAGAAGGATGCTCCTCTGCGCCACGATATTCGTACATTAGGAAACGCACTGGGACAGGCCATACAGCGCTATGGCGGCTATCACGTTTTTGAAACGGTCGAGCGGCTGCGCAATACCTGCAAACGGCTGCGCGACTGTACGGAACGCCTGTCCGAGGCATCCCCTGCGCAGAGAACACAATTGCAAAGCGAGATCGAGGCGCTCGCGCACGAGATTTCTTCCATCGTCAATAATTGCGACCTCGACACCGCTATTGACGTTATACGCGCCTTTACGATCTATTTTCACCTCGTCAATACCGCCGAGCAGTACCATCGCATTCGCCGCCGTCGCGTCCACGAGACCAGTAGTACGCATCAGCCTCAGCGTGGCTCACTTGCAGCCTTGATCAACTTTCTTGCAAAGAACGATCTGCAAGCCTCAACGATCCAGCATCTCCTGAATCAGACTGCCATTGATCTGGTGTTCACGGCTCACCCCACAGAAGCCACACGGCGCAGCCTGATCACCAAATCCCGCCGGATCACGGAACTGCTGGAGGCTAACGACCGCCAGCATAGCATGACGCCGCGCGAGCGTACGCACTGGCAAAGCGCACTGGAAGGCACAATTGACCTGCTCTGGCGCACAGATGCCGTGCGTCATGTGCGTCCACAACCCGTTGATGAGATTAAGATGGGCATCTATTACCTGGATGAAATCCTTTACGATGCCCTGCCCGATCTCTATGCCGAGTTCGAGGAACTGCTCCAGGATGCCTATCCCCAGGTCCACGTGCCAACGTTTCTTCGCCTGGGTTCCTGGATCGGCGGCGACCAGGACGGCAACCCCTTCGTCAACCCGGATACCTCGCTGACCGCGCTGCGTCTACAACGCGGCTAGGTGATCGAGAATTATCGCACGACTATCGAATCGCTGGCCCAGGAGTATTCACAATCGCTCAACCACGCTCACATTACGCCCGAGTTGCAGCGCTCGCTTGAGTACGATGCCACCTGCCTGCCCGACTACAACCAGGAATTAAGTCCCCAAACGGCGCTAGAACCCTACCGACGCAAACTCTCGTTTATGTGGAAACGGCTAGAAGCCACGCTTGCCCCGTCCCCCAGGTCCACACCCTATCTGATCTCTCCTGAAGTTGAAATCAATGGAGAACATACACCTACCGCCGCTTATATCAGCGCAGACCAGCTACTAGACGACCTGCGACTAGTCTACAATAGCCTGCTTGCCGATGGGGAACTCGATCTCGCACAGGGACGCCTCAGCAAGTTGATACGCCAGGTGGAAGTCTTCGGCTTCTACTTTGCGGCGCTCGACGTACGTCAGCACAGCGAGCGGCACGCAGCTGCGTTGGCCGAACTGCTGACCGTCACGGGGCTACGCACCGACGACTATACAAAGCTCGATGAAGCAGAGCGTCTCTCCATCCTGGAGAATCTGTTGCGCGACCCACGCATCCTGACGCGTCCTGGCTTGCACCTGAGCAAAGATACCGCACACATACTGAACACATTCCGTGCTATCCGTCAGGCACGCGAAGAATTCGGCAACAAGGCGATTACCTGCTATATCATCAGTATGTCGCATACTTTGAGCGACTTGCTGGAAGTGCAGTTCTTCTGCAAAGAGGTGGGCATTCCTGACTTGCCGATTGTGCCACTCTTCGAGACGATCGATGATCTACGTGATTGCACAGAGATTCTGGAGCGAGCTTTCACGTACCCCAATTACAAAGCGTACCTGGAAAACTGCCAGCGCGAACAGCAGGTCATGCTGGGCTACTCCGATAGCAGCAAGGACGGTGGTATTCTCACCTCCAGCTGGGAGCTTTACCAGGCACAATGTCGGCTGGCAGAGCTTGGCAAGCGTCACGGCATCGGCATCACTATCTTTCACGGTCGCGGTGGTGCCATCGGTCGCGGCGGGGGTCCGATCTATGAAGCTATTCTTGGGCAGCCGCCGGGCACGGTCAACGGGCGACTGCGCATTACAGAACAGGGCGAGATGCTTTCCTTCAAGTATGGTCTACACGAGATTGCCATACGCAACATGGAACTTGTTGCCGCTGGCGTCATACAATCGAGCATACCCAACGAAGATATCATCGAAACACAGGTCCATCCGCGTCCTTCTGAAAAGTGGATTGCGGTGATGAATCGTGTATCAGAAAGCGCACACACACGTTATCGCAAACTGATCTACGATGATCCTACCTTCCTGACCTTTTTCGAGCAGGCGACACCAATCCTGGAACTGGGTTGGCTCAACATCGGCTCACGTCCAGCCCGCCGCACGAAAGGCCGCAGCATCGATGAACTGCGCGCCATTCCCTGGGTCTTTTCCTGGATGCAGAGCCGCTACGTGCTGCCCAGTTGGTACGGCGTAGGAGGAGCGCTTGAGGAATATTTACAGGAAGACCCTGAGCATCTGGCCCAGTTACAAGACATGTATAGGCGCTGGCCCTTCTGGCGCGCCTTCATGGACAATTTGCAGATGACACTCTCCAAGGCGGATATGCACATCGCTCAGAGCTACGCCACGCTGGTTGCCGACGAGGCATTACGCCAGCGCATCTCCCAGGAAATCCAGGAGGAGTACGAGCGTACACGACGCACAGCGATCAGTATCGTCGGTGGCAAAGCCTTGCTCGATACCTCGCCCGTACTGCAACAATCTATCCTGCGGCGCAACCCCTACGTTGACCCATTAAGCTACTTCCAGGTAGTACTGCTGCGCCGCCTGCGTGCCCTCGGCGGTCCCTTGATGCTGGACAAAGAGGCTGAACAGCAGGCCAGCGCCGAAGAGCGCGAACGAGCACACCTGACCTACGCTGTGCTCCTGACGATCAACGGCATCGCAGCAGGTGTGAGGAATACAGGGTAAAACGAGAAAACAGATTTTTCTTTTCATTTTGCGTGCTAGCACGCAAAATGAAAAGAAAAATCTGTTTTCTCGTTTTACCCCTTTGGAGAGAGTTCTATCAAGCGCTGAATAGTATCAAAGGGAGGCCAGATCGTGACAAATACACGCTCGATACCCAGAACCTCCCAGGCAGCCAGTTTTTCAGGTTCTGGCAAGTCACTGCCCATGAACACAGATAACTTGATAGAGCGCTGCGCGGCCATCGTTTCATCGCGAGCGAAGCGGATGATCTCTTCATCAGGATACACATTGATCTCATCAGCATACTCGACGGCGCTATGTATCAGACGCCGAGAGTTACCGGCACCAACTACAACTCGCGGCGCTCCCGGTGGAACCGGTGTACAGGCGGCATCCTTCAAGTGTAGATGCTCACCCTGGTAGGTCACCATTTCGCCACGCCATATCTGATGCAGCACGGCAACCGTTTCTTTGAGCTGTGCAATACGTGTGAGGGCATCAGGAACAGGTATGCCCCAGGCACGCGCCTCCTTGAAATAATCTCCTGCGCCAATGCCAAGCTCGAAACGACCGCTACTGATCAGCGATAGCATGGAAGTTTCCTTAGCAAGCACACCCGGCAAGTAATTCATACGATCAATCACCATTGGTACAAGATGGATACGCTTTGTTGTCAGTGCCAGCGCTCCATAAGCCGACCAACCACAAACCATCGCCCATTCAGGCTTTTCTGAATGATAATGATCCCAGAAACCAATTGCATCAAGGTTGCTGTTATCCGCGATTTGCGCAGCCTTCATGATAGCATTCCAATCGCCTGTAGGCCCAAAGATAAGTCCTATACGCATTAACGATACCTCCGATTTTGCTATGAGAGATTTCAAGATAGGGATGTAGCACTTACATATTTCTGTCAGTACGCAAAAATTCTAACAGCTACCTATTGACATCTTTCGTCAGGAAATATAATAACTAAATCGAGATTTGTTGCACGAGAGCATCTAAACATCTTCAGATGCTCTCGTCAGTCGAAAGCAAGAGAGCTTATGCAACATGTATTGAGAACACTGCGCTGGCAGAACAGTGAAACCAGAGGCCAACCTATTACGGCATACGGCAGGCAAGTCACTCCCATCGGACGCATCATGAGAATCGAGTGCAGTTGGGGAGGCTTCGTCTGGCATCGTCCGGTGGCAGTCGAGGTTCGTGAGGGCGAAATTACACGCCGCCTGCCTATCCGTAACATCACCCAACAGGCTATCACCAGCCTTACGCTGGCGGCCATTGTGATAGCCTTGATACTGGCACGACGGACCAATAAACACACGAAGGAGAAACGTTGATGACCACAACACCAGAAACAATCCAATCGACAGACAACATCGCACATATTCTGAGCAATCTGGCGAATACAGCCAGAGCCGATGCCGTCTTCGGACAACCACAGGAACACAACGGCTACGTCGTTATCCCCTGCTCTGAGGTCACGGCCGGGCTTGGCATGGGCTTTGGCGGTGGTCCCACTCTTCATAGTGAACAAGGGCCACAGACCTACGGTGGTGGTAGTGCAGGCGGTGGTGGTGCTTCTGGACGCCCCATAGCTGCAATTGTGATATCGCAAGAGGGCGTGAGCGTGAAGCCTATCGTAGACGTAACAAAAGTCGCACTGGCCGGTCTCACCACAGGCACATTCATCCTGCTCCAATTATTCCAGCTATTTCGTCAGGGACGCAACGCGAAGGCCAGCAAGACCCCCTCACTGGGCAAATTGAAACGGGCTATTGGGTAATAACCAGCATCTTTCTCAGAACCACTTTAGATAGAGAGATACTGCATTTTTATCTTAAATGCAGTATCTCTCTATTTATTTGTAGATAGTTTTATAATAATTTTAGAAATAAAACTATATTTACTCCCTCAAGCAAGTATCCAGGCCGCATTCGCAAAGATCTGGCTTACCAGTACTTGAACAAGGGCTATTGCGAAACATCTCCAACGGGAGCGGTTACTTACATTATGCACTACGCGTTCAAACGTATATGCTTGCGAGAATAACCTCACAAGCCAGGATAGAAAACGTTTGTCTATTTGTTCATAAGGAGCGTTTCTTACGATGGATAATGCACACCGATCTGACCAGTCCGATAGTTCTGGTGAAGTGAGGGGATTGTCATGGGGCCACAACTACCTGATGTGTCCGCCTGATTACTTCGGTGTCTTCTACGAAATCAACCCCTGGATGCATACCGATATAGCACCTGACAGAGAGTTAGCATATGAACAGTGGCACAATCTTGTGGCAACGATCAGGAAAGCAGGAGCAACGGTGAAAACGATGGAACCTGTACAGGGTCTCCCTGATCTCGTCTTCACTGCCAATGCAGGCCTGGTCGATGGTCGGCGCTTTATCCCGAGCAAGTTCAAGTATCCAGAAAGACAACCCGAGGTTGCTTATAACAACGCATGGTTCCACTCTCATGATTACGAGGCTGCGGAATTCTCCAGCGATCCTGCGCTATATTTTGAAGGTTGTGGCGATGCTTTTATCGTCGGCGGTCAGTTAGTCGCTGGTTATGGTTTTCGCACCGAACTCGCGACTCACGCCGTGCTTGCCAGAACACTCGGAGTTGCAGTACACTCTATCAAACTGATCGATCCGCGCCTCTATCACCTGGATATCAGCTTCTGCCCGCTGGACGAGCGGCACGCCATTATTGCTCCTCCCGTGTGGGACAGGAAAAGCTGCGAGGGGCTTGAGCAACTTATACCGGAGCCGCTTGTGCTCGATTTGGACGAAGTGTTGACCTTTTGTGCCAACTCGGTCGTCGTCGGCAAAACCATCATCATGCCGCACTGCCCACCACGCGTCGGGCGCATCCTGCAACGCTGGGGCTACGAAATCTGCGTTTGCCCGGTGACCGAGTTTATCAAAGCGGGAGGTGGCATACGCTGTCTCACGCTAGCGCTCGATGTTTCTTACCAATAGGCAAGGCGAACAGGAGCGAAAAAAGCGCAAGATCGGAGAAGTTTTTTTGAGCAGTGTTGGTTACACTTGATATTACACCTTTCTCTCAATGAGAAACTTCAGACCTGGTTGCAATAACCAGGTCAATCTCAAAAAGGAGGCATCAACAATGAGTTCACAAATATCTCGACCGCAAGACTCACCATCTCCTGATGAGACCGAAGTTCGCGCGCTCTATCGGGAGTTGTTGGATAGCTGGAACAGGCGGAGCGCCGATGCCTACGCCACTTTGTTCGTTGACGATGGAAATGTCATTGGCTTCGACGGGAGTCAGATGAACGGGCAAGCGGAGATTGCTTCAACGCTTCAGCAGATCTTTAGCGATCATGTAACAGCCCCTTACGTAAGTAAGGTCAGCGATGTCCGCTTTCTGACCCCCGAAGTTACCGTTCTCCGTGCAATAGTCGGGATGGTTCCCCCTGGTCAAGCGGATATCAATCCTGCGGTCAACGCAATTCAGACCCTCGTTGCCATCAGGCGCGATGGCACGTGGCGCATCTCACTCTTTCAGAACACTCCAGCTCAGTTTCACGGCAGACCAGAGCTAGTTCAGCAAATGACAGAGGAGCTACGGCAGTTGCTCCAATAGATTTGCCATAGGGCCAGGACGATCGCATGTAAAGCAACAAGGTTTTGCAGAGGAAATTTGTACTCCAGCCAGCCTTTTAGATGTGGTTGCCCTGTCCCTATCATCACCCAATCTGCGTGGGCTCGATTTGTTTGCTATAGATTATATCGTGGTCAGCAACCTGGAAACCAACGGCACAGAAAACATTGTGTGCCTTCGTGTTGTCGTCCCTGGTGATAAGCAT
>Ga0070741_10010551_pt1 | contig 17404 bp, 15 predicted proteins | sample Coa_R1_4_FD_66440 | JGI IMG/M metagenome (GOLD analysis project Ga0070741, IMG submission 66440) | Surface soil microbial communities from Centralia Pennsylvania, which are recovering from an underground coalmine fire - Coalmine... | ecosystem: Environmental > Terrestrial > Soil > Unclassified ...
CGAAAGCGGACGCAGCATGCTGTTTGACTTGCGCGAGCCGCAGCATCCTGCGCTGGTCACATCATTTGGCGACCTGGGTGGATACATGCACCCGCACACCTATGTGCGCCTCAGCAACGGCCGCGTGCTGGCAACGTTTCAGTATCACGGAGGTCACGAACCGAAAAGCGAGGGCGGAGGATTGGTCGAGTTCGACGAGCGCGGCCACCTGATCCGCAGCGGCAGCGCCATGGATCAGGCTGCGAAAAGCGAACTCATTCGGCCGTATAGCCTCGTCGTTCTGCCGGCCCTCGACCGTGTCGTGAGCACGAATACATCCATGCATTTCAAGACCGACGGCGAAACCCGCACGATTCAGATCTGGCGGCTGTCGAACCTGAAGCTTTTGCGCACCATGGTGCTGCCCCCCGGTCCTCGTGGATCGGAGCAGGATGCGCCAGGCGAACCGCGTCTTCTCGACGATGGCAAGACAGTACTCATTCACACATTCAACTGCGGGCTGTACCAGTTGCAGGGCCTAGAGACGGATCACCCTTCCGTCCGTCATGTGAATACGTTCGATGGCGAGATTTGCGCGGTGCCGCTGCGCATCGGTCGCTATTGGGTGCAAACCCTGTTCTCCGCGCACGCACTGGCTGCCTACGACATTTCCGACCTGGGTAAGATCCGAGAAGTGTCGCGCATCACCTTTGACGATAAGCAGAAGCCGCATTGGATCGCGACCGACCCCGACAATCGTCGCATCATTCTGAATTCCGGCGAATATGGCGAGCATCGCTTGTTCATGCTCAGCTTCGACCCTGAAAACGGGGCATTGAAGATCGATAACCGGTTTCGTGATCCGGGAAGCGACCGCCCCGGAGTCAGCATGGACGGCAAGGCGTGGCCGCACGGTTTTAAGGGGGACGCCTATCCGCACGGGACAGTGTTTTCACGAACTGCGGTTCCTGTGAAAAGCGGATTGGCAACGAAGTGAGCCTGGCGCGCTTCACACGTGGTGATGAATTCGACGGAAAGTAAGATTAATACGGGGCCCGCTCACCTGCGGCTGTTTGGGAACCTCATGCTTGAAATTCAATTGTGTATCCCCTGCCATAATCAGAAGGCTACCGTGAGGAAGTGTTCTGGAGAAAATCAGCGGGGCAGTTTTGTGTTTCAGCCGAAATAGGCGCGGCTCACCGAGACTGACGGAGGCAATCACAGGCCCCATCTCGGGTTCGGCATCGGCGTGCAGTCCAACACTGTCGTTTCCGTTTTTGTACAGGTTGCAGAGGACGGCGTTGTATCCGCGCCGGTCGAGTCCGATCTCCCGATATGCACTCGGCGGAGTTGCCTCTTCAACCCGGCGTTTGAGCTCAAGCAATTCCGGTAACCATGGTAACGGGGAATACTGCCGCCTGGAGTAGGTGTACTGAGTTTCGGGATCGCCGTAATAGGCTTCATCGCGAGGGACAGGATACCCAAAAGAGGTATTCCGTCGCGCCCACTTGCAGCGGTTCAGCAAGGATTGCAGAAAGGCGCTGGCCTCGTCCGCGGCCAGGAAATCCGCGTCATAGTACAACTCTGCGCCGGGCAGTGGAATGAGCTCAACCATGGGAAAAGGAACTCCTACAGGATATCGTGATGCAGGGCAAATCCAAGGTCGTGCCAAAACTATGCAAATGATTGCACCCCGCGATCGCCGGAGTCGCGTAGAGCAATGTTGCTGATCGCCAAGCTTTGGTCAGAGACGTGCATTTTCCCAGCCTGTTCACGCCGGACTTTTGATTCGCGTAGTCATGAAACGTGCCCGCAGGAGATTTTCAGGGACTCTGGGAGGGATGTATGAAGTACGTTTTGGCTTTATCTTGTCTGTTCCTGTTCGGTATCGGCGCAACTACAGCACAGGTGGGAGCGGTGCTTAGCAGCCAACCGCAAGTAATGAGTGTTCCGAGCCATCCCCAACGCGCCACGCAGCAGGCTCTCTCACGAGAGGAGAACCTGCTGGAATCGTCCAGTCTCACCTCGGCGAAGGGCGAGCGGCCGCTGTGGGAAGCACCGCAGCAGGTTACTTACGTAATGCCTCTTGGGGATGTGGCTCGACTCTTCCGTGAAGAGCACGCACTGGCAAAGAAAGCTAAGCTGGTCAAAGAGAACTGAAAATCTCACGTGGCGGGAAACCCCGCCACGCTTCCGTCAGTCGTTGCCCTACGCAGCCCGAAGGTGTTGGGCCGCGGTGGGATTGATCACCTTCTCTCCCAAAGCGGTCAACTTCTCATCGGCCGTTTCTTCCTCATCCAACGTCTGTTGCAATAAAGTAGCTGCCTCGCTGAAGCCCAGTTGCCGAGCCCATGCGATTAGAGACCCGTAGGTTGCAATCTCGTAGTGTTCAACAACATTCCCAGATTCGATAAGGGCGGCATCACGCAATGGCGAAGCATCGATGTTCTTGATCTTCTTCTCGGCGGCCTTAGTCATCTCGTCCACGATGTCATTGTCTTCGGTGTCGGGTTCTTTACCGATAATCGAGAACACCTGCTGCAGTCGCATAACCTGGTTCTGGGTCTCTCGCAGGTGTTGTTCAAGCGCCTGCCGCAGCTCAGGCGAGGAAGCAGCATCAATCATGGCCGGCAAGCCTTTTTTGACCAGCTTTGTCTCACAGTCGTTGATGTAGCAAAGCCCGAGTTCGAAGAGGTCCTGCAGTCGTTCTGTCTTCATGGCAAATCCTCGAAAGAAAGTTTGGCGATCCACAGGGCTCATTTCCCTGCCGCACTTTTCAGATGAAGAAAGGCGCACCGGTGCTGCATGGTATGAATGCAAGATCGCACTCTGGCCAGCGTCAGGTCCGCTTGATTTGCGGAACTACGGCTCTCGCATAGAAGTCACTGACTCGCTTCTGATCTGCCTGACCGCTATGGATGTTCACGATGCTGGCGCCGCTCTCGAACAATTCGTTCACAACTTTGATGTGTGCGGCGGGATCGGTACTCACCGGCCAGTCGCCATACACCTCTTCCAGCGGGACCTCTGAATCGGCGCGCTGCTGAATCGTCTGCGGATCTCGAATGTTGTAGTAGCTCTTGAACGCTTTCGGCCCGAAGCGCCATAGCTCGGCCGCGGCCTCGGCTTCTTTCCTGTCGCCCACGACCACGTATTGCTCCACCAGGACAGGCATATTGCCGGGATCTTTGCCTGCGGCCTTGGCCCCGGCAATAAATTCTGCCTTATGTTGTTTCCAGGTCTTAGGATCGGTCACTAGACCGTCGGCATACTGACCCGCACGTCGCATCGCCTTGGGGCCATTGGCCGCCATCAACAAAGGAATGGGCCTGACCGGCGGATCGAACAACTTCGCATGTACGGTGTAATACTTGCCCTTATGATCAACGAGTTGTCCAGTCCAAAGCTGGCGGATGAGATCGGTGGCTTCAATGAGCCGCTCGGAACGCTCCTCCCATTTTGGCCAGGTGCCGGTGGCAGCTTCTTCGTTTAGAGCTTCTCCGGAACCAATTCCGAGAAAGATCCGGCCCGGGCAGAGAAGGTTAAGTGAGGCGAATGCCTGCGCTACCACTGCCGGGTTGTAGCGGAAGGTCGGGCAGGTGACAGTAGGACCAATCCAGGCCCGCCGGGTACGCACACCGAGGGCACCCATGGTGACCCAAGCTTCACCGGCATGCCCTTCGTTCGACTGCCAGGGCTGGAAGTGATCGCTGGTCGCCAGCAGGTCGAACCCGGCTTGCTCTGCGGCAGTCCCGAACTCAAGCAACTGCGGAATCGTAAATTGTTCGTGCGGAAGCATGAATCCCAACATTCGTTTGCGCAGATGGCCGGAGTGATTGTTCTGGTCTTCCGGGCTCGACCTTTCCGCAATGGCGGCTTCCGCTCCGAGATGTAGAGCTGAGGCTCCGATGAATGCGCCGGCGGCCCCTTTCAGCAACGCACGCCGTCCAAAGCGATTCCGATGGAACTGAGTTCTCGATACAGGCTGCATACACTCTCCTCGTAACTACTCACCGCTCAAACCCCCGTCGAAAAACCCTCGCAGGTTGGGGGAGATTCGATGCGGCAGGAAAAGAAGAGTTTGTGCGAGTGACATCTGGCGAGCAGTCGGGAGCTGCCGCTGGTTCTGGAGACCCTGAATGACTACCCCTGGCCATTCTCCTCAAGAGGAATCTCTACAATTACCTTGGTGCCCTCTCCTTCGCGAGACGCGACGGCAACGCTTCCATTCACCAGGTGTGCACGTTCTTTCATCGCGACCAGGCCCAAAGAAGAACCAGCCCTGGGTTCGCTTTTCATGCCGATCCCTCGATCATCCACTTCCAGGCGCATGATGTTGCCGCTTACCGACAAGGTAACGCTGGCCTTCTCAGCCCGAGAATGCTTTGCCACGTTACGCAAACATTCCTGTCCGATGTGATAGAGAGAGTTCGCCACTTGTCGAGGGATGTGCGGGGGGAGATTGCCGACATGGAACGTAGTTTCGATACCGGTGCGGCCCTGGAACTCTTCGCAATATTGCTCCAGAGCGGCTTCCAGCCCTATGTCATCCAAAACCGAGGGATGCAGTTCGTGGGAGATGGCACGGACGGTTTCCCCGGCTTCAGCCGCACGGTGCTGCAGGCCGCGCACGTGATCGACAACCTCCCGCTCCAGCGGCCGCATCGCGAGTTTCCCCAGGTCAATCGAGAGATAAGCTAATTTTTGTGACAGGTCGTCGTGCAAGTTTCTCGCGATCCTGCGACGCTCGTCGTCCTGGGCGGTCATGAGCTTCCCTGCCAGGCCGCGCAAGTCGGCACGTTGTTGCAAAATCGCTTGTTCGTCGGCGCGGCGCTTGGAAATGTCAGTAACGAAAACCACGGCCATGGTTCCGGTCGCGGTTTCGATGTGACTCAGGCTGATCTCGGCATAGAAGTTGGAGCCATCTTTGCGACACGCCTGCAGATCCATCCCAAGCCCCATAGGGCGACTTTGAGGATTGTGAAAATACTGATCACGAAGGCCGACGTGACGACGGCGTAAGCTCTCCGGCACCAGTTGCTCGACCTTCATGGTCTGCAATTCTTCGGGAGAATACCCGAAGATCGTGGTCATGGCGGGGTTCGCCATCACGATACGACCCTCACGGTCCGCAACGAAGATTCCCTGCGCCGCCGACTCGAACAAAGCGTGGGCCCGGGACTCAGCCGCCCGCAACTTCTCGGCTGCCAGTTCGCGCTGCAGGATAGCCCGGCGCACATCAAAAGGGGCGGTAATCATGGCGACCATGGCCAGGGTTGCTGCCAGCAAGGTTCCGATAAATCCCAGGCGAAGCCATTTCTGACGGTTACGGCTGCGCTCCCCGAGAAGCCGGTATTCTTCGTCCTCCACCTCTTGGGCCAGTTCCCGGACTTGTCTCGTCATTTCGTCCCCCCGTCCCGGTAATATCAGATCCAGGGCGGGGCGCAGACCGGAGGTCGCGCGCAGTTTAATGATGTCGTTCATGACGCTCATTCGCGCGCGCATCAGGGGTTCGAGCCGGTCCAGGCGTTCCTGCTGACCCGGATTGTCGGCGGTAAGACCCTTCAACTTGGCAAAGCTGGCAAACATTTCCGACTCGGCGACATGGAAAGGGTCAAGATAACGGTCCAAACCGGTGAGCAGGTACCCTCGCTCGGCGCTCTCCGCCTTGGTCAGGTCGGTCTGCAGATTCTTGATATTCCCGATCACTACGCGGCTATGATCAAGCCAGAAGTCGAAGCGATCGACTTGTTGAAGAGTGCTGAACCCGCTGATGGCGATCAACACAATCGTGACTATCCCCACCAGGCTCCAGATCAGAGAGCGCCGTAATAAAGAATCGCGCACGCCGGCAGGATTGGCCATATGCTCCCTTTGCACTGTCATAAGCTCCCCAAACGTGGATGAGACGAACCCTTGCAGTGATGATGCCACAATTCAGAGTTGCGACATACAAAACGGTGACGGTTTCAGCTTGCGCGAGGAAGAAGTATGATAAAGGCGGTCTGGAGTTGCGCATGAAGCGAATCCGCGTGTTGCTGGGCGATGATCATGCGTTAATCCTGGACGGCGTGCGCGCCAGCTTGCAGGATCAATTCGAAATCGCGGGGGAGGCCTACGACGGCAAAGCGCTGGTGGATGCGGCCGAGAAGCTGCGACCGGATGTCGTGATTTTGGACATCAGCATGCCGGTGCTAAACGGGTTCGAGTCCGCGCGCCTGATCAAAAAGAGCTTGCCGGCGGTACGGATCATATTCCTCAGCCAGCACCTGAACCCCCAATATCTGAAACACGCGCTAAAAGCCGGGGCCTCCGGATACGTGCTTAAGTCGGGAGCACGCGAAGAACTGCACCAGGCCATTGAGGCGGCGTTGCGTGGGCAGACTTACATCACTCCCAGCTTCGGTGAAGATGTGCGTTCGCAACTGCTGAACCGATCGGGTGAAATTGGCGCCGACGACGATGAATTGACCGACCGCCAGCGCGAGATCCTGCAGTTGATTGTCCAAGGAAAGGCCAACAAGGAAATTGCTGACATGATTCATGTTTCGGTCAAAACCGTGGAGTTCCATCGGGCTCGCATCATGGCGCGCCTGGGTGTGCGTAGCGTAGCAGAACTCACCAAAGTCGCTCTTCAGCAAGGACTTATCGCGGAATAGAAGACTAGTATTTACCCCAGTCGTCGCGGCACCGCGGGATTCCGTAACCTCCTGGCAGTGGCACATTCATTCCCATGGTTCGACGGTCCGATCCCAGGGTTGGAGAATCTCCCGTGACCTCGACTAGCGCTTCTGGAAACCGCAAACGGCTGCTATTGGCGGACGATCAGGTCGCGGTCCTTCAGGAAGTACGCTTGCTGCTCACCAACGATTACGAGATCGTAGCCGAGGTCACCGATGGCAAAAGCCTCGTGGAAGAGGCGCAACGACTGAAACCGGACCTCATTGTCAGCGATATCAGCATGCCCGAGATGAATGGGTTCGAGGCAGCAGAAAAGCTCCGCGCCCTGGGCCTCACAAGCAAGCTGATCTTTCTGACGGTCCAGTCAACATCAGCTTATCTGCGCAAAGCTCGCCGCCTGGGTGCGGCCGGGTATGTGCTCAAGGTCTATGCCGTAGAACAACTGCGGCAAGCTGTTTCTTGCGTGCTGGAGGGCAAGACGTACGTTTCTCCTCAGCTGGAAACGCCGCTGAAAGATTGAAGAACGATTCCAGTGAAAAACTAGGGATTCACCTAGTAGGAAACTTGGACAGCGAAGTCTAGATTAGCAATCGAAACGGGAATTGAGGGTCGCAACAGGAGAGGATGGCTCATATGTTAAACGCCGAAATGATATCTACCGGAACTCCTCATTGCTATGAACTCCCGGACGTGAAGGCCAAGGCGTACTCGCCCTATGGGTTGCCGATCGTCGACAACTGCGTCAACTGCAAACTGCGAAGCAGCAACTTTTTCTGCTCGCTGGCGCCGGAGGCGATGAAAGCCCTGAACCAGATCAAGCATGTGACCTCGTATCCAGAAGGCGCGATGGTCTTCCTGGAGGGACAATCGGCGCGCGGAGTTTACCTCCTGTGTCAGGGTCGCGTGAAACTGATGACCGCCAATAGCGAGGGCAAGACTCTGATTCTAAAAATCGCTGAACCGGGAGAAATTCTCGGCCTGCAATCCGTGGTTGGCGCTAAGGCGCACGAGTTGACGGGAGAGACCCTGCAGCCTTGCCAACTGGCGTTCATTGCCAGCGAGGACTTGCTGAATTTCCTCAAAGAATATGGTGAAGCGTGCCTGCACGCGGCCCAGCATCTGAGCCGCGACTGCCAGTCCGCCTATGACTTGATTCGTTCCATCGGCTTGTCGCACTCGGTGTCGGAAAGATTAGCGCGCCTGGTTTTACAACTCTCCGGCAGCGCCCCCGCGAACCGTGAAGAGAGCAGGGTGAAGGTAGCGTTAACGCATGAAGAAATCGCGCAGTTGATCGGTGCGTCTCGAGAGACCGTCACCCGAACCCTGAGCGAGTTCAAGAAACACAAGCTCATGGAATTCAAGGGTGCGACCATGCTGATCCGGGACCGCAATGCCCTGGAAAAAATCGCCAACGCATAGCGCCCTCAATTCGCCGCATCGGAGCAAGCGGATCCTCAGTGCTTTTATTTCGATTCATAAGGTAAGGAGAAGTGATGAACTACCGATGTGCCAATCCGGCGTGTGACTCCGATTACTTTCATCCATTGCGGTTGCGGGCCATGCCCATGCGAGCTTCCAAGTCGATGATGATCCTCTGGCTCTGCGACGATTGCTGCGATGCCCTTAAGCTGGACAAGAAGGGCCTGCCGCGTATGCAACCGCGCAGGCAGTCGCACCGGCGCGAATTGTTCAGCGTCGGCGGTTGACATCGTCCTCCCCCACCTCCTGCGTCCTTGTCGAACGTTTCCCACAAAGAATAAGATTGCAACAGGCGCAACCATCTGATGTAGAGGCGTTTCGCCTCGACCCAGAGGGTTGCGCCTAGGACATCTTGGGCCGAAGCGACCGGCATCTTAGTCGCAGGAACTACCCAGTTGCGGTGGGATCGAAAAGAGGAGAGCGGCGATGATGAGACGTTCCGTACAAGCGAGAGTACTCGCGCTGGTTTTGGCTTTGCTGATGACGGAACCTGCCTGGCTGATGGCGGCGACCCCGGGACCGGAGTTGCCCGATCCAGGTTCGGTCTCGATGAGCCGGGAGGACCAACAAAAGCTGGGATTGCAGGCCGCCGCCGAGGTGTACAAGCAGATGCCGGTGCTCCCCGATTCGAGCCCGGTTACGCAATATGTGCAGCAACTGGGGAGGAAACTGGAAAGAGTGATCCCGCAGCAATACTCATGGCCGTTCCAGTTTCACGTCATTCCACAAAAGGACATCAACGCCTTTGCATTGCCTGGCGGTCCAATATTCGTGAATCTGGGCACTATTACCGCAGCGGACAATGAAGCCGAACTGGCCGGTGTGATTGCACATGAGATGTCGCACGTTTACATGCAGCACTCCGCCAAGCAGGCACCGAAGCAACAATGGGCGAATATCCTGGGCGCTCTGGGAGGAATTTTTGGCGGCAGTACGCTGGGAAATCTGGCACGGCTGGGGATCCAGGTGGGAGCGGGAGCCGTACTAATGAAGTATTCGCGTGGGGATGAAGCGCAGGCCGATGCGGTGGGGGCCATAATGATGTACAAGGCTGGCTACAATCCCAGGGCTATGGCGGAATTCTTCCAAAAATTGGAAGAGCAGGGCGGCCCCGGTGGACCACAATTCCTCAGCGACCACCCGAATCCCGGGAATCGAGTGGCTGCCGTCGAAAAAGAGATCCAGAACTGGCCATCAAGAAATTACCTGGCCGGCAGCGCGGAATTTGCCTCGGCAAAACAGGAGGCGGCAGGCATGCGCGCTTACACGGCACAGGAAATTGCCAATGGCGCAAAGACTGGCGAGTGGGCGCGCCGAAACCAGCAGAATGGGTCTTATCCCCGCGGCGTTTCGCCGACTAGCTCCAACACTTCGCCCGCCAGCAATGGCAACGCGTCGCTGGAGGATGTTTCGTACTCCCAAATCAAACCGAGTGGCGGATTCAGGCGTCTGGAACAGCGCGATTTCACGCTGTCGTACCCACAAAACTGGCAGGCGCAAAATGATCAGAACGGCATTACCATTGCCCCGCCGGCGGGCGCCGCGCAAGGTTCGGTTGCCTACGGGGTTGTGGTGAGCGGAGGGCAAGACGCGAATGCGACCTCGCTCGACCAGGCGACACAAGATCTGATCGCCAACCTGCAGCAGTCCAACCCCGGCCTGCGCAGCAATGGAGATATGCGGCGCATTTCCGTCAACGGGGTTTCGGGCCGTTCCATACACCTCACGGGCATTTCGCCGATCCAGCGTGGCTCACAACCTGTCCCGGAACACGATTGGCTGGTGACTGTGCCGCGGTCCGGTGGAGGCCTTCTCTACCTGATTTTCATCGCTCCGGAAAGCGATTTCCGGAAGCTACGTTCCACCTACCAACAGATGCTCGACAGCCTCCAGGTCAATTGACCTCGGAATTTGGCTTCTCATCCTGCTATTAGCAACTCTTGTGTCATTTTTGCTACCCTTGCGGCGCACATGCGTCTGCTTATGATGAAACACTGCGGCTGTTTCCTTGCCTTCCTCTTGAGTCTGACCGTCCTCGGCGCTTCCCAGACCGCTTCCGCCGGACATCCTTCGTTGCCCTACACTCCAAGCCTTGATGTGAAAGCGATGGATACAACGGTCGATCCTTGTACGGACTTCTATACCTACTCCTGCGGCGGCTGGCAAAAGGCGAATCCGATTCCGCCGGACCGTACGTCGTGGTCCGTCTACTCCAAGCTCTACGAGGACAACCTTCAGATGTTGCGCGGGATTCTCGAACAGTCTGCCTTTGCCTCGCAGCGCAACCCGATCACCACACAGATTGGTGATTTCTACTCGGCCTGCATGGATGAGAAAAGCATTAACGCGCGTGGCCTCTCTCCCCTGCAGCCCGATCTGGACACAATTGCCGCCTTGAAGTCCGTGGCGGACTTGGCTCCCGTAGTGGCACGGTTGCAAGTGGAGGTGGGCGAAAATTCAGTTTTGTTTGGAACTGGCGCGCAGCAGGACCTGGACAACTCGGAACAGGAAATCGCCGCTGTCGACCAGGGTGGCTTGGGCCTTCCGGACCGCGATTACTACACCAAGGACGATGCTAAGTCCAAAGAGATCCGGGACCGATATCTGCAGCATGTGATCACAATCTTCACCCTGACCGGAGACTCTCCAGAGCTGGCAAGACAGAATGCCGATACCGTCATGCGAATTGAAACGGCTCTGGCCAAGGCGTCGCAAACCCGTGTGGAACGGCGCGATCCTTACAACCTGAAGCACAAGATGTCGCTCGAGCAGTTGCGGGATTTTGCTCCAAACTTTGGTTGGCAAATTTTCTTCAAACAGTTGGGGTCCCCGCATTTCCAGGTCCTCAACGTGGCCTCACCGGCCTTTTTCAAGGAGTTGAACTCCCTGCTGGCGGCTGAGCCCCTGCAAAGTTGGAAGTCCTATCTTCGCTTCGAAGTGGTGAACGCTTCTTCCAATTATCTTTCCGAAGAATTCGTGCAGGCACGCTTCGGCTTCTATGAAAAGTATTTGAGGGGAGCGGAACAGATCCAGCCGCGGTGGAAGCGGTGTGTGGAGTACGTGAACCAGGACCTCGGAGAAGCCCTCGGCCAGGCCTATGTCCACGATGTATTCTCTCCGGAGTTAAAAGCGAAAACCTTGGCGATTGTCGAAGGGATCGAGAGAGCCATGCAGTTCCGCATTGAGCACCTGGACTGGATGAGCGCTGAAACTAAACAGAAGGCGCTGGTCAAATTGCGCGGAATCCGTAACAAGATCGGATATCCGGACAAGTGGCGGGACTACAGCTCGGTACAGATCAGCCGCAGCGATTTCGCCGGCAACGTGAAACATGCAATTCAATTTGAAAGCCACCGGCAGCTGAACAAGATCGGCAGACCCGTGGATCACGGGGAGTGGCAAATCACTCCTCCAACGGTGGACGCCTATTACGATCCGCAATTGAATGACATTAATTTTCCGGCAGGAGTACTGCAGCCGCCCCTCTACGACGCGAAGATGGACGATGCGCCCAATTACGGCGACACCGGGGGCACCATCGGACACGAACTCACGCACGCCTTTGACGATGAAGGCAGCCAGTTCGATGCGCATGGAGATCTAAGAAACTGGTGGACTCCGCAGGACGCGAAGGAATTCGCGGCGCGCACCCAATGTGTAGATGATCAGTATTCGCAGTACATTTCCGTGGATGACGTGCGCTTGAACGGGAAATTGACCCTCGGCGAGAATGTGGCCGACCTCGGGGGCGAGGTACTCGCTTTCTTGGCGTGGAAGAACGCAACCAAGGACAAAGCCCTGGAGACGATTGACGGACTAACGCCGGAACAAAGGTTCTTTGTCGGCTTCGCACAATGGGATTGCTCGAATGAGCGCCCAGAACAGCTGCGGGAATGGGCCATTACCAACCCACATTCACCGGCCAAGCCCCGCATCAATGGCGTGGTCGTCAACATGCCGGAGTTCTCCAAAGCCTTTGCCTGCAAGCCAGGACAGCCGATGGTGCGCCCACCCGACAAAGTCTGCAAGGTGTGGTGATGACCTACTCGCAGCGTAAGGCTGTCATCGGCTCGATGCGCGCGGCTCGACGCGCGGGAATGTAGCAGGCTGCGACCGCCGCGATGGCCAACACCGCGGCCACGGCCACAAACGTTGCCGGATCGGTCGGCTCAACTGCGAACAGCAATCCCTGAAGCATGCGGGCGAGGGCCAATGCGCCCACGACCCCAAGTGCCAAGCCGAACGCAGTCAGGACCATTCCTTGTCCCAGCACCATACGCAGAATCTCATGAGGCCAAGCCCCGATCGCCATGCGAACCCCGATCTCCTGGGTGCGTTGGCTGACGTTCAGAGCCATTACACCCCCAATGCCCACGGCGGCGATTGCGAGAGCAATCATCGCGAACAGCCCAAGCAGGCTCAGCGTGAGTCGAGGAACCGCGATGGACTCGGCCCGTACCTGTTCCAAGGAACGCACCCGTGCGGCCGGCTGATCGGGATCAATCTTGTAAATAAGCTCGATAATACTGGGTGCGATGCTCATCGGCTCCACCGTCGTTTTCACGACCAGGCTTGCATCCAACAGCGGAGACTGGGCCAGCGGGAAGTAAATTTCATCCGTGGCCTCGCGATCGAGGCCGTTCTGCTTGACGTCCCCTACTACACCAACCACCTGGAGCCACGTTTTTCCCTGGTCGGTGGAGATTCGCTTGCCCAACGGTTCCTGATTTCCCCAGAACCGTCGAGCGCTGGAACGATTGATGACAACCACTCCTGGAGTGTCCTGGCGATCGGCAGAAGTGAACTCCCTGCCCTCGATAATTGGAATCTCCAGGGTCTTGAAGTAACCCGCACTCACCACGCGAAAGTCCCCAACCGGCAAGGAAGTTTGCCCCGGCATCTGGCCATCAATCATGAAATCGTTCTGCATGGGCATGGATTCACCGAGCGGAAAGATCATAGTCGCAGCCGCAGATCGCACGCCGGGCTGGGCCTCGATCCTCGACAGCAGAGCGTCGTAGAATTGCCGCTGCTTATCACCATTGTTGTACTTCGAGAAGTTTAGATCGATCCTCATCGTCAGCACATTTCCGGGCTGGAAACCGGGATTGACCTGCTGGAGTTTCAGGAAACTGCGCAACATCAAGCCGGCCCCGATCAGGAGCAGGACCGAGACTGCTACCTGCGACACGATCAAAGCATTGCGCAAACGGCCGCGAGCCAGCGTGGTGGTGATCTGCTTGCTCCCCTCTTTCAGATCACGCGCGGAACCGGCATCCAGAGCCGCGAGCGTCCCCGAGACAATGCTGGTAACCACAGCCATGATCAGGGTGAAGAGCAGTACCGTGTGATCGATGCGGATTTCACGCGCGCGCGGTGTGAAGTGCGAGACAAAGGCAACGAGGAGATCGAGTCCGCTATGGGCCAGAAATAACCCCAGCGCGCCTCCGGCCAGGGCAACAATGAGACTTTCCGTCAAGAGCTGACGGAAGATTCTGGCGCGCCCGGCGCCGAGCGCAACCCGCACTGCCAGTTCGCGTTCCCGCCGACTCATGCGCGCCAGGTTCAAATTGGCGACATTGGCGCACGCAATGAGCAGCACAAACCCAGCAGCCCCCAGCAGCACCAGCATCGTGGGACGGGCATTGTGGGTCAACTCCTCCCGCAAAGGCGTGGATTTTACCGCGTAGCCGTAGTTTGACGGGTACTCTTTTGGATAGGCTCTCTCCAGATTCGCAGCCACGCGGGAAAGGTCGGCCTGTACCCGCCGAAAATCGACCCCGGGTTTGACTACGCCCAAGACCTGCATCATGCGATTGCTCCGCGTAGTGATCATTTGGGGATCGGAGCGAAAAGGACAAGCGGTGGTCGGCATGTACACATCGTTTTCGTCGGGGTATTGAGGTACCGGGGGTAGGATGCCCACGACGGTATGAATCCGGTCATTCATGGTGAACGTGCGATTGACAACAGTAGGGTCGCCTCCAAAACTGCGAATCCAGTACTCGTAGCTCAGCAGCAGCACCGCGGGAGCGCCAGGCTTTTCATCATCGGGCCGGAAATTGCGTCCCAGCAGGGGTTTCACTCCAAGCTCATCGAAAAAATTCCAGGAGACCACACCCGTAACGACTCGCTCAGGTTCCTTGCGGCCGAGCAAGATGAAAGCCATGTTGTGGTACTCGACAAGGCCGCTCAAGGAATGATTCTGGGCCCGATAATCCTCGATCTCGGGGACGGAGAACGAAATTGCGTTTACTCCGGCGCGGGTCGCCTGCTGCCGTATCACGATCAGGCGGTCACCGTTTTCATACGGCAGCGGCTTGAGCAATACGGCGTTGACCACGCTGAAGATGGCTGAGTTGGCGCCTATCCCAAGGCCGAGGATCAGGACCGCTGTGAACGCGAACCCCGGATTTCTCCGCAACATGCGGATGCCGAAGCGAAGGTCTTGGATCAGAGTTTCGATCACCGGCAGGCCTCGCTGGTCGCGGTAGTCTTCCTTGGCGCTTTCAACGCCGCCGAATTTCAGAAGAGCCTCACGTCGCGCCTGGTCCGGGCTCATACCGGAGCGGATATTGTCCTCAATATGGAATTGGAGATGGCTTTCAATCTCGTCAGCCAGCTCGCGATCCCGCCGCTCCTTGGCGAACATGCCGAATAGCCGAAACAGCAACGCTCTGAGTACTCTCATTAGGACTCCTCAGACGGAGCCAGGAAGCGGGCCAGGATCTGTGTAGCCTGCTCCCAATCTCGAGTTTCCTTCTCAAGCTGTTTCCGTCCGGCGCGGGTCAGGCTGTAGTACTTTGCCTTCCGGTTGTTATCAGACACGCCCCACTCCGATTTGATAAAGCCTTCCTGCTCCAGCTTGAGCAGAGCTGGGTAGAGGGTCCCGTAGTTTACCGAGAGCAGGTCGCCGCTGGTCTGTTCGATGCGACGGGCGATACCGTAACCGTGGAGGGCGCCCATGGACTCGAGCGTCTTCAATACCATAAGGGCCAAGGTTCCCTGCCACACATCGGGTTTGTCGGACATGACGACTCCTATTGGTACGCCATAGAAGCATGCCACAACTTCTATGGGATTGCAATAGGTAGATGAGCTTTATTGACCGGCGGCGTTGGCCGTAGACGCCGGCGGATTGGGGGGCGGCATCGGGGCCTGCAGAAGCGCCCGAACCGCGGTAGACAGTTTGTTGGCATTGGCCGCCAGTTGGCTCACCTGCCACATCTGCGTGCTCGTAAGGCGCTGATCGAAGCCAGGCATGCCGGTCATGCGGATGCCATTCGCAACTTTCCAGTAGGTCTCCTCGGGAGAATCGTCCGTCACTCCTTTGCCTTCCAACAAAGCCGGCGGGCGCGGAAACATGCCGCGGGAAATGGCGGTCTCCGGTTGACCCGGAAGCCCGTGACACACCGCGCAATTTTCGCGATAAATGCGCGCCCCTGCTTCCAGATTTGCTTCGTCTGCGTTTACCGGCGCTGACTTGGGCATTTCCTTCTCAAGCCTGGCATGCAGGGCTTTGCGGGCCAGCATCTTTTCGAAAGGCATGGGCTGGGCCGAAGCCGCCACGGGTGCCGCGCCCGAGATGAAATAGAGATAGACGACCAGAGGGACAACAACCAGCCCAAGAATAAATCCCGCGATGAACTTCAACGTGCGTTCTCCTGAATCCGAGGTACTGTCATTCTACATTCTCATCAGAGACCAGGTCGGCACGCTACCATGCTGGAGATTTGCCTGCTCCGCGAATTTATTCGTTTTCCCGCGTAGGACCTTCGTTGGTGGGGCGATACCTGGGGTCCTGGTGGGTGCGGACCTCCCTTTCGGGCTCGTCGCCGGCATCTTCAACGCCCTGCGCCACGTTGGCCTCGAAATCCTGCCCGGTTTCGACCAGGTCATCAACGCTTTGATCCAGCGCTTCTTCCACGTTCGACAATTCTTGGTTATCACCGGACTGTCCGGCGCTATCCAGGCCTACTTGGGCCGGATTATTCCCCAACTCATCGGGACGAGCTTCATTGCGCTTTCTCTTTGACATGAATACCCCCTTGAATTTCGACCGCAGGCTTAGGGTGCAGTCCTCGAACCTGAGGTTGCTTGCGCCAGAGCCGATGCGAGCCAATCCCGCATCCAAGGGCCATATGCCAGCTAAGCGCAAACGCGATAATTTAGCCGCCGCCAAGCCGGTGCGGGATGGAGCAATCGGTGCGGAGAAGCTGGTCCAGGAATTCCCGGCGATCGACCTGCCCATCCAACCTCCATACGCGCCTGCGGAAGCGAAGTCGGTCGAAGACATTCCAAGCGGCTCGGAGTGGATTTATGAACCCAAGTGGGACGGCTTTCGCTGCCTGGCGTTTCGAAAAGGGAAGGAAGTTCTGCTTCAGTCGAAAGCCGGGCAGCCGCTCGGGCGATATTTTCCCGAACTCATCGAGGCCCTGGCAGCGTTGCCGCAGAAACAGTTTGTAGTCGATGGCGAGATCGTCATCTTCGAAGATGGCCACCTTTCCTTTGACAATTTGCTGATGCGAATCCATCCAGCCGAATCGCGAATCCGCAAGTTGGCGAAAGAAACGCCTGTCAGCTTTATGAGTTTTGACCTCCTGGTAGATAAACATGGCAAATCGCTCGTCGCTCTCCCACTATCCGATCGAAAGGAAGCTTTGAGGCAGATGTTTGAGGGCTTGCCTGCAAAAGGCATGGTGCGGCTCTCCCCGGCGTCGCTCGAGCGCAGTCAGGCCGAGAAATGGATGAGCCAGTTGGCTCCGATTGGTCTTGATGGCGTGGTTGCAAAGCTGGCCAACGCTCCCTACGCCTCGGGCGAGCGCACCGCCATGGTAAAAATCAAACGCATGCGCACCGCGGATTGCGTGGTCGGAGGGTTCCGTTACGCTGAGAAGGGCGGCGGAATTGGATCGCTCTTGCTGGGCCTTCAAAATGACGAGGGCAAACTCGACCATGTCGGTTTCACATCGAGCTTTAGCGCGGAGCAGCGCCAGGAGTTAAAGAAAATCGTGGAACCGCTCATCGCGCAACCTGGCTTCAGTGGTAAGGCTCCGGGCGGCCCCAGTCGCTGGAGCACCCGTCGCAGCGACGAATGGAAGCCTCTAAAACCGGAGCTGGTTTGTGAAGTTCGCTATGATCATTTTTCCGGCGGCCGTTTTCGCCATGGCACGAAATTTCTGCGCTGGCGTCCTGACAAGAAGCCCACGCAGTGCACATTCGAACAGGTGCTTCCCCGGCGCGGGACCAAAGCTGATCTTGAGTT
>Ga0070741_10010552_pt1 | contig 17402 bp, 15 predicted proteins | sample Coa_R1_4_FD_66440 | JGI IMG/M metagenome (GOLD analysis project Ga0070741, IMG submission 66440) | Surface soil microbial communities from Centralia Pennsylvania, which are recovering from an underground coalmine fire - Coalmine... | ecosystem: Environmental > Terrestrial > Soil > Unclassified ...
ATGTAGTTCGCGTCGGCAGTGATATTCCCAAAATGGCGCTCAAGGCCGGCGGTCCAGGTTTCGAGGTATCCATTGCCGAAGTTCTGCAAAATTCCGAACAGATCGAGCGGCGTAATTCGATGGCTGGGCGACAGCGCCGCCATGTCTTGCTCATAGCGATTCACATCCATCACCGTGTTGGCAGGCACAAGTTTGGTATTGCCGCTGGCAAAGATGTCTTTCCCATCCGGAGTGAAAACGCGCGGCAGCTCGGCGGGACTGATCTGGAAACCGTATCGAATTGGCGCACCAGGGGCGGCGATCAGCCTTGGATAGACGACGTAGGGCGTTGATCCAGTCAAGAAGTTGTCTTGCCAGATGTTGGGCGGGATGCTTGTAATGCCGCCTCCAATGTGCATTTGCAGGTTCTCAGTCGCTCTCCAGGCGAGCTGCACCCTCGGTCCAAATCCGTTCAGGTTTCCGCTGTACCCCGGCTGCGGATTTACGACGAATTCCTCCTGCGTGCCGCTCGAACTGGGAATAAACCTGAAGCTCGAGGTCCGCTTCGCTCGTTCCGAAATGGGAGTATATATCTCGTAACGCAAACCATAGTCGAGCACCAGTCGCTCAGAAATCTTCCAGGTGTCCTGGAAATACAGGCCGCCCGAGTTGCGATTGATGGCTGCAGGGCCGATGTGCTCGCCATTGGAGAAATACGATGGCGCTACTCCCCTGTTGTAGGCAAAGGGGCTTCCCGTCAGCAGGCTGCTGAGCGTGTCGGGAAGCGGATCGCCGGCCCGAATATCATGCGTTCCGCTCTGGGAGGGAATATTCACGGGCGAGTAGGCGATGCCGCCGCCGAAGTCGTATTCCCCATTTGGGCTTGTACCAAAATAGGTCGTATCGCGATTCAGGCGTACTTCCCCGCCGAACTTCCACTGGTGCTTGCCCGTAGTCAGGGAGAAATTCTGCGTCAGCTGAAAGAGGTTGCCAAAGGCCGTCTGCACCGAGCCTGCGGGAGCGTTGAAGGATTCGAAGAGCCCGTCGTTAAATTTCAGCGCAGGATCCGTTTGATTAGGCGTGTCAAACGTCGGCGTCGTGCGAATGATGCTGAATATCGTTTTAAAACTGAAGCGCGGCGAAACAGTTCGCGCGTACGAAGCCGCCACATTGCGCTGGCGATCGATATATCGCACGCCGAAGCTGGGATCGAGCACCGTCTGGTCGGGATTCGTCGTCGGGCCGGTCAGGTTGTCGAAATTCACGCGGAAAAACAACTGCGAGTTGTCGCTCAGCTTGTGATCGAGGCGAATCGAAAACTGATCGGCATCGGTGTTTACTTTGGCCGAAGTGGCATAGGTATGCGGACCGTATGCGCCTTGGGGAAAGTTCGGCAGCGGATAGCGCGCGAGCACGCGAGCAATGCCGGGATCAATCGGCACCATCAAGGTGTCGCCGGCGAAGGCCGTGGTGTCCAGCCCGGCGCGTTCATCGGCTGTGGGCACAGGAATCACCTGTGTGGTCCCCAGCACCTGCCGAAACCCCTGGTATTGGCCGAAGTAAAATGTCTTGCCTCGTCCGTTGTACAAACCGGGCAGGACAACGGGCCCACCGTTGGTAAATCCAAACTCGTTGCGTCGAAATGGCGGAATGCGCCCGGGATTGGCCGGGGACGGATGATCAAAATAATTGCGTGCATCGAGTGCCGAGTTGCGCAGAAACTCGAAGACCGATCCGTGAAAGCCGCTGCTGCCTGAGCGCGTGATGATGTCGGTGAACCCGGCGGCTCCGCGTCCAATCTCGGCCGGCATCCATCCGGAATTCGATTGGATCTCCTGCACCGCATCTACATTGAAGTTGGTGAAGGTGCCGCCTCCCAATTCGGGATCGGTAATGTCGGCGCCATCCATGGCAAACACAGCCTCGACTCCCCGTTGGCCATTGATGGCGAACTGTTGTGTGAAATTGTTGGCGCCGTTCGAATCGGTCATGGTGCCGGCAGCCAGCAGCAACAATTGGCTGAAATCGCGCCTATTGAGCGGAAGACCGCTCACCGCCTGGCTCGATAAATCTTCTCCGCCAGTCGCGCCGATTGCTTTGGGATCGGCAAGGATCAACGTATTCCGGTCAGACAGAACAATCTCCGCCTCTGCTGGCTTCGCGGTGATTTGAACCGGGCGGGGTTCCGAACTCTTCTGCCCGGCCGGTGTGATCGACAATCGGTACGAGCCGGCCTTGAGATCGCCGAAATGGAACTGCCCGTTGCTGTTTGTCGTTGCGGTGAGCGCATCCTGGCCATTCACGAGTCGAACGGTTGCCGCAGCGAGCGGATCGCCCGAGGCGTTCCGCACGGCTCCTGACCATGACACATCCGCTGCCTGAGCGAAAACCGCCATGGCCAGGAAAAGAGAACCCCAAATCCAGCCAATCTGCTTCAGTGCCTTAGTTCTGGTCATCAAAAGAAAAAACTCACTCTTTTAAAGCAGTTTTCGTTACGGATAATTTCGATAATCATTTCAACGTGAGAGCTTTGTGGCAGATCGCGCATTTCTAGCCTCTGGGGTAACCCGAAATTTCTACGGAGTACTGCCGACAGTTCCACGCGGTTACCCCGGAATTTCCACAGGATAAGCGCGAATTTTCCAAGGGCCTACGCTCCGACATTCCATTCTCACGTCGACTTAGTGGACACCATAGACGCTGTGGACATTTTTAAGCATCGCATTCGACTTTAAGCATCGCAAGTAATGCTGTTCGACTGCTGACTTCAGGTTCAATTCCACTTCGTTGACTTGGTCCAGTAGGTCCACTTTGTCCGCTACGTCCATAGCTCCAGTCACTACCGGCCTACTTCCGTGCTATGACGAATCGGAGCGAAATCAAGCGAAATTGTTATGTCAAACAGGCCGACAAGCAGCAGTGATATTGGCGTGGTTCAGAGTACCCGATATTGCGGCTAGGCGTTTGCCTCCAGCATCTGCTCAGCGTGTTTCAGAGACGCGTCAGTGAGTTTGGCTCCGCTCAACATGCGTGCAATTTCTTCTCTTCTCTCTTTCGCATCGAGTGGACGGATGGTCGTTCGTGTGCGACCGCCCGAGATGTGCTTCTCGATCAGAAGATGATGATCCGCGAACGATGCAATTTGCGGAAGGTGCGTAACGCAGAGCACTTGGTTGTGGGCTCCTAAACGCTTCAATTTCTTGCCGACCGCATCGGCAGCCCGGCCGCCGATGCCGGTATCGATCTCGTCGAAAACGAGAGTGCGTTCGGACTTTGAGCGTTTTGGTTTGCCATTCCCGTTTGGACGCGTCGTTCCCGATTCGATACTGGCTTTCAGCGCGAGCATCACCCGCGATAGTTCGCCGCCGGAAGCGATCTTCTCAATTGGACTGAGCGGCTCACCGGTGTTGGTGGCGATCAGATATGAAACGGAATCAACGCCCCTGGGCGACCACTTCGTTTCTTCTTCTGCCGTCTGCACCTCGACATTGAGATGTGCTTTCATCGCGAGCTCATTGATCTCGGCTTCCGCGATCTTCTCCAATTTGCGCGCTGCGGCCGCGCGCGCCCGCGAAATGGATCGTGCTTCTGCGAGGTATTCAGTAGCCGCGGCTTCGAGTTGCTTGCGCAACGCGCGAAGAATCTCATCGCGATTCTCTACCTCATTCAGCTTCTGCGTGAGATCTTCGGCAAAAGCAAGGATCTCCTCTACGTTGCTGCCATACTTTCGTCGCAGGCGATCGATCGCTGCCAGGCGCTCTTCGATTTCGGCGAGGCGCTCGGGAGAGGCGTCGATCTTATCGGCGTAGTCTCGAGCTGAGGCGCCTACGTCCTCTATGTCGGCTTTCGCCGAGTAGAGGGTCTTCAGGAATTCTTCGAATTGGGCGTCGTATTTAGCTAAGTCTTCCAACTGGCGCATCGCAGCCCGCATTGTGCTGAGAACTGAAGTTGGCGATTCGTACAGCAAGTCGTAGGCGCTGTTCGCGAGCGAGTAGAGTTTCTCGGCATTCATGAGAACTCGGCGCTCGGTTTCGAGACGCTCGTCTTCACCAGCTACGAGCTTGGCGGCATCAATCTCACGCTTCTGAAAGGCCCACAGATCAACCAGACGCAGTCGGTCCTGCTCACTGCGCTCGAGTTCGTCGATACGCGCCCGCAGCTCTTTCCAACGGGAGTACTTTTGGCCCAGAGATTCGGTCGAAATCGCCGCGTACGCATCCAGCAACCCCAGCCTTGCAGGCGGATCGAACGCCAGCACTGTCTCGTTCTGCGCGTGGATGGCTGCGAGCTCGGGTGCTAACTGCTTTAGAACGGAGACCGTAGCGGGTTGATTGTTGATCCAAACGCGATTCTTGGTGCCGATTTCGCGCTTCAAGATGAGTTCTTCTGAAGCGCTTTCGAGGCCGTTTTCGTCGAGGATGCGCGCGATTTGCGGGTTATCTGCCTGGAAGACGCAGCTTATAACCGCCTTCTCGGCACCGTGGCGAACGACTTCCGGCGATGCTTTATCGCCCATGAGCAGCGCGAGCGCGTCAATCAGGATGGATTTTCCGGCTCCCGTCTCGCCTGTGAGCAGATTCAGTCCGGGACCGAACTCGACGACCACTTGGTCGATTACGGCATAGTTTTCGACGCGCAGTTCGATCAGCATTAGGCGAAGAATAGCGTTATTCGACTACTCAAACAATTGATTTCACCACGGAGGCACAGAGGACACGGAGGAAAACTGGGCAAGAGCAAGAGGGATTTTAGGGAGCTCGAATCTTAAGGTTTGAATCAGCCGCAACTCGGCTTGTTTTCCTCCGTGTTCTCCGTGTCTCCGTGGTGAAAAGGAACACATGTACTTCCGTGATTCTAAGAGCCAACTCTCTTTGCCATGCAGAGTAGCGGTTTGTTACCTTTACTAGAGGCATACATGACGTACTCCCCCGCCTTATTAGGCTTTGCTACAGACCTTGGAAATTTAGTCGCCCAGACCGGACCGGTGGCCAGACTGGTCCTCATCATTCTGCTGTTTTTCAGCATTCTTTCCTGGGCCATCATTCTGTCGAAGTGGTCGAAATTCCGCCGCATGCGGACGCAAAGCGGCCGTTTCCTCCGCGCCTTCCGCAAAGCAAATGGACGTCTGCAGGACGTTTCCTCCGTTTCTGAGCAGTTCAAGCCGAGCCCCCTGGTAGCTGTCTTTGAAGGCGGATACGACGAATATCGCCGCCAAGCCGGATCGCGGAACATCACCGCGGTGCAGCGAGCAACTCAGATTGCGTCGTCGGAAGAAATGACGCAAATGGAGTCCCGCCTGCCGTGGCTTGCGACAACCGGAGCCGTTACGCCGTTTGTGGGACTTTTCGGCACGGTGTGGGGCATTATCGATGCCTTTCAGGGCCTTGGAACCGCGGGCGCAGCCACGCTGCGAGCCGTTGCCCCTGGCATTGCAGAAGCACTGATCACCACCGCGGCGGGCTTATTTACGGCTATTCCGGCGGTTATCGCCTACAACCAATACATGCAGCAAATTCGCGAGTTCGGCGCGCGCATGGATGACTTCGGCTTGGAACTGCTGAACACCGTGGATCGGCCAGTAGCCCAGGCCGCAAGGCAGCGCGAAGCTGCCGTTCTGGAGGAAAGGTAATTGTTTTCTTCGCCTGTCATTCCGAACCGCGGCAGTTTCGCGGTGAGGAATCCCTACGAACTAGAAGAATGTTTCGGTTGAGAACTATCGCCGGATGGCACTCAAGCAACGGCCTGGAAAAAGCAAGAGCGCGGCGACACCCAGCGCGAAAGTCGATAGGGATTCCTCACCGCCAAAAACCGGCGGTGAGGAATGACAATCAGAGCAACTAATGGCTTTTACAAACTCCCAAGGTCGCACACAAAGCTCTCTGTCTGATATCAACATCACGCCGTTTGTGGACGTGATGCTTGTGCTGCTGATCATCTTCATGCTCACGGCGCCGATCATTCAATCCGGCATCGAGGTTGATGTGCCGCACACGACCACGGTGAAGGAGATCACCGAGCCGCGCCTGGTGCTGACCATGGATCGAAATCAGAATGTTTTCCTGGGGGACAAGGCAATCAACTTGAATCAGCTCCCTTCGATCCTGAAGGAGCAAGTGAAGGACCCTCAGCATCATCCGATTTACTTGCGTTGCGATGAGAACGTAACCTTCGGCGCGTTTGCTGCGCTGATGGACACGGTAAAGCAGAGCGGCATTACCAACATTTCGATCGTGACACAACCGTATCAGACCAAGAATGCAGCGCGTTGACATCTTCGACATCCACGAATCGTGGAAGGGCCCAATCAGCGCTTCGCTGTTCTTTCATGGAACGATCGTTGGGCTGATCCTCACTTACGGAGCATGGGTCGGATTCTCGAGCCATGAATGGGGAGGGAATCAGAACCAGTTGGGCAATGCGATTTCCGTTTCCTTGGCGAGTCCCAGTTCGATACCGCTGCCTCGCGACAATCAGACAGATAACATCGTCGCCAACGAATCTCCGGCTGTAGCTCACGAGGAGCCAAAGCCCAAGGAGATTGCTCCGCCGGAGCCGAAGGCGGTCGAAATTCCGCAAACGACCAAGATCAAGCCCAAAGAGAAGCAGCAGGAGCACGTTAAGGAGCGCCCTCAGCCGGTCGAGCAGGCGACGAACCAGGTGCATGTTGGGCAAGGCGGACAGGTGCGTCAGAATTTCACGACTTCGACCAGCGACAATTCCATCAGCGTGGGCGCGTCGTCGAGTCTGGTGGGTGGGGATTTTGGCAACCGCTACGCTTATTACGTTCGCCAGATCGCACAGATTCTGTCGCAGAACTGGCTGAAGTACGAGGTCGATCCTCATGCAATGCCGAACGCTACAGTCATGGTTTCGTTCGACATTTCGCGCAATGGACAGCCGACGAACGTGCGTGTGACCGAATCCAGCGGAGTACCTTCGTTGGACACATCGGCGGTTCGTACACTGCAACGGATTGATACTTTCGGGCCGCTGCCCACCGATTACCGCGGCAGCAGCCTTACGGTTGAGTCGCAATTTCGATACACGCCGAATAGGCGATAAGGAGAAGCATTATTTGAGAGAAGACATCGTTGGGAATTCAATCTCAAATTCTGTCATCCTGAGCCCCTCTTTTGGGCGAAGGATCTCCCGGAATATAGCTGGCTTGATTGCTCTGTCCTGGCTCTTTTACCAACTGCTCGGTTGGCCTAAGAGCCTGGAAGGAGCAATTAAGTTTGAGCGATTGCGGGAGATTCTTCGCCCGAAAGAGGGGCTCAGAATGACAGGTATAAAAAAGCATTTCCCAATTCTGAATTATGTAGCCGCTGTTTGCATTCTGCTGCTGCCGTTATCCGCCTTTTCCCAAAACGACAAAGTCCAGGTAATCGTCACCAAAGGCGTAGAGCGCGTCCGCATCGCAGTCGCCGACTTCAAGGCCGCTAACGCCGATCCAAATACTGCGGTACTGTTGACGACCTTCAACCAGGTCCTCTACTCCGACCTTCAGAACGCCGGTATCTTCGACGTAGTCTCGAAGAGCTTCAATCCTTTGCAAATCCCGGGCAATCCAGAAGATCTGACGCCATGCGATGTACCGCCGGGAACGAGAAATGTTAATCCAGCAACCTGCCCGAAAAAGCTGGACGCATGGGGCAATCCGCCGGCCAACGCTGCGATGCTGGCATTTGGGAATTTGGGCGTGAGTGGCGGGCAAGTAGCGGTCTACGGTTGGTTGTACGACGTGAAGAACACGGTCGCGCCGCAAGTCCTGGGGAAGCAGTATCGCGAAGACGCTGCGCCGGACAATGCGCGTCACATCGCACATGAATTTGCCGATGAGATCATCTTCCGTCTGGGTGGCGGAATCCCCGGAGTAGCCGAGAGCAAGATCGTATTCGTGAGCAATCGCTCCGGCACAAAAGAGATTTGGGCAATGGACTACGACGGATATGGCGAGCACCAGATCACGCACTTAGGCGGAGTCTCTTTATCGCCGCGGATTTCCCCTGATAACTCGCGCATTGCTTTCATCGAGCTGGGCAAGCGCTCGGTCAACATTCGCATGTATTCGCTCGACCTGAATCGTCTTGTCACCTTCCCCAGCATAGGCGGAACCACGCTCTCGCCGGCCTGGTCACCCGACGGTTCGCATCTTGCGTTCTCTTCTTCGCGCACCGGTGATCCGGAAATTTATGTCTCAAATTCTGCAGGAGGCGAGCTGAAGAGAATTACCGAAGCGCATGGACCAGACGTGTCTCCGGTGTGGAATCCCAAAACGGGAGCACAAATTGCATGGGTGAGCGGTCGCTCAGGACTGCCGCAGATTTACACCATGGCTGCGGACGGAACCAACCCGCAGCGCATGACTGACACGGGATACGCGGTGTCGCCCTCGTGGTCGCCCGATGGCCAATGGCTGGCGTTCGCATGGTCGCGCAAGTACGGCCCCGGCATTCCCGGCGGGCAGGACATTTATATAATGGACGTGGCCAGCAAACAGTGGTCGCAACTGACGCACGATTCCGGCACGAACGACTTTCCTTCGTGGTCGCCGGACGGACGCCACATCATCTTCCAATCCAATCGCACGGGCACAACCCAGATCTGGACAATGCTGGCCGATGGCACCCAGCAGCAACAGTTAACTCATACGGGTCAGAACAGCCAACCGAATTGGAGTTGGAAGTAAATTACAAGAGTGATTTTCACCACGGAGACACTGAGACACGGAAAAAAACAAGCTGGAGCGGAGTATTGGAAATTCTCGGCCGTTCCCATATGAAACATGGCTTTTTGACTCCCCCGTGCCCTCTGTATCTCCATGACGAAAAGATTTTCGGCCATTATTAATGACATTTTCGGAGGAGATACGTGAAGAAAACTCAGTGGATGCGTGTGACGCAGATCGCTGCGCTATCCGTCCTTTTGGTGATTGCTGGTTGTGGTAAGAAGAAGACCGCTGCGCCACCACCGCCGCCCCCGCCCCCGCCGCCCGCGCCTACGGCAAACATCTCGGCTAATCCCGCCACGGTAAACGCCGGACAGTCGACGACGCTTACATGGCAAACGGAGAATGCCACTGACGTTTCCATCGACGGAATCGGCAAGGTCCAGGCCAACGGTTCACAAACTGTGACTCCGACCGACTCGACCACGTATCGCCTCACGGCCACAGGTCCGGGCGGAACGCAGGAGGCGAGCACGCGCGTCACGGTCAGTCGTCCCGCGCCGGTCGTGCAGCAGGAGGCGCCTCCATCCCTCACTGATCAACAGTTGTTCGATCAGAACATCAAGGATGCGTTCTTCGATTACGACAGCTACGAAATTCGGCCGCAGGACAAGACAACGCTGCAGGCCGATGCACAGTTCCTGAACCAGCATCCAAACTGGAAGGTGCTAATTGAAGGGCACTGCGACGAGCGTGGATCGACTGAGTACAACATGGCGCTCGGCGACAGCCGCGCACAATCAGCCAAGCAGGCGCTGATCTCGGCCGGTATTGCCGCGAATCGGCTGACGACCACCAGCTTCGGCAAGGAAAAGCCGTTCTGCACTGAGTCAAATGAACAGTGCTGGCAGCAAAACCGCCGCGCCCATCTGGTGTTACAAGGACAGTAGGGAAGCTGAAGAGACGTTCGCCGCCGGCGAACGTCTCTTTAATTGGGAAGTTTGCGTTTCTTTGATGGAGATTTGCTTTGTTGGACGGCATCGCCCTTCAAGTCTGCCATCCTGAAGCGCTTCCTTTGCGCGAAGGATCTCCGGCGATGCTACCGACTTAAATGCTCTTTCCGGGCTCTTCAACCAAGAATCTTGGTAAGAGCCAAGAAGCAGCAACGAAGTCCGAAACATTCCGGGAGGTCCTTCGTCCGCGTGAGCGGACTCAGGATGACAGATCAAATTGAACGGTACGCAGTAGAGCGGGTCTGAATGTGGGGACTCGCAGAAACAAGGTCAAATGAAAACTAATCGCTTCATTGCATTAATCGTTGGCGTCGGGCTGATGCTCCCATCGGCCTTCGCCGCCAACAAAGACATGGTCGCGCTGCAGACGCAGGTGCAGGCATTGCAGGATCAGATCGCGCGTCTCCAGCAGTCCAATGACGAGCGCTTTGGCGCGATGCGCAGTCTGCTCGAGCAGAACACTGACACGTTGAATCGTCTGGCGAATTCGCTGGACGCTGTTTCGCACTCGCTGCAAACCACCACGACGGACCAGGGCGGAAAGATCGATCAGGTCTCGGCACAGGTGCAGTCGCTGCACGACTCTGTGGATGAACTAAAAGCGCGCTTAGCCAAAGTGAGTAAACAGCTCGACGACATGGCTGCCGCGCAGCAGAATTTGCAAGCCGCGCCGCAACCTGGTCAGCCTGGAGTCACAAATCCGCAGCAGCCGCCGCAGGCTGCAGCTCCGCCGCCCGATGTGCTCTATAACAATGCTCTCAGCGACTACAACGGCGCGAAGTACAACTTGGCGTCACAGGAGTTTGCCGACTACATCAAGTACTACGGCAATACCGATCTGGCGGGGAATGCGCAGTACTACATCGCTGACATCGAGTACAAGCAGGGGAATTATCAGCAGGCGGTGCAGGATTACGACAAGGTGATCGAGCAGTATCCTAGCGGCAACAAAGCCTCAGCCGCGCAGCTCAAGAAGGCATACGCTCTCATTAATATCGATCAGCGCGACGCCGGAATCCGCGAGCTTCGTTCTCTGATTGCCCGCTATCCTCGATCACTCGAAGCTCAGCAAGCCAAAGAGCGCCTACGCAGCCTGGGGGCCAGCACCACGGCCTCCAAGCCCTCTCCTACCCGGCGCTAGCTAAGCAGAACATTTCAGTTATCGGCAGTCGGCGCCAGTGATCCGGCTTCGCAAGGCCTCTGTTGCTCCTTTAGGGAACTTCGCGGAATAGCCTCGATTTCACTGTGCTCTACCTCGGCAAGTGAACGCCAGTGACGTTCGTGGAGGTGGCCGCTTAGATCGATCTCTTGGTTTCGGTTTCAGTCTTGTTGCTGGAATTGGCAGGCTGTGGACGAGTGGATCTCATTCCAATCAGCGGTCCGTGGTAGCTCAACTCACTTACTTGCTTCTCAGGTTTTGTGCTCTGCATTTTCCGGTCCTTGAAAGTGGTGAGATGCTGAAACTCTAACTGCGGGTGCGAACGCGCGCTAGATTACTGAAGGAATACCCGGATGGCCGAGTGATATCTCCTGCGAACTTAACAGTTTAGAGTGGAAATGGCCGTGGGCGTGAGCAGTAGGTTGCATGGCAATAGGGGTACGCAGGAGGCTGCAGCCCGCAGGGTGTAAGGCTGCGGAATCGGCACCGATCATGGACAGAAGTGGACGTGGTGGACGGCATGGACGGAAAAGATTGGCATGCTTTACGTATTTGCTTAACGTATTTGCTTATCGCTTATTCGCCTACCGCTTATTGCCTAGTGCCCGCTGCTTTCTTCATCCGCTGCCACTCTCGGTAGGCCTCGCTGCGCGGGATATCAAACTCTTTGGCGGCCTGTTTTAGTGCCGTCTTCTCGTCGAGTACGCGGCCTGCCATGAGCTCGCGAATACGATCGGCAACGGTGGCATTCGCAGGGCCAACCCGCCGTTCTGTGCGATTGCCGTCCACAATCACCGTGATTTCGCCTTTAACAGCTTCCCGTTTCCGCAGTTCACCTGCGATCTCGGCGATGCTTCCGCGAAGAAATTCCTCATGCACTTTGGTCAGTTCGCGCGCGAGTGCGATGTGGCGCTCTTTGCCGAATATCCGTTCCAGGTCGGCAAGCATTTCGCTGATGCGATGGGGAGCTTCATAGAACACGAGCGTCTCGCGAACCTCGCGCAAAGCGTCGAGCGCGGTGCGCCGCTCGCCGGAACGCGGCGGCAGGAATCCAACGAAGCGGAACGAATCAGTCGGCAGTCCGCTGGCCACCAGCGCCGAAATCAGCGCGGAGGGACCAGGAACGACGACCACCTTCAGCCCATGATCCAAAGCAACTCGAATAACGCGTGCACCGGGATCGGAAATTCCCGGCATGCCGGCGTCCGACACCAGAGCGATGCGCGCTCCATCCTCGATTTTCTTAACCAGCTCCTGCGCACGCGCAGCTTCGTTGTGTTGGTGATAGCTCTGCGTTGGCGCTTTGATTTCAAAGTGGTTCAGCAGCTTCTGGGTGTGGCGCGTGTCCTCGCAGGCAATTAAGTCGGCCTCACGCAGCACGCGCAGAGCGCGCAAGGTGATGTCTTCCAGATTTCCGATGGGAGTTGCGACAACATAAAGCCCGGAAGCCAGCGGCGCATCAGAATTGTTGTGGGAAGGCAAGGCGAATGCAGTGTAGCCTTTCCTAGGCCAGCTTTGCTATTGCATCTGTGATCTTCGGCCACGCAGCCGAGTTGGGATCGATCAGCTCATAATGTCCCGAATCGGGAAGCTCAAGAAACGTGATGTTTTCTCCCTTGGCCTTCTTTTGTCGGACGTATGCCCGGCTCATTTCGACCGGTACGGTATCGTCGTGAACGCCATGAACGATAAGCTGCTTGCAGTGGATGTCGAGCCCGGCGGGAGAAGCTTCATCGTAGTGCTCGGGGACTTGCTCCGGAGGGCCTCCTAGGAATTCAGCCACGGCATCGTTGCTCAGGTGCAATTCCCAGCCGCGGCGAAGATCTACAACTCCAGCCAGCGAGACGGCAGCGCGCATGGAGTTGTGGTGAGCGGCGAGTGCCAACGCGAGCTGTCCGCCTGCCGAGTGTCCGATCACAACGACTGCTTTGGCATCGATTGGATACTTGCCCGCAAGCTGCCGCAGAAATTGATAGGCGGATGTGACATCTTCGAAACTGCCGGGCCAGCCTCCGCCCGGATTTCCCACCCGCCGATACTCGATGTTCCAAGTGACGAATCCCGCTTTGGTTAGCGCGGCGCACAGAAAGCCCGCGTGCTGCAGGTCGTAACGAGCGCGCCAGAAGCCACCGTGGACGAGCATCGCTGACGGAAAGGGACCTTTTCCTTGAGGAAGGCGCAAATCCCCAAATTGGAACTGATCCTGGCCGTAATTGAGGCGGATGTCTGCGGGCGGAGGCGTGTCGGTTAGAACATGTTCACTGTTCTGCATCGTGAGCCTGCACAAAGATTTTGGCGCTTTCTCCCGTCCGGACTACTCTAACAAGGGCGCACGCCAGAGTTCCTCGCCATGGGCCACGAAGCCACAGAACTGACGCGATTCCTTATCCAGCACGGCTACGCCGTAGTCTTCTTCTGGGTGCTGGCGGAACAGGCGGGCATTCCCCTTCCTTCAGCACCGTTGCTGCTCACCGCGGGCGCGTTGAGCGCGGAGGGAAGAATCAGCTTCTATGTGCTGCTCGGGCTGACGTTCTTTGGAGCATTCATAAGCGACCTGATGTGGTTTCAGCTCGGACGCTCCCAAGGTGGCCGCATGCTGAGCCTGCTCTGCCGCATCTCGCTCGAGCCCGACTCTTGCGTGAAGAACACCGAGAATCTGTTTGTCCGCCGTGGTGCAAGTTCGCTGCTGATTTCCAAATTTCTGCCCGGCCTGAACACTGTGGCGCAGCCGATGGCGGGCATCGTCCGCCTCTCATGGCTCAGGTTTCTGGTGTATGACGTCTGCGGAACCCTTTTCTGGGCAGGCACAGTTCTGATTGCCGGACGGCTATTTCATCGCCAGATCGAAGATGTTCTGGCGCTGCTGCGGCGCACAGGAGCATCGATATTGGCTCTGGCCATCGTGGCCGCCATCGGCTGGATTACCTTCAAGTTCATTCAGCGCCGCCGCTTCATTCACAAGCTGCGCGTGTCTCGAATCACTCCGGAAGAGTTGAAGCAGGAGATAGACCGCGGCATTCCGGTTGTGATCGTCGATCTGCGCAATGAGGCGAGGCTGGATGCTGAGGCGGTTCAGATCGCGGGCGCGCTGCGGTTTACGCCGGAGCAACTCGAAGATCGTCATACAGAAATTCCACGCGATCGGGACATCATCCTCTACTGCACTTGACCCAACGAAGCGACCAGCGCCCGGGTGGCGCTGCAACTCAAGAAACGCGGGATAACACGCGTCCGTCCACTGCTCGGCGGCCTGGATGCATGGGTCGAGCGGGGGTATCCAGTTGAGAAAATCGCCGTCGCGGAAACGCACGCTTAGCTCCATCTTTAACGCCGGAGTACGCAGCGTTGTTCGGTGAACGCCCCCGACTTCGGTCGCGGGCACACGGCTCCGCCGGGGCTTCCACCAAAACCAGGCTGGAGTAAGCGCCTAGGGTGAGTAAGAGTTAGGCTGCTCCGGCAACAGGCATTCTCTCATCGTAAGAACTTATTCACCAACCACAGCACGAAGCTGAGCAGGATGCTGAGAACGATGCAGGTCGTGATGGGAAAGAACACGGAAGTGTTCTTTCCGCGATAGCTGATGTCGCCCGGCAGGCGTCCGAGCGGTACATTGGCGCGCCCGGCGAGCAGGAGGACGAGGCCGATCAGGATCAGCAGTGCCCCGGCGGCGATCAGCAGCTTGCCAAGCGAATTCACGGTTTCATTTTATCGAGATACCGGTGAGGTCTTCGTCCCTAGAGGTGAGTCACAGAATGTGACTTGCAGCTGAACGACTACTTTCCTCTTGCCACTGAATCCCGCTGCTCCGGTTTTTCCTGCGAGAGGACAACGTTGTTCACTTCCGCGTTTTCTAACAAAGCGAATCCGCGCAAAGCATCAATTCTGGTCTCGGATGAGAGGAGTGTCGAATGAAGGTCTGCGACGTAATGACCACTGAAGTAGAAACCGTTCAGATGAACAGTACGCTGGAAGAAGCAGCTTCGATTATGAAGGTTGAGAACGTAGGTGCAGTCCCGGTGGTCGATGAAGACGACGATCTGGTGGGCATCCTCACCGATCGCGATATTGTGGTTCGCTGTGTAGCCGACGGTAAGAATCCGGCAGAAACAAACGTCGAGGAGGTCTTAAGCCACGAGCTTGAAACCATCGAGCCGGACGCCGATATCGAAGAAGCGGCCAAACTGATGGCCGACAAGCAAATTCGTCGCCTCCCGGTCTGCGACGATGGAGAGCTGGTCGGCATGCTCTCGATCGGTGACCTTGCCGTAAAGACGCCTCGGGTCGATGCTTCGGCCGAAGCTCTTCGCGAGATCTCGGTTGGAGTAAAGGGAGAGAATGCCGCAATGCCTATGCCGCGTGGGCGAAGCCAACGGATGGCGCAGATGAACGCATCGGCGCATGAGGGCGGCTCACGTGCATCTCATGCTGCAGCCGCTGAGTTTAATGATGACGAAGACGTCGCTCTGGAATTTTCTGACGAAAAGGACCTCGGTATTTCCGGCGCACGCGAACGCCATTCAAATCGCCATCATCAGGCGTCGCAGGAAGCTAAGGGATCAGGCAATACCAAAAAGAAACTGCACCCGATTTCTGAAGGCAAACCGCAATCGAATCTCGGCGTGCTTGGCCAGAAGAAACGCGGACAAGGGATCAGCAGCCGCGAAGCCGATGAGGAATTGAAGCGCAACAATCGCGTGGTTTCAATTCGGGAGGATGCTCAGGCCGGACGCAGACGCAGACAACGTAAGACCGGATGAGTCCGAGCATCGCGAAAGGCCCGGTATGCAAGCAACGCGATCATTCAGCTACTTCTTGTAGATCACGCCGTCCTTCATGACGAAATCTACATGTTCGGTAGCAGAGATATCCTGCAGCGGATTGCCCGCAACAGCGATTACATCCGCGAAGTATCCGGGCCTAAGCGCGCCGATCTGTCCTTCCCACCCGAGCAATTTTGCGCCGTTGATCAGATCCGCCTGCAAAGTCGCCAGCGGCGACATTCCGTACTGAACCATCAACACAAGCTCGCGCGCCTGCGTGCCATGCGGGAAAGGTCCAACATCGGATCCGACCGCCATGGGCACTCCTGCGGCGAGTTGTTTGCGAAACTCCTGGGCATGGAAGTCGAGAATCGCGCGCTCACGTTGCCCCGCTTCGGGAGTGGCTGCGTGATTCGCGAAATATTCGATGATGGTAAAAGTTGGGACTGCAGGAATGTGCTTCTCACGCATGACCTTCATGGTTTCGTCACTGAGCTGAAACGCGTGGTCCACCGACTCGACGCCGGCCTGAGCCGCATACAGCGTGCCCGGCTCTCCGGTGGCGTGTACCGCTACATGCTTGCCGACACGCGCTGCTTCTTGTACCGCCGCTGCCAGTTGCGCTTCCGTGTATTGATATGGCGTCGAGAACTTCCCATTTTGGAGTGAATCCCTGCCGGTTTCATACATCTTGATGAAATCCGCGCCCTGTTTGAACTGCTCGCGGATTACATTGACGATTTCGTCGACGTTGTTCGCGTAAGTTGCATTGCTGAGTACATGCTGCTCAGGGTTGTAGCCGCGCGCGTCCTCGTGTCCGCCGAGGATGTCGATGGCATTGCCGCTGATGCGCAGCCGTGGTCCGGGAATCAGGCCTTTGTTGATGGCGTTGCGGACGGCGGTATCGGCTGAACCGGCGCCTTCAGTGCCCATATCTCGCTCGGCGGTGAAGCCGCCCATGAGATCTTCGCGCGCTGCTAGCGTTGCCAGAATCGTTCGCTGCGGAACCGATTCTTCGACGGTCTGCAAATCTTCAGCGCCGGGATGCAGGAACAGGTGGACGTGCGCGTCGATCAAGCCGGGCATCAGCGTCGTGTCTCCCAGGTCGATGACCTGCGCTCCCGCGGGATGAGTCACGCTGGTTCCTGCTTCACGAATGCGCTCCCCTTCCACCAGTACCTCTCCGGGCTGAACGATGCGCCCAGCTTCAATGTCGAGGAGCCGAGCGGCGTGGAGAACGATCGGCTTACTTCCGGTTTGGGAGTTTTGTGCATAAGAGGTGGTCAGGGAAATGAGGAGAAAAAGAGCAACACAGAGTCGGATGTGCATAAGCGGCAATGGTAAACGACCAGAGTAGCCTCGGGGTCTCGACTACCTACCCTGCTCCTTCACCTGCGACCACCAACAAAGACACCATCAGAAGACCTACACCCACAGTCAAGGACCAGATTGGCTGCTGAAATCCCTGCTCGGCTTCGCAGGACGGCAGAATTTGTTTGTAAGTTGTATTGCAGAAATGCTCAGGAAAGGGCTTCCCTGCTAAATCCCTGCAAGTTCCCTGGTGGATCGCCAATCCCCTGTGTTCATGCGGATGCGGCAATGAATTTTTTTGGGGCGGGAAAAATTTCCCTGAAAAATTCCCTGCCCAGGGAATTGGTCGTCGCGAAAACGACCTGCACCATTTTCCGGCATTGACCAGTAACCAGCAGCTTTGTTACCTTGCGCACAGTAGTTTCGGGACTGCTCCGGCCGGTTGTTTCTCTGGGCTCCCGAGTTCCTTCCGCGCGCCATGAATCTTCATGGCCTCCACGCTTCCAACTCTT
>Ga0070741_10010554_pt1 | contig 17396 bp, 20 predicted proteins | sample Coa_R1_4_FD_66440 | JGI IMG/M metagenome (GOLD analysis project Ga0070741, IMG submission 66440) | Surface soil microbial communities from Centralia Pennsylvania, which are recovering from an underground coalmine fire - Coalmine... | ecosystem: Environmental > Terrestrial > Soil > Unclassified ...
GGCGGTGCTTGTCGAGCATTGCTATCCTGTTCTACGTACAATCTTCAAGGTCGAAAGACTCGCGTCTACCTTCGGGTAGACGGGCCTCAGTCAATAGGCCATACGCCTCGGATGCACAGAAGACCGTGCAGCGCCAGGGGCAAGCTCCCCGGCTTTAGCGGGGAGTAGTTGACACCTGTTCCTGCTGGAAGACAATCAGTGCGCGGATCATTGTACACGAAAATGCCGAGTCAGCGGTAGTCGCTCACGAGCGGCCATTGCGTGCGCATGATCGCACATTCGGCGGTTGTCGGTTTCCATGCCCTCCGTTGTTTGGCATGGCAAGCTCCCAACTGATGCGGCTGCGGCTCACCAGCAGATTGCCCTGTTTTGCGCGGCCAGGGCCGAGACACTGACGATCACTCGCCTGAGCGCACGCCCCAGATTCGTAGGGTGCTGTCGATCCCGGACGAGACCAGCCGCGCGCCATCGGGACTAAAGGCGACGTCAGTGACCCAACCTTTGTGTCCTCGAAGTACCTGGAGCCTGGTATGGGTGCGGGTGTTCCACAGCCAGATGGTGCTGTCTCGACTGGCCGCCGCCAGGCAGGCGCCATCGGGGCTGAACGCGAGACCTGTCACCCAGCCGGCGGGGCCGTTCAGCACGGCGGCCACTGCGCCATTGGTCATGTCCCACAGCCGGACTGTGCCATCCGCACCCGCAGAAGCCAGGTACTTGCCATCGGGGCTGAAGGCCACAGCGTACACAGCCTGGGCGTGACCCCTGAGTACGGCCACCTCGATACCTGTTTTGGTTTCCCACAGCCGTATACTGCCATCTGAACTGGCGCTGGCGATGCGGGCGCCGTCGGGGCTGAAGGCCACGCCCATAACGCCGCTCAGATGACCCCTCAGCAGGCCGATCAGGCGGCCCGTTTTGACTTCCCAGACGCCCACCGTCCTGTCGGCACTGCCTGAGGCCAGCAGTGTCCCGTCGTGGCTAAACGCCACGTTGTGTACGGGTTGGCTGTGCCCCTTGAAGAACTGGAGTTCGGAACCGGTCTCGGCGTCCCACACGCGAATGACCTTGTCCGAGCCAGCGCTCACCAGGCGCGAGCCATCGGGGCTGAAGGCTACGGTCAGGCGATCCGTCACGCCCTGGATGAGCAGGCGTTGCTGCCCAAGTTTGCTGTCCCACAGCCGCACGCTTCCATCGTCGCTGGCGCTGGCGATGCGGGCGCCGTCGGGGCTGAAGGCCACCGCCCACACCTGTCCGGTGTGTCCTTGAAGGGTCAGCAGTTCCGACAGATGTGCAGCATTGTCGGGTGTGATGACGTCCAGGCCGTTGATCAGCACCGCGCGCTGGGCACTGGCCGTTGCGGATAGGGCAAGCTGCACGCCTTGATCCACCGTGGCCTGAATCTCGGCAGTGGCCGTCTTGGCTAACCCGGCGACCACCGTCGCCGTCAGGCGTTGAGCGACCATCGCATCGATGGTCTGCTGCATTTCGGCATCGTCGGGCGTATGCTGGACGTTCGCCGTTGCCGTCAGGGTCTGGTTGATGTAATTGAGCAGGGTGGCCTGAACACCAGCCTGGGCGGTCAGCGTCAGACGCCGGTTGAATTCGGCTTCCAGCGTTTGTTGCAGTTGGGTTGGCCCCGCTGTGGGCGAAGCGGTTGGTGTAAGCGTCGCTGTTCGCGTCGGCGAAGCGGTTGGTGTAGCACTGGCTGCGGGCTGGACGTTGGCCGTTGCCGTCAGGGTCTGGTTAATGTAATTGAGCAGAGTGGCCTGAACGCCAGCCTGAGCGGTCAGCGTCAGACGCCGGTTGAATTCAGCTTCCAGCGTTTGTTGGAATTGGGTTGGCCCCACCGTTGGGATTGGCGTCTGCGTAGAGGTGCTGGTTCGTGTTGGCGCCACTGTCGGGATCGGTGTTGTGGACGCGGGTCTGGTTGCCTCGCCCTGGGCCGTGGCGCTTCGCGCAATGGTGAAGACTAGCTGCCCGATCAACATCACCAGGAATGCTATCACGAGTAACAGCAATATTCGGTTTCGGCGCTTCACGTTGGGTTCCTTCCTCAATGTCGGAAACGAACAGCCTAGTGACTACATTATAAGACTGTTTGACACCAGCATCCAAGCACCTGAGTTTCCTGGGATACATTTCACGAAAGTGCATGATGCCGCGTTCAAGAACCTCACCCCCTCGCCACGCTGTGAGGAGGCCGAACGGTGAGCAGAGCGCTGTGCGGTTGCCTAGCGCAGCCCGGCAAAGAGATCGCCCGGATCGGCGTCAGGCGGCAGCGGTTCGCCCATGCCGAAGGCGAACGATTCTACCGAACGCCACTCGTCCCACTTCTCCGGCGGAATCTTTGTAAACGGCCCATTGGGATTAAGCTGTGTCCTGTGCGCGCCCAGTGCACGCCGCTTCAGACTGAGGTATGGCTTGACGTTGACCCGGTTGGTGATCATTTCGTCGGGCAGGCCATACTTCTCTGGCGAGAGGTTGGAAAAGACCGAATGGATGTTGTGTTCTTTGAAGTACTCCACCATCATCTTGCGCACGCTGCGCGGAAAGGACGACCAGAACAGGCGGCGCGGCGCGAAGGCCGGCCCGGCTTCGGGATAACAAGATGGGTCGCCTGCCGCTGTAAACGCCTGAGCCGTCCAGCGGTGGATGGCGAGGTGATCGGGATGGCCGTAACCGCCCGTCGCGTCGAAAGTGACGATCACGGTTGGCTTGAAGTCGCGGATGACCTGCACAATACGCCCAACGGCCTCATGCTCGTCGGCATTGACGAAAGCGCGCGGGTCTTTGTTCTCCGGCGTGCCGTCCATACCGGAGTCGCGGTAATCGAGGAAATACAGGTCGGAAATGCCGATGATCTGGGCCGCCTGACGCAGTTCTTTTTCCCGCACCTCACCGAGTGTTTCAGGCGTTGCCAGAGACGGATCGGCGATCTCGCCCACCTCGCCGCGCGTGGCGCACAGCAACCCGGCGCGGATGCCGCTGTCCAGGCATAGCCGCAGCGTGCCGCTGATGCCTTGCTCGTCGTCGGGGTGGGCATAACAGGCCAGAATCGACAGATCAGACATTTCCCCTCCCTGGCAGTCGCTATTGCTCAGATCGATCTGGATTTGGGTTGGTCGGGCAGCGCGGCACGGTATTTGTCCAGGTCGCGGCGCAGCGCCTCAAGCAGCAGGTCACGGCGGCTGTGCTCCATCGTTTCGGCCTCAGCCAGAACGCTCTCGGCCAGTTCAACGGCTTCCGCAATCCGGCCCTGACGCCAGTAGACATCGGACAGGGCATGTCTGGCATACAGTTGGTCGAAAGGCCGTTTGTGCTGCGCCCATACGTCCAGCGCCCGCGTGAGCGATTCGATGGCCTGCGCGAGCTTGTCCTGGTGCATCTGCGAGAGGCCGAGCATATAGAGCGCCGTTGCATAGTACGTGCCGCGCCCGGCCAATACGCTAACTCCACGCGATAGATAATACTCAGCCGCCTCGTATTCGCCCAACAGATAGTAGCAGGAACCCCAGGTATGCCACAGGTAGTCAAGCTGAGTGGCGTCACCGGAACGGCTGGCCCGCGCCAATGCCCGTTCCAGGTAGGGGAACGCGCGGCGCGGCTCGTTTGCCAACTGAAAGGCTATCGCCATGTAGTGCAGGCCGTTGACGGCATAGCGGTCATCGTTCAAAGCTGCGCCGGTGCAGAACAGCATTTGCCCGTGCTCAAAGGTGCGGGGGGCGTCGATGCGGTTGGCGTAAAACTGACACAACACGGCAAACGTTTTTGCCATCAGCGGCCTGTCGCCGGTAAGCTGCGCCAGCGTCAGCAGTTGTTCGGCCAGCACGATGCTGTCGTCGCTCTGGGCCAGCGAGGCGGCCACGCTGGCCGCGCCGAGCATGGCCTCCTGCACCTGCACGTCGGGGTTGAGTTCGGCGATGTCCAGCAGCGCGTTGATAACCTGGTTGGCGCGCAGCAGGTCGCCCTGGTGAAGATAGTGGCGCATCAGGCATTGGAACAGGCGCGATTGGTCGAGCGTCCCCATCCGGTCTACGGCTGGCCCATACAGGCTCATCAGGCGCGGATACCAGGCCCGGCCCAGGTTCAAACGCCCGAACTGGCCGTCCACCGCCAGCGCCAGTTCAATCGCCAGGTGTTCGGCGCCGGGAATGCCCGTCGCAGCCTGGATCGTCGCCATGATGTCGTCGGCTTTGGTGCGCAGCTCCCAGAGCGACGGGCCAGCCCGCACGTAGTCCAGCCAGCGGGTCAGGTTGGCCCGCAGCAGTTCCACCAGTTCACCGGTTGGGGGGGCGTAATCAACGTCTAATTCGGCGTCGTAGCGCTCGGCATCGGAGTCCACCATATTTTGCGCCGCTTCGTGGCTGACTTTTGGGCCTAGTGTACCTCTAGTCAGCGGACGGCAACCAGTCGCAGGCGCAGCGTTGTGGGACGGAGGGGCTTCCGTCCCACTGGCTATGCTCACGCGGCCTTGACCGAGTCGGGCTGGTGCTCGTTGAGCAGATCGAGGATGGCCTGCTGGTTGCTGCCGAGCGCAATGACCAGATCGCGGGTGGTGGCGTCGTGCTGCTGCATGGCGGCGATCATCTGGGTCGTCAGCGATTTCAGTTCGAGGATGGCGTCGCGCAGTTCGGCCATGATCTTGTCGCGGTTGTCCTGGCGGGTGGTGGCCGCAGGCAGGTAGTCGTGCGTGTACCAGGGCCAGAGCTTGCTGACCAGGAACCAGCCGCAAAAGACAATGATGCCCGTCGCCAGCCCGTTCTGGTGGATAAAGTCGAGAATCACTTGAGTCAGGTCCACAGTTGCCTCCTGGTGGGAACCTCACCCCCTGCCCCCTCTCCGCAAGCAGAGAGGGGGAATGTAAGGGTATCAGCGATGGCGGGATTTTTCGCGCTGAAGGTCGGCGCGAAGGACGAACAAGAGCTTGGCAAGCTGCTTGAGCGCGAGACGGGCGCTGTTCAGATCGGTGACGTTGGCATCGATCCAGGTAAGGGCCTGAGCCAGGGACAGGGTTTCGAGCGGGTTGGACGCGCCCGCCTGCTGTGACTGGCGCAGGGCGTCGCCTTCCGAGGTCGTGATGGACACCTGGTTTCCGGAAACGGTGACTTTTTGAGCAGCCATCTTACACCGCCTCAATAGTGAGCTGATCGGTAGAGCGGTTGGCAGCGTTCTGCACGCTGACGGCAATGGTCGTGGGGTCGGCGCTGACGATGGACAGCGTGCCAACGCCGTCGGTGAGCGTCACGGGAACGGCTGTGCCCGCCACCAGCAGCGTGACCGGAGCTGCGTCCGGCTTTGGCGCGCTGACGGTCAGGCTGGCCGCGTCCGAGCCGTCGGCGGCGATGTTCTGGCGATCAGCCGATAGAAAGATCGGATCGTGCGCGGCGGCGAGGCTGGCGGCGCTGGCTTCGTCGTCAGGCGTGGCGCTGTCGTCGAGCCAGATCGAGATCGGGCGCGCCGGGTCGTAAGTCGAGACTCCAACGGCCTTGCCGGGCAGCACCGCCCGCAGCGCCGCATCGAGCGCGGCGGGATGCACCGCATCGAGAGATACATTCAGTTCGCGCATCAGCCCACCTCCACCGCCCACAGAGTCGGGATGAAGTCAGTATTCCCTACCCCTGAACCTGCGTAAAGCGTAGCCGTCCCGGTGACGGCCTTCCACTGGAGCTTGAACGTGTGCGCCCCGGCGGAGAGGCCCGTGATGAGCAGGGCTGCGCTGACCGGCCCCCTGGCGGACGAAGCATCCTGCGTTGCCAGCAGACCGTCGTTCCCGCCGCTGGCGTAGCGGGTGCTGTCGATCAGGATGTCGAAGATGGCGTTGCTGGTCGCCATGACGGTAAAGGCGAGCAGGACCACGCCGCCCGTGATGGTCAGGGTGATCTTCAGGTTTATGCCGTCCACGTCCACAAACGAGGTGGAAGTGGTGGTGTAGTTGGCGTTGTTGTCGCGCTTGATGACGCTGTTCGGGCGCGAGAACAGGAAGTTCAGGTTATCTCGCAAGTGGGTATTCAGGTCACTCGCCGTGACAACCTGGCCGGGTGTCCAGGTGGCGGGCGTTGTCCATGCCATTGGGTGATCCTCCTTGACCTCACCCCCTGAATTTGCCTCACCCTAAATCCCTCTCCACCAGGTGGAAAGGAACTTTCAAGGCGAGTTGGCCGCCCCTCTCTGCTTGCGGAGAGGGGCAGGGGGTGAGGTTCCTTTTTAGACGGCCAGGCGCGTGTTCGTGCCGAGTTCGCCGTAGCCTGTCGTCTCCAGGTTCCAGTAGATGCGATCATCGGCGCGGGTGGTGTGCAGAGTCAAGGTGAAGTGGCGCGCGGTGATGTCCAGATCGATGCCGGTAACATAGCAGCGCAGGCCACTGAGGCCCGTCTGCGCATCGGTGAGCGAGAGCACGTCAAACAGATTGATCGAGAAGACGTTGACCGAACCGATGACCGGCTCATTGCAGATGATGACGTGCCGGACTTCGGTAAAGGGCGCTTTGTAGCGATCCAGCAGGTAGCAGGCCAGCGCTTCGCCGTACACTTCGTCGGCGGAGAGCGGCAGGTCTACCGTCAGCACGCGCTTCAGATAGGCGGCCTGGCTGGCAGCGTCTTCCTGAGTCTGCGTCACCGGGTCATAGGTGGTGATGGCCTGCCCGCGCACCTGCAATTTGGTGACGTAGAGCGGCCCGGTGGCGTAGTTCAGCATCGGAATGACGATTTCGGAGCCGCGCACGTCGAGCGTGCCAAAGGCGAAGGCGGGGCTGCTGGTGTAGTCAAAACCTGTGCCGTCGGGGCGATCATTGACGGTGTAGTCCGTGCCGCCAACCAGCGGCAGGGCCAGCCCGGTGCCGCCGATGACGTTGCCCGCGCTGTCGCGGAAATGCAGGCTGACGGTGCGCATCCCCGGCCCGGTGGGTGTCCTGGGCGGGATGCGCATGACCGTCGAGGCTCGCGCCAGCACATCCAGCGCGCCCACCGTAGCGCGAGGATAACTCGTCACCTTGACCACATTCCAGACGTTGCCGATGCCCTGCGCGGCGTCCAGTTCAAAGGGGTCGGTATTGAGCGCCAGCGCGCTGACCAGCGGCTTGAAGAAGCGCCTGCGCTCGTAGAAGGTGAGCGTGCCGTCGCGCTGGACGAAGAAACGGCCCTGCTCGGTGCGCGTCGCCTCCTCGACGGCATCCAGGGCCAGCGTGCGCGCGGCGATCCAGCGATCTGCGGCGATGGCGAGCGACTCGTTGCCAGCGGCGTAGCTGGTCAGCCCGGTGGGGTAGTCCGCGCCACCGCTGAACGTGCTGCCGGAGAGCGTGATCGCGCTGCTGTTTTTGGCGAGTGTGTAGCTGTTGCCCGCCGCGCCGGGCAGCGTGGCGGTGACGGTCAGCACGTTGGCAGAGAGTGAGGCCACAATGCCCGGCAAGCGCAGTGTGCCGCTGGCGTAGAGCGTGCCGTAACCGCTCTCGCTGTTGATGGCGGCCTTGAGGTTGGCGGCAGTGTCCTCTCTGGTCGCGCCGATTTTGACCTCGTAAGCCGCAGGCGTCAGCGTGGTGCGGAAGGTGTAGGTTGTGCCTGCAATGGTCACGCTGTCGCCGCTGGCGGGGTTGGCGCTGAACGTGAGCGTGCCGCTGGCAGCGGGCGCGCCCAGCGCCAGGTTAACAATGCCCGCGATGAGTTGATCGGCGCGCTTGTTCTGCTGCAAGTCCATGCTGATCCGGGCACTGCGCAGCAGGGCCAGCGCGTCCACGCAGGTGATGATGGCCTGGCGGCGGCCTTGCGGCCCGGCCTGCGGCGCGATCTGTTGGACGTAGCCACGAAAGAGCATCCAGGTGCTGACGCCATCGCTGGCACGGACGCGCACCGGGCGGCGCGGCAGCAGATTGCCGTACAGCGGCCCGGAGGCATTGTCCGGCGAGTAGCGCTGCGTGGCGTTGTCAAGCGTCAGGGTGCACGTGCCGACGTGGGCCACGACGCTTTCGAGCGCCGCACCCGGCTCCATGCCGATCTGGATGCGCGCCGCGAACACGTTGGCCGATTCGTCCACCCAGACGCCCGTGTTTGTCCAGTCGATCTCAAACGTGAAGGTTGTGGGCATGGGTTTACCTCACCCCCTGGTTATGTGGTTTACCTCACCCCCTGACCCCCTCTCCACCCTGTGGAGAGGGGGAACCGGTGGGCACTGAATCTGCATTTGCCCCTCTCTGCGAAGCGGAGTGGGGTAGGGGGTGAGGTCAGGTTTCAATGGTGAACGTATGCCAGAAACGCGCGCCAAAGTAGGTGATGCCGCCGTAGCTGACGGGCGCGACGAAGACGTTGTAGACGGTAGGCAGATAGAGCGTGTTGTTTAGCTTCGGGTTGGCGCGGATGGCGACGGCGTAGCTGTCGATCAGATCGACCAGACCCGGCAGGCTACTTCGCGCGCCCTTGCCGGAGCCGACGGGCGCGTACAGCAGCAGGTGCGTCACCAGATACTGCACCAGGGCCGACGAGCCGGAGGGTGTGGCGACCTGGAATTCGCCAAACTTGCGGCGGCGGGTGTCGTCCAGGACGGGCGCGACGATGAGCACGGGCAGGGCGGCACGCGACAGCTTCTCCGGCACGGCGTCCACGTCGTAATTGTGGTTGACTCCGCTGACGGTCAGCCCGGCCAGTGCGGTCAACGCGCTGCGGAACTTCCCGGCGCTCACAGCGCACCGCCTGAATGCCGCAGATTCGCCAGCACCGCCACCAGATCGGAGGGGATGGCGGGCGGCACTTCGACCCGGCCAAAGCCGGACTCGGTGGTTACGCCGGCGAAGTCACCCGCGTCCTCGGTCTTGTACAACCAGGCAGCCCAACGCAGCGTGATTTCGGCGATGTCGATGGGCGGCATGTAGACGTAGATCGGCGCGCTGGCGGCGTGGCTGGCCGCTGTCGAGCCGTTGACTCCGCGCACGACGGTGAGCGTGTTCGCACCGCTGTTGACGCCGACCAGACTCATGTACTCGCTGTCCACCTTGAGCAGTTGACCGACCTGGAAGCGCGGTGACAGGTTCCAGCCATCGGCGCCGCTGACACTGGCGACGGTGAACGACGTGGCGCTGGCGTTGAGTCCGCCGCCGGGGATCGAGTCGCCGGAGGCTTTCCAGGCGTTGGCGTAGTCGTCGTGCCAGCCCCACACGCCGTTGACAGTCAGGGCGCGCGTTTTGGTCGTCAGGTAGACGAAGAAGCCGCGCGTCAAATCCAGTTCGACGCCGATGATCGGGCCGTTGATGCCGCCCAGCGGCATGATGGCGGTGGGGTCAAGCATCGTGCCGTCGCCGTTGGTGATGCTGGTCAGTTCCAACAGGTCGAAGCCACGAAAGAGCAGGGTGCGCGTGCTGCGCCAGTCGAAACGGCGGGACGCAATGACGGGCATGAAGCTCCGCCCGGTGTAGCGCTCGATCTGCGCGGTGGCGGCGCGCAGCTTGGCGAGCATCCGGGCATCGTCAGCGGTGTCGGCGGCGGCCAGTGCCTGCCGATCTCGAAAGGCGTTGAGCGTGGCGCAGGGGGACAGGTTCATGGCGCGATTCTCCCTCCTTCGGATGTTTAGTTCCGATAAGAACGTTATCAGTCAGCATCGGGCGGAGCCTTCCGACAACAGGGCGTTTATCGATAGATGGCGAGACGATGCGGCGGCGAACCTGCGACGCGGGCGGGCGCGGCAGGGGATCAGCATGGTATGAAGTTGTCTAAAGGCGATCTGTTGGGTAAATGTGTTTAATCCTCGTCCGGCGAATCGGGCGGGACGAGCGGCTCGATCTGCACGATCAGGATTGGGATGTCGTGTTCAATGACCCTCCAAACTTCATTGAGATCAACCTTGTCGTAGTTGTGAACAAGTTGGCTGCGCATTCCAATAATGTCCTGCCAGGGTATTTCAGGATGCAGGCTCCGAAACTCAAGTGAGATTCGTCTCGCTGCTTCGCCAATAATCTCGATAGCCTTTGTGACGGCTAATTGTTCCCATCTGTCGCGTTCAAAGGCTGCTCTATCTGCCTTTTGCCTGAATTTATCAAGCAGCCTAGCCATGTCGAGCATGTCAAGGAGGAAACCCGGATCACGCGACATAGATTGTCCTGGCTGATCGCAGTATCGCTTTCCGGCGAATGTAGTTGCGACTTTCCTCAACAGCGCGCCGACTCACCAGGTCTACATCACGGCCAAGCAGTTGGCTCAGTTCTTCCTCGGCGTGCATGTGGTCGAACAGTGACCACTCCGCATCAGGCGCGAACGTCACCAGCACATCGATGTCGCTATCCGGGCGGAAGTCGTCGCGCAGCACGGAGCCGAACAGTGCGAACTCCGTGATCTTCCAGCGCTGGCAGAAGTCCGCGATCTGTTCCATCGGCAGGTCGATCTGGATGTTTTCGACGGCCATACTCATGCCCTCAGCTACCCGCAATGCTATTTTACCACGCGGGTTGACCTCACCCCCTGCCCCCCTCTCCAACTGGAGAGGGGGAAACAGACAAGGTAAACCCTACTCGTAGTACACGACGTAGTTCGCGCCGGTGCCGCTCACCTCGGCGTAGATGCCCGTCGCCGTCGGAACCATCACGTCGGGCGTGACGGCGCTGACGCCGTTGGCCGCCGCGACCAGTTTGGCGATGACCGGGCCGCTGTTGTCCACGCCGTCGTAGATGGTCAGGACGGCGGCAGCGCTGCCGGGATTCAGGATGGCCGCGCCGAAAATGCGGTTGTTGCCCGTCACGATCACGGCGTTGGAACTGCCCGCTTTGGCCTGCTGTGGCTGATCCATGCGCGTCCCTCCCTTAGAAAATGGCCTGGTCGAAAATGACGTAGACCGTCGCCAGCAGGTCGGCGGTGGTGCCGTTCCAACTGCCACTGGTCGTGATCTTGACGCCGATGGTGTCGCCCGCATTGAAGCGGACCTGGCCGTACTCCTTGATCGTGCTGCCGCTGGCGCCGGTGGTGATGACAAGCTGGAAGCCCGTCACCGTCCCGTTGATCGTCACGTCGAGTGTGAGTGTTCCGGCGCTGGCCGCCGCGCTGAGGGCTGCGCCGACGCCGACGATTGCGCCCGCGAAGGGCATCACCTCGCCGGTCACGTTGAGCGCGCCGCTCGTTGCGTTGGTGTCGATCACGGTCAGGGCGCTGGCGCTCAGACTCGCGGCGACGGTATGTCGGGCAAAGCGCGCCGTGACGAGCGGCGACATGACCGCGATCTGTTCCTGCAAGATTCCGGGCATAGTTCCTCCGTGTTAATTAAGGTTGTTGACCTCACCCCCTTGCCCCCTCTCCGCAAGCAGAGAGGGGGAGCCGGTGGGCGATATGACCGCTCAATAGCTCCCCTCTCCACAGGGTGGAGAGGGGGTGGGGGTGAGGTTAATCGACTTATACAGTCAGGTCGTACAGGATGCTGGCCGACTGGTTGTCGAAGTTGACCAGCGTCAGGCGGGCGGTCACGATCAGGTGGTACACGTCCGCGAACGAGACGAACTCGACGGTAGCCTGCACCTGGCGGCGGTAGCCGATCATCCAGCCGGGGCGGAAGACACAGATCGCCTGGCCTTTGGTGTTGTTGGCGGGCGTGCCGCTGATCTTGCCGTTGGCCTGGGTGAGGCCCATTTCCGCCGTCGCAAAGACCGGAATGCCGTCGATGACGCCGACCTGCCCAGTCAGGTTGGTGGCGTTGGGGCCAGCCTTGTCCATCGTGGCGAACTCCGGCAGGTTCAGCAACTTGGCATAGGCCAGATCGTCCACGATCCAGGCACAGTTACGCGGCTGGACGGCATAGGCCCCGTTGAGCAGGAAGCGCGTGGCGCGCAGCAGGGGCAGCGTGGGTGCGCCCGCGCCGTCTTTAGCCTGCGAGGTGTTGGTGACCAGGCAGTACTTGCGCAGGCCGTTGAAGGCCAGGTATTTCGTGCCAGAGGTCGGCGTGCCGTCGATGAGATTGATGTTGGTGTTCGCGCCCGTCGCCGTATCGCCGTTGACCAGCACGTTGTCAATGGCGTTCTGCATGGCCCGCAGCGACTGGCGGCGGTAGTTGGCGATAACCGGGATCAGCGAGTCCTCGTTGAGTTCGCTCGACCAGGAGACGCGCAGCGCCAGCTTCCTGGCGTTCATCTGCACCTTGCCGGAGCCGATCTTGCTCAACGTGATCGGGTTGCCCGTGCCCAGGACAAGCTGACTGGCGTCGGTGGTTTCCGGGACGAAGTACACCGTCGGGTCGGTGCTTTCGATGGGCAGTTCGTAGGGCTGCGTGGGCATCTCGATCATGCTAAACAGGGGGGCGATCACATTGTCCTGGCGGACGCGCTGCCACAGTTCGGCGCGCCAGCTATCGGGCGCCCATTCCTGGCCGAAGCCCGCCTGGGTCGTGGTGTCGAGTTCGTTGGCCTTCGTGTAGCCCCGGTTGACCAGGCCCTTCACGGCGTCGTAGGGCAGTGCGCCGCTGTTCACGGCACGGAACGACTTGTCGGCCAGTTCGCGGTAGAAGGCATCGCCGGGGTTCCAGCCGCGCACACTGCCCGACAGAATCTCGTGCAGGAACGCCATGTCGCTGGCGCTCAGGTCGCTGTATTTGGTAGCCCGTGTCACCTCGATCTGACTGGTGGGCGCGGGATCGGCGTAGGGCAGGCGTTTGATGGGCGCGGTGCGCGTCGCGGCGACCTCGCGGTGCAGGGCTTTGACGCTTTCGGCCAGCGTGCTGACGGTTTCCGCGACGGTCTTCAGGTTGTCGGCAAACTGCTCAGTCATTGGACTCTCCTGCTCATCGAATTCATTCGATAGATCGGGCGAAACTTGAAGCGGTGAAACGTCCAGGCCGAGCGCGGCATAGGCGCGCTTGACGGCGGACACGTTGGTATGGCGCGGCTCCGCTGGCTCCGGCGTGAGGCTGGCTTCGACCAGCCACCATTTATCAATGCGGCCATCCACTGACTTGACGACGAGGTGCGGCAGACTGCCGGATGAAAAGGACAGCGCACCCTTTGCGACAAGCTGCTGGATGGCGCGCACGTAGCGGCTGCGCTTGTCTAGCTGGCCCTCGACCCACAGGCCCAGATCGTCCATCTTGAAGGTGTCGATCACGCCGATCATCTCGCCGCCGATCTCCCTGTCTGCGCCGTGATGGTAGAGCATGGGTAGACGCGGATAGATGCCCAGGCCCAGATCGGTAGCCTTGTGGAAGTATTCGCCCGTCAGGTCACGCTGATCGGGCGAGCCGAAGACCACCAGGTAGCCGCCGATACGGCTGCCGTCCTCGGATAGCGCTTTGACGGCGGTGGTTGCTTTTAGTGCGTCGGTCATTCATCCTCCTGTTCGCCCTGGGCTTATGGCATTTTGCTCATTGGCACGGGCAGGCTTGCACCCGATGCTAAAGCGTCGGGCGTGCTGGCTGCTTGACCTCACCCCCTGACCCCCTCTCCAACTGGCGAGAGGGAACCGGGCGGCATTGTGCGCGGACTCTGGCTCCCCTCGCTGCTTGCGGAGAGGGGGTGAGGGTGATGCGCGGGCTGCTCTCCCCAACTGACCGTATCCGCGTGGAAATAGCGCTGGCGAATCTCGTTGACGGTCATGTACGGCCCCGCCGCCTGCACCTCGGCTACGTCGGCGCTGGTATCGCGGATTTCTTCGGGCAGGATCAGCAGGTTTGTGCCGTAGAAAGGCGCAAGCTGCTGAGTCAACTTCTGGGCGAAGCGCACCAGCTTGGGCCAGATCGTGTCCTCAAGGAACGTCTGCCGGGCGACGTTGGCGTTGGCTTCGGTGGCGTTGTTCTCGTACAGCCCGGCAGGGATACCATAGATGTGCAGAATTTCCTGACGGTTGAACTGCCGCGCCTTCAGGAAATCCGTCTCGCGCTGGGTCAGGCCGATGTCCGCCCAGGCGATGTCGGCTCCGCGAATGAAGGCCGTCTTGCGATCCGTGCCGCCATATCCTTCTTTCCACTCGCGCTGAATCCTTTCGTAGTCAGCGTCCGAGACCATGCTCTTGATGTTCACGATGCCGGCGGGAACGGCTTTATCCTTCGAGAAGAAATTACGGTTCCAGCGGGCCATCGCCTGATCGGTCTGCGAGGCGATGGCTGCCGCTTCCAGCGCGCTCAGGCCGTAGTAGTCGGACTTGGGATGCCAGCGCTTGAAGTGGATCACTTCCTCGGCTTCCAGCGGAATCTCTACGCCGTCCACGCTGTAGACGTAGCCGCCGATGAAGTTCCGCCTGTCGGGCACAACGCGCATCCGATCCGGGCGCAGCGGCCAGATTTCAAGCGGCACTCCGCCCGGCGACCCGGCCAGCAGCCAGTAGGCGTTGCCGGTTAGCTCCAGGAATCCGAAGGTCGATTCCAGCAGTTCAAACTGGCTCAGGAACGGGTTGGGGCTGCGCAGCAGGCGCTCTATCGGGTGATCGTCCTGCGCGATCTTCGATTCGCCATCGGTGGCGTAGACCAGGTACGGCACGAGCGCCGCCGCCTCCGCGATGCGCGTCACAGCCACGTACACCCACGCCGAGCGCAGATACTCGTTCGCCTGCTGCTCGACTCCGTCCAGGCGCGGCCAGATCGGTTCGTTGTGCGACGCGATCAGGCGCACGATCTGGCCGGGATCAGCGGATTTGGTGCGGAACATACGCGCAAGCCAGTTGCGCCACGAGCCAGTTGTTCCAGACATAGGCCCCCTTTCTGAATAGTGATGTCGGGGCAATTTGCGCCTGATGTGAAATCCATCAATGGATTGATCACGACCCCGGGCTATCAATTCACGCGAAGCGGATGCTGATCCCGCCGTACTGGGCGCCGAACCAGGCCAGCGCCAGGCTGATCACCGTGTCGTCGTGTTCGCCCAGTGGGGCGTTGTAGCGATAGCGACCCGACGGCAGCCGTTCGATGGTGTAGGCTTGCAGTTCGTGGAGCAGCACCGGGTCAGGAAGGATGGTCAGCGGGTCACGGTCACGCTCCAATGCCAGGGCCAGGCTGTTGATCAGGTCGTCTTTGCTGGCGCTGGTCATGGTGAAGGCATGAACGGGCAGCCCTTCGCTCTGCAACGACTCGATGTTCGGGCCGCCGATGCTGTTCGCCTCCGCCCAGATTGCGGACGGCTGCCAGTGCGCCGCCAGCGACGCGATCCGCCCGCGCTGCAAGGCCCAGCCGATCCCGTTGAAACGATCCAGGGCGACAAGCTGGCGCGCGGTGGCGTCGATGATGGCGACGCAGGTGAAGTCGTCCACACGCGCCCAGTCCACGCCAAAGACGATGCGATGACCGGGCGTCGGCCCGGACTGCGGCGCGGCGATGGCCCGCTCCGCCACGTTGCGGAACACGCCGCCCGAATCCTCGATGAACTCCGCCAGGTACTCTTGCCGGAAGACCCGCTCCGGCAGATCGGCCCGCGCCGCCTCGACCTCGTCCACTGGGATGTACGGGTTGCTGATCGTCGGGAACGTCCACGATTGCCACTCCGGGCGCGATGGATCTGTGCCGTAGCCGTACAACTTCCAGAAGTAGTTCTTGCCCTTCGGCGTGCTCAGGAACAGCGCCCGCCCGCGCCGATCCGAGAGCGCTGGACGGATTGCGCCCGTCCAGACGGCTTCGCGCAGAAAGGCCGCTTCGTCCAGCACGGCCAGGTCGAGGCCCGACCCGCGCAGGCTGTCCGGGTCGTCGCCAGAGCGCACGCGCAGCAGCCCGCCGCCGGGCAGCACGATCACCCGCTGCTGTTCGTTCTTCTCCGTCCACACCCCGTCCAGCGATCCTTTCAGGCTGCGCCACACGTCGCTTGCCATCGAGTACGAGGGCATGATCCACCACACGATCCCGCCCTGCACAGCGGTTTCAAGCGCGGCGATCTTCCCCGTCTCGGTCTTGCCCCACCGCCGCCCGCAGGCCACTACCCGGAATCGCGCCGCGCTGCTCAGGATTTGATGCTGCCCAGGGTGTGCGTCCAGCGGGCGAATCTCCGTCTCCATATCGGACGACAATTCGCCGCTCCTTCTTGTGCGTCTCTTCCTCGCGCGCCGCCTCCTGCCGCAGCGACGTGATGACCACTGTTGCGGCGCGCAGCGCGATCCGGTCATCGTCGCTGGTCATCAGTTCGGCCAGCACGGTATAGGCCTGGGTGCGCAGCCATTTGACTGTCGGTTGATCCGTCATCGATAAGTCCTCCTGTTATGCCTGTATCGCCGCCTGCCCCGGAGACGGCAAAACCCGGCAACACCTGCTCCTGCCAGTCACGGCGGAGCCGAATGCTGCCGGGCGCCAAATTCCCGGACGGTTGCCCAAAAAGGTTGGGCGGCGTCAGTTTTTACGGTATGGGCATTTTAGCACAGGCGTTCTAGTCGTCAAGCTAGAGGATCGGATGAGGTCGGTTAGGATTGGGTTGGATTACTTGAGCTTGCTCCACCGGGCAATGTCACGGCGCATTGACTCTGCGTGTGGGCGTCCCGTTGCTGGTCAAATCCTGGAATACGGCCAGCGCCAGGAATCCGCTGGCGCTGCGCCGGTAGCTGATGAAGACGCTGTTACTCTCGGCCATCCCGCTGTCTCCACCATGAGGCGAAGTGAGCCTATTATAGCAATTCCGCCGCCTGTACCCCGTACAGGTTGGCCCCGCTCAGATCAGCACAGGGTAAAAGCGAACGGAGGCTTACGCCTTACGCACTGTCAAAGGTGGCTTGTCGCTGGTATGTCACGCTATGTCCGAGAGGAGATTCTTTGGCTTTGCGAGATAAGGGCCAATTTTTGCGACAAACGCCAGCGACAATGGATCAAAGTGAGGGTAGAAACTCACGCCTGTTCACATCTCTGATGGGATGGTACGCTGTGAGAACGTGGCTACCGTTGAAGGAAGCACCGCTGGAGAAACCATGCAGGAATTGAAATTCGTATTCGACTCCAATGTTCCCGGAGCCGTGAGCGATCAACTGGTTAAACGCGGCGTTGACGCCATCCGCTGCGAGGACGTGGGGATGGCTGATGCGCATGACCTGGCCCTGTTGGACTATGCTGCCCGCGAGCAACGGACGCTTGTGACCGCAGACAAGGGCTTTTCCGGCTGGTCTGCACAGTGGTTAGAACAGGGTCGAAGGCATTCTGGAATCTTCATTGTCACCCGCGACAAAGAAGACATTGGCGTCAACTACTCCCCGCTAAAGCCGGGGAGCTTGCCCCTGGCGCTGCACGGTGATCTGTGCATCCGAGGCGTATGGCCTATTGACTGAGGCCCGGCGGGAAATATTCACCGCCGCGATGTGGTCTGCCAGTCCAGCGAAGCCGCAGGCCACACATCTGAAACGAGACTGAGAGGGACGGTTATGCTTATCCACACACCCACACTGCGGGCAAGTCCGCGAGGTGTGGCGGGGGTCAACCCACACAACGGGTATGCCCGCCCGCCGCGCCTTGTAGCGGATTTTCTGCTGCAAATCGTCAAACGACCAGCT
>Ga0070741_10010555_pt1 | contig 17393 bp, 15 predicted proteins | sample Coa_R1_4_FD_66440 | JGI IMG/M metagenome (GOLD analysis project Ga0070741, IMG submission 66440) | Surface soil microbial communities from Centralia Pennsylvania, which are recovering from an underground coalmine fire - Coalmine... | ecosystem: Environmental > Terrestrial > Soil > Unclassified ...
GTTGAGCATACGGAGACTTTGCCCCGACAGAAAAAGTGTACGGTAGTGAAGGTACTGAGCAAAGTAGCCGGGTTTCGATCCATCCGACCAGCCTTCACGCTGGTTGAGTTAATGGTGACGATTGCCCTCATTGGTATACTGGTCACCTTACTGTACCCTCTGTTTGTCTCCGCACGGCGCAGAGCCCATCAGGCGCAGTGCCAGTCCAATGAATACCAGATCGGTCGGGCGTTTGCCATGTATGTCGCCGACTACGACGGCTATTGGCCGAGAACGGGGACAAGCGATCCGGATTTCGGTTGGGGCAGCGCGCTGCAATCCTACCTGAAAGCCAGGCCGCAAGAGCTGGCCTGCCCGGAGGTGATCTCCACTTCCCAACCATTGCGCGGCGCTATTCCTGGCTATGCGTACAACTTTGCGCTGCAATATGCTCTCTCGCCCATCGGTCCCATCGAGGGGGCGGTGCATGAGGCTATCGTGCAGTATCCCGCTGTGACCGTCACGCTCGGAGAGGAGGCATGGGGGGTTGCCTCCACGTTCGGGCCGGACCCCTATAAGTTCATGGATACCAGCCGCCGTCCTGCGGAGGAAGAAGAGGGGTGGAAGCGGCACTTTGGCGGAGCGAACTACCTCTTCTGCGATGGGCACGTCAAGTGGTATCTGCCCGATGCCGTCGGCTACAACATCGCAGGCAGCAACAATGGGACGCGCCCGACTTTCGCCATCGGCGCGGCTCCGTGACGGCTCCGTACGCAGCAAGGCGGCGGCTTCTAAAGGAGGAAGGATGAAAGAGACCTTGCTTTTTTCATTCCTCCTCCTTCATACTCTTTGCTACGCTCACTCGGTACTTGTCCGCGTAGGTGTTGCCAGGCGGAGCGCTGTCGCAAGGCGGAGGCAGAGGCCGTAACCCTGCCGACCCTGGCAGTGGCGCGAACCGTTGTAGCCCCGACCCTGGCAGTCAGCGGGCCTGGCTAGGCGGAGATCGCCAGGCAGAGCCGCGAACCGTTGAGCAGCGTCCCCTGGCAGTCGAGCGAGCGCAGCGCCGACCCTGGCAGCGCCCCACAGCGGCAGGGTTTAGCCTGCCGGGTAAGCCAAGCGTTACCGAATGAGATTCGCAAAAGGCATAAAGGAGGCCTGGAAGTCGCTAAATCCAGAAGATCTGGTTGCCACGCGCGCCGGTGAGCGCATCAATGATCAGCCAGAGGCCGTTGCAGGTGAACTGGCCCAGAATGAGGCCGAGGAAGTAGGGGCGGGCGCGTCGGTAGCCGCGCAGGCCCCCATAGCGCACGATCAGCCCGCGTAAAAGCCAGGCGATAAAGGCCGAAAGCCAGATCTCGTTGACGATCCAGGTTGGGGCAATGGCGAAGCCGACCGGATGGAACGGCCACCAGACGTAGCGCTGGCGCATGAAGGCCAGAAACCAGGCGAACAGGCCGCCGCCCACCGCCAGCGCCCAGCCGCTGTAGTTAGGGCCGACCGGGTTGGCGTTGCGCTCGGCCATCCACTTGTACGGCCACTGCGCCCCATCAATGAAGAACCAGGGGTTCAGGCTGACGCCGCCGTGCGTGTAACCGAGGTAGAGCGTGGTGATAATGGCGGCAAGCGCAGTGATCGGGATGGCAAGGAACATCGCCCCGGTCAGCGCGCGCCGATTGTCCCGCACGACCTCGCTCAGCCGGTAGCCGTGCGCCGCCGAAGTCATCACCAGCGTCCGCATGTCCCCCGCCCAGATATAGGTCAGGCTCTGGGTCACCATGCCCTGCGCCCCGACCGCCTGGTTGCCCAGCACGGCGTGCGTGAACCCGGCGGGCACCGTCGGCGGCACCGCCTCGGCCATGCCGCTTTCAATGACCACCCGCGTGATCGCCAGGAAGATCGCCAGCACTCCCAGCAAGAACAGCGGCACCACGAACAGAGGCATTCCGGCCCAATAGAGCCAGGCGGCCATCACGACCAGCCCGCCGATGACGCCCCAGAACGCCGTTTTGTAGGCCATCGGCTCGTCGGCGTCGGCGACCTGCGCGCGCCCGAAGGCCGCGCGCGCTACCGCCCGCAGGTGCGGCCAGGCCCCCCGCGCTGTCGTGAACGCCAGGCCCAGGAACGCGCCCAGCGCCAGGTAGCCGAACACCGGCGTCGCGCTGTAAGGCCCCAGGTCGGCCCGATACTCCGTCCCCAGGATCGTCATCCAGCCCTGCACGGCCCAGGCGATCCGGTTGAATACCCACAGGCTGAACACCGCCTCCGCATTTGCCAGGAAAAAGAAGCCGATCATGGGGAAGCTGATCCGCAGAGTCAGCTCCATTGCCTCCCGGAACATCGGAATATGCCATACCGGGTCGAAGTCCGGGAAGGAGGGGAAATAGTGGTGCAGCCCGCGCATACTCGGCAGCAGGAACGCCGTGGCAAAGCCGATCCACATCACCGCATCGCGCAGCAGCGGCCTCTCGTTGGTCAGATCTCCGGCGCGGGCCAGCTCCAGGGGAAGCTGCGTCAGAGGATAGGCCAGCCGTTCGCGCTCCACCCAGGGCCGTCGGAAGATCGCCATTAGGCAGATGCTCACGACATAAAACGCCCCCAGCAGCACGCTCCAGATCGCCAGCGGGCGAATCCAGGCCGCCCAGGGGATCGTCTCGCCGGCCCGCAGCCCCTCGAACAGCCGGTCGGAGGCGTGCGCGTCCGGCAGCAGTTCCGGGCGGATATAGGGCAGCACGGCGGTCGTCCAGGCATCGTGTGACTTGGCGTAGTAGTGGGCTGCCGCCAGCGTTGGCACCAACTGGGAGGCCATGCCCATCGTCGTCAGGGCGCAGGCCATGATCATCATGGCGTAGATGACGATGATCTCGGCGGGGGCGAGAACGTAGCGGTTCGCACGGCGGCCCAGCAGACGCAGGAGCGGGTTGACCAACGCCACCAGCACGAAGAGAAAGAAAACGGCGGCGGGCGTGCTGTAGTCCAGATCCATATAGGAGCCGGCCAATCGGTGCGTGGCGTAGGGTGCGCCGACGCCTATGGCCAGGCACAGCAGCGCGCCCACACCGAGGGAGCGGGCCGTTACGCGCCCGCGCGCCGGGCCGGCGACGATGGCCTGATCCGGAGGGGACGGAGCGACTTCCGGGGAAGAAATGCGGCGGCTGGCTTCCATAGCGGCTATAGCAGATGTTCCAGCCCGACGACGAGGCTGGAGAGGGAGCGGACCTTGCGTATCGCCAGCAGGACGCCGGGCATGAAGGAGCGGCGCTCGGTGGAGTCGTGACGGAGAGTGAGGATCTGGCCGGGGCCGCCGAAGAGAACCTCCTGGTGGGCCACGAAGCCCGGCAGGCGCACGCTGTGAATAGGAATATCGCCGGTCGCCTCACTGCGCGCGCCGCGCGCTCCCGGCGCCTTCTCGATCAGACCGGAGGGCGTCGGCTGAGGCGCCACCTGCGCCTCCCGGCGGGCCTGCGCGATCTTCTGGGCGGTCAGCAGGGCCGTGCCGGAGGGGGAGTCCAGCTTCTTCTCGTGATGCAGCTCGATAATCTCCACGTCCGGTAGGTAGCGCGCCGCCTGCGCCGCAAACTGCATCATCAGCACCGCGCCGATGGCGAAGTTGGGCGCGACGAAAGCCCCGACGCCTTTCTCTTTGGCCAGGCGGTCCAGTTCGGCCAGATCGGAGGGAGTCAGCCCGGTCGTGCCGATGACGGGGGAGACACCGTGGGCCAGGGCCGTCCGCGCGTTGCCCAGCACGCTGGCCGGCACCGTGAAATCTACCAGAACGTGCGGCCTGACGCGCTCCAGCGCCGACTCCAGATCGCCCTCGATGGCGACGCCGAGACTGCCCACGCCCGCCACTTCGCCCGCATCCCTGCCGATCTCATGATGGTCCACGGCGGCGGCAAGCTGAATCCCTTCCGCCTCCGTCACGGCGCGCACAACCTCGCGCCCCATGCGCCCCGCCGCCCCACAGACGGCCACCGGAATGATCTCTTCCGCCATGTTCTCGCTCCCCTGGAACCGTTCCTTGTTTGCCTCTTAACCAAGCTCGGAGCTGCGCGGAAAGGGGCCGATGGCCGTCGCTGTCAGGCCCGAGGCGTCCAGGACTTTCCTGGCGACGCGGGCGATGCTCTCCTGGGAGACGGACTCGTACTCGCCAAGCACCTCGGACATCGGAATGATCCGCCCGAAGGAGAGCAGCGATTCGCCGTAGCGATTCATGCGCGCGATCATGCTCTCCTGGCTCAGCACCAGCGCGCCGCGCACCTGGGTTTTGGCCTTTTCCAGCTCGTCGTCGGTCAGGCCGTTTTGGAGCACGCTATCACATTCGACGCGGGTAAGCTCGATTACCTGCTGATAGGTCTCCGGGCTGGTGCCGCCGTAGACGCAGAAAAAGCCGCCGTCCTGGTACAGGCGCGTGTAGGAGCCGATGGCATAGGCCAGGCCCCGCTTCTCGCGTATCTCCTGGAACAGCCGCGAACTCATGTTGCCGCCCAGGACGTTGTTGAGGATGGAGAGAGCATACCGCTCCTTGTCGTGCTTGCTGAAGGCGGAGGTTCCCAGGCAGAAGTGCACCTGCTCGATATCGCGCTTGCGGACGAGCTTACTTTTGCCGGAGGAACGGGGCGGGCGAAGAGAGCGCGTTGGAGCCTGGCCTTCCATGTCGCCCAGCTTCTCCTGCGCCAACTGCACCAACTCGCCGTGATCCAGGTTGCCCGCCGCCGAGACGACTACCCGGTCGGGACGATAGCGCGAGGCCATATAGTTTACCAGATGGTCGCGCGTGAGGCCGGAAACCGTCTCCGCCGTACCGATGACCGGCTTGCCGAGCGGGTGCGCCCGCCAGAGGGTCTGTACAAAGAGGTCGTGCACGCGCTCTTCCGGCGTGTCCTCGTACATTTTGATCTCTTCCAGGACGACCCGCTTCTCCCGCTCGATCTCTTCCGGGTCCAGGAGCGACTGGCGGAACATATCGGTCAGGATGTCCATCGCCAGGGGCACATCTTCGGCCAGCACCCGCGTTTCGTAGCAGGTGAGCTCTTTATCCGTAAAAGCGTTGAGATGCCCGCCGCGCGACTCGATCTCGTCGGCCAGTTGGCGGGCGGTGCGCCGGCGCGTGCCCTTGAAGAGCATATGCTCGATGAAGTGGGAGATGCCGCGCAGGGGCGCCTCCTCATCGCGAGCGCCCACGCCCACCCACAGGCCGACCGACGCGGATTGAACGTAAGGAACGCTCTCGGAGACGACGCGCACGCCGTTGGGCAGCGTGGTCAGCTGAATATTTTCCACCGGGGTCCTTCTTGTCATGCCTAATATGATACCCCAAGTCCCGCGCCAGGGGCCAATCAAAAACGCAAGCAAACGAAACGCGAGGGGCTGCCGCAGAGGAAAGAGCCGACTCCCGCGTCAGGAGGCCAACCAAAAGCGAAAGAGGCGCAAAGAAGCGCTGGATAGGAAGATTGCTCCTATCTCAGAAGACATCTCTGCACCTCATATTGGTTCTATCGGTGCCTGGGGCCGCCACTAGGCAAGGATAAAGGATGAAAAGAGCCAGGGCTTTTCTTCATCCTTCATCCTTTATCCTTCCGCCTTTAAAATGCGGCGTGGCCGTCGTAGTTGCGAATCAGCCCGATCACTTTGCCGATGATATGGCTGTCCTCACGCTTGATCTCAATAGGCTCATAGGCCGGGTTGGCGGCGATCAGCTTCGCGCCGTCGTTGGTGAACTGAATGTGCTTGACGGTGGCCTCATCGCCCAGCAGGACCGCAACCAGGTCGCCGTTGTTGGCGGTGCGCTGCTCTTTAATGATGACGAGGTCGCCCTCCATGATATGCGCGCCGATCATCGAGTCGCCCTTGACGCGCAGCGCAAAAGCGTTTTTGGTGTTGTGGACGAGTTCCTGCGGCACGGGAACCTGGCCCTCGACGTTCTGGGTGGCGGTGATGGGAACGCCGGCGGCAATCGTGCCGACGAGGGGAATAAAGGTGACGTTGCGGGTGGGCGCGGTGGCGCCGGTCTTGCCGATGACGGTGATGGAGCGCGAGGTGCTCAGGCGCTTGATCATGCCCTTGCGCTCCAGGGCATCCAGATGGACGGTGACGCCGCGCAGGCTAGAGATGTTGAAGTGGTTGCCGATCTCGCGGATGCTGGGCGGATAGCCCTTGTCGTTGACGTAATCCACAATGAAGTTGAGGATGCGCTCCTGCTTGTCAGTCAAGCCCCTGGTCATGGTCGGACTCCTCTCTATACGCATACTTGACTACCAACTCGCCTATACCGATACTTTACTACGCACGGGCGTCTACTGTCAAGAGGTTGAGGCACATTGGGGTTGAAATTTGTCTCATTTGGCGCAAAATAGGCCGCGGACGGCCTGCCTGCGCCCGGCCTGAAGCCGGAAGGGGCGGTCTCAGCAAAGGAGCTTGTTGGGCGTAATCTCCGGATCTACCGGAGTTCAAGGCGGCGCGTGCGGGAACGGCCCCTTGCTTTTTTGCTCCTGCTATGATATACTAGATGGCAGTTATATCACGCCCTTTCGTCAAGAGTGGGTCGCCGCCCACTCTTTTCTATTAGGGCGTAGGCCCTTTGCCGCGCCTGGGTAATTGGGAACCCCTGCCGCGGCGGTTTCCGTGCCAGAGTTGGGCCGGCAAAAGAGCCTGCGGGCTTTGCGGGCCCGGCAACAAAAGATTTGCAGACGTGTCCCTTGCACGCCGCAGGGCGCGTCGTCGGAAAGAGTGCCATCCCTATGCGCCGCATGGGGCTGGGAGAAAGCGCAGCCATGAACGGTGAATTCATCGAAGCCTTGCAACAGATCGCCAAAGAGAAAGACATCCCGCTCGAAACGCTGATCGAGACGGTCGAGTCGGCGCTGGCTACGGCCTATAAGCGCAACTATGCCGCCAACGGCGAGATTAAGGTGCGGATCGACTCGAACAAAAATGCAGCAGTGCCGTTCAAGGTTTTTTGCGAAAAGACGGTTGTGGAGGAGGTCCACAACGAGCACGCCGAGATTTCCCTGGAGGAGGCCCGCCAGTTCAATCCCGATGTCCTAGTCGGAGAGACGATTGAGCAAGAGGTCGGGCTGGGCAATTTCGGGCGCATCGCCGCGCAGACGGCCAAGCAGGTCGTGGTGCAGCGCATTCGCGAAGCGGAGCGCCGCAGGATTTTCGATGATTTCAACGAGCGGGTCGGCGAGGTGGTCACGGGCACGGTGCAGCGCCGCGAGGGGCGCAACGTCGTTATCGGCCTGGGCAAGCTCGACGCTATCCTGCCCCCGCAGGAACAGGTCGAAACGGAGCCCTATCGCTTCAACGATCGGCTCAAAGTCTACGTATTAGAGGTCAGAGACGCCTCCAAAGGCCCGCAGGTGATCGTTTCGCGTACCCATCCGAGCCTGATCCGGCGCCTGTTTGAGCTAGAGGTGCCTGAGATCGCCGAAGGGATCGTCACCATCAAGAGCGTGGCCCGCGAGCCCGGCGCCCGCTCCAAGATCGCCGTGATGAGCCGCGACGAGAAGGTAGATCCGGTAGGCGCCTGCGTGGGGCATCGCGGCAGCCGCGTGCAGGCGGTCGTCAACGAGCTCTACGACGAGAAGATCGATATCGTGCGCTGGAACGCCGATAACGCTATCTTCATCGCTGAGGCACTCTCGCCGGCCAAAGCGGTCAAGGTGACTCTGAACGAAGAGACCAAGAGCGCCTTTGTCGTCGTGCCGGACAACCAGCTCTCGCTGGCCATCGGCAAAGCGGGCCAGAACGTGCGCCTGGCAGCGCGGCTGACCGGGTGGCGCATTGACATCCGCAGCGAGGCCCAGGTAGCCCGCGCCGCGCTGATGGCCGTGACCAACGAGGCGGAGAGCGAAGAGGGCGAAGAGGAGGAAGGGCCCGTGACCATCGGTGGCCCAACTATCTCCAGCAAGGCCCAGGACGGCGAGGAGCCTATCGTGATCGGCGCTCCGGCAACAGCCAATGGGGCGTATCCCAACGGCGATCAGGAGGGCACGGCGTCCGAGGAAGAGAATACAGCGGCTGCCGCAGAGCGGCTGCATAATGAGGAAGCCGACACGGCGGAAGCCCCGGAGGAGCCTTCGCAGCCGGGCCTGCCTGCCGGCGTCCAGACGGAAGAGACAGGCGTGAAATGAGCGCGCGCACTGTCAACAGACTTGTTCTCAGGGAGGCAGGCCACAGCCTGCCTGGTGAGGCCGAAAATGGCACGGTTGGAACGACAATGAGCGCAGCGAACGCCTCCTTGCATGTGGCGCCGTTCGTTGCCGGGGTTCAGGGGAGAGCCGCTATGCTGTAGACGCCGACACGAACGAAGTCGCGCCCTTTGCGCGCTGCCTCGTTCGCGACTTGCGCCGCAGGATAGCCGGCGTATCCCCGCGCCGGCCCCTCGCGTTTACTGCGCGGTCGCGTTTCCTTCCGGTAATCGCGTCCGTTGACGCGACCCTTGCCTCGCTCTGCCTTCCCAACCCTGTGTTAATTCTGTGCGCACGCGCTAGGGTGCTGGGCGCCAGGATGCCAAGGTTCGAGGCGCTCTGCCTTCCCGACCTGTCTTGACTTGGTGCGCGGCGCTTGTGTCAGGAGACATAGATGAAACCGCGACATGTCCCGATTCGCACCTGCGTGGCTTGCCGTACCACCGACGCCAAGCGTGAGCTGCTGCGCGTGGTGCGCCAGCCGGATGGGGCCGTCCGGTACGATCCGAAAGGCAAGCTTTCGGGAAGGGGAGCCTACGTTTGCGCCAACCCAGGCTGTATCGCCCTGGCGCGCAAGCAGAAAAAGCTGGAACGCTCGCTCAAAGTGAGCGGCATTCCGGAGGAACTATTCGAGGAATTAAGCGCGCGCGCGGCGGCGTTGAACGCCGGGGGAGCCGTCGGAGCGGAGGAAATCTCCGCCTCCCCATCAGCGCCGCCGACAGCGGGACGTGCCGGGCCGACGGCGGAAGTGCCGCAGAAGAGTGAGGTGAAAAACGTATGACAGCGATTGCAGGAACCCGTGTGGCCGAGCTTGCCAAAGAGCTCAAAATGACTAACGCGGAGCTGATCACGACACTCAAGGATCTGGGCGTCTCCGTGGCCAGCCCCAATGCCCTGATTGATATGGATACGGCCAATACGGTGCGTGGGCTGCTGAGCAAGACGCCGACGGCAGGCAAGACGATTGAAGTCGGCCCAGAAGCGACCGTTAAGGACATCGCCGGGGCGATGGGCATTCAACCCAACGCCGCGGTAAAGAAGCTGATGGAATTCGGTCAGTTGATCGGGCCGCATCAGCGCCTGCCGCGTCCGCTAGCCGAGCGGCTCGCCGGCGCCTATGGCTATACGCTCAAGCTCAAGGCCGAAGCGCCCAAGCCGGCAGCGCCCGCCGCCGCGCCCAAACACAAAGCGCCCGGCGGCGCCCTACAGACGCGCCCGCCCGTCGTCACCATCATGGGCCACGTAGACCACGGCAAGACAACGCTGCTGGATACCATCCGCAAGACCAACGTGGTCGAGGGCGAGTTCGGCGGCATTACCCAGCACATCGGTGCCTACCAGGTGGAGATAGATCATAACGGCGAGAAGCGCAAGATCACCTTCCTGGATACGCCCGGACATGAGGCGTTTACCCAGATGCGGGCGCGCGGGGCCAGCGTGACCGACATCGTCGTGCTGGTCGTGGCCGCCGATGACGGCATCATGCCCCAGACGGTCGAGGCGATCAATCATGCCCAGGCCGCCAACGTGCCCATCATTGTCGCCATCAACAAGATAGATAAGCCCGACGCCAAGCCCGACCGGATCAAGCAGCAGCTTACCGAGCATAACCTGGTCGTCGAGGAGTACGGCGGCGACGTTATCGCCGTGCCCGTCTCCGCCAAGACCGGCGAGGGGGTCAGCGACCTGCTGGAGTATATCCTGCTGGTGGCCGATATTCAGGAGCTGAAAGCCGACCCGAGCGGCCACGCCACCGGCACCATCATCGAGGCCAAGATCGAGCCGGGACGCGGCCCTGTCGCCACGATCCTGGTGCAGTCGGGCACGCTGCGTATCGGCGATAGCCTGGTCGCGGGGATAACCTACGGCAAGGTGCGCGCCATGATGAACGACCGGGGCGAGCGGCTCCAGAAGGCGGGGCCGGCCACGCCGGTAGAGGTCATCGGCCTCAACTCCGCGCCGGCGGCGGGCGATACGGTCGAGGTGGTGAAGAACGAGCGCGAGGCACGTCAGACCGCCGAGCGCCGCCAGGAGCGACAGCGCCAGGCGCGGCTGAGCGGAACGACCAAGCGCCTCACCCTGGCCGACCTGTCCCGCCAGGCCCAGGAGGGCGAGATCAAGGAACTAAACCTGATCGTCAAGGGCGACGTGCAGGGCAGCGTCGAGGCCGTTCTGGGACAGTTGCAGAAGCTGGAGGAGAACAAGACGGAGAACGAGGTGCGCCTCTCGGTCAAGCACAGCGCCGTCGGCAACGTGACCGAGTCCGATATTCTGCTGGCCGAGGCGACCAATGCCATCGTGATCGGCTTCAACGTCCGCGCCGATGCCAGCGCACAACGGGCTGCGGAACGCGGCGGCGTAGATGTTCGTCTCTATAATATCATTTACGACCTGACCGAAGACATTGAGCGGGCCATGAAGGGGATGCTCACGCCCATCTACGAGGAGGTGGCGCTGGGCAAAGCGGAGGTCCGCCAAAGCTTCCGCACGCCGCGCGGCGTCTATATTGCCGGCTGCTATGTCACCGATGGCAAGCTGGTACGCGGAGCGCAGGTGCGCATCCGGCGCGGCAAAGATATTCTCTTCACCAGCCGCATCGACTCGCTGCGCCATATCAAGGAAGACGTGCGCGAGATGGCGCAGGGCTTCGAGTGCGGCGTGGTCGTTCAGGATTGGAACGAGGAGTACCAACCGGGCGACGTGCTGGAATGCTTCGAGATGCGCCAGGTCAACCGGGGTTAATTCTACGCCAATGGCCATGCATATCGGCGCCCTTACCGTCACGCTCTATCTGCACGCCGCCGAGTCGCTCAAGGAGAAGCGGCAGGTGATCAAGAGCCTGATCGAGACGACACGCCAGAAGTTCAACGTCACTATCGCCGAGATAGACGACCTGGACAAATGGCGGCGGGCGACCCTGGGCATCGCCTGTGTCGCTAACGACAGCCAGCATATCAACCGGGTGCTGGATAAGGTGGTGGATACCCTAGAAAGCAATCCGGCGGTGGAGGTCGGCGAGATCGCCCTGGAGATGCTTTAACCTCACCCCCTATCCGGCAGGCTAAACCCTGCCGCTGTGGGGCGCGATGCGCCCGCCGCCCACCTGCGTGGGCGGAACTTTCTGTCTGCGTAGGCAGAGGCAAGCCCTGGCTGCTCCTCTCCCCCCTCCCGCAGCGTGGGAGGGGGTTGGGGGTGAGGGCGACCCTACTCCCTACACCCTATACCCTACACCCTATACCCTACACCCTATACCCTACACCCTAACGAGGGGCCGGGGGTGAGGTCTTCTAGGGCGAGGGCCGCCGGACTGTGGGGTTAAGATAGATAGAGGAAGCGAGACAGTCATGAGCGTTCGTCAAGAAAAGGTGCAGGAGCAGCTGGTCCAGGAGATCAGCGACATCATCCGGCGGGATCTGCGCGATCCGCGTCTAGGCTTCATCACCCTGACGGGGGCGGAGGTGTCGCGCGATCTGCGCCACGCCAAGATCTATGTCAGCGTCCTGGGAGATGAGGAGGCGCGCAAGCAGAGCCTGAAAGCCCTGAACGGCGCCGTCGGCCTACTGCGCGGCGAGTTCGCGCGACGGGCGCATCTGCGGGTTGCGCCCGAGCTTGAGTTCCGGCTGGATCAGGGCATTGAGCGCGGGCAGCGCATCTTTGAGCTGCTGCATTCCGTGGAGCATGAGTTGCAGCCCCAGCCCGAGGACGAGGCGCTTCCCGTCGGCGACGGGAGGACGGAGGCGGAAGCGCGGCAGCCGTGAGCCACAGGCAGATCAAACGGGCAACGGAGGCCATCTGCGCGGCCCAGCGTATCGTGCTGGCGTGCCATGTCAATCCCGACGGGGATACGCTCGGATGCGTGCTGGCGCTGGCGCACGCGCTGCGCGCGCTCGGCAAGGAGGTTACCGCGCTCTCCAGTGATGGCGTGCCGGACATCTACCGCTGGATGCCGGGTGTGGAGTGGATCGAGACCAGCACGACGCGCCGCGATTTCGACCTGGCTATCGTCTGCGATGCGGGCGCGCTGGATCGAGTCGGCAGGGCCGTGCAGTCGGCCATTGCGGCGGCTCCCTGCCTGATAGATATTGACCATCACGTTACGGAGGGCGTCTTCGGCGATATTCAGGTGGTGGATGCGACGGCGGCGGCAACGGCCGAATTGGTCTGGCAGGTTCTCCGCGCGCTGGGCGTGGCGACCGGGCGCGACCTGGCCACCCAGGAGGTTGCCGTGTGCCTGATGGCCGGCATCATCACCGATACCGGCTCGTTCCGCTTCCTCAACGTGACGCCGCGCACCTTCCTGCTGGCGGCGCGGCTGCAACGGCTCGGCGCGCTGCCCGCTCCCATCGCCGAAAACGTCTTCGAGAACCGCTCCTTTGCCAGCCTCAAACTGATGGGGCGCGCCCTCGATTCCCTGCAAACCACTCCCGATGGCCGTATCGCCTGGGCCCACGTCACCGCGCGAGATTTTGAGGAGTTGGGTGCAACCGATGCCGAGACCGAAGGGATCGTCACCCAGGTCCGGGCCGTCAAAGACGCGCTGGTCGGCATTCTGTTTCGGGAGATACCGGGCCGCAAAGTCCGCATCAGCCTGCGCGGGCGGGACGGCGCCGACGTCCGCAAGATCGCGGAAGCGTTCGGCGGGGGGGGCCACACGCTGGCCGCCGGCTGCTCCCTCGCTCCACCTCTGGCCGATGCGGAGCGGCTTGTTATCGCGGAGGCCGCACGCCAACTGGAGAAGGCCGAAGGGGCGCAGGCCCACGAAACATAGGAAAGCAGAGAGCCGCTTCCAGGTTATGAAAGCTCCAAGCGCGTTGAACGGGGTTGTCGTGGTGGACAAGCCCGCCGGCATGACCTCCCATGACGTGGTAGATCGGGCGCGGAAGCTGTTCCGTACCAAACGGATAGGGCATACCGGCACGCTCGATCCGGACGCGACCGGCGTTCTGGTGCTATGCCTGGGCGTGGCGACCCGGCTGGCGGAGTATCTGAGCGCGTCCCGCAAGCACTACGTCGCCGAGGTAGTCTTCGGCATCGAGACGGATACCCAGGATGCCTCGGGCCAGGTTCTGGCGGAGCGCGACGCTTCGGCGCTGACGGCGGAGGCCGTGCGCGCCCTTTTGCCGCAGTTTGAGGGTACAATAAGCCAGGTTCCGCCGATGGTCTCCGCGCTGCACCACCAGGGCAAGCGGCTCTATGAGCTGGCGCGGGAAGGCATCACGGTAGAGCGCGCGGCGCGCACGGTTCAGATTGACCGTATCGCGCTGCGCCAATTCGTTCCGGGCAGGCATCCGGTCGCGACGCTCGAAGTTACCTGCTCGACCGGAACCTATATCCGCACGCTGGCAGCCGACATCGGCGCGGCGGCAGGCTACGGGGGCATGATGCAATCGCTGCGGCGCACCTGGGTCGGAAGCGGGGCCGGGGAAGGGGATCGCGCGTTCACTCTGGAGGCGGCGCACACGCTGGAGGAATTGGAGGCGCGCGCCCGCGAGGGGACTCTGGCCGAGGTAGTGCTCCCGCTGCGCGCCGCGCTGGTCTCCTGGCCGCAGGTGCGCCTGGAGGCCGGAGAGCTAGCCCGTTTGCAGCACGGCCAGAGCGTGCGCTGGAGCGATATTCCGCCCGCCCCCTGGCAGAAGAGAGAGGCCCTGACCCCGGAAACGCCGGTTGCCGTGCTCGACTTGGCCGGCGAGGTCTGCGCCATCGCGCGGGCCGAGGCGGGACAACTTCGACCCGTGAAGGTTCTGACCCAGCTATGAATGTTTTTGAGGGGTTAGAGACAATCCCGAAGCCCTTCGCCACCTCCACCGTCGCCATCGGCACCTTCGACGGCGTTCATGTGGGCCATCAGGCGATTATTCGCGCGGCAGTTGCGGACGCCCACGCGCAGGGACGCCCGGCTCTCGTCTTCACCTTCGACCGCCACCCTGCCGAACTCCTCGCGCCGGGGCACGCGCCGGCCTATATCACCACGCCCGCCCAGCGCATCCGCCTGATCGCCGGCCTGGGCGCCGCCGGCCTGGTGATCGCCCGCTTTGATACGCGCTTTTCCCAGCTAACGCCGGAGGCGTTCGTTCGCGATATTCTCAAAGACCTGCTCGGCGCGCAGGCGATTGTGGTCGGCACGAACTTCCGCTTTGGCCGGGGCCGGGCGGGCGATGTGGCCTACCTGGAGCGCCAACAGGCCGCATTCGGCTACACGCTGCGCGCGCTGGAGCCAGTGCTGGTCGGCGGCGTGCCCGCCAGCAGCACGCGGGTGCGCGAGCGCCTGCAGGCGGGCGATATCGCGGAGGCCGAGGCCGTTCTGGGCCATCCCTTCTGGCTGGAGGGAACAGTCGTCGCTGGGCAGAAGCTGGGCCGCATTCTGGGCTATCCCACCGCCAACCTCCAGCTCACCTACCGCCAGGTCGTTCCCGCCGATGGCATCTACGCCGTCTGCGCCACGCTCGACGATGGGCGTCAGCTGGGCGGCGCGTGCAGCATCGGCGATCGGCCCACCGTGGAGGGTGCGGGCCGCGCCATTGAGACCTACCTGTTCGACTTCGACGAAGACATCTACGGGCGCGCGATGGAATTGCGTTTCCTGAAGCGCCTGCGCCCCGAAGCCAAATTCGACTCCCTGGAGGCGCTGAAGGCGCAGATGGCCAACGACGTGGCGGACGCCCGCGCTATTTTCTCCTCCCTTGCCTGTGCCTAGCAGGACTCCGCTTTCCCTTCCGTGAATTCTCCTCTTGCTTGAGTGGATTGCCGTCGTCGCCCCGACCGCGACGGGCTGCGCGGCGGCGGGTGAATTCTCCTCTTGCTTGAGTGGATTGACCTAACCCCTGTTCCGGCAGGCTAAACCCTGCCGCTCGGGGGCGCAAAGCGCCCGTCGCTCACCTACGTGGGCGATAAGCGTATTTTGCCCGCGTAGGTGTCGCTAGGCGGAGGCGCGAACCGTTGAGCGCCGACCCTAGCAGTCAACTGGCCGCAGGCCCCACAGCGGCAGGGTTCAGCCTGCCGCTCCCGGAGTGAGGGCGGGCAGTCCGCAAAGGCGAAGAGGAGGAGCGATATGGCAACCAATTTTGACCGATACAACGATGGCACTCAGAACCCGCCGCGCCTGCGCGTACAGCATTCGCTCTGGTCGCTGCGGAAGCTGCCGATGAACTCGCCGCAGGAGTGGACGCTGGACGAGAAGTTTCGCCGGGTGAAGGAAGCCGGCTTTGAGGCCGTCGAGTGCTGGCTGACCGACGAGGACGAGCGCGAGCATAAGGAGGCGCTGGATCGGGCGGGGCTGCGGCTGGTGTTGGGACACCGACCCTTCACGCTGGACGAGGTGCGCCAGACGGTAGACCGCGCCGTGCGGCTGGGGGCGGATTTCGTCTTCGCTCAGCCTGCCGACGCTTTCACGCCCGCCGAGGAGGTGACCGCGCTGTGTCGGGAAGGGCGCAAAATCGCCAACGACAGGGGCATTCCCTTCTTCGTGGAGACGCACCGCAACAACTTTACCGAGAACCTGCCGCAGACCAAGCAGCTTATCGAATTGGTGCCGGATATCCGACTCACCGCCGACCTCTCGCACTTTGTCGTGGTCGGCGAGTTTTACGGCTGGGCGGAGGAGCGGGCCGTGGACCGCATGATGCCCGTTCTGGAGCGAACCTCGCACATGCACGGGCGTATCTCCAACGGCGAGGCCGTGCAGGTGGATGTCGGCGACGGCTCCGGCGAGACGGCGCAGTTCTTCGTGAGCCTGTGGGCGACGGCGATGAGCCACTGGCTGCGCGACGCCGGGCCCGGCGATGTGTTTCCGTTTGCGAGTGAGCTTGGCCCACCGCGCTATGCCATCACCCTGCCCGACGGCAGCGAGTTCAGCGACCGCTGGGAGCAGAGTCTGGTAATGAAGAAGCTGGCCGAGCAAGCCTGGGCGCAGGCGCAGGAAATGGTTCGGGCCGGGCAATGAGTTACCCGTCTTGAGTTCCAGGGCCTACTACCCTGCCATTGCGCCTGTAGATGCTAAGAGAGGAGACCGTTGGATGCCGGATCGAACCCCTATCTGCCTGCTGGTGGACGACCCCTGCCCGCTCATTCACGTCTATCGCTGCCACATCATAGACGTGCATCACGAGCCGCCGCTGACCAAAGATGGACGCCCTCTATTGGAATTCATCCCCAACGACTTTCTGGATCGCTTCTGCGACGTGATGGAGCGGTGGGGCATCAAGGGCAAAATCTCTATCGTGCCCTCGCCAGGCGGGCGGGGCGATGTGGTGCGGGGCATCGAAGGGTTCGATCCGGCGCTGACGCGGCAGTGGCTGGAGACGGCCAAGCGGCGGCTCGGGCCGCTGTGCGATTTCTGTTCCGAGGGCATCACGCACAACCTGGCGGTGAACCTCCAGACGGGCGGCTACTTCGACGAGAGCGAGAACGACTGGTCGCAGCACCAGACGCGGGAGACGCTTACGCCCTACCTCATTCGCCAACTGGAGCTTTTGCGCGACGCCGGGATAGACGCGAACGGTGTCACATCGCCCTGGGTGTTTGGCATCGAGGTCGAGTCGGAGTATATCGCAGCGATGGTCGCCGCGCAGAAGGCGGTCTATCAGCGCGACTTCTCCTGGTACTTCCTGCACGCCTATAACGACCGGCCCGACACGCGCCCCTGGATTGCATACGGGCAGGGGCCGTCCACCCTGGTCTCCATTCCCGCCAACATGGATGACTACTGGTGGCAGACCATCAACTCTCCCCGCACCGATGCGGCGTTTGTCTCCTCTGTCGCCGATAACATGCTGACCGCCGATGGGCAGTGCGGCGCGATCCTGGAGGTGCTGAACGCGGGCGGCTGGCCGGTGCTCGTCACTCACTGGCAGTCGCTCTTCTCCAACGGCCTGGAGACCGGCCTGGCAGCATTGGATGTGCTGGGGCAGCGCGTGCAGCAGCACCTCTCCGACCGCGTCGCGTGGATGACCTGCATGCAACTAGCGCATCTCACGGCCCGCCGTTGAGCCAAGCATCCACCGGTTAACAGCAAAAAGACAAGATTTTAGACAGGATGAACAGGATTTACAGGATTAAAGCTAGACAGAGAAACAAGGCTTGTCTGAGTTTTAGAAATCCGGTTAATCCCGTTTCACTGCCGTACACTTTTTGGAAGGAGGGCGTAGAGGTTGCCGCATTGGGTACTCTAGTGCTTACCACAGACACTGGAGAACCTAAAATGAGCGACAACCTCACCCGTTATTGTGC
>Ga0070741_10010556_pt1 | contig 17392 bp, 14 predicted proteins | sample Coa_R1_4_FD_66440 | JGI IMG/M metagenome (GOLD analysis project Ga0070741, IMG submission 66440) | Surface soil microbial communities from Centralia Pennsylvania, which are recovering from an underground coalmine fire - Coalmine... | ecosystem: Environmental > Terrestrial > Soil > Unclassified ...
GTCATCGGCAACATCTACTACGTCGGGACGCAGAGCCTGGCGTCGTATCTCATCACGACGCCGCAGGGTCACATCCTGGTCAACACGACGTTCGAACGGAACATCCCGATCATCCAGAAGTCGGTCGAGCAGCTCGGGTTCAAGTTCGCCGACATCAAGATCATTCTCGGCAGCCACGCGCACGGCGATCATCAGGAAGGCGACGCGCTCGCCAAGCAGTTGACGCGCGCGCAGGTGGTCGCGATGGCCGAAGACGTGCCGGCGCTCGAGGCGATGACGCCCGGCGGCAAGCCCCATCCGATCGATCGCATCGTCCACGACGGCGACACGGTGTCGCTCGGCGGGACGACGCTGACGGCGCATCTCACGCCGGGACACACCCGCGGCTGCACGACGTGGACCCTGAAGGCGGAGGAGAACGGGAAAACCTACGACGTGGTGATCCTCGGGAGCCTTGGCGTCAACCCCGGGTTCAAGCTGGTGAACAACCCCGAGATCCCGCGCCAGGCGGACGAGTACCGTCAGGCGTTCAAGGTGTCGCGCAGCCTGCGCTGCGACGTGCCGCTTGCGTCGCACGGCGCGATGTACAACCTGTCGGAGAAGTACCCGCGGATCGGCAGCGGGCCGAACCCGTTCATCGACCCCGCCGGCTGCAGGGCGGAGATCGATCTCGACGAAGCGATGTTCAACGCCGTACTCGCGGCACAGCAGAGGGTCAGCCAATGAAGAAGATCGTTCTCGCGCTCGCGCTCGTCTGCGCGTCCTGGACCGGTGCGGCGGCCGCGGATCCGCAGGAGATCGCGCGCTGGCAGACGGAGGCGAAGGCCGTCACGATCGTCCGCGACGACTGGGGCATCGCGCACGTGCACGGCAAGACCGACGCGGACGCCGTCTTCGGCGCGATATACGCGCAGGCCGAGGACGACTTCCCGCGCGTCGAGCTGAACTTCATCAACGGCATCGGCCGCCTCGCCGAAGCCGAAGGCGAAAAGGAAATCTACCGCGACCTGCGCCAGAAGCTGTTCGTCGATCCGGTGGAGATGAAGAAGCTGTACGACGGCAGCCCGGCGTGGCTGAAGAAGCTGACCGACGCGTGGGCCGACGGCCTCAACTTCTATCTCTACAAGCATCCCGAGACCAGGCCGCGCGTGATCGTGCGGTTCGAGCCGTGGATGGCGCTCACCTTCAGCGAGGGGAGCATCGGCGGCGACATCGAGCGCGTCAACCTGAAGGAGCTCGAGGCGTTCTACGGCGGCGGGTCGGCGAAGGCGCCCACGGCCGCGGCCGCCGCCGCGCGGCCCGCCGGCGACGCCGGCGCGTCGCACGACTACGTCTACGTCGAGCCGACCGGATCCAACGGCGCCGCGATCGCGCCGTCCAACACGACGGGCCGGCACGCGCTGCTGCTGATCAACCCGCACACGTCGTTCTACTTCCGGTCCGAGCTGCAGATGACGAGCGACGAGGGGCTGAACGCGTACGGCGCCTCGACGTGGGGACAGTTCTTCATCTACCAGGGGTTCAACGATCGCGTCGGCTGGATGCACACGTCGAGCGGCGTCGACGCCATCGACGACTACCTCGAGACGGTCGTGAAGAAGGGCGACAAGTACTTCTACAAGGTCGGCGCCGAGGAGAAGCCGATGATCGTGCGGACCATCAAGGTGCCGTACCGGACCGATCGCGGCATGGCCGAGAAGACCTTCGTCACCTACCGCACGCATCGCGGCCCGGTCGTCCGTTCCCTCGGCGGCAAATGGGTGAGCGTCCGCATGATGGAGGAGCCGGTGAAGGCGCTGATGCAGTCGTACCAGCGCACCAGGGCGCGGAACCTGAAGGACTACAAGGAGACGATGGCGCTGCACACGAACTCGTCGAACAACACGCTGTATGCCGACGCGGACGGCAACATCGCGATGTTCTACGCGAACTTCGTCCCGCGGCGCGACGACCGCTTCGACTGGACGAAGCCGGTCGACGGCAGCGATCCGGCGACCGAGTGGAAGGGGCTGCTGTCGTTCGACGAGAGCCCGAACGTCGTCAACCCGTCGGTCGGGTGGGTCTACAACACGAACAACTGGCCGTGGACGGCCGCCGGGCCCGACAGCCCGCAGCGCGACAAGTTCCCGAAGTACATCGAGCGCAACGGCGAGAATCCGCGCGGCCTCCACGCCGTCGAGGTGTTCTCGAAGAAGAAGGACTTCACGCTCGATTCGCTGATCGGCGCGGCGTTCGACACGCACCTGACCGAGTTCGAGATCATGCTGCCGCCGCTGCTGAAGGCGTACGACTCGCTGCCGCCGGCGAGCGCGCTGAAGACGAAGGACGTCAACGAGGCGATCGGCATGCTGCGGGGCTGGGATCGCCGCTGGTCGGTGTCGTCGGTGCCGCTGTCGATCGCGATCTTCTGGGCGGAGCAGGTCGCGCGCCCGTACGGCGATGCGTCGAAGCGCGGCGGCCTGTCGGCCGACGACTACGCCGTGCAGCACGCGACGCCCGAGGAGATGGTCACCGCGCTGCAGCGCGCGCTCGACAAGCTCGAGGCCGACTTCGACACGTGGAAGACGCCGTGGGGCGACATCAACCGCTTCCAGCGTCTCACCGCCGACATCAACCTCTCCTACGACGACTCGAAACCGAGCACTCCGGTCGGCTTCCCCTCGTCGCGGTGGGGATCGCTGGCCTCGTTCGGCGCGCAGCCGCGCAACGGCACGAAGAAGTGGTACGGCAACACCGGCAACAGCTTCGTGGCCGTGGTCGAGTTCGGCGACCGCGTGCGTGCGCGCGCCGTGACGGCGGGCGGCGAGAGCGGCCACCAGGGCAACAAGCACTTTGCCGACGAGATCGACCGCTACGCGACCGGCAACCTGCGCGAGGTGTACTTCTATCCCGATCAGTTGAAAGGCCACACCGAGCGCACGTATCAGCCCGGCGAATAGCGGCGTGACGCCGGATCGCCTGCGGACGGCCGGCTGGCTGACGCTGCTCGCCGGCGTCGCCGCCGCGGCCGCGGTGTACATCGTCGAGGCGCGGCGCGCCGCCGCGGCGCTCGACGACGCCACGGCGCTCGGGTACCGCCGGTCGCTCGAGCACGGCATCGGCGTGATGATGGGATCGTTCGGCCTCCTGCTGACGCGCTGGCAGGAATGGCTGGCGAGCCCGGCGGGGAACGCCGCGCTCGTTGTGGCCGCGTCGGTGGTCGTCGCCGGGTGCTGCTTCCGAGTCGCGTGGGTTCGCGAACAGAACGAGCGGATGTAGCCGGCCGCGCGATCCGGAGACGTCGGGCGGTCAGCACGGCTGGCGCGCGGGCGCCGGCGACACGAGCTCCGCGTACGCCGCTGGCAGCCACAGAAGCCCGAGCATCGCCCGCGTGAAGCTGAACGCGAGGTGCGCGACGAGGCTGAACGCCAGCAGGCGCGGCGCGGCCGCATACGCGCCGAAGAAGTAGATCCAGGCGGCCTGCGTGGTCCCGAGGTGCGCGATCGTCACCGGGAGCGCGGCGGCCATGAAGATCACCGGCAGAAACGTCAGCATCTCCGCGAACGGGATGCGGATCCCGAACGCGCGTGCGGCGTAGTAGTGCGCGACGAGCGACACGGCGAACATCGGCGCGCGCAGCAGCACGATCGCGGCGAACTGCCCGGGCGTCGTGCGCCGGAACGTGCGCAGGATTTGCCAGTCCTTCCCGTGCAGGCGGGTGTAGCCGAAGAAGACGAGCCAGAACGCGGCGACGGCACCCGCCACCGGCAGCAGGCTGACGGTCACCTCCGTCCTGAAACCCAGAATTCCGAGCAGCGCCCACGTCACGAGCTGCGTGTACTCCGTCAGCACGAGCAGGATCACGGTGCCGCCCAGCTCCAGGAACGGCACGCGCAGCCGCCGCCAGAGATATGCGGCCAGCGCCCCGCGGCCGGCGTTCGTGTTGAAGAAGCCGACGACGTATGACGAGGCGCGCACCGGCAGCAGATCGCCGTACGGGACGTCGCCGTGGAACCAGCCGATCACCACCTTCAGGATCAGCGTGTCCCAGTACAGGTAGAAGACGGTATTCGGCACCATGCACGACAGGAAGAGGACGTAGTCGGCGTCGCGAAACGCGGCGGCGACGCGGTCCAGCGGGATGCGCAGCACGATCACGCCGAGGATGATCGCGGTGACGAGCGCGGCGGCAAGGCGGGTGCGGGTCTTCATCGGAACAGATCGGAGGCCGCCGGTCGGATCAGCGCGGATGCGGCGCCCTCGCCGATCCAGGCGCCTGCTCCCCGGACGATCGCAGCCGGCGTCCGCCGCGCTTTGCCCATGACGAGCTCCGCCGCCGACGCGATCTCGTCGGCGATCGCGATGACGGTGGTCTGCAGCCTGCGGCCGAACTGATCGGCGTCGCCGCGGTAGTCGAGCAGCGGACGGAGTCCCGCCACGCCGATGGCGACGTTGATCGCGCCTTCGCGCCACGGCCGGCCGAAGGTGTCAGACACGATCACGGCGACCTCTCGTCCGACCGCCGCGCGCATCGCCTGCCGGGCGCGCTCGGCCGAGCGATCCGGATCGTCCGGCAGGAGCGTCACGAACCCCGCCGGCGCGTTGGATGTGTCGACGCCGGCGTTGGCGCAGATCAGCCCGTGCCGCGTCTCGGCGATGATGACGCCGCGATCCATGCGCACGAGGCGCGCAGCCTGTCGCAGCACGATCTCGACGACAGCCGCGTCCTTGCCGAACCGCCCCGCCCACGCGCGGGCGAGCGCGGACGGCTCGACCTCCGCCAGCGCGGCCACCGCGCCCTCCGCCTTCGACACGAATTTCTGGGCGACGACGACCACGTCCCCGTCTTCGATCGCGAGCGCCGCGCGCACGGCAGCGGCCGCGATCGCCGCGCCGACGTCGAGCCCGGCGGTCGCTTCGGGAAGACCCGGAATGGCGAAGATGCGGAGATCGCCCGGCACTTAGCCGTTCGTGTGGACCTTCTCGGGCCTGATCTTCACGATCACCCGGACTTCGCCGGGCGCGCGGAACGGATACGAATCCTTGTTCAGGTACTTCTTCGCCATCTTGTCGATGTGGGCGTCGGCGCCCTGTTCGGTCATCTCGACGACGCGTCCCTGGATCCCGAGATAGCGGTACGGGTTCCCGGGGTCGAGGAGCGACAGCGCGACGCGCGGCTCGCGGCGCAGGTTCCTGTCCTTGACGCGGCCGCGCGCGGTGTTGACCACCACGTGCGTGCCGTCGAAATCGACCCAGACCGGCGTCACCTGCGGGCTGCCGTCGACGTTGAGCGTCGCCAGGTTCGCGAATGCCGGTTTCTGGAACAGGTCCATGAAGTTCGCAGGAATGGTGGTGGTGGCCATGTCGTCTCCTCGCGCGTCACAACCCGACGACGCGGAACCGCGCGTCGTGGATCTTGTGCCGGCGGTTGATGCCGATCGCCAGCAGGGTCAGGTGCTCGATGGATCGTGCCCGCGGCAGCGGTCCCACGTCAATCGCGCGCAGGCCGCGGACCGCTTCGACGAGCTCGGTCGCGACGCTGCGCGCGTCGGGCGAGTCGCCGCAGACGAACTCGTCGCACTCGAGCGGCCGCTCGACCTCGTCCAGCGCGTGCGCGGGAACCGTCTTGAACGCCGCGGCGACGCCCACCGACGGCGGCGTGTGGCTGCGCACCAGCTCGGCCGCGGAGCCTTCGGGAATGTGGACGAGCGTCGCGTTTCCGGACGTGAAGGCGACGGGAACGGTGACATCGATCACGAATGCCGCGCCGAATCGGCCCCGCTCCGCGTCGAGCGTCTCGACGACGGCGTCGAAGGGCAGGGCGAGGATGACGACATCGGATCCGGCGATCGCGTCGCCGTAGGACGCGACGCCGATCGAGTCGGCGCCCCACTCGCGCACCGTCGCGGCGGCGCGTGCCGGGTCTCGCGAGCCGACCACAATCGGGAAGCCGGCCGCCGCGAGGCGCCGCGCGATCCCGCGTCCCTGCCGGCCGGTTCCGCCAAGGATCGCGATCGTCCGCCGCGGCATCGCGCGATTGTAATATGACGCGTCATGGCAGAGTCGCGGCAGAACATCTCGGGGACGTCGAAATTCGAGCCGATCATCGGCTACTCGCGCGCGGTCCGCATCGGCGCGCGGGTGTGGGTGGCGGGCACGACCGCCACGGGCGCGGACGGCGCGCTGGTGGGCGAGGGCGACGCGTACGCGCAGGCGATCCAGACGCTGCGCAACATCGAAGCCGCGCTCGTGAAGGCCGGCGCGTCGCTGAACCACGTGGTGCGGACGCGGATGTACGTCGTGAACATCGCGCGCGACTCGGAGGCGGTCGGCCGCGCCCACGGCGAGTTCTTCGGCGCGATCCGCCCCGTCACCGCGATGCTCGAAGTGCGCGCGCTCATCGATCCGGCGATGCTCGTGGAGATCGAGGCCGACGCGTTCGTGGCATAGAGCGGCGCGCGTTTGCTCGTCAGCGGGTCGTGTCGGCGGGCGGCGGCGTCAGTCGCGCTCCGGGTCGTCGGACATCAGGCGAGCCATCGACCTCCTCGTCCAGCGTGCGGCCGCGGACGATCCGCGAGCATCGGCACGTGTCGCACAGGCTCTCGCCGTCGTGAAGCGGGGTTCCGCCCTGCACTCGCACGCATCGGATGATCCTCCCGTTCGTGTTGACCGATGTCGGGCAGAAAATGCACGATTCCGATGAGGAGATACCGATGAAACGTTTCGCATTCGCAGTCGTGTCGCTGATGGCGGCCGCCACCCTGTTCGCGCAGGCGCCGAAAGGGTGGAAGATGCGCGTCGACCGCAGCGCCAGCGCGTCGGACCCCGACGCCCCCGGGGCGATCAAGTTCATGGCGATGGGCGGCGGCTTTCATTTCGTGAATCCGCAGGCGGCGGTGTACTGGAATCCGTCGAACGCCGCGACCGGCGCCTACACGCTCAAGGGCACGTTCACGCTCCTGAAGCCGAGCGGCCACACGAACTACTACGGCCTGACGTTCGGCGGCGGCGATCTCGACGGCCCGCAGCAGAAGTACACGTACTTCCTCGTCGCGCAGGACGGCACGTTCCTGGTGAAGAAGCGCGACGGCGAGGCGACCTCCGACGTCGTGAAGAAGACGCCGAGCGACGCCGTGAAGAAGCCGGGCGGCGACGGCAAATCGACCAACGCGCTCGAAGTCCGCGTGTCGCCCGCGAAGGTCGACTACGTGGTCAACGGCACGGTCGTCACCTCGACGCCGAAGGCCGACGTGAAGACCGACGGCATCTACGGCATCCGCATCAACCATCTGCTCGAAGTGATGGTCGACGGCTTCGGCGTGTCGAAGTGATCCGGTACGTCGCGCTGCTGCGCGCGGTCAACCTGGCGGGCAGGAACAGCGTCGCGATGGCCGACCTGCGCGCGTGGATGGCGGATCTGGGGTTCGCGAATCCACGCACGCTGCTCCAGAGCGGCAACGTCGTCTTCGACGCGCGGGAGCAGGCGACGTCGAAGCTGGAGGCGCGTCTCGAGTCGGAGGCGGCCGCGCGCTTCCGCTTCGACATCACGTTCGTCGTGCGGACCGGCGAGGAGATCGCGCGGGTGGTCGCTCGCAACCCCTTCCGGAAAGAAGCGGCCGCGGACCCCGGGCATCTGCTGGTGGTGTTCCTGAAGGCCGCCGCCGCGCCGAGGAACGTCAAGGCGCTGCAGGAGGCGATCGTCGGTCGCGAGATCGTGCACGGCGACGGGCCTCATCTCTACGCCGTGTACCCGGACGGCGCCGGCCGTTCGAAATTGACGGCGGCGCTGATCGAGCGCAAGCTCGGCGCGGCCGGCACGGCGCGCAACTGGAACACGGTGAAGAAGCTCGAGGAGCTCGCATGCTGAGGGCGACGGTCATCGCGGCGGCGCTGGCGGCGGCGGCCGCACAGCAGCCGGCGGGTCTGCGATTCGCGATCGCGGTCAGCGCGACGCAGCCGCTCGACGGGCGCGTGCTGCTGTTCATCTCCGACGACAACCGGACGGAGCCGCGGTTTCAGAGCGACCAGTACCGGGCGAACAGCACGCGGCCGATCTTCGGCGTGGACGTCGACGGGCTGAAGCCCGGGCAGACCGTCGCCGTCGACCAGGGCGCCGTGGGCTGGCCGCTGCGCAGCCTGCGCGACCTCCCGCCCGGCGACTACACCGTGCAGGCGATGTTCCTGCGGTACGAGACGTTCAGGAGAGCCGACGGCCACGTGGTGAAGCTGCCGATGGATCGCGGCGAAGGGCAGCAGTGGTCGCGAAAGCCCGGCAATCTCTTCAGCCGTCCGGCGCGGATGCATCTCGACCCGGCATCGACCGGGGAAGTGCGGATCGCGGTGGATCAGGAGATTGCGCCGATCGATCCGCCGAAGGACACGGCGCAGGTGAAGTACCTGCGCGTGCCCAACCAGCGCCTGTCCGCCTTCTGGGGACGGCCGATCGAGCTCGGCGCGATCGTGCTGCTGCCGCACGGCTGGGAGACGCATCCGAACGCGCGCTACCCGATCGTGGTCCATCACGGGCACTTCCCGCCGAACATGGAGAGCGACGGCTGGCGCGAGACGCCGCAAAACGCGAGCGCGACCGCGCAGCAGCGCGAAGTGCAGCAGGCGGCCTACGCGTTCTACCAGGCGTGGAACGGGCCAGGCTTTCCGCGCATGATCCACCTGCTCGTGCAGCACCCGACGCCGTACTTCGACGATTCGTACGCGGTGAATTCGGAGAACAGCGGGCCGTACGGCGACGCCATCACGCGCGACCTGATCCCGCTGATCGAGCAGAAGTACCGCGGCATCGGCCAGGGCTGGGCGCGCGCGCTCGTGGGCGGGTCGACGGGCGGCTGGGAGGCGTTCGGCGCGCAGCTGTTCTATCCGGACGACTACAACGGCGCGTGGGCGCTCTGCCCGGATCCGATCGACTTCCGTTCGTACCGCTCGGTGAACATCTACGACGAGCACAACGCGTACTACTACGAAGACAACCCGTGGAAGCACACGCCGAAGCCGGGGTACCGCGACTATCGCGATCACCTCTACGCGACGTTCGAGGACCGCAACCTCGTCGAGCTCGCGCTCGGGACGCGCGGACGCAGCGGCGGGCAGCACGACGGATGGGCGTCGGTGTTCGGGCCGGTCGGGGCCGACGGGTACTACGCGCCGCTCTACGACAAATCGACCGGCGCGATCGATCCGGCGGTGGCGCGCTACTGGCGCGATCACTACGACCTCCGCTACATCCTGCAGCGCGACTGGGGAACGCTCGGGCCGAAGCTGCGCGGGAAGATTCACATCACGAGCGGCACGATGGACAACGGGTACCTGAACAACGCCGTGTATCAGGTGGAGGAGTTCTTCCGAACGGCGCAGCCGCCCGCCGACGTCGAGATCGTGTACGGCGAGCGGCGCGAGCACTGCTTCACCGGCGACGTCTCGGTCTCGAATGCCGCCGGCAACCGAACGGTGCACCAGCGCTACATGCCGGCGATGGCGGCGTGGATGCTGAAGACCGCGCCGCGCGGCGCCGACGTGACGAGCTGGCGCTACTGACGCGCCGTCGCCCCGACGGGCGGCCGCGCGACACGCGCCGGCACGCCTGGGCCTATTCGGCCCGCAGCGCCGTCATCGGCGAAATCGCGGCGGCGCGGCCTGCCGGGATGAGCGCGGCGACGAGCGCGCACGCGCCGAGCGCCGCCGCCGCCACGGCGAGCGCGAACGGGTCCCAGAACGACACGCCGTAGAGCTGCGCCGCCAGCAGCTTGCCCGCCCCGACGGCGAGCGGCAGCCCGAGGACGAGGCCGATCGCCACGCGGCGGAACGCGGTGCGCAGCACGAGATCGATCACCTTGCCCCGATCGGCGCCGAGCGCCATGCGGATCCCGATTTCGTTGGTGCGCTGCGCGACGCTGTACGCGGTGACGCCGTAGAGGCCGATCCCCGCCAGCAGCAGCGCGACCACCCCGAACAGCCCCGCGAGGCTCGCCACCGCGCGCTCCTGGTTGAACGACAGCGCCACCTGCTCTTCGAGGAGGCGGACGCTGTTCAGCGTCAGGTTCGGATCGACTTCCGACAGGACGCGCGTGATCTGCGGCTCGAGCGCGCCGGGCGGCGTGTGCGTGAGGAGCAGCGCGCCGCGGGCGATGTGCGACGTCCGCTCCAGCCGCTTCATCATCACGTCCTTGTAGTCGACCGTCTGCGCCAGCGCCGCGTAGAACATCGGCCGCGCCGGCCGCGACAGCTGGAACCCGGCGAACTTCGCGTCGCGCACGATGCCGACGATGCGGAAGTTGCCGACGTTCTCGGGCAGATCCAGGCCGAAGTGTTGGCCGATCGGGTCCTCGCCGTTCTTGAAGAAGCGCTTGACGAATCCTTCGTTGACCACCGCGACCGACGCCGTCGTTTCGTTGTCGGCCTCGGTGAACAGGCGGCCGCGCACGAGCGTCACGCCGAGATCCTGCAGGTAGGTCGCGCTGACCCGATCCCACGACGCGCCGCTCGGCTCGCCGGGCTTCGGCATCGGGTGGCCGGCGACCAGAATGCCTTCGCCCCAGTTGTCGGTCAGCGGGTTGTACAGCGCGAGCGCCGCGCTCTCGACGCCCGGGATCTGGCGCAGCCGCGCCTCGAGGTTGCGGTAGAGCGCGGTCAGCCGCTCGGACGTGTAGTCGGACGAGGGGCTGTTCAGCGAGACGACGACGCGGCCCGGGATGCGGAAGCCGAAGTCCTGATGCTCGAGCTTGTTCAGGCTGCGTCCGAGCATCGTCGCGCCGGCGACGAGGACGACCGACAGCGTGGCCTGCAGGACGAGCAGCGCCTGGCGGGTGAACGACGAGTGGTCGCTGGTCGTGCGCGTGCCGCTGCGCAGCGCGTCGACCGGATCGGTGCGCGTCGCGAACCACGCCGGCGCCGCGCCGAAGACGATGCCGGTGAGGAGCGCGACGCCGAACGCGAACAGCAGCACCATCGGCGACGGCGAGGTGCTGATCGGCAGGAAGTGCGCGTTGGTGAACGCCAGCGACAGCAGCAGCCGCGCCGCCCCGTTCGCGACGAGGAGACCGGCGGCGCCGCCCGCGACCGCCAGCAGCACGCTCTCGATGAGCGCCTGCGTGACGATCTGCGCGCGCGACGCGCCGACCGCCAGCCGCACCGCCGTTTGCGATCGCCGCGCCATCGCGCGCGCGAGCAGCAGGTTCGCGACGTTCGCGCACGCGATCAGGAGCACGAGGCCGCACACGGCGAACAGCAGCTGCAGGCTTTCGCCGTACTGCTCTTTCATGACGGCGATGCCGGCGCCGGCCGGAACCACGCCAATCGTCTGCTTCTGCAGCGTGCTCATCACCTCCGGCATCCAGTTCGACGGATAGCCGGAGTCGTGCTGCATCCAGTCGCGGAGGATCGTCGTGAGGCGCGTGCCCATCCCGTCGGTCGTCGCCCCCGGACGCAGCCGTCCCACGGCGCGCAGCCACGCCGACACCGGCTGGCGCAGCAGCGATCCGCTGCCCGTGTCGGCGCCGGCGATGAGCGGCTCCTGCTGCAGCGGGATCCACACGTCGGGCGGATCGCCCTGCAGCGTGTCGCCGAAGAAGCCGGGCGGCGCGATCCCCGCGACGACGAACGGATGGTTCTCGATGACGAAGGTGCTGCCGACCACCGAGGGATCGCCGCCGTACGTGTTCTCCCACACGTAGTGGCTCAACACCACCACCGGCGTCGCCGACGGCTTGTCGTCCTCGGGCCCGATCACGCGTCCGCCGAACGCGCCGACGCCGAACGTCGAGAAATAGGTGCCGCTGACGTACTCGGAGCGCAGGGGGCGCGCGCTGACGTCGGTACCCTGGCGGCGCACGCTGACGCGTCCGCGCCCCGCCTGGAAGGCGGTGACCTGTTCGAACTCCGGCGTGTTCGCGATGAGACGCTGATAGAGCGGATAGGAGAACATGCCCCAGCGATCCTGCGGTCCGCCCTCGACGCAGCAATCGTCGCCGGTGCCGATACGGTAGAGGCTCGCCGGGTCCGCCACCGGCAGGGATCGCAGCATCACCGCGTGGATCAGCGTGAACATCGCGGTCGTGCCGCCGATGCCCAGCGCCAGCGTCAGCACGGCGGCGACCGTGAACACTTTCGATTGCCAGAACTGTCGGACGGAATAGCGCAGCGCGCCGGCGAGGGTGTCCATTGCGACGGTTAGACGGAACTCGTGCGCACGGGGTTGTCCCGTGGTCGATTGCCGCATCGAAAGGCGTCGCGCATGGCCCGGCAGCCCTCGAGGCAGCAGAACGTCACCGGCGGGCTGGCCGGCGGACGGTGCGTCTGGCGGCTCGCGTCCTGTTCGTCGCCACACCGGCACCCTGACGCCGATCAGCCGCACTGCCCGCCTGCGATGCAAAGATGCGCGCGGGCGGTGGCCGACGCCGACCGTATTCACGCGCACGCTCCGCCGTACCCGCTGACGCACTCCCGGCAACCCGTCGCGGCGCGTCGCATCGGCGTGCTTCTTGCGACGCCTCGCGGGAGGAGCCACAACACATGAGCACCACGTCAGGGACTCGACCGTTTGCGATCGTCACCGGCGCGTCGTCGGGTATCGGGTACGAGCTTGCCCGGTTGTGCGCCGAGAACGGCTACGACCTGCTGATTGCGGCCGATCGTCCACTTCACGACGCGGCCGGCGCGCTGCGGCAGATGGGCGCGTCGGTGGACACCGTCGAAACGGATCTCGCGACGGAGGCCGGCTGCGATCGCCTCGTCGCCGCGGCGGGCGGCCGCCGCGTCGACGCGCTGCTCGCGAACGCCGGCCACGGCCTGGGCCGCGCGTTTCTCGATCAGCCGTTCGACGAAGTGCGGCACGTCATCGACACGAACATCACCGGCACGATCTACCTCATTCAGCGGATCGTCCGCGACATGGTCGCCCGCAAAGCCGGCCGCGTCCTCATCACCGGATCGGTCGCCGGCTTCATCCCCGGGTCGTTCCAGGCCGTCTACAACGGGACGAAGGCGTTCATCGATTCCTTCTCGTTCGCGCTGCGCAACGAGATCAAGGACAGCGGCGTCACCGTCACGCTGCTGATGCCCGGCCCGACCGACACCGAGTTCTTCGAACGCGCGGGCCTCATGGACACCAACGTGGGCCAGGCGAAGAAGGACGACCCGGCGATGGTCGCGAAGGTCGGCTTCGACGCGATGATGAGCGGCGAAGCGGACGTCGTGGCCGGCTGGAAGAACAAGCTGCAGACGACGATGGCGACGGTCACCCCGAACGAGATGCTCGCGGAGATGCACCGCAAGCAGGCCGAGCCGAAGGGTGGCGCCGCCGCGCCCCGGCGCGACGTGGTGCACGACAAGCCGCCGCGCCGGTGATCGCGGGCCCGGGTCGCGCGGCCCTCAGCGCACCTTGCCCTTCCCGAACTGATCGCCGGCGGCAACCGGTTTTCCGCCGGCGAAATCGATCTCCAGCATCTTCTCGCTCTCGGCGTTGTCGCCGTTTTCGTCCTGCAGCGTCGCGACGATCCGCTTGGTCTTGACGTCGACGACGTCGCCGGTCGACGGATAGGCGAGCGTGCCGTCGATGCCGAACGTAATCCATCCCGGTTCGTCGCGCACCTTCACGCTCGTCTTCATCACCGGCGGCATCGTCGTCGCGTCGAAGACGCGGAGGTAGGCGTTGGCGTTGTCGGCGATCCAGATCTCCGACTCGTCCTGGGTCATGGCGATGCCGTGGCTGGGGATGCCGTGGGTCGGCGACCGGCCGGCGGTGACGCCGGGCACTTCGACGTGGTGGATGACCTTGCCGCTGTGCAGATCGGCGATCTCGAACCCGAGGAAGTCGTTGATGTTCGCGAAGACCAGCGTCTGCCGCCCGTTGAAGGTGAACGGCCGCACCATGTTGCCGAACGGGCCGATCTCCTTGACGATCGTGCGCGTTTTCGCGTCGACCACCGACATCGTCCGCGTGTCGCCTTCCGCCTCGAAGTACACCCGCGTGCCGTCGTCGGAGAACTGCGTGTTGTGCGGCCGGCCCGGCTTGTCGATCGAGGCGACGGGCGCACCGGTTGCGGCGTCGGCGACGATCCATTTCGGCGCGCCGAGCTCCGGCGCGTAGATCGTCTCGCCGTCGGGCGACAGCGCGATGCGGTCGGTGCCGCGGTCGTCGTACCGCTGTTCCCAGACGAGCTTGTCGGTGGCGAGGTCGTACGCCGCGACGCGGCGGCTCGTCGAGACGTACAGGCGGGCCGTGCCGGCGTGCGCCGCGATCCCCTTGATCGCCTCCTGGCGGCCGTCGGGCGGCGGAGCGCCCTGCAGCGGGATCCGGCGGACGAACCGATGCGCGTGATCGATGTCGAAGACGAGGATGCCGGCGCCGCCGTACTTCAGGTTGTTGCCGCCGCCGACGCCCGGCAGCGCCGCGTAGAGGAACCGCTGCCGCTGCTGCCCGCGCGGCGACGCCGCGAGCGCCGCGATGACGAGGAGCAGGGCGATTCGGGCGCGCGTCATGACGTTCTCCTTTGGCCTTGCGCGGCCAGCTGCACGTAGCCGTCGCTGATGGTGTCGTCCGGCGTCGCGCCGAACAGCGCGAGCAGCTCGGTGATCACCGACGCTTTGTCCCGCGCGTCGCGCCGCGACCAGGTGCGCGACTTGATTTCGATGAACCAGCCGTCATGCGGCGGGTCCAGCAGGCGATCGAGGTGCACGTAGAATTCGACGCCGCGATAGACGACGAGCCACCGGCGCCGATCCTTCTCGACGACGTGCTCGGCGGCCGGACGGAAGTATTCGCGGTAGAAGCGCGCGGAGTGCGCCGCCGGTGCGAGGTAGCGCGACCGCGACAGCAGCACCGCGCCGAACGCTTCCTCCCGCGTCCGACCCGTCAGCGTCAGCCGCGCGCGGGCGCCGGTGACGCGGCCGTCCTCGTCGAGGAACTCGTCCTCGCGGTACCGCAGCCACCCCTGGTCCGGATCGTCGACCGACCAGTACGTGTCGTACTGGTGATAGCGGCTGCGTCGGATCGTCGTCAGCGTCCGGCTGCCCAGGGCGGCGAGCACCGGTTCGTCCGACGCGACGCGCGCCTTCACCTGCACTTCGAACGACTCCTGCTCGACGGCGCCGCCCACGGCGACGAGCTTCTGCAGCACGCTGACCTCGCGGGTCGTCAGGAACGCGTCGATCCGCGTCGAGACGTCGCGCGCCGCCGCCTTCAGCGCCTCTTCGTCGAGCGTCAGCAGCTCGCGATCGCGCATCAGCCATCGGCCGTTGCACATGACGTCGGTGACGTCGGTCGACTTCGCCGCGTAGACGATCTGCGCGTAGACGCTGTCGGGATCGCGTTCGAACGCCGGCACGTTGTGCAGCCGGTTCAGGTCGACGACGATGAGGTCGGCGCGCTTGCCGGGCTCCAGCGAGCCGGTGAGGTGATCCAGATGGATCGCGCGCGCGCCGAGCCGCGTCGCCATCGACAGCGCGTCGCGCGCGGGCAGCGCCGTCGGGTCGCCGCTCGTCCCCTTGGCGAGCAGGGCGGCGAGCCGGACCTCCTCGAACATGTCGAGGTCGTTGTTCGACGCGGGGCCGTCGGTGCCGATGCCGACGTCGAGCCCGAGCGCGAGCATCCGCGCGGCAGGCGCGACGCCGGCACCGAGCTTGAGGTTGCTGGTGGGGTTGTGCGCGACGCCGGCGTCGGCGTTCTTGAGCGCGCGCATCTCGCCTTCGTCGACGTGCACGCAGTGCGCCGCGAGGACCTTCGCCTCGAAGAGCCCCTGCTTCTTCGCCCACGGCACGACCGGCATGCCGTGCGTGCGGCGCGACTCGTCCACCTCGAGCGCGGTCTCGGCGAGATGCGTGTGCAGCGGCACGTCGAATTCGGCCGCCAGCTGCGCGCACTCGCGCAGGATCTCGGCGGTGCACGTGTAGGGCGCATGCGGCGCCGGCCCGGGGACGATGAGATCGTGGCCGCGCCACCGCACGATGAAGTCGCGCGCGCGCGCGAGCGAGTCCTCGTAGCTGGCGGCGTCCGGCGTCGGAAAGCGGAGCACCGTCTGCGTGCAGAGCGCGCGCAGCCCGGCGCGCGCCGTCGCCTCGGCGATTGCGTCTTCGAAGTAGTACATGTCCGCGAAGCACGTGATGCCCGAGCGGATCATCTCCGCGCATCCGAGCTCGGTGCCCAGGCGGACGAAGTCGGGATTCACGAACTCCCGCTCCACCGGCATCATGTAGCCCATCAGCCAGACGTCGAGGCGCAGATCGTCGGCGAGGCCGCGGAGCAGCGTCATCGGCACGTGCGTGTGCGCGTTGACGAGACCGGGCATGACGATGCGCCCCCGGCAATCGAAAGTGGCGGTCGCGTGATAGGCGTCGGCATCGGCGCCGACCGCGATGATCGTGCTGCCGCCGATCGCGAGCGCGGCGTCCCTGTGCACCGTGAACTGCGCGTCCATCGTCAGGATGGTCGCGTTCGTCAGTCGGAGATCGCAGGCCGGCATGTCGAATACGACCCGATTGTACGATCGCGCCCGGCGACCGATGCGGCCGCTCGTGTTTCGGGATGCGAATGGTCGAACGGTTCGTTCGCTGGACGACGTCGCGCGCCGCCACACCGCCGCCGCCGTCGACGTAATCCGACCGGAACGCTACAATCGGCAGCCATGCGGCGAACAGTCATCCTCCTTCTTCTCGCGCTGACCGCGATGCCGGCGTCGGCGTTTGCCACCTGGTCGGTCGTCGCCGTCGATCGCGCGACCGGCCGGGTCGTCATCGCGTCGGCGACGTGCGTCAACGGCGACGACGACTTCCTGAAGGGCGTGCAGGCGGTGGTGGTGCCCGGCAAAGGCGTGGCGGCGTGTCAGGCGGCCGTCGACAACACGCACCAGAACCAGATGCTCGTGTTCCAGGAACTGCAGAAAGGAACCGATCCGAACGCGATCATCGCGATGTTGAGCAGGGATCCGGCGTTTCAGAGCCGGCAGTTCGGCATCGTCGATCTGCAGGGGCGCGGCGCCGGGCACTCGGGGCTGACCAACGGCTACGTGTCGCAGGACGTGCAGGGCCAGGTCCCCGGCACGGAGATCTTCTACTCGATCCAGGGCAACATCCTGCGGCCCGGCAACGTCGTCCCCAACGCGGTGCAGGCGTTCCTGCATGCGGCCGGCGCGATCACCGATCGCGTGATGGCGGCGATGGAAGCGGCGGACGGCTCGGGCGGCGACAGCCGCTGCACCTGCCCGCCGTGGCCGACCGACGGCAGCAAGCCGCCGATTCCGTGCGACGGCAAGACGGCGCACGTGGCGTACATCCTCATGGCCGAGAAGGGCGACACGAACGGCGACTCGCACAACAACGGCCACTACACGATGTACATCAACGTGTCGCAGCCGGCGCCGGACCATGCGAAGGGCATCAAGCCGGGCGAGAACCTGAACCCGGTGAA
>Ga0070741_10010557_pt1 | contig 17388 bp, 16 predicted proteins | sample Coa_R1_4_FD_66440 | JGI IMG/M metagenome (GOLD analysis project Ga0070741, IMG submission 66440) | Surface soil microbial communities from Centralia Pennsylvania, which are recovering from an underground coalmine fire - Coalmine... | ecosystem: Environmental > Terrestrial > Soil > Unclassified ...
TCGCCGGGCACCGCGCGCGAGCTCCGTCCCACGCGCGCCGCCGCGTTGACCGCGTTCAAGGCCTTGCTGTTGCGCGACCTCACCGTGCAGCGCAAGAACCTCGGGGAGTTCATCCCGCGCACCGTGCTGCAGCCCTTCCTCCTCGTCTTCGTGTTCACGTTCGTGTTCCCGAAGATCGGACAGGGGATCGGCGGCGCGGGCGCGTCGGCCGCCGCGTTCTCCACGACGCTGGTCGCGGGTGTGGTCGGCATGTCGATCCTGTTCCAGGGCATCCAGCAGGTCGCGCTGCCGATGGTGCAGGAGTTCGGCTACACGAAGGAGATCGAGGACCGCGTCATGGCGCCGATGCCCGTGTGGATGGTTGCCGCGGGCAAGGTCGTGGCCGGCGCGCTCAGCGGCCTGTTCTCCGCGCTGCTGGTGTTCCCGATCGCCGCGGTCGTCCCCGCGACACCGGTCCACCTCCACATCGACTGGCCGGTGCTGCTCACGCTGACGCCGCTCGCGTGCGTGCTGTCGGCGTCGTTCGGGCTGACGTTCGGCACGCGCTTCGACCCCCGCCAGGTCCCGATCCTCTTCGGCGTGATCCTCATCCCGATCACGTTCCTCGGCGCGATCTACTACCCGTGGACGAGCCTGGAGCCGATCAAGATCGGCGGCTTCTCCTGGTTGAAGTGGCTCGTCACGCTCAACCCGCTCGTCTACATCTGCGAGGGCTTCCGCGCCGCGCTCACGAAGAGCCCGCACATGAGCCTGTGGGTGGTCTACGGCGTGATGCTCGCGTTCACCGCCGGCCTGCTCTACCTCGGGATCAAGGGCTTCCGCCGCCGGGTGCTCAGCTGACCGACGACGACGTGCACCCGGCAGTTGGGGCTCCCGAGGAGGATGGGTATCCTCCCCCCGTGCCCGGCGGCGTCAACGTGCATTTCTACGGCGTCCGGGGGTCGACTCCGTGTGACGGGCCCGGGATCGCGCGCTACGGCGGCAACACGTCGTGCGTGGTGCTCGAGGCGGTGGGGCGGGCCCCGGTCGTGTTCGACCTCGGGACCGGGCTGCGCACCTACGGCACCGATCTGCGCGACGCCGGCCTCGACGCGCACTACCAGGCCATCGCGCTCCTCACGCACCTGCACTGGGACCACATCCAGGGCCTGCCGTTCTTCGCACCGCTCGGCAGCGTCGACGCCGGGCTCGACGTCTACGGCCCCGCGCAGCGGGAGGGATCCCTCGGCGACGTGTTCGCGGGCGTCATGCGACCGCCCTACTTCCCGATCCGCCCCCACGACCTCGAGGGCGAGGTCGCGTTCACCGGCATCGGCAACGACGACTTCACGCGCGGCGGGTTGCGCGTGCGGTCGTGCTGGGTGCGCCACACCGACCCCGCGCTCGGCTTCCGTGTCGACGTCGACGGCGCGTCCGTCGCGTACATCTCGGACCACGGGCAGGGTTGCTGTCCGGACATGCCGGTCGACCACGTGCCGTCCGAGGTGCTCGAGCTGTGCGACGGCGTCGACCTCCTGATCCACGACGCGCAGCACACGCCCGAGGAGTTCGCGCTGAAGCCGCACTTCGGGCACTGCACCGCCGACTACGCCGTGCACGTCGCGCGGGAGTCGGGCGCGCGCACGCTCGCGCTCTTCCACCACGACCCGGTCCACGACGACGACCAGGTCGATCGCATGCGCGACGTCGCGTGTGACCTGTCGTCCCGGCTCGGCGGTCCGGAGATCGTCGCTGCGCACGAGGGCATGCGCGTCGCGCTGCGCGTGCCCGTCGGCGCGAGGAGTCGGGTGTGACGGAGGCGACGGAGCCGGCGGATCGGGTGCTCACGCCGGACGCGGACAGTTTCCGCGCGGTGCTGGGTCACTTCGCGACGGGTGTCACGATCGTCACCGCGATGGACGACGGCGAACCGGTCGGCATGGCCGCGAACTCGTTCACGTCGGTGTCGCTCGACCCGCCGCTCGTGCTCTTCTGCGCCGCGAAGACGTCGACGACCTGGCCCCGCATCCGCAAGGCGCGCCAGTTCACGGTGAACATCCTCGACGAGCACCAGGAAGAGCTGTGCCGGCTCTTCTCGCAGAAGGGCATCGACCGGTTCGCGGCCGCGGGCTGGCGCCCGAGCGCGGCCGGGTCGCCCGTCCTGCACGACGTGCACGCGTACGTCGACTGCGACATGTGGGCCGAGTACGAGGGTGGGGACCACGTCATCGTCGTGGGCCGCGTGCTGGAGCTCGGGGTGACGGCCGACGCGGGTCCGCTCGTCTTCTACCGCGGCACCTACGGGCGCCTCGTGCCGTAAGCGACGAGGTGTGAGCGCGGGGTCGCTCGCCGCCGCCGCCCGCCTGACGATCGGCGTCGTCCTCGCGTGCTCGGGGCTCGCGAAGCTCGTCGCGTGGCGCGGGAGCGAGCGGCAGCTCGCGGGCTTCGGCGTCCCCGCCTCGATGGCGCCCGCGGCCGCGGCGGCCGTGCCGGTCGCGGAGCTCGTGGTGTCCGCGCTCGTGCTCGGTGTGTCGTCGCGCTGGCCGGTCTGGCTCGCGATCGCCGCGTTCGCGCTGTTCACCGGTGTCGTCGTCGCGGAGCTGCAGCGGGGCACGACCGAGCCGTGCCGCTGCTTCGGCTCGCTCAGCACGCGTCCGATGTCGGCGCGCGCGCTCGTCCGCAACGCCTGGCTGCTCGCGATCGCGGTCCTCGCCACCGGCACCACTGACGGCCTCGCGCACCTCGGTTGGCTGGTCGCGCCGCTCGTCGTCGTGTCGGCGGTGTTGATCCTGACGACCTGAGCAGAGCAGGCTCCCGCGCCGTGGCCAACGTCATCCCGTCCACCGTCATCGACGGCGTCGTGATCGTCGAGCCGAAGGTCTTCGCGGACGACCGCGGCCTGTTCGTCGAGACGTACCGCCAGGAGTGGCTCCCCGGCACCCCGGCGATGGTCCAGGCGAACCGGGCCGACCGGAAGGCCGGCTGCCTCGTCGGCCTGCACTACCACCTGCACCAGGCCGACTACTGGTACGTCCCCGCGGGACGCGCGCTCGTCGCGCTGCACGACCTGCGCGCGTCGTCGGCGACCGACGGCACGTCGCTCACGCTCGAGCTCGGCGACGGCGACCACCGCGGCGTCTACATCCCGCCCGGCGTCGCGCACGGGTTCTGCGCGATCACCGATCTGACGATCACCTATCTCGTCGACCGCTACTACGACCCCGAGGACGAGCTCGGCGTCGCGTGGGACGATCCGGCACTCGCGATCGACTGGCCGACGCGCACGCCGTTGCTGTCACGTCGGGACGAGCAGAACCCGCGCCGCGACGACATCCCTCCCGGGCTGCGCCCCGGGTAGGCGGTCAGGGTGCGCGCCGGTGGAGCAGGCGCGCGGCGCGCCGGGTGCGCCGGTTGCGCTTCACCGTCGCGGTCGGCTCGACCGCGACGACCGGCGCGTCGGGGCCGTGCACGTCGAGCCAGCACTCCGGGTGGATCATCGCGACGGGGGACTGCGCGTGCACCTCGTGCTCGAGGCGCAGGCGCGCCGAGTGCGCGAGCCGGACCTCGGAGACGACGAGGAACGTGTTCTGCCGGTACGACCAGTCGATCGACTCGACGTTCCACCACCGGGGTCGCATCGCGTCGACGCACACGAACCCGCGCCGGTCGAACCGCTCCATCCAGTACTGCGGCCACTGCGCGTTGACGTGGTGTGGGCCGGGCTGGCCCGGCACCGCCGCGGAGAACAGCACCATGTCGCCGTGACGGACGAGGTTGTCGACGAGCACGTCGCCGTCGCGCGCGGGGAGGCGCGACGCGAGCTCCAGCGCGACGACGAGATCGAAGCGACGGCCCAGGTCGAACGGGGCGCGCACGTCGGTTACGACGACGCGATCGCGTGCCACGTGGGTGAGACCGTCCGCGGGATGCGCGAGCGCGACGCCCGTGCAGTCGTCGACGCCGTAGCGCTCGAACCAGCTCAGCCACGCACCGTTCCCGCAGCCGACGTGCAGCACGGACGTCGGCCGGTGCAGCTCGAACAGGATGGGCAGGGCGGACTCCGCCGAGCGGAGCTCTCGCGCGTCGGCGTCGTCGAACGGATCGCGCGGAGCGGGTCGCGTGGTCGACCGGGAAGTGGGCGCGCCAACAGACAGGGATCGGGCATTCATGCCGACCATGTCAGCGCGCGCGGTTGTGCCAGCGGTGGATCTCGCATCCGACGCACGCGTCCGTCACCGCCGAGTACGCCGCCGCGGCCGCCACGACGAGCGCCAGCACCCACGCGAGCGCGGTGACGCCGAGCACGTACACCCCCGACGCGACCAGCAGGACGACCACCTCGGGGAGCGCGTTCGTCCGCAGCCGCCCGGGTTCGTGGGTCGCCCGCGCCGGACCGAGGCGGCCGGCGAGGGTCAGGCGATAGAGCCGGGCCAGCGGGCCCAGCCGGGGGCCGGCGAGGGCGTCGACGCCGAGGACGAGGGTCCAGATCGGGATCATCGAGTCGGCCCGGAACGCGAACCCGGCGAGCAGCGCGACCGCCGTCGCGGCCTGCTGCGCGCGGCCGATCCGGGCGTCGAAGCGGTCACCCGGGCGGCTCGGCGGTGGCTCGTGGCCGGGCGGGAGACGGCTCACCGCCGGACCCTACCCGTGGGGGCAAAGGTGTCGCATAAGGTCACGAAACGGCGCCGGAGAGTGGCCGGAGACGAAGCGAAGGCGTGGCCGGATGGCCGGGACGCCGGAGCGGAGTCGACCCAGAGCGGTCGAGACGAAGCGAAGGCGTGGCCGGATGGCCGGGACGCCGGAGCGGAGTCGACCCAGAGTGGTCGAGGAACGGTCCGAATGCTCGATGAATTCGACAAAACTGCCGATGAGGTCTCCGTGCCGTCGCTGTACGGACGCGATCGGACGATCGACGTCCGGCTCCTCGGCCGGGGTGAGGTCCTCGGCGGGTCGCTCGGCGACGTCGCGCGGCAGCGGGAGCGCAGCCGGCGCCGGCGGATCGGGCGCATCCTCCTCGCGCTGACGCCGTTCGCCGGGTACGCGTGGTGGCGCATCGCCGTCGGCCGGCCCGTCCATCTCGGCTGGCCCGACATCAGCCTGCCGGCCGGGTTCCACGACTACCTGCCGGGTCTGCTGCTGATCGTCGTGCTCGGCCTCGTGCTCGCCGTTCCGATGGCCGCGGCGGGCCGCTCGCCGCACGTGACGTTCCGACCGAGCGAGATCCCCGTGGGCTTCGACGACGTCGTCGGGCTCGGCGTGGTGAAGGACGAGGTCGTCAAGACGCTCAACCTGTTCCTCGCGTACCGCACGTTCCGCGAGCGGATGGGCGGCAACCCGCGCAAGGCGATCCTGTTCGAGGGCCCGCCCGGCACGGGCAAGACGCACATGGCGAAGGCGATGGCCCGCGAAGCGGGCGTGCCGTTCCTGTTCGTGTCCGCCAGCGCGTTCCAGTCCATGTACTACGGGCAGACGAACCGCAAGATCCGTGCGTTCTTCAAGCAGCTGCGCAAGGCGGCCCGGCGCGAAGGCGGCGCGATCGGGTTCATCGAGGAGATCGACGCGATCGCGGGCGCGCGCAGCGGCATGCGGTCGTCGAGCGCGGTCGCGCTCGGCGAGACACCCGACGGCGAGCCCGCGTGGATGCGCGTCGAGCGCGTCGACGGACGCGAGGGCATCACGGGCGTCGTGAACGAGCTCCTCGTGCAGCTCCAGTCGTTCGACGAGCCGACGTTCGGCCGTCGCGTGCGCGGCATCGCGGTCGACTGGTTCAACCGGTTCCTGCCGTCGAACCACCAGTTCGTCAAGCGACCGGCGGCGTCGCCCAACATCCTCGTGATCGGTGCGACGAACCGCGCCGCCGACCTCGACTCCGCGCTCCTCCGGCCGGGTCGCTTCGACCGGTCGATCCACTTCGACCTCCCGTCGCGCTCGGGGCGGCGCGAGATCATCGACTACTACGTCGGCAGGAAGGCCCACGACCCCGAGCTCGACCGCGACGACCGTCGCGACCAGCTCGCCGCGATGACGTTCGGCTACTCGCCGGTGATGATCGAGCACCTCTTCGACGAGGCGCTCGTGTGGGCGCTGCGCGACCGCCGGGACGCGATGACGTGGGAGGACGTGCAGCAGGCCAAGCTCACCGAGGAGATCGGCCTGAAGCAGCCCGTCGAGTACACGGACGAGGAGAAGCGGACGATCGCGACGCACGAGGCGGGTCACGCGGTCGTCGCCTACCTCATCGGACGCGGGCGCAAGCTCGAGGTCCTGTCGATCATCAAGCGGCGTGACGCGCTCGGCCTGCTCGCGCACTCCGACGCGGAGGAGCGCTTCACCCGGACGCGGACCGAGCTCGTCGCCGCGATCCAGATCAGCTTCGGCGGCATGACGGCCGAGGAGCTGTTCTTCGGCGAGTCGGGCACCGGGCCCGGCGGCGACCTGGCCGCCGCGACCCGCGTCGCCGCGCAGATGGTCGGGTCGTTCGGCATGGCCGGTTCGCTCGTGTCCTTCGACGCGATCGAGCCCGGGCCGATCAGCCAGGGGATCGTCGCGAAGGTCGTCGGCGACGAGGAGGGCCGCTCCGCCGTGGAGCGCATCCTCAACCAGGCGAAGGCCGAGGTGCGCGCGCTGCTCGACGAGCACCGTCACCTCGTCGTCGCGCTGCGCGACGCGCTGCTGGAGCGCGAGGAGCTCGTCGGCGACGAGATCGTCGACGTGCTGCGTGCCGCGGCGCATGACTGACCCGCGCGTGATCGACGTCCGTCGCGCGGACGCGCGCGACGTTGCGCTCGCGCACGCAGCCGAGGGCGAGCTCGTCGTGCTCGCCGCGTCCGGTGACGACGCGTTGACGCGTGCCGGCGCGATCGCGCGCGCGATCACGGTCGACGGTGGACGCGCGGCCGTGTTCGCGGTCACCACCGACGACGACTGCGACCACGACGCGATCGCCGAGATGCTCGCCGAGCTGGACGTGCGCGAATAACCCAGGTGTAGTGATTCGTGGCGCCCTGGTAGGTTCGTCCGGCGGCCCGATCGATCCCTGGCGACCCGACGGGCACGCGGGGGAGAGCAGTGGACAGCGAGCGCGCGGCCCGCCGGGCCGGTTGGCGTCTCATGGCCGCCACGGTGCGGCCCCAGCTCGGATGGCTGTTGGGCGGCGTCGGGGCGGGCGCGATGTGGGCCGCGGCGAAGATCACCGTGCCGTTGCTCGCCGCGGCCGCGATCGACCAGGGCATCAAGACCGGCGACTCGGGCACGACGGCCACCTACGTCGGCATCGCGTGCGCGGTCGGGGTGCTGCAGGCGATCGGCACGTCGCTGCGGCGCTACTGCGCGTTCCGCATCTCGCTGCGCACCGAGGCGGACCTCCGCCATCAACTCTTCGCGCGCCTGCAGCTCCTGCACTTCTCGTTCCACGACCAGGCGCAGACCGGTCAGCTGATGGCGCGCGCCGTCACCGACATCCAGCAGATCGAGCCGGTGGTCATCCTCATCCCGCTCAGCATCGCGAGCGTGCTGCAGCTCCTCGCCGTCGCGGTCATCCTCGTGGCGACGAACTGGATCCTCGCGTTGCTCGCGCTCGGCGCGCTGCCCTTGCTGAACATCGCCGCGCAGCGGTTCACCCGCAAGATCCAGCCGGTCAGCCTCCATCTGCAGGAGGAGCTCGCCGATCTGTCGGGGGTCGTCGAGGAGAGCGTCGCGGGCGTGCGCGTCGTGAAGGGCTTCGGCGCGGAGCGGACGCAGCGCGACAAGCTCGCGGCGGAGGCCGGGTCCGTCCTGGACCGCTCGCTCGAAGCCGCGCGGCTGCGCGCGTGGTTCCTGCCCCTGGTCGACTTCCTGCCCCAGCTCAGCCTGGTCGTGATCCTCTGGTACGGCGGGCACCTCGTGTTGCAGGGCCACATGGCCGTCGGCCAGATCGTCGCGTTCAACTTCTACATCCTCATGCTGATCTGGCCCATGCGGATGTTCGGGATGCTGCTCGCGCAGGCGTCGCGCGCGTCGGCCGCCGCGGGTCGCATCCACGAGATCCTCGTCACCGAGCCGGAGATCCGCGACCGGCCGGGCGCGCACGGGCTGCCGGACGGCCCCGGGGAGCTGCGCTTCGAAGGCGTGTCCTTCGGGTACGGCGGCGGTCGCCACGTGCTCGACGGGCTCGACCTCGTGATCCGCGGTGGCGAGGCCGTCGCGCTCGTCGGCGCGACGGGCTCGGGGAAGTCGACGGTCGCGCGGCTCGTCCCGCGCTTCTACGACGTCGACGGCGGCCGCGTGCTGCTCGACGGCGTCGACGTGCGCGACGTGAAGGTGCGCGACCTGCGGCGCGCGGTCGGCATCGTCTTCGAGGACACGTTCCTCTTCTCCGACACCGTGCGCGAGAACATCGCGTTCGCCGATCCCGAGGCGAGCATGGACGCCGTTCGTCGTGCGGCCGACCTCGCGGGCGCGTCGGGCTTCGTCGAGCACCTGCCCGACGGCTACGACACGGTGGTCGGCGAGCAGGGCTACGGGCTCTCCGGCGGGCAGCGGCAGCGCGTCGCGATCGCGCGCGCGGTGCTCGCCGAGCCGCGTGTGCTCATCCTGGACGACGCGACGTCGTCGGTCGACCCGACGAAGGAGCACGAGATCCGGGCCGCGCTGCGCGAGGTCATGGCCGGGCGGACGACGTTGATCATCGCCCACCGCCCCGCGACGGTCGCCCTCGCCGATCGGGTCGTGCTCCTCGAAGGCGGCCGCGTCGCCGCGGAGGGCACGCACGACGAGCTGCTCGCGACGTCGCCCGCGTACCGGCGCGTGCTCGCAGCCGCGACCGAGCGTCCGTCGCGCGACGAGCTGGAAGCAGCCGGCTGATGGCGGGCCGCGACGAGACGCTCACGCGCGACGAGGCGCGCCACGTCGTCCGGCGGACGGCGCGCCTGCTCCGCCCCTACCGGCGGTCGATCGTCGTCGCGGTGGTGCTGCTCGTCGGCCAGGCCGCATGCCTGCTCGCGGGGCCCGCGCTCGTCGGACGCGGCATCGACGCCGGTCTCAACAAGCACAATGCGGGCGCGCTCGACGCCGCCGCGGCGATGTTCCTGGTCGTCGCGCTGCTGGGGCTCGCGCTCGGCCGTCAGGTGATCTGGTCGGTCACCCGCGTCGCGGAGACGTTCCTCCGCGATCTGCGGGTCGGGGTGTTCCGTCACCTGACGGACCTGGGCATGGACTTCTACGAGCGGGAGAAGACGGGCCAGCTGGTCGCCCGCATGACGTCCGACATCGACTCGCTCCAGGACCTCGTGTCGCAAGGTCTCGTGTCGATCGTCCAGAACGCGCTGCTGTTCGTCGGCGCGGTCATCGCAGTCCTCGCGCTGAGCCCGCTGCTCGCGGCCTGCACGCTCGTGCTCGTCCCGCCGCTCGCGTGGGCGACCGCGTGGTTCCGCCGCGAGTCGAACCGCGCGTACCTGGAGGTGCGCGACCGCATCGGCACGAACATGGCGACGCTGCAGGAGGGGCTCGCGGGCGTGCGGGTCGTACAGGCGTTCGCGCGCGAACGCGCGTGGACGCGGCGCTTCTGGAACACGAACGAGGCGCAGTTCGACGCGCACATGGAGACGGTGCGGATCTCGTCGACGTACTTCCCGGCGGTGGAGTTCACGGGCGTCGTCGGGATCGCGCTCATCATCGGGCTCGGCGGCTGGTTCCACGCGCTGGGGTGGGGGGTCAGCGTCGGCACGATCGCCGCGTTCGTCCTCTACCTCAACAACCTGTTCGACCCGATCCAGCAGCTGAGCCAGCAGTACAACACCGTGCAGCAGGCGGGGGCCGGCCTGTACAAGGTGTTCGGCCTTCTCGACGTGCAGACCACGATCGACGAGCCCGACGACCCGGTCGAGCTGCCCGACTCCGGGGCGCTCGAGGTGTCGCGGGTGTCCTTCGCGTACGGCTCACGCGACGGCGAGGGGATCGGCGACCTCGTCCTGCGCGACGTCACGCTGCGGGTCGCGCCGGGCGAGCGGCTCGCGCTCGTCGGTCCGACGGGCGCCGGGAAGTCCACGCTCGCCAAGCTGCTCGTGCGGTTCTACGACCCGCGCGACGGCGAGGTGCGCTTCGGCGGCGTCGACCTGCGTCACGCGTCGCTGCGGTCGCTGCGCGAGCGGATCGTCGTCGTCCCGCAGGAGGGGTTCCTGTTCGCCGGCACGGTGCGCGACAACATCCGGATCGGCAAGCCCGACGCGACCGACGCCGAGATCGAAGCCGCCGTCGACGCGCTCGACCTGCGCGAGCGGTTCGAGGAGCTCCCCGAAGGTCTCGACACCGAGGTCCGTGAGCGCGGGTCGCGACTGTCCGCGGGCGAGCGCCAGCTCGTGTCACTCGTGCGCGCCGCGCTCGCCGATCCGACCGTGCTCGTGCTCGACGAGGCGACCTCGAACCTCGACCCCGGGACCGAGCGCACCGTCGAGCGCGCGCTCGAGCAGCTCACGGAGGGACGGACGGTCGTGGTCGTCGCGCACCGCCTGTCGACCGCGGCGCGCGCGGACCGGATCGCGGTCGTTGACGACGGCCGGCTCGTGGAGCTCGGCTCCCACGACGAGCTCGTCGCGCGCGGCGGCCGGTACGCGCGTCTCTACGCGTCGTGGATGGCCGGTCACGCGGCCTGAACGCGGGCCGACGCCGTGTCGTCGGGTTCCAGCTCGACGACCGGCTCGAGCCGGTGCGCGAACCGGCGCAGCGTGCGGAGCAACGGGACGCCGAGCACGAGGATCAGCACCGCGTTGACGATCGCGCCGGCGGCGTCCCACCCGAGTGACGTCGCGACGTAGAACGACCAGTAGTGGTGCAGCGTCGTGCCGAGCCCCATGCCCGGCTGCCACGACAGCGGGCCCATGTCGCGCTCGAAGGGCCAGAACCAGAGGTTCATGATCGCCCCGTAGAGGAAGCCCCAGCACCAGCCGTACACCGCGACGACGATCACCTCGGTGCGCGGGCGCGTCGTCGCGGTGACGCGACCGAGCAGCCCCGCGCCGCCCGTCATCCACGCGAGCCCGAGCATCTGGAACGGCAACCACGGGCCGATCCCGCCGGTGATGACGGCCGACACCGCCATCGCGCACAGCCCGAGCAGCAGGCCGAAGCGGGGCCCGAAGGCGACGCCCGCGAGCACCGCGAGGAAGAAGATCCCGTTGCCGCCGCCGGGCAGCTCGAGCAGTCGGAGCAGTCCGCAGATCGCGCTCAACACGCCGAGCAGCGCGATCGTCGCGCCGTTCATGGTGCCGCGACGCACCTCGAGCGCGACCGCGACGACCACGAGCGCACCGACGACCGCGGCGACGAGCGGCGCGTCGCCGCTGTGCGCCTGGTTCGGGACCGCCTCGCTCGGCAGCCAGAACGGGTACAGGAACGCGGCCGAGCCCACGACGAGCATCAGCGCGTACACCACGACCGGCCGCCCGCGCACGCTCACGGAGCGACCTCCACACACGCGGCCGCGACGTCCTCGACGGTGAGAAACGGCGGGAGGACGCGCAGCACCTGCGGTGCGAACAGCGAGCCGGCAAGGACGTCGTGCGCGTCACCGTCCGCGACGATGTCGCCGTCGCCGAGGACGACCGCGCGTGTCGCGACTCGCGCGGCGAGCTCGACGTCGTGGGTCGCGAGCACGACCGCGCCGCCGCGTTCGGCGTGCTGGGCGATCGCGTGCTCGAGCGCGGCGTGGGAGGGCGCGTCCATCCCGCGCGTCGGCTCGTCGAGCAGGAGCAGCTCCGCGCCGCCCACCGCGACCGCGCCGACCGCGACGCGCTGGCGCTCGCCGCCACTCAGGCTGCGCGGGTGGCGCTCCGCGACCGTGGCGAGTCCGAGCGCGTCGAGCCAGTGGTCGACCGCGCCCTCGTCGCGCCGGCCGAGGAGGCGCAACGTCTCGACGAGCTCACGTCGGACGGTCGGGGCGAACAGCAGCGTGTTCGGGTCCTGGGGCACGTACGCGACGGTTCCGTCCCGGCGGACCGCGCCACCGCTCGGCGTGAGCAGCTGCGCGAGCGCGCGCAGCAGCGTCGTCTTTCCCGCACCGTTGCGGCCGAGCAGCGCGACGACCTCGCCGCGCCGGACCGCGACGTCGATGCCGTGGAGCACCTCGCGCCCGCCGAGCTCGACGCGGACGTCCTGCGTCTCGGCGAGGACGTCGCCCGGCGCGGCGCGTGCACGAGGCGCGCGGTCGGTGTGCGGTGCCACGGCTGTCCGTGCGGCGAGCGCGCGCGCGTCGCGCACTGTCAAGGGCAGCGGATCCCAGCCCAGGACGCGCCCCAGTCGTGTTACGGCGGGCGCACCCGGATAGGCGCCGAGCACCCGCGCCGGCGTGTCCGGCTGCGAGGACACGCGGCCGCGCTCGACGACGACCGCGCGGTCGGCCATCGGCGCGGCGCGCTCGAGCCGGTGCTCCGCGAGCAGCACCGTCGTACCGAGGTCCGTGTTGAGGCGCGAGATGGCCGCGAACACGTCGTCGGCACCTTGCGGGTCGAGCTGCGACGTCGGCTCGTCGAGGACCAGCACCGCCGGTGCGGTCGCGAGCGCGCCCGCGAGCGCGCAGCGTTGACGCTCGCCGCCGGACAGCGTCGCGGGCGACCGGTCGCGCAGGTGCGCGACGCCGAGCGCGTCGAGCACCTCCTCGACGCGGCGTCGCATGGCGGCGTCGTCGAACGCCAGGTTCTCGAGCGCGAACGCGACGTCCGCCTCGACGTGGTCGATCACGAACTGCGCCTCGGGATCCTGGTGCACGAACCCGACGACGTCCGCGAGGTCGCGCGGCTTCGACGTGCGCGTCGACCGTCCCGCCACGACGACGTCGCCGCGGAACCGACCGCCGCTCGCGTGCGGGACCAGGCCGTTGGTCGCGCGCAGCAGCGTGCTCTTGCCCGATCCCGAGGCGCCCACGACGAGCAGCACCTCGCCGGCCGCGACGGCGAGGTCGACGCCGTCGAGGGCGGGCGCGACGGCGTCCGGGTAGGCGAACGACAACGCCCGAAAAGCGACGCCGCTCACGTCTTCGCTCCTGGCGCCTGCGGCGCCGGGCCGCTGGGCCACGCTTCCGCTCGCCTCTCGGCTCGCTCGCTCAACGCGTCGGCCCTGCTCAGCGTCGCACTCGCGGCGAATCGCCCGGCGATTCGCCGGGAGGGGGCGACGACCACCGGCGCCGCGAGCGGGAGGAGCGCGAGCCCTGGCAGAACGTGGAAGACGGGCCAGCGCAACGGGCTCGTCGACCACACGAGGCTGGAGTCGCCGGCGAGCGACAGCAGCCCCAGCGCGACCGGCGCGCACATCGAGCACGCGACGACGGTCCAGTCGCGCGCGGTCATGCGGCGAGGCCGGTAGCGAGACCGCGACGACGCCGACGACGCGAGCAGCACGGCCGCGACCATCGCGCCGCACCCCAGCGCGCCGAGCAGCCCGGCCGCACCGGACGCACGCCCGACGAGCGCGACGAACGCGCCCGCGAGCGCGACCAGCGCGCCCAGCCCGCACCACGCCGCAGCCCGGTCGCTGCGCGCCGCGCGTTCGCGCGCGAAGCCCCGCGACTCCATCGACTCCGACAGCGCGACCGCGCGCTCCAAACCGCTCTCCAGCACCGGCAGCACCGTCCGCAGCACACGACCTCGCCGCGCCACCCGGCGCCCGCCGGTGCGCGCCCGGTCCGCCTCGCGGACATCGCGCACGGCGAGGACGGTCGACGGCACGAAGGCGAGCGCGACCGTCACGACGAGTCCGAGCTCGTGGAACGCGCGCGGTGCCGACTGCACGAGCTCGTAGTGCGACGCGACCGCGTTGAACGCACCGAAGACCGCCATGATCCCGACGATGGCGAAGCCCTCGGACGCGGACTGCAGGATGACCGGGAGCTCGACCGTCCCGCCGACCGTGAAACCGCCCAACATCTTCGGGAGGGTGACGGCCGGCGTCGTGAACAGCACGTGGCCGAGCCCGTGCGTCGTCGCGACCGCGAGCACCACGCGGATGAGCGCGAAGACCACGCCGACGGCGACGAGCGCGGGGAACGCGCGCGCGTACGGGCTGTGCCCGCCGTCGAGCTCGACCACCAGTGCGGCGAGCGCGATGACGAGCACGACGTACGCCGGGTTGGGCGCGATCTGCACGCAGCACGCCGCCGCGCACCCCCACAGGAGCCACGTGACCGCGTGCCAACCACCGCGCGGCTTTGACGACGTCGCCGGCATCTCTCTAAGGTGCGCACCCGACTGCGGTCGCGCGCAACCCGGATGTTGCGTGCGGTCCCGCCGGAGCGATCCGGCGGGGCGGGGGAAGTCGGTGAGAGACCGACGCTGACCCGCAACTGTGAGCGGTCACGGTGGCGACAGGGACCACCGGGGTCGCGAGCCAGGATGCCCGCCGCGGTTCACCGGGCGACCGGTGCTGCCGTATCCACGAACCGCCCCGGAGGCGGTCGACCGAAGGCCCTCGAGGAACGGGGCCAGGCGGAGGTCCCATGTCGCGCACCCGACTGCTCGCCGCTGTTCTCGTCGCGCTCACGTTCGTCGCGCTCGCCTCGACCACCGCGCCCGCCGGCGCGGCCAGCTCGGCCGACACGACGGCCGCGAACAAGGCCGTGGCCTGGTTGAAGACCCAGCAGCAGGCCGACGGCGGCTTCGAGGTCGCAGGCTCGCCGGGGTTCGAGACCCGCGACGCCGTCCTCGCCATCGCGGAGGCGGCGCAGACCAGCTCCACGTGGAGCACGAGCGAGGCGCTCGCCGCGGTGCAGGCCGTCACGAAGAACGGCAAGAACCCCCTCGACGAGCTCGACACGTACGCCGACAGCGGGATCGGCGCGGGCGCGGCCGGGAAGCTGATCGTGCTCGTCGTCGCGCCGCTCGGGCTCGACCCCACGCACTTCGACCCGGCGGGCAACGGCGGGTCGGGGAGCGACCTCGTCGCGCGGCTCGGGTCGCCGAACGCGAGCGGGTCGTTCGGCGTGTTCAGCGACACGCTCTACGGCGCGCTCGCGTGGAAGCTCGTCCACGGATCCGTCCCCGCCTCGACGATCGGCGCCATCCGCGCCGCGCAGGAGCAGAGCGGCGGCTGGGACTTCAGCGGCGACCCGACGAAGACGACGATCGACATCGACACGACCGCGCTGGCGGTGCAGGCGCTCGTGGCGGCGGGCGTGCCGACGAGCGATCCCGCGCTGCAGCACGCGCTGACGTTCCTCGCGACGAACCAGAACGCGAACGGGAGCTGGAGCTCGTTCGGCTCGCCCGACCCGAACTCGACGTCGACCGCGACGATGGCGGTCACGGCGGCGGGCTACGACACGTCGACGTCATGCTGGCGTGACACGTTCGACCGGTCCAAGGTCGGTACCGCGTACGTCGCACCCGACGTCTTCCTCCGCTCGTTGCAGCAGGCCGACGGCCGCATCGCGAGTCCCAACGACAGCTTCGGCATCAACACGTTCGCGACGAGCCAGACGGTGGAGGCGCTGCTGCTGTCGTGGCTGCCGGTCGACCGTGCCGACGAGCAGGTGTGCGTCGAGCCCGCGGCCCAGACGACGCCGACGACGATCACGCCCGCGACCGCCGCGCCAGCCAACGGCAGTGGCGCGAGCGTCGAGGGTGCGTCCGTCGAGAACGGCGACACCGCGGCGGGCGCGCTGCCGAACACGGGCGCGCACGGCACCGTGCCGCTCGCCGCGATCGGTGGCGCGTGCATCGGTGTCGGCATCGCGACGCTCGCGGTGTCACGGCGGCGCCGGTTCGCGTCGGAATGAGGATGCGTCCTCGGGTCGCGGCGCTGCGCGTCGCGGCGGGCCTCGTGCTCGCGCTCGGCGCGCTCGCGACGTCCGCGCCCGGAGCCGGTGCAGCAGGGACGAACCACGCGCTCGTGATCGTCGAGGCGAACGGGTCCGTCGTGCAGCGCGTCGTCACGTTCACGTCCGACTCGATCACCGGACTGTCCGCGTTGCAACAAGCCGGGTTCGGCACCGTCGTGCGCGGGTACGGCGGCATGGGCGCCGCGGTCTGCGCGGTCACCATGCCGACCACCGGCCAGACGATCGGGTGTCCGAGCGACAACTCGTGCCTCACGTGCGCGGGCTCGACGTTCTGGGCCTACTTCGAGGCGCCCGCCGGTACGTCGTCGTTCCAGCAGTCGCGGGCCGGCGCGAGCAGCACGCACGTCCGCGACGGCGACGTCGAGGGCTGGCGGTGGGGGACCGGCGACCCGCCGCCGTACACCTCGGTCGCGTCCGTCGTGGGGCCACCGCCCACTCCCGCGGCCCCCGCCCCTGCATCGCCAGGTGGGACGCACCCCGGCCCGCAATCGCCGGGAGCGTCGGGGCGGGCCGCATCGGCGGGCCCGGGCGCTCCCGCGGGACCGTCGCCACCGTCGACCCTTCCGGCGGTGACGCCCACCACGGCCATCCGCTCGCCGTCGACGGCGACCCCGAACGTGTCCGTCGACGCGCGGCGGACCTCGCGCCGCGCGGCGAAGGCGCCGGGGGGTGGCGGGTCGGGGGGCGGGTCGACGATCGGGTACGTGGTGTTCGGTGTCGTCGCCGCCGCGCTCGGGACCGCGATCGTCCTCGCCCGACGGGCGCGCCGCGCCTGACGACGCGATCGTTCCGCTCGCCGGGTCCCTCCCTACCATGTGACGCCGATGCCCGTCCTCGGCGCGATCACGCAGCAGAACGTGAACGTCCTCGTCGCGTTCGGCGGCGGGATCATCTCGTTCGCGTCGCCGTGCGTGCTGCCGGTCGTCCCGCTCTATCTCTCGCTCGTCACCGGCCTGTCGGTCGGTGAGCTGCGCGAGGGCGACCGCCGCAACCTCGGTCGTGTCGCGCTGAACACCGCGCTGTTCGTGCTCGGCTTCGGCGTGATCTTCGTGCTGCTCGGGCTCGTGTTCACGACGGCCGGGCACGCGCTGTTCGTCAACCAGGACACGCTCACGCGCGTCGGCGGCGCGCTCGTCATCCTCATGGCCCTGTACCTCGCGGGGACGCAGCTCGTGCAGGCGCCCGCCTTCTACCGAGAGGTGCGGTTCCATCCGCATCTCGAGCGCTTCGGTCCGGTCGCCGCCCCGGTCGCGGGCGCGGCGTTCGGGCTCGGATGGACGCCGTGCATCGGCCCGGTCCTCGGCGCGGTGCTCGGTGTCGCCGCGACCCGCGACACGACGCGCGCCGCCTCCCTGCTCGTCGCGTACACGCTCGGACTCGGCGTGCCGTTCCTCGTCGTCGGGCTCGGACTCGGCCGCCTCACGCGACCGCTCGACTGGGTGAAGCGTCACTCGCGCGCGATCACGCTCGTGTCGGCCGCGGTGCTCGTCGCGTTCGGCGTGCTGCTCGTGTTCAACCGCTACGAGCTCCTGACCGCCCGTCTGCAGGACGCGCTCACCGCCATCGGCTTGAAGCGCCTGGTGACGCTGGGCTGACCGGCGTAAGTC
>Ga0070741_10010558_pt1 | contig 17388 bp, 17 predicted proteins | sample Coa_R1_4_FD_66440 | JGI IMG/M metagenome (GOLD analysis project Ga0070741, IMG submission 66440) | Surface soil microbial communities from Centralia Pennsylvania, which are recovering from an underground coalmine fire - Coalmine... | ecosystem: Environmental > Terrestrial > Soil > Unclassified ...
CCCATCAGCCGATTGCCGCCGCGGATGCAGATCAGGCCGAAGACAATCTGATACGCGATCGAGATCCCGCTCGCGGCCAGCGAGTAGGCCATCACCGCCGCCTTCTTCTCCTCGGCGGTGCCGGGCGCGAACGGAGAGAAGAACGCGACCGCGACCAGCTGCGCGACGCCGAGGCCGTTGACGTTGATCGGCAGCGCCGAGACGGCGAAGTACGCCGGCAGGTAGAGCAGCGCCTGCTTCCAGGTCACGTCGATCGAGAAGCAGTGCAGACAGAAGGTGTGCCAGCAGAGCAGCACGCCGACGTGCGGCAGGCGGATCAGCACGCCCTTCACGTGACCGACGATCCCCATCTCGAACAGCGGCGCGAGCAGCGCGCGCGAGGCGAGAAACTTCGGCTTCCAAACCAACAGCGCCGCGTAGCTCACCACGCCGGCGGCGCAGATCCACGGGATCTTGCGCAGCCACGCCAGATCGCCGCTCGCATCCGACGCGCCCGCCGACGCCAACAGGAACAGCGTGCCGACGTTGATGCCGATGATGAACAGGATCCAGCCGGTCGCGCGCAGGAGCGGCACCTTGCGCGCTTTATAGAGGTAGCCGATGAGCGCGGCCTGCCCGACGTGATAGTTGACGACCGCGACCAGGTACGTCGACGCGCGCACGAAGAACAGATCCCAATACGGCACGCGGCAGCCGAACCAGCGGAACACGGTGCCCATGGCGAACGTGTCGGCCATGCAGTTGACCACCAGCGCCACCGCCGAGACGGCGACGAACAGCGCGATCGGCGCGTGGCGGAACGCCAGCAGCATCTCGTGCAGGTCGACGTGGCGGAACACCCAGACGAGCGCGACGACTGCGATCAGGTAGGGAGCGAGACGCTTGAGGATGATCCAAGGCCGCGACGGGCCCTCAGAAGGCATCCAAAGATCCTAGCACACGAAATCAATTACACGGCGTGGCGGTCGTGCCGGGAGTCGCCGAGCTCGTGGGCGAGGCGCACCACGTCGTCGAGGTTGAACGGCTTCGAGAGGAAGCGCGCCACGCCGAGGCGGCGCGCCTCTTCGGACAGCTCGCGCACCGCCGAGAGCAGCACCACCGGCGCGTGCAGCTCGGGGAAGCGGCGCCGCGCCTCCTGGAGAAAACGCCAGCCGTCCATCACCGGCATCATCAGGTCGAGGAAGATGAGATCGATCGGGCCGCTCTCGAGCTGCGACAGTGCCTGGTAGCCGTTGGCGGCCGACGAGACCTCGAAGCCCTCGTCGCGCATCACCTCGACGAGCGAGCTGAGGATGTCGGTGTCGTCTTCGACCACCAGGACGTGCTGGGGCATACCGGATAGCTAGTCCCCAATCGGGGTGGGATCAAGCGTCTTGACAGCCGGGAAGTTGGATGTACATTGTCTGCGGACAACAGACAAATGGCGCCGGTGCTGCGCATCGACCTGGCTTCGCCCGTGCCGGCCTACCGGCAGATCGCGAACGCCTTGCGCGCGCTGCTGGTGGCCGGGGAGTTTTCGCCGGGCGATCAGCTGCCGACGGTGCGTGAGCTGGCGCTCGATCTCGGCGTGCACCACAACACGGTCGCCGAGGCCTACCGCATCCTCTCGGACGAGCGGTGGCTCGACCTCAGGCGGCGGCGCGGCGTGATGGTGCTCGAGCGGGCGATGCCGCGCGCGCACCCGGACGTCGGGGCGGGGTTCAAGCGGCGGCTGCAGGAGCTGGTGGCGGAGGCGCGGGCGGGGGGCGTGTCGCAACACGAGCTGGCGGGCGAGCTGCGGCAAATTGCCGCACAGCTGGCCAAGGAGAAGGGATCATGAGTCGCTCGAGGACGATGTCGATGGCGATCGCGATCGCGGCGGGGTGGCTCGTCCCGTCGGTGGCGCGCGGCGCGGAGCCGGAGGACTCGGCGCGCAAGGTGCTCGCGCAGCTGGTGGCGCAGGACTTCGCCGGCGTGCACGCGCGCTTCGCCAAGGAGATGGCGGCGGCGGTGCCGGCGCCGGCGATGCTGGGCGCGGTGTGGCAGCAGTTCGCCGGCGGGCTGGGAAAGTTTCAGCGGGTCGAGTCGGCGGCGGCGGTGAAGAGCGGTGCGCTCGAGGTGGCGACGCTGCGCTGCGCGTTCGAGAAGGGGCGGCTCGACGTGCGCCTGGCGTTCGACGGCGACGGCAAGATCGCCGGCCTGTTCTTTCCGCCGATCGCGCCGGCGTGGTCGCCGCCGCCCTACGCCGCGGCCGATCGCTTCGACGAGCGCGACGTCACCGTCGGCGCGCCGCCGTTCGCGCTCGCCGGCAAGCTGACCGTGCCGCGCGGCGCCGGGCCGTTTCCCGCGGTGGTGCTGGTGCACGGCTCCGGCTCCTCCGACGAGAACGAGACCATCGGGCCCAACCAGCCGTTCCGCGATCTCGCGGTCGGGCTGTCGTCGCGCGGCGTGGCGGTGCTGCGCTACCCGAAGCGCTCGTTCGTCTATCCGAAGGCGTTCATCGCGCCGGCGCGCTTCACCATCCGCGAGGAGACGATCGACGACGCGCGCGCGGGCGTGGCGCTCTTGGCGCGCACCGCGAAGATCGATCCCAAGCGCGTGTTCGTGCTCGGCCACAGCCTCGGCGCGATGATGGCGCCGCGCATCGCCGACGGGGAGCCGCGCGTCGCGGGGCTGGTCATCTGCGCCGGGCCGACGCGGCCGCTCGAGGAGGTCGTGCTCGAGCAGATGAAGGCGCGCGGGACGCCGGCCGACGTGGCGGCCGCCGAGGCGTCGCTCGCGCGCGTGCGCGATCCCAAGTTGGCGGCGAGCGACTGGGTCGAGGTCCTCGGGCAAAAAACCTCGGCGGGCTACTTTCTCGACTTGCGCGGCTATCGTCCGGCCGAGGTGGCGGCGAAGCTCGACCTGCCGATCCTGGTGCTGCAGGGCGATCGCGACATCCAGGTGCGGCGCGCCGACTACGACGGCTGGCAGCGCGCGCTCGGGTCGCGGCCGCGCGCGCGGCTCAAGCTGTACCCGACGTTGACGCACCTGTTCGTCGAGGGCGAGGGCACGCTCGACGACTACGCGCGGCCGGCGCACGTGGCGGCGGCGGTGATCGACGACGTGGCGGCGTTCGTCGAGGAAGCGCGCAGATGAACGCGGCGTGGATCTCGACGGCGGCGACCACGCTGCTGGTGGCGCTGGTGTTTCACGCCATGCCGCGGCTCACGCGGCCGGAGCTGTACTTCGCCGTCACGGTGCCGGCCGGATTTCGCGACGGGGCGGAGGCGCGGCGCATCTTGCGGCGCTATCGCGCGTCGCTGTGGGCGAGCGCGGCGCTGGCTGGCGCAATCGGCGCGGTAGCGGTGTATTTGCGCCAGCCGCTGTGGAGCGGGGCGGGCACGCTGTGGCTGCTCGCCGGCGCGACGCTGGCGTTCGCCGACGCGCGGCGCCGCGTGCGCCCGCACGCGGTCGAGCCGTCGACGGTGCGCGAGGCCGCGCTCGCGCCGCGCGCGCGTGCGCCGGTCGGCGGCCTGGCGGCGCAGCTCGGGCCGTTCGCGCTGCTCGCGGCGGCGGGCGCGCTCTTGTGGCGCCGCTTCGGCGAGCTGCCCGAGCGCATCCCCACGCACTGGAACTTCGCCGGCCAACCCGATCACTTCGTCGCGCGCACGCCGGCCGCCGTCGGGGGCGTGCTCGCCGTCGGCGCGAGCACGTGCGCGGCGCTGGCGCTGCTCGCGCTCGGCCTGCAAAAATTTTCGCGCCCCGTGGCGGCCGGCGGAGATCCGGCGCGCGCCGAGCGCGGCTTCCGCCGGCTCAACGCGTTCGTGCTGCTCGGCGCCGAGTACCTGGTGGCGATCACCTTCGGCGCGATCGCGCTGGCGCCGCTCGCGCGCGCGGGCGCGGCGCTGGTCCCGTCGCTGGCGCTGGCGCAGGCGGCGCTCGCCGTCGGCGTGGTGGTCGCGCTCGCGCGCCTCGGCCAGGGCGGCACGCGCCGCGCCGCGCCCGCGCCGCGCGACGGCGCGCCCGTCGGCGATCGCACCTCCGACGCGCGCTGGAAGTGGGGGCTGTTCTACGCCGACGCGGACGATCCGGCGCTGTTCGTCGAGAAGCGCTTCGGCATCGGCTACACGCTCAACTTCGGCAATCGCTGGTCGTGGATCATCCTCGCGCTCGCCGCGGCGATCCCCGTCGCCGCGGCGCTGCTCGCGCGCTGACGCTCAGTTGCACTGCGTGAGGCACATGCCGCCGTCGGTGCACACCACGCTCACCGCGGTCATCGCGCAGGTCTTGCCGTCGTCGGCTTTGATCGGCTGCGCCGCGCAGCCGCACGCCGGGCAGGTCGCCTCCCACGCGGTCTCGGCGGAGTCGAACGCCGTGCGCTGATCGTGATTGAAGCCGACCGCGATCATCGAGCCGCAGCAGTCCACCTGGTGGAAGCCGAACGAGCAGCTCGCAGTGTTGGTGCACGCCTTGGGGAACGTCGGGAACTGCTGGCCGGCGCCGCAGGTGCCGCCCATCGGCGGCGGGCACACGCCGCCCATGCACGTGGTGCCCGACGAGCACTTGCTGCCGGTCGCGACGCAGGTGACGTTGGCCGAGTCGCAGCAGCCCGACGAGCACGCGCCGCCCTGGCAGCACGCCTGGCCGTTGCCGCCGCACTGCACGCAGGTGTTGTCGCCGCAGGTGAGGCCCGACGCCGAGCAGGCGCGGCCCGCGCAGCAGACCTGGCCCGCGCCGCCGCACTGTTCGCACACGCCGGTGTCGCCGCACGCCACGCCTTGCGCGGTGCACGATCGTCCGGCGCAGCAGGGCTGACCCGCGCCGCCGCAGGCGACGCACTGCCCGGCTTGCGAGCACACCGCGTTCTGCGCGGTGCAGGTGGTCCTCGCCGGCGGCATGGTCTCCTGGCAGCACGGCTGCCCGACGGCGCCGCAGGTCCCGCAGCTGCCGTTCGCGCAGTTGCCGCCCACCGACGGGCACATCGAGCCCGAGCCGGTGCACGTCTGCTGGATGCAGCAGCCGCCTCCCGCGCAGCTGTTGCCGCCGCAGCACGGTTGCCCCGCGCCGCCGCACACCGCGCAGGTGCCGCCGTTGCACACCGCGCCGCTCGAGCACTGCTGGCCGGCGCAACAGGTTTGTCCCGGCCCGCCGCACTGGCTGCAGCTTCCGCCGACGCACGCGCCGCCGGTCTTGCAGGTTCCGTCGGGGCAGCACGCGGCGCCGAGCGCGCCGCAGTTGAACAGCGGATTGTTCGCGGTGCAGCCGGCGAACGAGAGCACGAAGCACGCAAGCATCAACGCGCGCATAGGCGACCTCCTCCAAGCAAAGATATGGTCCTCAGGATACGACAGCCGGGCGGCGGGCGATACTTGCGACCCGCCCCGACATCGCCCTGCATCGCTCCGGCGAGCGCGCTAGAACAGGTGCGCGAGCTGCAAATTCGCCGAGAGGATCGCGGTGCGGTTCGCCTTCAGCCACTCGGCGTCGTGACGCTCGAGCGCGCCGATCAAGTAGCCCGGCTTCGGTCCCGGCTTGAGCAGCTCGTCGTGGATCAGCGGCAGCGGCGCGCGATCGCCCTCCTCGACGCGGCAGGCGAGCGCCTGCAGCACGAAGTAGAGCAGGTCCGTCTCCGGCGCGTTCGGATTGGCCACGCCGGCGAACCAGTCGCGGTGCTCGCGCGCGAGCGCCAGCAGGTCCTCGGCGCCCGGCGCCGACGGATTGCGCCGGAAGAAATCGATCGCCGCCACGCGCACCGCCAGGTTCGCCGACGAGATCTGGCCGAACGCCGCGCGCCCGAGCCGCCCGCCGAGCTCGTGGTGCTTGATCAAGTGATAGAGGCGGCTCAGCCAGAGATCGCCGAAGGTCGCCGTCGCCGGCACCTCGCTCGCGAGCCGCTCCGACAGCGCGCGCTCCGCCAGCGCGTCCCAATCGGTGTCGCGCCCGAGCGCGATTCCGTCGAGCGCGCCCGGCAGCGCCAGCCGCGGGTGCCCGGCGCATCGCCACGGCGGCGGCGGGTCGATCACCTGCCACGCGTTTTCGTCGTCGAGGTAGCGCTCGAGCGTCTCCATGTGCTGCGTGTGCGCGCAGACGTAGAGGCGATGCAAGTCGCTTCGCCGCAGCACGTTCGCCGCCACCAGCGCGTCCCAGTCGGTCGACGGATAGATCTCCTGCCAGCGCGACATGATCTCGGGGCCGGAGCTCAAGCGGTTGCCGCTGCGCACCGTCGCGCCGCACTCGCTGCACTTCAGGTGATTGCAGCCGACGGGCCTGTCCGCGAGCGGCCAGCAGTAGTCGAACGGCTCGGGGCCGAAGATCCGCTCCGGCCCGACGAGCACGCCGCTCGAATGGCAATGGTTGAGATCGTCGCTCACGTCTTCTTGCTGCCGCTATTTTGGGGCGGAGCGCCGGCGTTTCCAGCGTCCTTCGGCTCGTGCGGAAATTTGCCGCCGCCGCACGTCTTCAGCTCGGCTTCGCTGAGCGGCTTCACGTTGGTGTAGAGCTTCTGGCCGTCGGTGAAGTCGCAGCCGTACGTGCTCGCCGCCAGCATGATCTCGTGCAAGCTGTGCGCGCGGATCGGCAGCAGGTAGCCGATGCACGCCAGGCGCGCGGCGTAGGTGTCGCCGTAGCCGAGCAGCTGCGCCATCGACATGATGCGATCGGTGGTTCCCGATGGGCCGGCGCCGAACGGCAGCTTGAGCGAGCGCAGCTTCTGCACGTACTCCGAGTCCGCCTTCGCCTTCCACTTGTCCGCGCCCTCTTTCCACTTGAGCGTCTGCTGCACCGCCTCGTTCGCCGATCCGTCGGGCTTGGCCTGCAGCCCCTGGAACTTCACCTCGCGTTTGCTCAGCTCGGCGCCCTTCGGCAGCGACGAGGCGTCGCGCGAGCTTTGCTTTTCGCCGCCGTCTTCGCGCGCCGCGTTCTGCATCTTCGCCATCGTCTGCGCCGGATCGCCGACGAGCTGCATCTTCGGATCGGTCTTCATCTTGTCGAGGCGCTGCTTGATCTGCTCGCCGTTGAGGTGCAGCTCCTGGATGAACTTCTCGCGCTCCTGCACGTCGGCGGCGACCAGCGTCGCCGAGAACGGCCGCATGAAGTTGAAGATGATGGTCAGCCGCTCGCGCAGATTTCCGTCGGCGAACACCTCCTCGAGCACCGCCGCGTCGTTGCCGACCGCGCCGGCGATCCCCATGCTCTTCACGCCCGGCTCGTTGCCCGCCATCGCGCCGAGCGTCTCCTGGAACTTCTTCTCGTACTCCTTCTGCTTGTCGGCCGCCTCGTTCCCCTTCTTGGCGATCATCTGCACCATCTTGTGCGCCTTGTCGGTCATCGCCTTGGCGGCGGCGTTGGCCGCGCCGTGGCTCATGGCCTTGCCGCCGAGCGCGGTCTCGAACGCGATCGCGTCCTTCTCGAAGTCGGGGTTCTCTTTTTCTTTCTCTTTCGATTTGTCGGTGGGCGTCGTCGTGGTGGCCGGTTTCTTGTCGCCGCCGGCGAGGTAGATCTTGCGCCCGACGCCCTCGAGATTGGCGGCGATCGGCGGCGCCTGCTCGTGCGCGCCGCCCGCGTCCTGCGCACCGCCGGTCTCGTGCGCGCCGTCCTTCGCGCCGTCGCTGGCGTGGCCCGCCGCCGGCGCGCCCGCGCCCTGCTTCTCGTCCTTCTTGTCGCCCTTCTTTTTCTTCTTGCCGCCGGCGCCGTGTTCTTTTTCGGCGAAGCGATCGCCGGAGTCGTCGGCCTCCTTCTCCGCCGGCTCGCCCGGCTGCGAGACCTCGAGCTGCTCGCCCTGCTGCTCGGCGCCGCCGTGCGCCGCGTCTTCACCCGTGGTCTTGCGCTTGACGCCGGAGCGCTGCCCCTGCACGACGTGCGTGAGCTCGTGCGCCAGCAGCCGATCGCCCTCCTTGGTGCCGGGCGCGTATTGGCCGGACGCGAAGTGGACGTCGCCGCCGACGGTGAACGCGCGCGCGCCGAGCTGGCCGGCCGCGGTTTGCGACTCGCCGGAGGTGTGGACCTTCACGTCGTCGAGCGGCGCGCCGAGGTGGCCCTCCATCTTCGAGCGAACGCCGCCGTCGAGCGGTGCGCCGCCGGTCTCGGGAATCTTGGCGCGTCCGCCGCCCGGCCCGGCGGCCTTGCGCGGAATTCGCCGCCCGAGATCCGCGCCCACGCGCTCGCGATCGGCGCGGATGCGCGCGAATCGCGCCTGCGGCTGCTCCGCCGCGATGCGCTCGCCGGCCGGCTTGAGCCAGTGGCTGCGCTCCTGCGCCGGCAGCGCCTCGGGGTCCGCGGCCGACGGGGCGGTCTTCTCCGCGCCGCTCGCGCCCGGCTTCTGCGAGTGTCCGCTCTCGGCCATACGCCCCTCCATAGAGGTTATCGCAGATCGCGGCGCGCGAGTTGCGCTTCACGAGTTGCCCGCGCCCGGCGTCGGCGCGCCGACGGAGAAGTCGGCGGCGTTGTCGTCGCTGTTGCGGCCGTCGGGATGGCGCGCGAGACTCTTTCCCGACGGTGGCGCGGCCGCGGCGGCGCCGCGCACCAGCGGGTTCGAGGCGTTGCCCCAGCCGAGCGAATCGCGCGCCGCTCCGCCCGCATCGCGCAGCGCCAGCCCGCCGCCCGTCGCCGCCAGCCCGCCGCCGTAACGAAGGTCGGCTTTGCCCGCGAACGCCTTGCCGGCGCAAACCACGAATCCGCCCGGCGCGATCGGACCCGCGAGATCGAGCAGCGTCACGTCGACGGCGCCCGCCGCCGAGCGGTGCACCAGCCGCCAGCCGCCGAGATCGATCGCCGCGGCGCACGGGTTGTACAGCTCCACGAATTCGTCGCTCGCCCCGTTCGCGCCGGCGGTCTGCACCTCATTAATGAGGGGCGCGCAGCCGTCCGCGAGATCGTCCGGCGCGGCGAGATCGGCAGGCGACGCCAGATCGATCGCCGCGCCGCCGTCGCTGCCGTCCGCTTCGCTGTCGTCGCCTTTCAACGGCGGGCAGCTCGACGGTGGCACCGCGTTCGCGACCGGCACGAGCGATCGCAGGTAGGCGACGATCGCGCTCGCTTCGCTGTCGGTCATCGACGCGAAGCGCGGCATCGGCGGGCAGAGCGGCGCGCCTTGGTCGTCCACGCCTGCGCGTAGCGCGCGCACGATCTCGTCGTCGCTCCAGTCGCCGATCCCGGTCTCGCCGTCGGGCGTCAGGTTCGCCGGATAGGCCGCGGTGCCGGGCAGCGGCGTGGTCTGTCCCGACAGCGAGCCGTCGCCGGGGTCGTGACAACCGGCGCAGCCGAGCTGCGCGACGTACGCGCGCCCATCGGCCGGTGGCGACGAGGGCAGCGTGCGCGCCGGCGCCGGATCGCAGGCGCCGAGCGCAGCCGTAACGAGCAGAATTCCGAACGAGCGTTCCATGTTCACCTCCGCAGTCGCCGCGGGTATCGGCGGCGCGCTGCGGAAGTTGCTTGGAAGGCGAAAAAAAAGTTTTTGCTGCGGCGAGTGCGAAAGAAGGGAGTCGAACCCTCACGGTTTTACCCACAGGATCCTGAACGGCTGGCGATACTGCTAAGCACGCGAAATTTCGCAATCCGCGTGCGTCACCAAGCGTCAGAGTGCGCCACCGATCGACCGAATTTTGGCCACACTGGCCGGAATTCGAGGCGGTGGTAGGATTCGTGGCCCGATGGTTCGCGTCGTCATCGTTACCGCTCTGCCGCTTGAAGCGGCCGCCGTTCTCGCACGGCTGCATGACAAGCGCCGCGAGCGCCACGCGACCGGCACGCAGTACACCGTGGGTTGGTTCGATGAGCGCCGAAAGGACTGGGAGATCGCCGTCTGTATTTCTGGTCCAGGCAACGTCAGCGCGGCTCAAGAAGCCGAGCGCGCAGCCGAGATGTTCGATCCGCAGGTGATGCTGTTCTCTGGCGTCGCCGGCGGACGCAAGGACGTGAAGCTCGGCGATGTCGTCTTTGCCAGCAAGATCTATGGATACGAATCCGCCAAGGCGGGCGTCGATGGCCTCGAGCCGCGACCGGACGTAGTGCCTGCGTCCTATCGTCTGCATCAGGTCGCTCTGCACGAGACAATCGGTGACGACTGGTGCCAAGGACTCGCTACGCCTGATTCGACCGCCAAACCGCGCGCCCTCGTGAAGCCGGTTGCTTCCGGCGAGAAGCTGGTCGGATCCGCACAATCCGATGTCGCCAAGATGTTGGGGGCTGCATACGGAGACGCCGTCGCGATCGAAATGGAAGGTCACGGCTTCTTGAAATCGATAAGCACGAGACCGTCCATCCAGGCCGGCGTCGTGCGGGGAATCTCTGATCTGCTGGACAACAAGGCGGTGGCCGAGCAGGCAGGATCGCAAGAGATGGCTGCTCGCAACGCAGCGGCGTTCTGCTTTCACCTATTGTCGGTGCTGGATGCGCCGTCGTCGACTGAGCGCGAACTGCCGCCGACCCTGCAAGCGCTCAAATCGGACGCACGGAATCTCGCGGTTCAGCGTCCTAAATATTGGGGCGTTCGCCTGTTCAGCCAAGTGCTTGCCGATGAGATCGCGGCGGCATCATCCTTGAAGTGGAAAAGCGAGCACGGCATATCATTCGACGTCCAGCACATCGAGTCGATCAAAGCTATCACGTGGTTTAGAGAACGGCTCACTGCACTGACCCGAATCACGCTGCCGCTGACGCCTCTTTTCAATAAAGCCATCAAGCAAGCGATTCACGGTGACGGCGGAGCGGGCGATCCGGAACACGTCGTGTACTGCGCGCAAATGGTCGCCGAAGCATATCGCCGCGTGATCGACTGGCGTACGTCGTTCAACCAGATCACCGTCGATGAACCTTATTACCGACTGCGTGAGCTGGTTCGGGTGTATTCGGACACGGTGATCTCTGGAATCGAGCAGTTCAGCCAGGACATGCAGTCGAAGATTGACGATGTCGTCGCTGACCGCATCCCAGAAGGAACGAAGACGATTGCTCTAAACCTCCATTTAGACGCACCCGATGAAAAACCGCTTCTCTCAGAGTTGGAGCGACTGCAAGCAGCCCTCGGCATCATCGCCGAGACCACCAGCGGCATCTTGGGTACGGAGGCTGAGAAGAAGCGCCAGCAATTTCGTTTCGATCTCGCGAGCGAGCTGCGTGAGCACCTTCGTGAAAAGATCAACGAGTCTGGCGGGCCTTTGCCGCCGAATGAGAGCCGTTTGCCTGATGCAGCCGCCGAGAGCGTAGTCGAGGCGCTTCGGGACGAACGGTCGTTTGAAGATGCGCGCAAGATTTTTGAAACAGAGCTTCAGAAGCGCACTCCAGGTGTTCTCAGTTCGTTCGTGAGTGGGATCGCCGCCGCAATCTTTGGTCGAGCACTTGCGAAATACAAGCTCAGGTCGAAGACGGTAGAGGCGGCCATGAACGTGAGAAAGCTGTATGACTCAGCAATCTCATTCTATATCGGCAATCCGAAACGCAAGCTTGACAGCGTCGGGTGGACGCCAGACGAGTCGCAGAAGGAGAAGAACGGCCAGTTCCCTGTGCGCTCCGATTTCTGGCAACACCCGACCTGGAAGGCTCTCAACTTCTCGGTCGATGATCCTTTCTACTACTCATATCGCTTCGAGGCCACGCCTATGGGTTTCAAAGTCTTTGCGCGAGGGGATCTCGACCGTGATGGTCAATTCTCACTGTTCTGGCGCGAAGGCGTTTTCGTTGACGGTAAGATTCAATCCGACGGTCTCCTCCACGCCGAAAACGAAATCGACTAGTATTCACGGGCGACCGATCGTCGGAATCAGCGTCGTGCCTTGGACAGTCTCCTCAGCACGGCCTCGCCCACTGGATCTCGATATGCTGGCATCATCGGGAGCCGTTCGTCGAGCGAGGACTCGCTCACGCCGACATCGGTCAGTATTAGACGATGGACGAAAAACGCTAGCAGGCCCATGTGACCGTGCATTTCGACCGTTTTTGTAGACGATGTTGCGGCCGGCTGGATCGCATGCACATATTCGTTTCGTAGATCGATTACTCGTTTGATCCAGTCGTCCAACTCGACTCCAATGAACGACGGCGCGAATGCAACAAACTTGTCTTTTCCGACGTGACGGACCAATTCTTTCAATCGCCTTCTCAACGAAAGCTCGTTACCAAATTCGAGCCTCTTGCCCATCGCTGTTTTGAGCGGTTTGTCGGTATCGAGGGGAAACGCCTGGACCATCGCGCTACGGATGCGCTGGTACTCCGATTCGGAAACGAACGTTTGTTTCATTGGACTTCGACGATGAAAAGCCTCTATTGCCTGGACTGCTGACAGAAACCGGCTCTCCAGGAGCGGGCCGGAGGCATCCCAGATATGAAGCAGGTGACTCATTGGAACGCGGTGTCTGTCGAACGATTCGAGCCACCGTTGGACGATGGCCGCAAGCGAGTCACTTTGCCGCGCGTCATACAAAAGCGATCCGAAGCGACTCGGATCGACGGCCGGCGGACGGGCCGCCTGTTTCACAAGCACCATTGGTCCGCCGTCTGTAGCGAAGTCGTCGTCCTCGCCGATTTCGACTGCCGAAATGACGGCTCGTGTGCCGATCATTGCAGAAACGAATAGCTCCAGTTGAGTCCATATCTGTTCGTAGTATTGCAACGGCTGCGGAGCGACGGGCGAGACCGTAATCCACGTTGTCGGCGTAGCCGAAAAAGTATCGTTAGAGGTGTTGAGCGGAGTCGTGAGATGCAGTTCCAGTTTGGTCTGATCGGTCGGGAGTTGAATCGTGAATACGTGCCGCTCAGTTTCGAGCGAAAGCATAAGCAAGTCCTTTTCGCCGACGCGCTTCCAATCAATTGCCCAAGGCTTTTCTCGTAGATTCTCAGCGACCCCCCAAATGCAGAATCGTAGCTTCTTGATAGTTGTGAGATACGTCTTGTCGATGAGATGATGCAGCACAAACGCCGAAGCCTCGAAGGTATGCTCGGCTTGATTAAACGTGCGGCGAACCAGGATCGGATCGAAGAGCGTAACGGACCCGTCACCCGTCTCGCCGTAAATTACCGGCTCGCCAGCAACGTCCAGTGCATCAGCCAGTGTTAGCTGGATGGGTTCGCCTGGATTGAATTCGAGTGTTCCGGCGATGTGGTTCTCCGGCGTAGTCGGCAGCCACCAACGACCTGACGTGCGGAACGGTCTTGTCCAGTCAACGCGGAACGACATGCCTAATCCTCAATTCGGATTGTTGCCGTTGAGGGTACAGTACGAGCGTGACTTCCTCTCCGTGGCAAATTGCCGCACGTTTACCACGCGTGCGCTTGACGGCGATGGTCTATCGCAGGCCGCGCCGTTCGAGCCACGCGCGACGGCGCAGCGGCATCCAGTTCAGCCCGACCATGAAGCCGGTCCAGATTTCGGCGTCGGTAAACTCGACAGGAGCGCCTGCGCGCCAGACCGGAACCACCCACTTCAGCGGTTCCATCCCAGGCGCGAGGACGAAACCGACAACGATCGCTCCAATCACGTTTGCGTAGGAGGCACCCTCTTCGACGAACCACCTCTGCGCTTCCTTGGCGACCACGGCCAGGTGCGCCGTATTGGTCGCATGGATCATCACGGCACCGAGACGATCCGCCGGGATCTGGCTGGATCCGTCCGCCAGCGATCCGCGTGCAATTCGGCTCGCCTCTCGCCAGAAGTCGATCGTTAGTCCACTACTGCTGTATTGGCCGGTTGCGCCGAGTGGGGCATTGACCACGATGTCGACGAGCTTGCACGTCTGGCCGTCGATTTCCTGGCAAATGGTATCGCGCGCCGGAAAGTTGGTGCCGCTGCCGAGTTCGACGATCTTCGCGAGGACGCGGTTACGCAGCTCGTCGCGATGTTGCCAGATCCAACTCTTCGTCGCCGGGAATCGCAGCGCCACCTCGAAATCGGAGGTGAAGCGAACGTCTCGTGGATGCAGCATCGGCGGCTCGCCCGCTCTCGGAGCGTAAGGTGTGAGGGTGATGTGCATCCAGAGTTGCTCTTCTTCCTTCTCGATCGCGTTGCGCTGCGGAGCCTTTAGTTCGAGTAGCAGACCAGGACCAACATCAAGGCTGAGATCGGGCCTCCCCTCTACGTGACCTTCATAAGTCACCGGGATCTTGGCTCGCGCGAATGCGGCGAGAGCCGCCAGCTCGAACCGCGCACCTTCGTACTGATCAATCTGGCGCAGCCGTTCGAGGAGACGGCCGTACTTCCACGGCTCGACGAGACTCGCGTCGACCCCAAGTGCAACCAGCTCGCTGTGCCAGTCGATCTGAACATCGATCATCGTTTGATAGAGGCGGCCACCGTGCGCTCGGAAGATGCGCTTCGCGACCTCGGGAGGGTAGACACGTTCGGTAGCCGCGAATGCGCGATCGAGTTCGTCCAGCGAGAACTGAGATTGGGCGAGGTAACGTGGATCGCGCCAGTACGGCGGCTCCGCCCACCGTCCGGTGTCGCGCATCTCGGACAGCCATTCGAGACTCAAACGCTCAGCCATCGTCGGGGTGCTCGAGCTCTAATCGTGTGCGCCTGAGTCGCGCGGGTGACTCATTTGAACGGAACGACTTCGACGAGTTCCGGAAGACCGAGGTCGCGGAACCTAGTGCCAAGAGTCGAATCCGAAGTCAGCAATATCCGGCTGTGCGCGATTGCAGTTGCAGCGATGAGCAGGTCGCCTTCGCCGAGGGTGATCGCCGGTTGGCGAGCTTGGCCATGCGCGTGAACGCGAGCGGCCACCGACCATCCCTGGTTTCCGTTGTCGTCGAGGCTCAGCGTTGTCACGCCGTGCAGGAACATCTTCAGAGCGACTTCCTTCTTGCGTCCACTACCCTGGAGCCTGAGCAGCTCGATGCCACGGCGAAGCTCATAGACCGTGACGATCGAGACGTATGCACCCTGTTTCTTGACGACCTCGGTCACACGCTCGACGACGCGCGGGTATCGTTGCCTTGCTTCACGATGGATGAATTGCGAGACGATGCAGGTGTCGAGTAGATAGTCCTTCATCGCAGGTTGCGGAGACGGCCCTGGCTGAGAACGTCGGCGTCGGAATCGCCTAGTTCGTTTCGCGCATGTTCAGCATATCGGAGCAGCCTCGATACGCGATCTTCTGGTGTCTCATCGAGGAAGGTCGCGGCGTGCAAGCCTGCGTTAGCCAGCACACCAACGTCGTTCGACGCCTCCAGGAAAGCCGTCTCAGCTAATTCCGCTGCGTGTTCGGGATGACGCTTCTCTTCGGCAGCATCGATGAGCGCCATCAGGAGCACCATCGCGTTTACGAAACCCATGTCTTGCGTCGCGGCGACGACAGATTCGAGTTTCTTCTCATCAGCAAGATGCTGTTGCAGCTCGTCTCCTACGGAGGTGACGACCGTGTTGAGAACGCCGCGCATCGCTTCGAGTACCCATTCCGCAGCATCACGGGCCGTTTCATCGGTGATGAAGGAACGAAGCAATTCTCTCTTCGACTTGACGAGCGAGTCCGCTTCTCGCTTCCACGCATCATCGCTGAACGCTGCCGTTAGCTTGGGCAAGAGCTTGAAGATGGTCGCGAGCACTTCCTTCGTCGCCTCTCGGATCACGTCCGCCGAGAGATTGCCTCTTTGTAGCAGGCGAAGCGCTTGCCTGATCGCATTCGGCGCCCACGCCAACGCCGCCCGTTGCTCGGCCGGCAGCCGTGCAAGCAAGCGGTCCATGTCTCTTGGAGAGAGCAGCGCGAGAGCGGCCTGCATCACGTCCTCCTCACAGAGAGTCTGGGGGAATCATCGTACGAAGTCCACTGGTCACCGACGACGGCTGTCCTTCGCCGCCCGCGTGCGGTAGGCTACTTCAGTGCGGCGTCGACCTTCCGTTCCGATCAAGCTATGGCACGAGTACATGCGCGCGCAGTGGTATCTATCGCGCGGCTACGCGCCGAGCGTCGTCGCGCAGCTCGTAGGCGTCCACCGGAACACGATCCTGAAGTGGAGCAGGCGACTCGAACTCGAAGCGCCGGATCGCGAGCGGCGCAGCATCAGCGCGGTGCTCCGACGCATCAGGCGCTTCTCACCGGAAGGCCAGCAGGCTATTGCGGCTGCGCTCAACGGACGCGAGCTGCGGTCGGAGGACGCGCGCAAGGCTGCCGGCGAACGTCGCGAGAGGCGCATCGTGCTAGCGGCTCTGCGCGAGGTTCGCGCGCTCTCGCAGCCGGTTAAGCGGTGAGAAACGCGTCTGAGCTAAGTAGCTGAAATTCAGTCCGGTCGGACCATGTATACTGGCGTTCACACTCGGATTTCTGTCCAACCGTACGAGATCGCTGCGAAGAAAGTTTATGTAATTTCCTATCCTGGCGGATTGTATATACAGGCGCCTGAGCGCGCCGCTCCGATGTGCAAATGGCGCTTGCGCGTGCACAGTGCAGCGAGTTGTGCGACGCGCAGGACCAGCGCGCACTTCGGTTCGACGGTGCTGTGCATGGCTGTGCACTCTCGCGTGGAAGCAGTGTGCTCGTGACTGCACTGTGCAGAGCTATCGACGCTTCTTCGCGGCCGGCTGCTCGCCGGTCGAGAAGAGCGCAGCGATCGAAACGCCGAAACCCCACGCAATGCGAGCCAGGGTCACCAGCGTCAGGTTGAGCTGACCAGCTTCCACCTTTTGAAGGTGCTTCAGGTCGAGCTGCGCATGCTCGGCAGCCTTCTCCAGCGTCCATCCGCGTTCGTGACGTAGCTGTCGCACGCGCAGCCCGAGAGCGCGCGCTTCGCGGCGGAACCGCGAGGACTTCTTCACCGCAGTGGCGTCGCGGTCCGCCGAGGAGTGACCGGCCATGACGGCGACGGTCGAAGATGTTGCTCGCGCTCAGTACCTCACATGTGACGAAATCGAAGTATTATTTCACTCGACACGAGGAGGAGCCGATGCACCAGACGATCTCGATCGTCACGCTCGCTGTGCTCGCGATGGGCATTCCCGGCTGCAACGGTGGCTTCGCGGAGGAAGCCGCACCCTCGCGCGCGCCGCCATCAGCGCAAAGCGACGCATGGACGCCTCCAGCAGAGTGCCACTGGTTGGGCAAGGTTCTTCGCTGCCAGCCGGTTTCCGACGAGGTGAAGTGCCGCGCTCTGCTTGAAGCCGTGCCGCCGGGCGTTCGCACGCAGGTCGTGCAGTTCATCTGCATCTCGCCGGGCGGCGGACTGGTGCCGCTCCTCAGCCGTGCGGAGCTGGATCGCCTGGTCGCGCAACGCCAAGCGGCGGCCGTGGCGGAGCAGGATACGCAACGCGAGCGAATACGGCGCTCGCGCAGGAGCAGGATCGGGTGGTGAAGGCGAAAGCAGCACGCCACCAGGAGTGCGCGCAGCTTGTCGAGCGTGCGGAAGCTGTATCGCTCGAACCGCCGCAACCAGATCCGAATCGCAACGCCGACGACGCGTGGGAGATCGTCTACAGCGCGATCAGGCTCGCATGGCAGAGAGCAC
>Ga0070741_10010559_pt1 | contig 17387 bp, 13 predicted proteins | sample Coa_R1_4_FD_66440 | JGI IMG/M metagenome (GOLD analysis project Ga0070741, IMG submission 66440) | Surface soil microbial communities from Centralia Pennsylvania, which are recovering from an underground coalmine fire - Coalmine... | ecosystem: Environmental > Terrestrial > Soil > Unclassified ...
GTAGAGAACATCGAGCGGAATCGCCTCGGGCTGCGGCGTGGCCGGTACGGGTGGCGGGATAGCGAGCGTGATCTCCTGGCCAGCGGCGACCCTGGTGGCCGGCCGCACAGCGCGGCCGGCCACCTGCACCGCGCCTTGCTCGATCAGGCGCTGGACCTGCGCGCGGCTCAGCTCAGGCAGACGAGCCGCAAGGTACCGGTCCAGCCGCTCGCCGGCGGCTGCTGGCTCGACTACCAGCCGGCGTGCCGGGGACACATCTATCTTGACACTCGAGGTGACCACGTGCTGTCTCTCGCGGCGGAAACCCGGCACTGCTCGTCTGCGCTCGCGCTTCGTGGAGGAGAGCCCGCCGCCCCCTGACTCCGGCCGGCTGGAAGCCGGCGACGCCTTGCTCGTCAGCCCTCCGGCTGGTCGGGCTGAAAGGTAAGCGCGGCGATCAGGATGGCCACACCGACCACAATGGCGCTATCGGCCATGTTGAAGACCGGCCAGTGGAAGTTGATGGCGTCGATGTGGAAATCGAGGAAATCGACCACCGAGCCGAAGCGCAGCCGGTCGACCAGGTTCCCGAGTGCTCCACCAAGCTGGAGACCCAGCGCAAGGCGCAGCCAGATGCGCGGCGCTGCGAGCGAGCGGTAATAGAGCAGGATGATGGTCATGATGATGATGGCCAGCGGCACGAAGGCATCGCCGAAGCGCGAGAAGAGGCCGAAGGCGACGCCGCGGTTGGTGATGTAGTGCAGATCGAGCACCGGCGGAAGCAGCGGGATCGCCTCACCGGGCTGCATCAGGCGCTTGACGGCAAGCTTGGAGACCTGGTCGATCGCAAAGGTGAGGAGGGTGACGATAGCCAGGAAGCCGTAGCGAACCGCCGGCCGCTGCCAGCTCAGCGCGCGCGGCGCGCCGGCCGCCTGGGGCGGCTCAGGCGCACGTGCGGGAGCTGCGGCCGGTGCCGGTGGGGTGGGCGGCACAGAAACAGTCATTATCGCTGGAAGTGTACTCGCCCCGGCTCCATCCCCGCTCAGCCAGGCACTCGCGGTGGTTTGAGCTTAGCTGCTCACCCCTGGGAGGTACTGGTGGGCCATCGCCGGCCGGCGCTCCTCGCGCTGCTTGCAGGAGAGGCACACCGTCGCTTCAGGCATGGCATCGAGCCGCTCCTTGGCGATCGGCCGGCCACAGATCTCGCACGTCCCGTAGGTCCCCTCCTCAAGGCGCTCGAGCGCGTGGCGCACCTGGCGCAGGTGCGCGCGCAGGGTCTGCTCCAGGCCGATGTCCTTCTCCTTCTCGAAGACCTCGGTTGCGTCATCGGCCATGTGGTCGCCATGGCCGAAGTGCTCCCAGTGCTGTCCTGGGCCGGGCTCGTCGGGCCCTCCTTCCAGGCTCTGCTCGTCTTGCTCGAAGCGCCTGAGGTCGGTCTCCAGCTGCTGCTGGAGCGCAACCAGGCGCTGGCGATAGTGCTCAAAGTCGAGTGCATGGGACTTCGTCATACTTCCACCTCAGCCGCACGTCTGCATCGCTTGCCCTACCAGGCTACCAGGCATGTACCGTGCCGGGCCGCGGCGCGGCGATGCTATAGTTGGCGATGGGGCAGCTTTTCGGGGGGATCGACCATTAAAGCAGCCGTTCGCGACATTCTGGAGACCATCCTCTTAACGCTTATTATCTTCCTCTCGGTGCGCCTGGCGGTCCAGAACTTTCGTGTGGAAGGGTTCAGCATGGAGCCAACCCTCCACACGAACGAGTATCTGTTCGTCAACAAGCTGGCGTACGTCGTCGGCGAGCCGCAGCGCGGCGACATCGTGGTGCTGCGCTTCCCGCTCGATCCGCGACGTGACTTTGTCAAGCGCATCATCGGCCTGCCGGGCGAGGAGGTCGAGGTGCGGGGCGGCTACGTCTACATCAATGACCGGCCGCTTCTCGAGCCGTACATCAAGGACCGGCCGGCGTACCACTATGGGCCGGCGCGGGTGCCACCCAACGACTACTTCGTGCTGGGCGACAATCGCAACAACAGTGACGATTCGCACGTATGGAACTGGCTCCCGCGCGAATACCTGATTGGCAAGGCGTGGGTGGCGTACTGGCCGATCCAGGCATGGGGCGTGCTACAGCACGATGCCGTTCGCTTCGCCACGGCCCAGACTGGCTGAGAATCGAATCCGGAGGGTGATCGAGCGCTGGCTCTGGCGCAGACCGGCGAAGAGGCGGATGGCCGCACGCTGCCGGCCGGATGAGTCCCGCGCCGGCAGTACGGCAGCGCACGGCAGCAGGCAATTGCGAGCGAGGAAACCGGCGTGCACATCCTAGAGTATCTGTTCATGCCTCCTGGCCCCATTGGGCCTTTCTTTGCCCGGTGGGGCGGGGTTCTTGCCGGGGGCTATGCCGGCCTGGCCCTCGGGCTCGGCATTACCGGCTGGGCCATGCGCGTGCTCAATGGCCGCCATCGTCTGAACCGATGGGTTACGCGGCGCCTTCTCGTCTCCGGCCTGGCTCTTCAGGCGCTGGGGCTGCTGCTGCTCTGGCTGCGCCTCCTAAATCTCCCCATTCTGTCGATGCGCCTCTTCCTCTATCTCCAGCTGCTGGCTGAGGTGGGAGCGGCGGGCTACCTGTGGTGGTGGCTCAGGAACCGTTATCCCGGCCGGCTGGCGGTCTACCAGTGGGAGGAGAAGAAGCGCGCCTACCTGCCGCGCGCGGCCGGCGGGCTCGTCGAGTCGCGCCGGCGCACAGCGGCCAAGCGGCGGCGCTGACCGCCGGCCGGCGAGCGACGGCGAATGGAGCGCAACGTCTTGGATCCGGCGGAAGACGGGGATCGCCGGCCGCGAGCGATCGAGCGTACGGGACGCAGCCGGATGGCGAGAGACACGCCGCCAGTGCCCGCGGCCGGCGCCACCCCCGTGGTGCGACGCCGCGATACCGGGCAGCCAAGCCCGCCGCCGGTGACAGTCTCGCCATCACCGCGGGAGACGAGCGACCTGCCTGCGGCGCTCGAGGTGCTGGCGCGCGAGGCGGCGCGGCTCGGCCTGGCGCTCGATCCGCAGCAGCTCGACCGCTTCGAGCGCCTCATCGTGGCGCTGCGGCGCGACAAGGCGCGTGTGAGCCTCACCTCGCTCGTCGATCCGGTCGATATCGCGGTCAAGCATTTCCTCGATTCGCTGACCGTCCTGCTGGCCTTGCCGGAGGGCACAACCACGCTGATCGACATTGGCACCGGCGCCGGCTTTCCGGGATTACCGCTCAAGATCGCCCGGCCCTCGCTCCGCTGCACGCTGGTGGAGGCCACGGAGAAGAAGGCTGCCTGGGTGCAGCAGACGGCGGCGGAGCTGGGCCTGAGCCATGTGGAGGTGCTGGCCGCGCGGGCGGAGGACGTGGGGCACGATCCGGCCTACCGCGGCCGCTTCGACGTGGCCGCCGCGCGCGCGGTGGCCCCTGTGGCCGTGCTCTGCGAGCTGTGCCTGCCATTCGTGCGGCCGGGGGGACGGCTCATCGCCCAGAAGACCATCGCCGGGGCGGGAGTGGAGGTGCCGGCGGCGGCCAATGCGCTGCGCGTGCTCGGCGCCCGCCTGGTGGAGGTGCGGCCGGTGAACTCGCCGGTGCTCCCCAACCGGGTGCTGGTGGTCATCGAGCAGGTCGGGCGCGTGCCGGATGCCTATCCGCGCCGCGCCGGCATACCCTCCAAACGGCCACTTTGACGTCGCGCGGCCGTCTCGGGTATGCTTGGAATGAATCGCCTTCAGGGCGATTGGTGCCGCGTCGTCTAACGGTAGGACGCTTGACTCTGGATCAAGTAGTTGGGGTTCGAATCCCTGCGCGGCAGCCCGCTTCGCCTCCAGGCTGCAGCACCCGCTCGAAGGGCCTTCGGGCGGGTCTTTTTATGCGCTCCCACCGCCAGGGGTCGGCGGCCGCTCTCCAAGCCAGAGCAGCGCCGCTATCCTGCCTGCCGGCTGCCTTACACACGCTGCGGATCGACGGGGAGTACAGGTAGTATGGTGGAGGTGCTCGCGCGGCCGGCGGATGCGTCTCGAGCGCGCCACGAGATCGAGCGCGTGACGGGATGAGGTGCGGGCGGCCCGGCCGGCGAAGGATCGGAGCGGACGAAGAAGTGGATGAAGGAGCGAGGGAGCCAATGGGTGCGCCAGCGAAGCGGTTTGTGCTGATGGGGATGGATGGCGTGGGCATGGAGCAGCTGCTGCACATGGTGCGGGAGGGGCACTGCCCCAACATGAAGCGGCTGATCGACCAGGGCGTCTACCGCGAGATGTGGGGCGTGCTGCCCACCTTGACGCCGCCGGGCTGGACCACACTCGCCACCGGTGCCTGGCCCTCCACGCACTGGGTGATGGACTTCAACATCTACCGGCCCGGCCGGCGGATCGACGAGAACGATTGGGGCATCAACACCCGCCTCTGCCGTGCAGAATATCTCTGGAATACGCTGGAACGCGCGGGACGGACGCCGCTGCTGGTCAAGTACGAGATGTCGTGGCCGCCGACGCTCACCGGAGCGACGGGCGGTGTCCAGGTGGAAGGCACCGGCCCGGGCATCTCGAACCACGCCCAGATCGCCGGCTACCACCTCTTTACCGTGGGGCGGCAAGAGCAGGCGCGCGCGTCCGGCGATTCGGCGGCCGTCGATCCTTCCACCCTCCGAGAGCGCCTGCGCTACGACCCGATCTCCCTAACCAGCGCTGGCTCCGGCTGGACGAACCTGCCGCCGTCGGCCCGGGAGCCGCTCGCCGCCGAGCTGGTGATTCAGCCGCTCAAGCGCTCCCATCCACTGATGAAGCGTCCTGGAGAGGGCCAGGCCAGGCAGTATTACGCACTGGTTTACGCCACCAGCGATGGCGGCTACGACCGGGTGCGGATCACGCGCAGCAAGGATGGCAACGACCGCCTCTTTCAGGAAGATCTTGTGCCCGGGCAATGGACGGGCTCTGTGCTGGAGACGTTCGTCATTGGTGGCGAGCCGGTGGAAGGCCACCTGCAGTGCAAGCTGATAGCGCTCTCGCCCGACGCCAGGCGGCTGGAGCTCTTCTTTCCTCAGATCTGGCCGGTGAAGGGCTACACCTTCCCGGATGAGGTGGGCCAGGAGCTCCTGGAGGCTGTGGGGCCGTTTCGCCAGAACCCCGGGCGTGACGCGCTGGGCGTGATCGATGACGATACCTACTTCGAATGTCTGGAGATGCATCTGCAGCGCCTCGCCGACGTGGCTATCTACCTGGCGAAGACGCGAGCCGGCTGGACCGGCCTCTTCACGCAGACGCACGCGCCCGATTACGCCAATCACTTCTTCATTGCCAGGAGCGACGCTCTGAGCGGCGCGCCGCCGGAGGTGGTGGAGCGCTGCTACCGGGGCATGTACCGCACCTACGAGGCGTGCGACCGATGGGTCGGCCGGCTGATGGACGAATTGCTCGACGAGCAGACCGTCTTCTGCCTCGTCTCCGACCATGGCGGCACGCCCACCACCTACAAGGTGGTCAACGTGAACGACGTGCTCGCGCAGGCGGGGCTGCTGGTGTATGAAGATTCGACGGGCGGCGACGGCGAGCGCCGCATCGACTGGACGCGGACGAAGGCAGCAGCGCAGGGCATTGTGAACATCTTCGTGAACCTGAAGGGGCGCGAGCCGACCGGGATCGTCGAGCCCGGCGAGGAGTACGAGCGCGTGCGCCGCCAGATTATCGAGGCATTGATGGCCTACCGGGACGCGGAGGCCGGCTACTGCCCCTTCGTCTTCGCGCTGCGCCGTGAGGATGCCGAGGCGGTCAACATGTGGGGCGACCTCGTGGGCGACGTAGTCTACGCGACGCTCCCTGAGTTCGATGGCGCGCACGGCCACCAGCTACCCAGCGCCCGCTGGGGGTGGGGCAGCCAGCACGCGCTCTTCGTGCTTTCCGGTGCCGGAATCAAGAAAGGGGTGCACCTGGAGCGGCAGGTGCGGCAGGTGGACGTGGCGCCCACGCTGGCCTACCTCTGCGGTCTGCCCACGCCCGCCCAGTGTGAGGGGCGCGTGGTGATGGAGGCGCTGGAGCAGCCGGACTGGCACCTCCTGGCCTGAGCCGCTGTGGCGGACCACGGGCTCATGGCCGGCGAGCGTCGGCTTGGCCATGGGAGCGACGCAGATGCGATTCAAAGGCCAATGGTGGCGCGTCTCGCCAGGCCGGCGAGCGTAAGCTTGGCGATGGGCGCGATGCGAAGCGCGGCGGGGGCGAGGAGCCGCTCGAGCACGGGGAGCCGGCGGCGTGTGGTGCCAGGCCTGCGCACGCTGGCCCGGCTGCGCCGCTTGCTGGCCCGGCTCGATCGGCCAGACCCGCACGGCGGCCCGGAGAGCGCACCACGGGCGATGCAGGTGTGCGGGCCGACATTGGCACCGGCGCGGCGGCTGGTGGCCGTGCCCGGCTCGTTCAATCCACCACACTACGCGCACGTGGCACTGCTGGAGGCCGGCGCGGCGGCCTGCGGGGCCGACGCGGCGGTATTTCTCCTCAGCGTGCACACGGTCGATAAGGAGCGCGTGACCGGCATGCTCCTTGAGGACCGGCTGTGGCTGCTCTGTCGGATCCTGGAAACAGACGTCCGGCTCACCACCCCAGAGCCTTCGCCCGGCGCATGGGATCACCCGCGCGCACTCGACCGGCCGCCTGAAGGGCCCAGCGCCGCGCCGCAGCCTCAGATAGCAGCCACCACCGTGCGCACCGGCGTCGTGGCGACTAACCAGGGGCTTTATGTCGACCAGGCGGCCGCCTTGCGCCGGCTCTGCCCGCGGCTCGAGCGCCTGGTCTTTGTGGTGGGGTTTGACAAGATCGTGCAGATCTTCGATCCGCGCTATTACCAGCACCGCGACGCGGCCCTCGACGCGCTCTTCGCACAGGCGGAGCTGGTGGTGGCCCCACGCGATGGTGCCACGGCGGCCGACCTCCAGCGTCTCTTGAGCCGGCCGGAAAACCGGCGCTTTGCGCCGCGCATACGCCTGCTGGCGCTCGACCCACAGCTAGCATCGATCTCCTCCACCCAGATCCGTGCCGCCATTGCCAGCTGCGTCGGGATCGAGCACCTGGTGCCAGAGGTTGTGCGCGACTTCATCCGCGCCACCGGCTGCTACACCGCGCCCGATGGGCAAGGCCCCTACGGCGCGCGTGTGCAGGCGCTGGAGCGCCTCCAGCCGGTGTGAGGCCTGAGCCGCCATGGCACCCGTTACTGGCCATGGCCGCGGCACCGCTCGCCGCCGGCGCTCCAGCCGGTGTGAGGCCTGAGCCGCCATGGCAGCGGCCACGGCGGCATACTTGCGGCGGGCTGGAGACGGATGGGACACCATCGCTCGGCGTCACTATCGGCGCGGTCCCGAAGCTCCTGGAGCGGGACGAGGTGCTGGCTCAGCTGCAGGCCGCGGCGCCGATCGTCCTGGCACCGCGAGGATTGCCGGCCGCCTGACTAGCGCGTGACGATCTCGCGCGGCACGCGGGCCAGGATCTGGCTTACCACCTCGTAGTTGATCGTTCCCAGGCGCGATGCAACCTCCTCGGCAGTGATGCGCTCGCCGCCCTGCTCACCGATCAGCACGACCTCGTCGCCCACGCGCGCGCCGGGGATGTCGGTGACGTCGACCATGCACATGTCCATACAAACACGCCCGACGATCGGCGCGCGCCGCCCGCGCACCAGCACCTCGCCCCAGGTGAATGGCCCGCGCCGGACACCATCGGCGTAGCCGATGGGCAGCACGCCAATACGGGAGGGGCGCGGCGTGACCCACGCGGCGCCGTACGATACCGGCTCGTCAGCCGGAAGCTCGTGCACCTGCGCCAGCTGGGTCTTGAGTGCCAGCGCCGGGCGAAAGTCCGGCGGGCACGGCACCGCCTCGCTGGGGTGCAGCCCGTAGAGCGCAATGCCCGTACGCACCAGATTGAAGCGCGCCTGGGGAAAGCGCAGGGTCGCCGCGCTGTTGGCCGCATGGACGTAGCGCGGCTGCGGCAGGCCCGCCTCCTGCCACTCGGCCAGCACGCGCTCGAACCGCGCCAGCTGCGTGAGCGCGTAGCTCGGGTCGGTGGCGTCGGCCGTAGCAAAGTGGGTGAAGACGCCCTCGATGCGCAGCCCGGGGAGCTCCAGCAGCCGGCGAGCGAATGGGATCACCTCAGCCGGCTGCACGCCGAGGCGGTGCATGCCGGTATCCACCTTGATGTGCACCGCTACCGGCGGACACTGGAGCGCCGCGGCAGCGCGCGAGAGGTGGTGCGCTACCTCCAGCGAGAAGACGGTCACGGCCACGCCCAGCCGGGCGACGTCGCGCGCCTGCCAGGCGGGCGTGTAGCCCAGCACCAGAATGGGCGCCGTAATGCCGCGCGCGCGCAGCGCCGCCGCCTCGCTGAGCACGGCCGTGCCAAGCATCGCCGCGCCGTGCTGCAGCACGGTTCGCGCTACCCGCACTGCGCCGTGGCCGTAGGCATCGGCCTTGAGCACAGCCATCACCTCGGCCGGCGCGGCGATCGCGCGCAGGCGCCGCAGGTTGTCGGCAATGGCGCCGAGATCCACCTCCATCCACGCCGCGCGGTCCTGGTGCAGCGGGACGATCTGCTTGGCGCCCGGTGCCTGCCGCACCAGCAGCGCCGGTGCCGCGCGTGGCTCCGCCAGGAGGCGCTCGACCACGCGCTCCAGGTGCGCGCGCTCGGAGCCCTTGATGAGCACGGTGGGCGGCTCGGTCGCGGACGCGACCGAGCCCGGCCGGCCGCCGGCTTCCTCCAGCCACGCGCGCACGCGGGCAGCGGCGTCGGCGGCGGTATGCGTGACGGCGATGCAGGGACCCGGCAGGCCGGCTTCCGCCGCGGCACGGGCGATCCCCTCCGCCTGATCGCCGGCGGCTACCAGGTGGCTTACCACCCGTGCGGCCATATGGCCCAGCCGCTCGATGTCACCGGCCGCCGCGCCGGAGAGATCGCCCAGCACGGCAATCCGGCGGCCGGGAAAGCCGGCCAGCGCGTCAAGGGCGGCGAGCGTCGAGGGCACACTGGCGGAGAAAGAATCGTCCAGCAGCCGGGCCCCGCCGGTGCCGGGGAGCGGCCGCAGGCGGCCGGCCGGTGCCTCCAGCGTGGCCAGCGCAGCGGCGATGCCATCGAGCGGATGGCCGAAGGCCAGCCCCACGGCCGCGGCGGCGAGCGCGGTGTAGACGCTGTGCCGCCCGAGCAGGCGGAGCTGCACCGGCGCCTGCTGCCCACGCCAGTGGAGCACACAGCGCACCCCACCGGCACCGGCTTCGACCGCTGTGGCGCGGAGGTCTGCCTGCTCGCTCAGGCCGAAGGTGACGACCTGCGCCCCGCTGCAGGCGCCGCCGGCCGGTATCGAGGAGAGCAGCGGATCGTCGGCATTCAGGAAGAGGCGCTCGCTCGCGGCCGTGGCGAGCGCGCCATACTCCGCAGCCAGTCGTTCGAGCGTGCCAAAGTGCTCCAGATGAGCCGGCGCGACGTTGGTGATGACCCCCCAGGCGGGCGCGATGAGCTCGCACAGCGCGGCGATCTCGCCCGTGCTATCGGTGGCCAGCTCGAGCACCGCCACCTGCTGCGCGGGCGAAAGCCGGCTCAAGCTGATGGGCAGGCCGAAGAGGTCATTCTGGTTGTCGTTCTCGAAGACAGCGCGTTCGTCGCCGAGCTGCCGGAGCACGTGGGCGATGGCTTTGGTGGTGCAGGTCTTGCCCACGCTGCCGGTGACGGCGATGATCAGTGGCGCCTGGCGCTGCAGCAGATGGCACGCCCAGGCGCGCAGCGCGGCGCGGGTGTCGTCGACCAGCACGCAGGTGACCCCACTGGCCGCGAGTGCTGGTGCGACCGCTGGGTCGGGGAAGCGCTCGCACAGCACGCCGGCAGCACCGCGACGCGCAGCATCCAGCAGGAAGTCGTGGCCATCAGCGCGCTCGGTGCGCACCGCCACGAACAGCTCGCCGCCACGCACGTTGCGCGAGTCGTAGGCGAGCTCGGCGAATTCCTGGCTAAACACGCTGCCGGCCACGCGCGCGCGTACCCCGGCCGCTGCTGCCAGCAGGTCGTCGAGCAGGATCATAAACGATATAACGCATGGTAGCGACCGTCCTGTGTGCAAAACACTCCGGCGCCGCCTGCGGGGGAGACAGGCGGCGCCGGAGCGGAGGACGGAGAGAAGTACGATCTGCGTTAGCTTGGCTGGGAGGCCGGCCACGGGGCGAGCGTGACGCGCACGTCCTGCTTCTGGCCGCCGCGATAGATGGTCAGCGTCACCGTATCGCCGGGGCTCTTGGTATCGAGATAGCCAGCGATATCCTCCACCTTCGACACCGCGCGGCCATCCACGGCGACGATCACGTTGGCTCCGGCAGGTGCGGTCGGGCTAGTGCTCGAGCTCCCGCGTAGGCCGGCGCTCGCCGCCGGGCTATTCGGCGAGACCTCCATCACTACCACGCCCTGCGTTATGCCGCTGGGCAGGCCCAGGCTGGACGCCGCGTCGGGCGTCAGCGCCACGCCGGCGATGCCCAGCCAGGCGTGCTGCACCTGCTTGCCGGCTTCCAGCTGCGGCAGCAGGCGCTTAGCCTGGTTGATGGGGATGGCAAACCCGATTCCGACGCTACCGCGCACCGGGCTCTCGATCGACGTGGTGATGCCAATCACCTCGCCGGCGGCGTCGAGGAGCGGGCCGCCCGAATTGCCGGGGTTGATCGGTGCGTCGGTCTGGATCAGGCCGTGCATCGGCCGCCCGTTGACTGTCTGACCGAAGTCACGGTTGACGCCGCTGATGATGCCGGCCGTGACCGAGTGATCGAACCCGAATGGTGTGCCAATGGCAATGGCGGTATCGCCCGGCTCGATGGCGTCAGAATCGCCCAGGGTGGCGACGGCGTACTTGCCGGCCGGCAGCGAGGCCTGGAGCACGGCTAGGTCACTTCCTGGATCCGAGCCAACGAGCTGGGCCGGGACCTGTGTGCCGTCCAGCAGCACCACCGTGATGCGGTCAGCTCCCTGCACCACGTGGTAGTTGGTGAGGATATGTCCCTGGTCGTCGACGATGAAGCCGGCGCCCTCGCCTTCGGGCATGAGCTGTGGCGTGCTGGGTGATCGTGGCGTGCCCTGCTGTCCACCGTTGGGCGAGCCGGGGGTATTGGGAAAGCCGGGGATCGTGGAGCGGCGCTGGCGTCCGGCAACCGAGGTCTCGACGCTGACGACGGCGGGACTGACCTGCTTATAGATGGACTTGATGCCGTTATCCGGCAGCGCGGCCGCATAGCTCGCCGGCTGGGGCGCGGCCGTCACCGTTCGTGGCGCCAGCGTGGTGGGGATGAGCGCGCCGCGGCCGAGCACCACCGCCGTGGCCGTGCTGCCGGCCAGCCCGCCCACCGCGCCGGCGACGAGCATCGCCGCAAACAGGCGGCTGAAACGGCTTGACGTTGGCCCGGACGCCGCGGCGGCCGGCGCCGGCGAGCTACCGGCCTTGGCCGAGCCCGCCGGGCTCGCCGCCGGCGGACTCTGGTCGTGCGGCGTCTCTGGACTGGTCTCGCCGGACTCGAACGGTCCGGTATTCGCCGGCAGCCACTCGCCGCCGGCCGGCATGCCTTGCTGCATCGTCACCATCCTCCATGACTACCTGTTGCGCATCGCTTGCCCAGCAGCGATCGTTCATCACCAACGGTAGGGAGTGCACTTCAAGGTTGCCTTAACGGCAGGTAAGAAGATGGTAAGAAGGCAGCGAGGCGTAGCGAGTGCGGGAATCACTGGCCCAGCGGCACGGCTGCAACCTTCAGCTAGCAGCGAGCGTGCCCGGGGGAGGGTGGGCACTGCGGGAATCACTGGCCCAGCGGCACGGCCGCCGCCGAGGGCCTGGCAGCCGGCGGCTCGACCGGTGCGGCTGCCCTGGTCGCCGGCAGCGTGACGGTGAAAATGCTGCCGGCACCCGGCGCGCTCTCGACGGTGATCGAGCCGCCGTGCGCCTCTGCGATCCACCTGCCGATGGCCAGCCCCAGGCCGGTCCCGCCGGCACGCCGGGCACGGTCGGCGCGATAGAAGCGGTCGAAGATGTGGGGTAGGTCTTCGGGCGCAATGCCAATCCCGGTGTCGGCCACGCTGATCTTCACCACCTCGCTCGCCTGGCTCAGCCGACCGGCCTGGGGCTGGCCATCGCCTGCACTGTGCGGCGCGCCCGCTGAGGCATTCTCTAGGCGCAGACCGAGCGTGATGTTCCCACCGGGGGGCGTGTACTTGATGGCATTGTCCACGAGGATCAGGAGCAGCTGGCGCAGTGCATCGGCATCGCCCAGCACCGTTGCGCCGGCCGCGCTGCTCGCTTGGACGACGCCGATCGAGACCTTGCCCTCGGCCAGGATGCGCCCCTGCTGCGCCACCGCCTCGAGCAGTGGTGCCAGCAGCACCGGCTTGCGCTCCAGCAGCTGGCCGGCATCGGCCCGTGCCAAGGTCAGCAGATCGCTGACCAGCCGGCTCATGCGCTCTGATTCGGAGACGATCTGCTCGATCGCCGCCTCGCGGTCCTCCGGCGTGAGTGCCTCGAAGCGGCGCAGCAGCGAAGCATTGCCGCGCACGGTGGTGAGCGGCGTGCGCAGCTCGTGCGAGGCATCGGCAACGAAGCGGCGCTGCGAGGCGAGCGCGGCTTCCAGGCGCCGGTTGGCGTCCTGCAGCGCGCCGTAGGCTTCCTGCAGGCGGTCGAGCATGCTATTGAAGGTGGCGGCCAGCCGCCCAACCTCGTCGCTCCCGGCAGCTGCTGGCTCGCGCACCCGCTGGCCGAAATCCTGCGATTGGCCGATGCGCTCGGCCTCCCGCGTCAGCCGGTCGATCGGCCGCAGCGCGGCGCGAGCGACGGCCAGGCTGATCAGCCCGCAGACGGCCACGCTGGCCAGCGCGCCAATGGCCAGCAGCAGGCGCAGGCGCGCAAGCGCGGCGTCGGTGGGCTCGGTCAGTCGGGCGACCTGCAGCATGCCCACCGCGCGGCCGCCCACCACCAGCGGCGCGTCGTACAGACGCAGGCCAACGCCGGCGACGCGCACCCGCTCGAAGCGCGCCTGCCGGCGCTGCACCGCGGCCAGCGCCTCGCGGGAGACCGGCAGCTGCTCGCGCCCCAGGCTGGCCGATTTGGCCACCACCTGGCCATGGGCTAGGTCGACCACCTGCACGAAGGTGCCGCCGGTGGCGATGGCATCGACGGCGGTATCGGGGAGCTCGACGTTGATGCTGAACGGTGTGACCCCCACCTCCACCTGGCTCAGCACCACCTGCGCACGGTCGACCAGCGCGCGGTCCACCTCCGCCGTCAGCGCGGCCTCGAGCGTAAAGTAGACGGCCAGCGAGAAGAACAGCAGGGTGACGCCTACCAGCGCGGAGACGAGGAGCGTCAGACGTAAGCGAAGCGGCATGAGCGTTGGCCAGGGATTTCGCAGCTAATGCAGTGGCTTCCACCGGCGCTCAGACGGTGATCGATGGCTCGTTCTCTAGCAATCTTCGTGCATTCCTGATCGGCACCGGCTCACTCGCGCAGGACGTAGCCGACGCCGCGCACAGTGTGGATCAGCCGGCTGCCTGGCTCGCCGTTGGGACCGGGCGCCTCGAGCTTGTTACGCAGGTAGCCGACGTAGACCTCCAGTACGTGCGTTTCGGCTTCGAAGTTGATGCCCCAGATGCGCTCCAGGAGCTGCTCGCGCGTGAGCACCTGGCGCGGATGGCGCATGAAGTAGACGAGCAGCTCGTATTCTTTGGTGGTAAGCTGAATCTCCCGCCCACCGCGCCGCACCTCGCGCGACGACGTATCGACGATGAGATCGGCAAAGCGCAGCAGGCGCTGCGACTCGGGCTCCCGCCGCCGGAGCAGAGCGCGCAGGCGGGCCGCTAGCTCCTCGAGCGCGAATGGCTTTACCAGGTAGTCGTCGGCGCCGGCGTCGAGCCCGGCCACCCGCGCCGACACCTCGTCGCGCGCGGTGAGCATAAGAATGGGCAGCGCACCCACCTCGCGCTCCCCCGCACGCAGCCGGCGCACCACCTCCACGCCGTCGAGCCCCGGTAGCATGACGTCGAGGATGACGAGATCGGGCGGGTTGTCGCGCGCGGCCGCGAGTGCGGCCGGACCATCGGCGGCAATCTCTACCTGATAGCCCTCGTACGCCAGTGCGCGCTTGAGAAAGGCGGTGATCTGCTCGTCGTCGTCGACAACGAGCACGCGCGGCCGCGTGCCGGCCGGCAGTCCGGGCAGGCCCGGTGTGCTGCCCGTGGCTCCCAGCGCTCCCGAACGGCCTGGCGGACCAGAAGTGCCTGTAGTCATTGCATCCGCACCAATACTAGCGCGGTCACGCCTTTTGCTCCCTTGGCTTCTAGCCGCTTCTGGGCCGCCCAGGCGTTCACTGCGAGGGCACGAGGCGCGCCAGGCGCAGGAAGTCCGCTGCCGGCGTGGCCGGCCGGCCGGTGGCAAGGTCGGCCAGGATCTCGCCAACCACGCTCGAGAACTTGAAGCCATGGCCAGAGAAGCCACAGGCAAAGATAACGTTGGGGTGCTCCGGATGGCGGTCGATCACGAAGTGCTGGTCGGGCGTGAGCGTGTAGAGGCAGGCGACGCTGTCCGCCACCGGCCCATCCAGTGCTGGGATGGCGCTTTGGACGAAGCGCCGCACCGGCGCCTCGTCGGCCGCCGTCACCACGCGCGAGACGGTATCGGGATCGCAGGCAATACCTGAATGATGGCGAGCGACCTTCACGCCGTCGCGCTCCAGGTGTGGCACACCATAGAAGACGCCGCCTTCCCGCGCGTCCCAGATCCAGATGGGAAAGCGATCGGAAGCAAAGTCGCCGGCCGAATGCTGCGGCTGGAGCCAGAAGACGGTGTTGCGCTCGGGCTGAAGCGGGATGCCGAGCGGCGCCAGGAGCCGGCCGGCCCAGGCGCCGGCGGTGATCACCAGATCCGTGGCCCGATAGACGGCCGCGCCGGTACGCACCTCCACTGGCCCGCCGCCGTTGTGCTCCTCGTGTCCGGCGTGCCACTCGTGTACCGGCTCCTCGTGGCGCAGGCGCGCGCCGGCCGCGGCGGCAAGGCGCAGATGCGCTTCGATGCAGCGCTCGCAGAACAGCACGCCGGCGCGCGGCTCGTAGACGGCAAAGTCGTCTACCCGGGGACGCAGCACCGGGAAGCGCCGGACGATCTCCGGCGCGTCGAGCACCTCGACCGGCAAGCGGTGCTCCTGGGCGCTGCGCAGCGACCCGGCAACGAGACTGCCGCTGAGAGGGCCAACGTAGAGCCCGCCGGTCATGCGGAGGAGCTCCACCTCAGCTTCCTGCTGCAGGATGTCCCAGAGCTCGTAGGCGCGCAGCAGCAGGGGGACGTAGTCCGGGTGCTCGTAGTAGCTGAGGCGAATGATGCGCGATTCGCCGTGCGAGGAGCCGAGCGTGTGGCCCGGCGCGTGGGCATCGAGCCCGAGCACGCGCGCGCCGCGGCGAGCCAGGTGGTACGCGGCGGCGCTGCCCATCGCGCCCAGGCCAATCACGATCACGTCGTAGACAGCGTCATCCCTGCTCGCCATCGGCCTCCTCCTCTCTGTGTGATCGAGTCTGCTGCATAATCGCACCAGATGCCCAACATGATGAACGGCTCCGGCGGCTCGCCTCTTGCCCGATGGTGGGATCATACGGCTCGGGCCGGCCGGACCGCGCGACGTGGCGCACGGCGATGACTCTGCTGCTCAGCCGTGAGCACCTGGCGGCGCTGCTCGACCTCTCGGACGTGATCGAGACGGTGCAGACGGCTTTTGCCGCCTACTCGAGTGGGCGAACGGTGATGCCGCCGCGCAGCCACGTGGCCACGCCCGATGGCAGCGGTGTGCTGCTAGCGATGCCGTGCGCCATCGTCGAGCCGCCGGCGCTGGGGGCGAAGATCGTCTCCGTCTTTCGCGGCAATGTGGCGCGCGGCCTGCCCACCGTCACCTCGCTCTATGTGCTCTGCGACTACGCGACGGGTGCACCGCTGGCGGTGATGGACGGCAGCTTCCTCACGGCCGCGCGCACGGCGGCCGCCTCGGCGGTGGCGACGCGGTGGCTCGCCCGCGCCGAGGCGCGCACGCTCGGCATCTTTGGCACCGGCGTGCAGGCACGCTTCCACGTCGATGCGATCCGGCGCGTGCGGCCGATCGAGCGCGTGCTTGTGGCCGGCACCTCGCACGAGAAGGCGGCCGGCTTCGCGCAGTGGGTCGGCGAGACGTTCGGACTCTCGGCTGAGGCGGCCACGGCGGCGCAGGTCTCATCAGCCGATGTGGTCTGCACGTGCACCACCAGTCCGGTGCCGGTGGTAATCGACGAAGCGGTGCAGCCCGGCGCGCACGTAAACGCCATCGGCGCCTTCACGCCCCAGACGCGCGAGCTACCGGGGGAGCTCGTGGCGCGGGCGAGCGTGTACGTCGATACGCGAGCCGGCGCGTTCGCCGAGGCCGGCGACCTGCTCATCCCGGCCGCCGAAGGGCGCTTTGCGCTCGAGTCGGTCAAGGGCGAGCTCGGCGAGGTGGTGCTGGGCGCCGTGGAGGGGCGGCGCGCGGCCGGCGAGATCACCATCTACAAGTCGGTCGGCGCCGCCTTTCTGGATGCGGCGGCGGCGCGGCTGGCCTACGAACGCGCGCTGGCCAATGGCATGGGCAAGGCCTTTACGTTTCGCTGAGGCCTCGCCAGAAACGTTGGCGCTGCTGATCCACGATCTGAGCTGCCGTTGAAGAAGAGGCACCGGCCGGTGGGAAACGGTCTCTGAAGAGAAGACAGCAAGCCGTGGCGATCACGTCCAGCGGCGCTGCGGCGCGAGCCGCTCGCCCTGCGGGTTCAGCACTCCCAGCCCGGCCGTGCGAGCCGCCTCCTCGGCATCCGGGTACACGCGTATACCGAAGGCGTAGGCCACGATCGGCGGCGTCACGCCCTGCCCGGCCAGTCGCTGCCGAAAGTCGGCGTCATCGAGCATTCGAGCCCACGTCTCCACGTCGCGCTGGCGCAGCCGCAGCTTCGCCTCGGCCAGTACCCAGACTCGCTCGCCGGTCGGCTCTTCTGCCAGGATCGCCAGGTCCACCTCGCCATTGAGGGCCAGCGGCACGGCGCCGCCGAGCGGCTCCCAGCCACGCGCCTTGATCGCGCTACGCAGGGTCTCCTCGGTATCTGCCTCCACGCCGGCGCCGATGACGTTCGCCAGCCGGCCCAGCTCTTGCTGCGTAGTCATCTGGCGGTACTCCAGCCGTTCGACGGCCGTCTTCAGGTCCACCTGCGCGGCTGCCACCTCGGCGAGCCGCTCCTCCGTCCGCTGCTGAGCGGCGGTGAGGGCGGCCAGCTGCTCTTCGGTGCGTTGCTGGGCGGCGGCCAGGGCATCAACCCGCGCCGTGAGGGCGGCCAGCTGCTCTTCGGTGCGTTGCTGGGCGG
>Ga0070741_10010560_pt1 | contig 17386 bp, 13 predicted proteins | sample Coa_R1_4_FD_66440 | JGI IMG/M metagenome (GOLD analysis project Ga0070741, IMG submission 66440) | Surface soil microbial communities from Centralia Pennsylvania, which are recovering from an underground coalmine fire - Coalmine... | ecosystem: Environmental > Terrestrial > Soil > Unclassified ...
GTTCCGGCTGGTGCAGTTCCGCATCCGGCGTCCGCTCACCACGGGCGTGGTCACGATGCTGATCCTGGCCCTGCTTCAGCGCATCGTGCCGACCGCCCTGTTCGAGCTCGGGCTGTCGTCGGGATGGCTCTACAGCCCGATCACCGGGGGGCTCACGTGGCCGGGCGCCGTCCTCGTCGTGGTCCTGGCGACGGCGGGCGCCTGGTTCTGGGCGGAGCGGCGGCGGGCGGCCGGGGCCGGACCCGCGGGGACGCCCCAGGGGCGCCGGATGACGCGCTACGTCGCGCTGCTCGCGGTCGCCGGCGTCCTGGCCGTGCTCCCCCAGCTCATCGGCTCGGTGTTCTCGAACATCCTGGGCGACGTCGGGATCTACCTGCTGATGGGCCTCGGGCTCAACATCGTCGTCGGCTACGCGGGGATGCTCCACCTCGGCAACGTGGCCTTCTTCGCCGCGGGGGCCTACCTCACCGCCGTGTTCATGAGCGCCGTCCCGGTCACGGCCCTCGGCCAGGGACATCCCGCGCTGTCCTGGCATCTCTCCTTCTACGCGGCGCTGCCGCTCGTCATTGTCCTGGCGGCGATCCTCGGTGTGCTGATCGCCGGACCGGTGTTGCGGCTTCGGGGTGACTACCTGGCCATCGTGACTCTCGGCTTCGGCCAGATCGTGAGCGTGTTGTTGCAGTCGGACTGGCTCAAGCCCGTGCTGGGCGGCGCCCAGGGCCTGACCGGGATCGCCCCCGCTCCCATCGGCGGCATCTCGTTCCGAAACCCGCAGGCCTTCTACTACCTCATGGTGGTGCTGTGCGTCGCCGCGATCTACGTCTCGTGGCGGCTCGCGGAATCGCGCATCGGGCGGGCGTGGAACGCCATGCGCGAGGACGAGCAGGTGGCCGAGGCGATGGGGATCAACACGGTCCGGTACAAGCTGCTCGCGTTCGCGATCGGCGGGGCGATCGGGTCGCTCTCGGGCGCGCTGTTCGCCGTCCGGATCGGCTCCCTCACGCCGACGAGCTTCGAGCTGCTGGTCTCGGTGACGGCGCTTGCCGTCGTGATCCTCGGCGGCATGGGGAGCATCCCCGGCGTGGTCGTCGGCGCGCTCGCGCTGATCGGCCTCCCTGGGCTCCTGAGCGAGTTCGAGGACTACCGGCTCCTGATCTACGGCGGGGCGCTGGTCGCCATCATGATCCTGCGGCCGCAGGGTCTGATTCCGAACGTCCGCACGGCGCGGGAGCTCAAGGAGGAGGAGATCCTGCAGGACGCGTGGTCGCGCATCTACGCGGGCCGCGAGCCGGCGCCCGCGGCCGTCGGCGAGGCGGGCGAGGAGCCGTGAGCCTGCTCGAAATCCGCGGGCTCACCAAGCGGTTCGGCGGGCTGGCCGCGCTCGACGGGCTCGACCTCGAGGTCCGACCCGGTGAGATCGTGAGCGTGATCGGCCCGAACGGGGCGGGCAAGACCACGCTGTTCAACACGATCACGGGCCTGTACGAGCCCGACGAGGGAGACGTCGTGTTCGACGGGCGCAGCATCGTGGGTCTGCAACCGAACCAGATCACGCGCCTCGGCATCGCCCGGACGTTCCAGACCGTGCACCTGTTCCCGAACATGAGCGTGCTCGAGAACGCGATGGTCGGCCAGCACAGCCGGAGCCGTTCGGGCGTGTTCGCGACGGTCTTTCGCCTCCCGAGCCAGCGCCGCGAGGAGGAGCGGATCCGGGAGCGGGCAAGGGAGGCCCTCGGGTTCTTCGGCACCCGACTGTCCGGATACCGCCACGACCAGCCGGCGTTCACGCTCTCGTACGCGAACCGGCGGAGGCTGGAGATCGCGCGCGCCCTCGCGACCGAGCCGAAGCTCCTGCTGCTCGACGAGCCGACGGCCGGCATGAACCCCAAGGAGACCCTCGAGGTGACCGAGCAGATCGGTCGCCTCCGGGACGAGCGAGGGCTGACGATCCTCGTGATCGAGCACGACATGCGCGTGGTCAAGGGCGTCTCCGATCGGGTCGTGGCCTGCGACTACGGACGGAAGATCGCGGAGGGCACCTACGAGGAGGTAGCCAACGACCCGCAGGTGATCGAGGCCTACCTCGGGAAGAAGGCGGTGGGATGAGCGCGGACGCGGTGGGAAGCCGGCCCGCGACGATCGCAACCTCGCCCGACGGCGACCGGCGACGGCCGGTCCTCGAGCTGCGCGACGTCAGCACCCACTACGGGCTGATCTCGGTCCTGAGACACGTCAACGTGGAGATCTATCCGGGGGAGATCGTGTGCCTGCTCGGTGGAAACGCGAGCGGCAAGACGACGACCCTCAAGACGATCCTCGGCATGGTGGTCCCGACCGAGGGCGAGGTCGTGCTGGACGGCGAGACCGTGAGCGGCCTGCCCACGACGGAGGTGGTTCGCCGCGGCATCTCGATGGTGCCGGAGAACCGCCGGCTGTTCCAGGACATGACGGTGCGGGAGAACCTGGAGCTTGGCGCCTACCAGCGCACCGACCGCAAGGCGATCTCCGAGGACCTGGAGCGCATCCTCACGACCTTCCCGCGTCTGCGGGAGCGGATCGGCCAGAGGGCCGGCACGCTCTCGGGGGGCGAGCAGCAGATGGTCGCCATGGGGCGCGCGCTCATGGCCCGGCCCAAGGTGCTGCTGATGGACGAGCCGTCGATGGGGCTCGCGCCGGTCCTCGTCGACCAGGTGTTCGGGATCATCAAGGAGATCAACGAGCTCGGGACGACGATCTTCGTCGTGGAGCAGAACGCCAACATGGCGCTCTCGATCGCCGACCGCGGGTACGTGCTCCAGACCGGCCAGGTCGTGCTCGCCGACACCGCGCCCGCACTGCTCGCCAATCCCCTGATGCGGGAGGCGTACCTGGGGGAGCTGTGAGCTCGCTCCCGGTCATCGACGCCGAGCGCCTCGGTGCCCTCGTCCCGATGCAGGAGGCCGTGGACGCGCTGGAGGAGGCGTTTGGCCTCGGACGGGTGCCGAAGGCGCCGCTGCGCATGCGTCTCGAGACGGACGCGGGGACCCTGCTCGCGATGCCCGCGACGGGTCCGCAGGGCTCGGGCGTGAAGCTCGTGACGCTCACGCCGTCCAACCCCGGGCGCGGCCTCCCGCTCATCCACGGGCTCTACGTCCTGTTCGCCGGCGATTCTCAGCGGCCCGAGGCCGCCATCGACGGGGCCGCGCTCACGGCGCTTCGAACCGGTGCGGTCTCGGCGCTCGCGACCCGGTACCTGGCCCGGCCCGAGGCGTCGCGACTGGTGCTGTTCGGCGCCGGGATCCAGGGGCGGGCTCACCTCGAGGCGATGCGCGCGGTTCGCCCGGTGGAGCGCGTCGTGGTCGTCTCCCGCTCGGCCGGACGGGCCGAGGAGCTCGTCGGGACGGCGCGTGCGCTCGGCCTGGACGCGAGGGTCGGGGACCCGGGCGCGGTGGCGGAAGCCGACCTGGTGTGCACGTGCACCACGAGCCCGACGCCGGTGTTCGAGGGCGGGCGTCTGGCCGACGGCGCCCACGTGAACGCGGTCGGAGCCTACACGCCGGACACCCGGGAGCTCGACGACGAGGCGATCCGTCGCGCCCGTGTGGTGGTCGAGACCCGGGAGGCCGCGCTGGCCGAGGCGGGGGACCTGCTCATCCCGATGGAGGCGGGGCTGATCCCGCCCGACCACGTCGTGGCCGACCTCGCCGAGCTGGTCGGCGGGGCCGAGGTCCGGCGGGACTCCTCTGACGTGACCGTCTTCAAGTCGGTGGGCGTGGCGTTCGAGGACCTCGTGATCGCCCGGGCGGTCGTGGACCGGCTGGTGAGGCCACCGGACGCGGGAGCGCCCTCGGGTCCGGGGCGGTGAGCAGGACCGCCGACGTCGTGGTCGTCGGTGGCGGCGCGGTGGGGGCGAGCGCCGCGTACCACCTCGCGGCCGCGAGGGTGGGGCGAGTGCTCCTCCTCGAACGGGAGGCGTCGCTCGCCGCGGGCTCCACCGGCGCCTGCGCGGGCGGGTTCCGCCACCAGTTCTCGAGCGAGGTAAACGTCAGGCTCTCGCTCGCGAGCGTCCCGATGATCGTCCACTTCGAGCAGGAGCACGGGCTCCCGCTCGACGTCGCCCGGGACGGCTACCTGTTCGTGGTCCGGGACCCCGGCTCATGGGAGGGGTTCGTCCGGGCGGTCGCGCTCCAGCGCTCCCTCGGGGTGGACGTGGAGCTGCTCACGCCCGAGGAGGCGCTCGAGATCGCCCCCGGGATCGGGATCGAGGGAGCCATCGGCGCCACGTTCTGCCCCGACGACGGCCTCGCCGACCCGTCGGGGCTGACGCAGGGCTACGCCACGCTCGCGCGGCGGGCGGGCGCCGTGATCGAGACGGGCGTGGAGGTCACCGCGATCCGAACCGACGGGGACCGCGTCACGGGGGTGTCCACGGCGAGCGGCGAGGTCTCGGCCCCGGTGGTCGTGAACGCGGCGGGTCCGTGGGCGGCCGGCCTGGCCGCCACGTGTGGGGTGGAGCTCCCGATCGAGCCCGTCCCGCGACACGCGGTGGTGACGGGGCCCTTCCCGGGTGTCCCCGCCCGGCGGACCCTCGTGATCGAGGCCGACACGAGCTTCTACTTCCACCGCGAGGGCGCCGGTGTCCTCATGGGGATGGGGAGCCCGACCGAGGGTCCGTCCTTCGACACCTCGGTGAACCGTCGCTTCGTGGAGGAGGAGCTGCTCCCCGCCGCCGTCCGGTTCTTCCCTCCGCTCGCCTCGGCGGGCATCGTGCGATCGTGGGCCGGCCTCTACGAGATGACACCGGACCGCCATCCGATCATCGGCGGCGTCGAGGGCCTCGAGGGCCTCCTGCTCGCCAACGGGTTCAGCGGACACGGGTTCCAGCACGCGCCGATCGTCGGCAGGCTCCTCGCCGAGCTGGTGACGCAGGGTCGAGCCACGACGGTGGACGTGTCGAGCCTTGCGCTCGAGCGCTTCGCGAGGGGCGATCTCGTCCGCGAGGCGCACGTCGTCTGAATCCCTGGGTCCGTGCCGGACGGTTCGTGCCGGACGGTTCGTGCCGGGGGCGGGACTCGAACCCGCACGCGCTTTCGCGCAGCGCCTTTTGAGGGCGCGGAGTCTGCCTGTTCCTCCACCCCGGCCGCCGCTCAGTGTAGTCGGCGCGGGGCCGGGAGCCGGCGATGGCGCCGGGCGCCCTCGCTCGCCTCTAGACTACGGAGCCCGATCCACACGAGGACTGTACGAGGACTGCGCTTGGGACGATCTCCTTGAAGCCCAACCTCCGACCGCGGGGGCTCGCCGGACTGCTCGCGATGCTGCTCGCCGCCTACGCCTGCACGGGCAGGGCCACCACGGCTCCCGCTCCGCCGTCGGGACGCCCCTCCACCGCCTCCTCGCCGTCCTCCACCGAGCTCAGGATCGCCTTCATCGAGGACCTCTCCGCCCAGGGCGCGCCCGAGCGCACCGCACCGGCGTTCCAGGGGGCCAAGCTCGCGATCGACGAGGCCTCCCTGTCCGGCTCGCTGCCGGTGCCGGTCGAGCTGGTGGGGATCGACACCGGGGGGACGGCGCAGACGGCGGCTTCGATCGCGCGCGAGGTGGCCGGCGATCCCTCCTACGTCGGCGCGATCGGCGCCCCGTTCCTCACCGGCCAGCTCACGATCGGGCGAGTTCTGGACCCCGCAGGGGTTCCCACCATCGCGCTCTCGGCCCTCGGGCCCCACCTAGCCGCCAACGGCTGGACGACCTGGCGGCGGGCCGTCGCCAACCAGTCCGAGCAGGGGAGGGCGCTCGCGGCGTACGTGGACGGCCTTCGGGCGGCATCCAGGGGTGTCTGCCTGCTCGGCGACGGGACGCAGGAGTCGACCGGGCTGCTCGGGGCGGTCAAAGCGGCGTTGCGCTCACGCGTCGTGCTTCGCGCGAAGGTGTCGGCCGCCACCGAAGGTCCGCCTCCCGAGATCGCCGCCGTGCAGCGGGCGGGTTGCGGGGTGGCCGTCTGGGGCGGGTTCTCGAGCGAGGGGGCGCTCCTTCGAGAGCGGATGGTCCAGGCGGGCCTGAGGAAGGTGGCGTTCGTGGGCGGCGAGGGCCTGAAGGACGAGACCTACCTCTCGGTCTCGGGCCGGGCGGGACTCGGCACCGTGGTGGCCTGCTCGTGCGCGGACCTCTCGACCGCCACCGACCTTCAGGCGCAGCGCTTCATCCAGGACTACCAGTCGGACTTCGGGCTGCCGCCCGGCGCCTACGCCGTCGAGGCCTACGACGTGGCCCGCCTGCTGCTGGACGCGATCCGGGATGGGGCCAGGACTCGGAGCGAGGTGCTGGCGGCGCTCCGGGACGCACCCCCGGTTCGTGGGCTCGGCAACGTCTACGCGTTCCGCCCGGACGGGGAGCTCACGCGCGCTTCGGCGATCGTGCACCTCTACCGGGACGAGGGCGGCCGGTGGCTCCCGGTCCCCGTCCCGTCCGGCGGGAGCCTGCGCGTCGCGGGGCCCGGCCGTCTCACCGTCGGGTCGTGCGTACGGGGCCGGCCACTCGCCTACCGCAGTGGCGGCCGGTGGACCGGGTTCGACGTCGAGCTCACGAGGTCCGTCGCCTCTCGCCTGGGGCTGAGACTCGAGTGGCGCCACACCCCGTGCCGGGCCGCGGCTCGGGACGTCAGGAAGGGGCGGTTCGACCTCGCCCTGCTCTCCACACGGGAGCTCCGAACCTCGCGCGCACTGCGGGGCTCCGGGGTGATCCTCAGCCTGCATCAGGCGCTCTCCGTGGACCCGAGCCGGACACCTCTCGTGGCCGGCCCGGCCGACCTGGTGGCGGGCGATGCGGTGGGGGTCGTCCGGGGATCGGTCGGCGAGCGCTGGGCCGCGCGCCACCTCCCCAGCGGGGTGCGGCTGCGCCGGTTCGCCACCGCCGCGGCGGCCTTCGCCCGCCTGGCCGGCGGGGCCCTCACGGCCGTGATCGCGGGCGAGGCGGAGTCCTGGGCCATGATCGAGCACCGCCCGCCCCTTGCCGTGACCGCGAGCTTCGACGTCGGCGATCACCAGGTGCTGGCCGCCCGTCGCGGAGCCTCCGCGCTTCTCGACGCCGTCGACGAGGCTCTTGCCCGCGTGGTTGGGTCCGGAACCTACGAGCACCTGTTCGCGCGGTACTTCCCGGGAGCGGCGGTGCCGCCCGAGACCCTGTCACCTCCCTGACCCGCGGCCGGGCGCCTCGCCGGCGCTCGGCGAGCCCTCGACTGCGTTGCCCGGCGCCGACCGCAACCCTATAGTCAGCCGTGGGCGTGGGCCCGCCGCGCAATCGAACAAGGGGGGAGAGCGGATGCGCAAGTCCACGATCAAGCTGGGGTTCGTGCTGCTCGCGGCGTTCACCCTGGTGGCCGCGGCCTGCTCCAAGAGCAAGAGCGGAGGTGGCGGAGGCGGAACCGCCGCGAGCACCCCGGCCGCGACCGGCATGTGCGCAACGGTGGATCAAAACGGCACCGACCTGCTCGCCGCGGTCTGCAGAGCGGGCGTCCTGCGCGTCGCCACCGACCCCGCCTACCCGCCGCAGTCCTCCTACGACGAGACCACGGGCACCTGGCAGGGGTTCGACATCGACGTTGCCACCGACATCGCCAAGCGCCTGGGCGTGCAGGTCAAGTGGGTGACGCCGGCCTGGGACGTCATCACGGCCGGTCACTGGAGCGGGCGATGGGACCTGTCCGTGGGATCGATGACGATCACCGCGGAGCGTGCCCAGGTGCTGGACTTCTCCACGCCGTACTACTACACGCCGGCGGGCATTGCGGTGCAGAAGGGGAGCCCGATCACGTCGTTCGACCAGCTCTCGGGCAAGTCGATCGGAGTGTGCGGGGCGTGCACGTACGAGTACTACCTGGAGCGTAAGCTCGACATCCCCGGTTACACGCCGACGTACGTGATCCCTCAAGACGTCAAGATCGTCACGTACGACACCGACTCGACCGCGATCCAGGATCTGGTGCTCGGGCGCCTCGATGCCGTGATGTCGGCCGTGCCGACGCTCCAGGCGGCCATCGACAAGGGCAAGCCGATCCAGCTCCTGGGTGACCCGGTCTTCTACGAGCCGCTTGCGGCGGCCGCCGACAAGAGCGCGCCGGAGGACCCGACGAGCTTCATCCAGGCGGTGAGCGACATCATCACCCAGATGCATCAGGATGGGACGCTCACGCAGCTGTCGATGAAGTGGTACAAGACCGATCTGACCGTCAACCCGCTGGGCTAGCGTCGGAGGGGGCCTCCGACCCGATGAGGACAGAGCCGATGGGGGCCGAGACCGCTCGGCCCCCGGGCCTGGAGCCGCGGCGCCATCCCTTCTGGGACCGTGTCGAGGCGATCGGCCTGAGGATCCCCTACACGGTCAAGCTGGTGGCCGTCTGGGTTGCGCTGTTCCTCGTGCTCGCCCTCGCCTTCGCCGGGGCGCACTTCGACACGGCCTGGATGCGGGCGAACGCCTGGTTCATCATCCGGGGGGTCTGGGTCACGGTCTTCATCGCCGTGGTCTCGATCATCTTCTCGATCATCCTGGCCCTGCTCGGAGCCCTGGGCCGCCTCTCGAAGAACCCGGTGCCGTACGGGCTGGCCGGCTTCTACACGTCGTTCTTCCGGGGTACGCCGCTCATCGTGCAGCTGTACCTGTGGTATCTGGGCCTCGCGCAGATCGGGGTGAACCTCGGGGGCGTGTGGAAGACCTACTTCGTCCTGTCCGCCGTGCAGGCGGGGATCCTCGGGCTCTCGCTCAACTACGGCGCGTACATGACGGAGATCTTCCGGGCCGGCATCCAGTCCGTCCCCCACGGCCAGTCGGAGGCCGCGGAGGCTCTCGGCATGACCTACCGGCAGCGCATGCGGCGCGTCGTCCTCCCGCAGGCCTTCCGGGTCATCGTCCCGCCGACCGGCAACGAGTTCATCGCGATGATGAAGGACACCGCCCTCGTCTCGCTGCTCGGAACCTCGATCGCCTGGGCCGACCCGTTCCGCCGGGCCACCCTGCTCGGCCGGGCGGACTTCCGGAGCCTCGAGGCGCTCGTCGTCGCGGCCGTCATGTACTGGGTGCTGACCGGCGTCTTCTCGTTCTTCCAGCGCAAGCTCGAGAACCGTCTCGCCAAGGGCTACGTGAGGACCTCGGGGGCGCCGGCGCCGAAGGACCGTCGTCCGCGGTTCCTGCCGGGCTCGGCCGGAGGCGGACAGGGCGGGGGCGGGATGATGGTCGAGATCCCCGAGCCCGACACCGGGCGGGAGGCTCCGCCGGGATGACCGGCAACCAGGCCGTCGTCCGGGTCGAGAACCTCCACAAGTCCTTCGGCGAGCTCGAGGTCGTCCGCGGCGTGAGCATGGAGGTCCACCAGGGCGAGGTCGTCGTGATGTTCGGCCGCTCGGGCGCCGGGAAGAGCACCGTGCTCCGGTGCATCAACTTCCTCGAAGATCCCACGTCCGGATGGGTCGAGGTCGACGGCATCCGCCTGACGGGCGGTCACCGCACCCGCGCCAAGCGCGAGCAGATCCGGCAGCTCCGCATCCGGACGGGCATGGTCTTCCAGTCGTTCAACCTCTTCCCGCACATGACCGCCCTCGAGAACGTCATCGAGGGGCCGGTGACCGTGAAGGGGATGGCCCCGGAGCCGGCCAAGGAGCTCGGCATGAGGCTGCTGGAGCGGGTCGGGCTGGCCGACAAGGCCGAGGAGTACCCGATCCGCCTCTCCGGGGGGCAGCAACAGCGGGTCGCCATCGCCCGGGCGCTCGCGATGGAGCCCAAGGTCATGCTCTTCGACGAGCCCACCTCCGCGCTCGACCCGGAGCTGATCGGCGAGGTGCTGGCGGTCATGCGGGACCTGGCCATGGGCGGCATGACGATGATCGTCGTCACGCACGAGATGGGGTTCGCCCGGGAGGTCGCGCACCGGATGCTGTTCTTCAACGACGGGATCATCCTCGAGGAAGGGACCCCGAAGGAGATCTTCGAGAACACGCGGCACGTGGAGACCAGGAAGTTCCTGGACGCGGTGCTGTAGGCGGCCGCGGGGTGGGGCGGGCCGATCGTCCCCGCTTCCGGGGGGCTCCCCGCACCTGTCCGGAGAGCGGGAGCGTAGATTCTGGCGGAGGAAACCGAACGGCCCCGTCCGTCGCGGGCCGTCCAGAGGGAAGGAGGCGCAGATGAGGAGGCACTGGCTGGGAGCCATCGCGTTGCTCTCGGTGTTCGTGCTGGTGGCGGCCGCATGCTCCAAGAAGTCCCAGACCGGGGGTGGGGGGACGACCGCCCCGCCGGCGACCGGGTCGGAGAGCCCGTCGCCCGCGTTCACCACGCTCGAGCCGGGGACCCTGACCATCGGCTCGGACATCCCCTACCCGCCGTTCGAGTTCAACCAGGGGGGGACGCTGACGGGGTTCGACGTCGAGCTGATGAACGCCATCGCACAGAAGCTGGGGCTCACGCCCAAGTGGGTGAACGCGAACTTCAACACCATCTTCACGGCGCTATCGGTGAACAAGTTCGACGTGGTGGCCTCGGCGGTGACGGCCTACGCGCCGAAGGGATCGCCCGCGTACGAGACGACCCAGAAGCGCGCCCAGATCGTGGCGTTCACCAAGCCGTACTACGACTCGCTGCAGTCTCTGACGGTGAACACGAGCAAGACCCCCGACCTGGCCACCTGGGACCAGCTCAAGTCCGGCGACCGCGTGGGCGTGCAGTCGGGCACCACCGGCGAGTTCTGGGCGAAGCAGAACCTGGAGCCGAACGGCGTCTCGCTCGTCGGCTACACGAAGACCCCAGACATCTTCAACGCCCTCGAGGCCGGTCAGCTGGTCGCGGCCGTCGTCGACCTGCCGGTGGCCGAGGACATCGTCAAGACCAAGCCCGACCTCAAGGTCACCCAGCAGATCGCGACGGGGGAGCAGTACGCGTTCGCCGTGAACCAGCAGAACACGGCGCTGCTCGATGCCATCAACAGCGCGATGGACGAGCTGTTCGCCGACGGCACCTACGCGCAGATCTTCAAGAAGTACTTCCCGACCCAGCAACTCCCGTCCTACGCGGGCGGCTAGGTCCTGTCGGTGCGAGCGAGCCCGCGCTCTCGAGCGCGGGCTCGCTCGATGAGAAGGGGGTCCGATGGCGGCAGTCGGAGTTGAGATCTCGAGCCCCCCGGACGTGCGTGGCCCGACCGCCCCGTTGCCCGCCACGGCGTTCGCGGCGGGCATCGCGAGCCTCGGGCTCACGCTGGGCGGAACGCTCGTCCTTCTTGTGGTGGGGGGCGTGAGCAACGCTCCGCTCACGAGCTTCTGTTCGGGAGAGGGCATCACGGAGGCGATCACGGGAGCCCGCAGCATCTGCGGCATCGCGGAGGCCCTGCGCTCCTCGACGGAGTCCGCCCTGCTCCTGGCCGGCGTCGTGCTCGGCCTGTTCGCCACGGGCATCGGGGTCGTGACGTACAGGCGGATGGACACCAAGCGCCGGCGGAACGAGATGCTGGCGGGCGCCATCCTGGGGGTCCAGGGCGTGCTTCTCGGAGCCTTCCTGCTCTGGTTCGGGCGAAGCTCGACGTTGATGATCTTCGTCAAGAACTTCCTGGACTTTCCGATCATCTCGGGATCGTGGGGCACGCTGTTCACCGGGATGAAGAACACGGTGATCCTTGCCTTCGGGGGCGAGATCGGCGGGATCGTCATCGGACTCGTCCTCGCGCTGTTCACGATCTCCAAACAACGGACGCTGCGGGCTCCCGCCCGCGCCTACATCAACTTCTTTCGCGGAACGCCGCTCGTGTGGCAGCTGTCCTTCGCGTACCTGGGCCTGGCGACAGGTCTGGGTCTCAATCTGAGCGCCTACACCACGGCGCTCATCGTCTTCAGCCTGAACACCGGCGCGTACGCGGCCGAGGTCTTCCGAGCCGGCATCCAGTCGATCGAGCGGGGCCAGTTGGAAGCCGCGCGGGGCCTCGGGATGTCGTACCTGCAATCGATGCGGTACGCGATCATCCCTCAGGCGATCCGGCGGGTCATCCCGCCGCTGATGAACGAGTTCGTGATCCTCATCAAGGACACGTCGCTCGTGCTCGTCCTGGGGCTGACCCAGCAGCAATGGGATCTCATGACGGCGGGGTACCAGGGCTACCTGAACAGCTACTTCGCCTCGTTCTTCGTCGTCACCGCCGTGGGCTACCTCGCGATCAGCCTGCCGCTGATCCGACTCGTGAACGCCATCGAGAAGCGCCTGCGGAGCGGCCTCGTGGGGGTGACGGCGTGAGCGCCACGACGCCAAGCACGCCCAGCATTCCGCTCTGGAGCTCCCCGGGTGGGAACGGCCGCGAGCCGCTCATCCGCCTGGAGGGCATCCACAAGTGGTTCGGCAACCTGCACGTCCTGAAGGGGATCGACGCCCAGCTGATGCCGGGGGAGGTCCTCGTCCTGATCGGCCCCTCGGGCTCCGGCAAGTCCACCCTCCTTCGGTGCACCAACCTGCTCGAGGAGCCCACGCTCGGGCACGTGTGGTTCGAGGGCAGGGACATCACCGACATCCGGACCGACCTGAACGAGGTCCGGACCCGCATCGGGATCGTGTTCCAGGCCTTCAACCTCTTCCCGCACAAGACCGCCCTTCAGAACATCACCCTCGCGCTCGAGAAGGTGCTGAAGGTGGACGCCAAGGAGGCGAGAGACCGGGCGATGGAGCAGCTGGCGAGGGTGGGCCTTGCCGAGAAGGCCGACTCCTACCCGGGGCAGCTCTCGGGCGGCCAGCAGCAGCGGGTGGCGATCGCCCGGGCCCTGGCGATGAAGCCCAAGCTGATGCTCTTCGACGAGGTCACGAGCGCTCTCGACCCCGAGCTCGTGGGTGAGGTGCTCGCGGTCATGCGCCAGCTCGCCGAGGAGGGCATGACCATGATGGTCGTCACCCACGAGATGGGATTCGCCCGCGAGGTCGGGAACCGGATGCTGTTCATGGCGGACGGCATCGTGATGGAGGAAGGCGATCCGCGGGAGATGTTCCGAAACCCGCAGCACGAGCGGACGAAGAAGTTCCTCTCGCAGATCCTCTAGGACAGAAGGAGACGGATCGAGGAACCTTTGGAGCCGCTCGCGCCTTCCCCATACGCGAGCGTTGTCTACTCGGTCCCTCGATCCGTCAAAAGGTGGCCCCAAGCGACTTGGAGTTCCGGTGGACCGATCGTTCCGCCCGGGTTCGGGAATCGCGTCCGGGGCTCGCGCCCCTTCAGCAACCCTCTCGCCCCCGGAGGCTCTACCGGCCTCCCGGTCCCGTCGGCCGCTTGGGACCGGTGCGAAATCTAGCGAGGCGCCCCTACCCTGTCAATGCGAAGGGTGTTCTTGCAGCGCAAGCGATTTCGACCAATGGCGCTGGTAGCGGCCACGGCCGTTTGGCAAAGAAAGCGGGAAGAAAGAGTGACATTCACGCGGGCGCTCACGGGGGATCGGTCACTCGACCGACACGCGCGGCCCGCGTCCGGGCGCGATGCGGGCCTCACGCGCCCGCGGCGACGAGGACGAGCTCGGTTGCGAGCCCGACGGCGAAGCCGGCGAACACTCCCCACAGCGTGATCTCCCACGACAGCCGGCGCCCCGCCGCGAACAGCTCGCCGATCACGTACAGGATCGCTCCGGCCGCGAGCGCGAGGAACGCGACGAACACCAGATCCGAGGAGAACGTGGTCCCGACGATCGTCCCGAGGAACGTCGGTCCTCCGGCGATCAGCCCGGCCGCGAGCAGCCAACCCCACGACGCCCGCTCCCCGGCCGCGGCGAGCGGCCCCACGATGCCGAACCCCTCGGTCCCGTTGTGGAGGGCGAACCCGATCACGAGCAGCAGCGCGAGCGAGACGTCGTTCGCGTGCGCCGCTTGCCCGATGGCCAGCCCCTCGGAGAAGTTGTGGAGCCCGATGCCCGTGGCGATGGACATTCCCACCCGGAGGGCGTCCGCCCGGACCCGCTCCGGGGTCTCGACCATCGCCATCGCCCCCGGGCCCAGGCTCGCGGCGGGCAGGCGTCGGCGCCACAGCCGCCCCACGTAGACGAGCCCGATCAGGCCGATCCCCAGCCCGGCCACGTACAGGGACGACACGGCTGCCAGGTGGCCCCACGCCCGATCGGTGACGGCCTCCTCGAGCGGCTCGGTGGCGTGCTCGAGGATGTCGAACAGCAGGAACACCAAGATGCCGGCGGAGACGCCGTTCAGGAAGCACCGGAGCGCCCGGCTCTCGCTTCGCATGCGGCCGACCGGGAGCCCGAGGAAGATCGTGATGCCGGCGATCGCCCCGAGGAGAACGGTCTGGCCGGTGCTCAAGTTCCTCGCTCCTGTGTCCGGGCTCGAACCACCCGCCGGAGCGACCGTTTGTTACCGAACGTTCTCCGGCCGGCCGAATCCTACGGTTCTTATCGGATTCGCGTCAAGCCTACCGCGTGGCAGATCGCCGGTCACCGCGGTTCGAGGCCGAGGCTACAATCCGCCGGGTGAGCCCCTCCGCCGGCGGATCGCGCAAGCGCCTGTTCCTCCTCGACGGCCACAGCCTCTCCTACCGGGCCTTCTTCGCGCTGCCGACCAGCCTGGCGACGTCGACCGGCCAGGTGACGAACGCCGTCTACGGGTTCACCTCGATGCTGATCAAGCTCCTCGCGGAGGAGCGGCCGGATCTGATCGCGGTGGCCTTCGACGTGGGCAGGCCGACCGTCCGGCTCGAGAGGTACGCCGAGTACAAGGCGGGCCGCCCCGAGACGCCCGACGAGTTCCGCCAGCAGCTCGGCCTGATCGTCGAGGTCCTGGAGACCCTCCGGGTCCCCGTGATCGGGGTCGAGGGGCACGAGGCCGACGACGCCATCGCCACGCTCGCCGTCCGCGCCGTCGAGCGAGGGATGGAGGCCGTGATCGTCACAGCGGACCGCGACTTCTTCCAGCTCGTCCGCCCGGGCATCCTCGTGATGTTCAACGTGAAGGGGATCTCGGAGATCCGCCTGTACGACGAGGCGGCCGTGCAGGAGCGGTTCGGGCTGCCGCCCTCCAAGTACCTCGACTACGTCGCGCTGAAAGGCGACCCCTCCGACAACATCCCCGGCGTCCCCGGCGTGGGCGAGAAGACCGCGTCGCGGCTGATCCAGGAGTTCGGCTCGGTCGAGGAGCTGCTGGCCCGGACCGGCGAGCTGAAGGGCAAGCTCGGGGAGACGATCGCCGCGGCGGGCGACCAGCTCGTCATGAACAAGGAGCTCGCGCGCCTCCGGACCGACCTCGAGCTGCCGGTCGACGTCGACGACTGCGTGATGGGCGAATGGGACCCGGAGGCGGTCCGGAGCCTGTTCGGCTCGCTCGAGTTCCGCACGCTCCTCGAACGGCTCGAGGAGGTCGGGCGGGCGAGCAAGCCGGCGGTGGAGACGGCCGAGCTCGACCTGCGCCAGGTGAGGGAGCCCGAGCTCCTCGAGCTCGTCCGGAGCGACGGGCCGAAGGCGCTGCGGTTCGAGCTCGACGGCAGGCGCGTGGCCGGCCTCGCCGTCTCGCTGGGCGGCGGGCAGGCCGCCTACGCGCCGCTTGCCTCGCTGGAGGGCCTGACCCCGGCTCTTGCCGATCCCGAGGTGACCAAGTGGGTGCACGACGCCAAGGACATGGAGACCGCGGTGCTGGAGTCCGGCGGCTCGCTCGGCGGGGTGGCGTTCGACACGATGCTCGCGGGCTACCTGCTCGACCCGGCGACGGCCAGCTACCCGCTCCGGGCCCTCTGCGAGCAGTACCTCGGGACCGACCTCCTCGGAGCGAGCTCGGAGGCGGCCGAGGGGCAGCTCTTCGCCGAGACCTGGCGCACCGCGGCCGCCGAGGCGGCTGCGGTCGCGCTCCTCGCCCCGCCCATGTCGGAGCGGATCGAAGCGTCGGGTCAGCGCACCCTGCTCGAGACCGTCGAGCTGCCGCTCTCCTCGGTGCTCGCCCGCATGCAGGCCAGGGGGGTGGCGCTCGACGTCGCGTACCTGGAGGAGATGGCCGAGGGCGTCCGCGACCGGATGGCCACGCTCCGAGCCGAGATCTACCGGCATGCCGGGGAGGAGTTCAACCTCAACTCCCCGCCGCAGCTCCGGCAGATCCTGTACGAGAAGCTCCGCCTGTCGCCCGGAAAGCGGACCCCCAAGGGCCAGCTCTCGACCGACGCGAGCGTGCTCGAGAAGCTCCGGGACCAGCATCCGATCGTCGACGCGCTCCTTTCCTGGCGCGAGCTCGACAAGCTGAACTCCACCTACCTCGAGGCCCTCCCCAGGCAGGTCGACCCGCGGGACGGGAGGGTCCACACGACCTTCAACCAGACCGGAGCGGCGACCGGCCGGCTCTCGTCGGTCAACCCGAACCTGCAGAACATCCCCGTCCGGGGCGAGCTCGGCCGGCAGATCCGCCGGGCGTTCGTGCCCGGCTCGGCGGATCAGCTCATGCTCGTCGCCGACTACTCGCAGATCGAGCTCCGGATCCTCGCGCACCTCGCCGACGACGAGGGGCTGAAGGCCGCCTTCGCCTCCGGCGTCGACATCCACACCGCGACCTCTGCCAAGGTGTTCGACCTGCCGGTCGACAAGGTCGATCCGGCCACCCGGAGCCGGGCGAAGGCCATCAACTACGGGCTCGCCTACGGGATGAACGCGTACGGGCTGGCCTCGCGTCTCGAGATCGCGGTCGACGAGGCCCAGGAGTTCATCGACGCCTACTTCGCGAGCTTCCCGCAGATCCGGGACTTCCTCGACCGCCAGGTGGCCAGGGCGGCCGCCGAGGGCTTTACCGAGACGCTGCTCGGACGGCGGCGGTACATCCCCGAGCTCCAGGCGGCCAACCCCAGGGTTCGCGACATGGGCCGCCGGATGGCGCTCAATGCGCCGATCCAGGGGAGCGCCGCCGACGTGTTCAAGCTCGGGATGATCAAGGTGGATCGCGCCCTGCGTGCGTCGGGCCTCGACTGCCACATGCTGCTCACCGTCCACGATGAGCTGGTGTTCGAGGTCGCCAGGGACGACCTCGACGACGCGGCGGAGCTCGTCAAGCGCGAGATGGAGTCGGCGTATCCGCTGTCGGTACCGCTTCGGGCCGATATCGGCTGGGGAGCGAACTGGGCCGAGGCCGCCCCGGCCGGCCACTGATCGTCGGGCATCGAGGGCGGCCGGCGAGCGCGGAGCAGGGCGTGCGTTGACGGCGTTTCCGCTGGATAGCTACGATTCCCCGGCCGCGCGGCTGCATTCGCACCACGGCACATCCCAACCGCCGGGTGCGCGCCGCGTGCGCGGAAGGAGATGGTTCACATAGACGCGAGCGATACCAAGGCCGCGCCGGAGCGCGACCTGACGCCGGAGGAGCTGGTCGAGGCCATGGAGGCCTCGCTCCGCGACTTCAAGGACGGCGACATCGTCGAGGGGACGATCGTCAAGATCGA
>Ga0070741_10010561_pt1 | contig 17381 bp, 11 predicted proteins | sample Coa_R1_4_FD_66440 | JGI IMG/M metagenome (GOLD analysis project Ga0070741, IMG submission 66440) | Surface soil microbial communities from Centralia Pennsylvania, which are recovering from an underground coalmine fire - Coalmine... | ecosystem: Environmental > Terrestrial > Soil > Unclassified ...
GTGAATTACGGCGTGCGGTGGGAGCCGTATCTGAATGGCCGCCTGCTGAATGGCCAAGTGACGCATTTCAATATGGCCGACTTTCTGGCCAATGTGCATTCCACGGTGTTCCCGAACGCGCCGGCGGGCACGCTGTACCCGGGCGACGCAGGTTTTGATACCGGCGGCCGGCCAAATCAGACGAGCTGGCTGAATTTCGCGCCGCGTCTGGGCGTGGCATTCGATCCCAAGGGCGACGGCAAAACGCTGATCCGGGCGTCGTGGGGCATCTTCTATGACATGCCGCACACGCTGTTCTACTACAACTATTCCTCCGAACCACTGTGGGGATCATCGGTCACAATCGTGAATCCGCAGGGCGGCTTCGCCAATCCGTGGCTGGGATATCCGGGTGGCAACCCGTTCCCGACGCATCAGAACAGCAGCACGCCTTATCCAACGGCCGGATACTATGAAACCGTACCGCTGCACGTGAAGAACACGTACGTGGAGCAGTGGAACCTGACGCTGCAGAAGCAGATGGGAGCCAGCTGGCTTCTGAAGGCGAGCTACATCGGCAACAACACGGTGCACCTGTGGACGGATCAGGAACTCAATCCGGCCGTGTACGTGCCGGGTAACTGCGTCACGGGACAGTATGGCCTGCGCGCTCCGGGACCGTGCTCGACGACCGGCACGACCCAGGCACGACGCCTGTTTACGCAATTGAATCCAGCGCAGGGACCATACTATGGAACCGTCGAATCCCTGGACGACGGCGGCACGGGCAGCTATAACGCGCTGATTGTGTCCACCGAACACCGGTTCGCGAAGAGCTTTTCGATGCTGGCGAACTATACGTTCGCCCACTGCATCGCCGACCCGCAGACTACCGAGCTTTCAGGCCCGATTTATACAAATCCGGCCAACCGGCGCTTCGACCGGGGCAATTGCACGGCGGTGGATGTGCGGCATAATTTCAATCTGTCGGCGGTGATTCAGTCGCCGCACTACAATTCGCGCGCGCTGCAGATCGTCGCAGGCGACTGGCAGGTTGCCCCGATTGTCGGACTGCACACGTCCAACTACTATACGGTCGCGACGGGAGTGGACAACGCGCTGAGCGGAGTCAGCACAGGCGGGCAACGGCCGAACCTGGTGCAGTCCGATCCGTACTGCGCAAACCGCAACGTCAACTGCTGGTTGAACGCGAGTGCGTTCGCTGCGCCGGCGCCGGGGACGCTCGGCAACCTGGGTATCAACAACCTGACGGGGCCCGGCTATTTCGATCTCGACCTGGCTCTTTCAAGGCGTTTCAAGATCCGCGAAAAGCAAACGATCGAAATTCGGGCGGAGTCGTTTAACCTGGAGAACCGTGCCAATTTCCTGAACCCGGCAGCGGCGGGCCTGGTGGGCGGCACGGTCAATAACGCGCTGAACAGCAGCACATTCGGCAAGATTCAGTCGGACGTAAGCCCGCGGATCATGCAGTTCGCGATCAAGTACGCGTTTTAACAGGCTGCTGAAAAAAGCAATAATAGCCGCCGATGAACGCTGATGCACGCAGATAAATCATTTGTTTTTCATCGGCGGCCGGTGATTTTGGACCGGGGGCCGCAGTTTTGGGGGTAGATGGTTCGGAGGCGATCGGTCTTAGTGATCGTGATCGTCTCCGGCCTGTGTACTTCCCGCCAGCGCATTGACCGCGATAAACGGGCCATTGGCGACAGGCCCCTTGGTTGTTGCCGCGATCCGGATCAGCAGCGCAGGAGCGATGCAGCGCGCCGGCACCGTAATCTGGTCATGGATGGATGCATCGCCACCCGAGGACAAAGGGACGGCGATCGTAGTGGCGACCACGACGTCATTGCACGCCAAACTGGCGTTCACCATCGTTACCGGGCCGACCGTGTTGATGAAGGCACCAGTGGAAATCACCAGGCCCCGGAATTCGACCTGAATTCGTCCGTTCGCGGTGATGTTGAATTCACTGTTGGCCACGACCCACGGGGCGCCGCCGCTCGGCACTCCGGCAACGTGCTCCCCCACCGCCGAACCAGCCAACTGGCCGTGAAAATCTCGATTCTCGTACGCGGCCGCAGCGCCGGTAAGCAAGCCGAGGCCGATTGCCAACACCATCAGGTTCTGCTTTTTTCTCATCATTATTCTCCTTGGGATTCGACCGAAGATACTCTCGTACTTGGATAACGTGTTCTCAGCTTTGCATTTGTAATTTCCGGTGATCGCAGTTGTAAATAGTTCGTGAGAGTGCCAGAGGGAGTACAGCCGATCACCGGCCGAGTGCACCGGCGTTTTGCAGTCCCGGTAAGCCGGCGAATTGACGGAAGTGAGCCCGTGGTGTAGCCTTGCGCTAGTGAGTGGGAGCACAGAGCGGAACATCTGGGAACGCTGGGTTCGGCAACCGCAGAAGGTCTGGCTGCGGCGCGCACTATTTCAGGTGCACCTATGGAGCGGCATCGTCCTGGGACTCTATGTGTTCTTCATCAGCGTGACGGGCAGCGTGCTGGTTTATTCGAATGAGCTGTACCGGGCAGCAACACCGAATCGCGTTCCTTTGACAGGGTCAGGACCGCAAATGACGGATGGGCAACTCGCCGAGGCGGCCCAGCGCCTGTATCCGGGATACCGGGTGGCGAAAATGGTTCACCTGCCGAGTCTCGATCAGGTGGATGTCTGGCTTAGCCGAGGCGATGTCATCAAGAAGCGGCTATTTGATCCGTGGACCGGGCGCGATCTGGGCGATTCGGTTCCAACGGGGATCTGGCTCGTATCGAAGCTCATCGATCTGCACGATAATCTGCTGGCGGGACCCGCGGGCCGGGAAGTGAACGGTCTCGGCGGCGTCGCCGTGCTCGTGGTTGCGGTGACGGGCCTGGTGATCTGGTGGCCGGGAAGCAAGACGTGGCGCCGCAGCCTGAGGCTGCCCCGCGGCGTGGGATGGAAGCGCGGGATCTGGCACCTGCATAGCATGGTCGGGTTCTGGAGTTTCGCCTTCACCGTAGTGTTTGGTCTGAGCGGGATTTACCTGGCGTTTCCCGACGCAATTCAGGATTTTGCCGACCGGTTGGAGCCGCCGACTGCCGCGAACGCCGGGTTCCGTGTGGTCGACCGGGTGATCTATTGGCTTGCGTACCTCCATTTCGGGCGCATTTGCGGGATCGGCATTCCTTGTAAGGGGCCGGGGCTCTGCGATCAGACGACGAAAGCCGTTTGGGCGTTATTCGGAATGGCGCCCGCGGTGATGTTCGTGACCGGCGCGATCTTGTGGTGGAACCGCGTGCTGCGGCCGCGGCTGGAGAGCGGGAGGCGGCCGGCCCGATCACCAGCGGTGACTACGTCATAGTTGCGACTGCCAATCTGCGGGGCGGGTAATTTGCGTGAAGTTTAATACTCCGGGTGGTCGCGTGCTACTCCCCGGAGAATGAAGTACGGCGCCGCCGTTTTCGCGTTTGTGTTTCTTCTTGGTTCGGTGCCCGCCCAGGCGCAGCCTCCGGCGACATCGCAAACCGAGGCAGACCGGTCGATCGGAGTCGCACCAGCCGAAACTACGACGCCGCTAAAGCAGTTGCCATGGGACATTCTTCACGATCAAAAGACCGTGTGGACGTTTCCGGCAAAGGTAATTCAGGGGCAGCATTGGAAACCTGTGCTGGCAGTCGCCTTCGGGACGGCGGGGCTGGTCGCGCTCGATTCTCACACCGAATCCTATTTTCACGACAACGCCGGATTTAGCGCGTATAAAACGGGACCATTGCGCGGGCGGAATTCGACTCTGGCGATCACGCTGACGCCGGTAGCGTTTTACGTGATCGGGCTCGCGAAGCACAAGCCGCACGCGCAAAACACGGGCCTGCTGGCAGCTGAGGCCGTCATTGATACACAGGTTGTGAGCTTCGCCATGAAGCACGCGTTCGGGCGATTGATTCCCGCCGACATCCCGCCGCGCGGCGACCTCGCCGACACGTGGTTCAAATACAAAGGCTCGCTTACGAATGGCGGCAGTTTTCCATCCGGCCACTCCGCGTCTGCTTTCGCGGTCGCGAGCGTCCTCGCGGGCCGCTACCGCGGACACCGTTGGATTCCCTGGGTGGCTTACGGGGCGGCGGCGTTTCTTTCTCTGACGCGCCTGCCGGATCAGGCACACTTCCCGTCCGACGTTTTCTTTGGCGCGGCGCTAGGATATGGCATCGGCCATTTTGCCGTACTGGGAAGATAACCTGCGGAGATCCGCGTAGCTAATCCGGCGGAGCAGGCTGCAAAAGAACCCAGCGGCAGAGAATGCGCGCGCAACGTATACTGTGAGGCGGCGCGCCTGCGCTGGGAGGATCGACGTGACACTTCGTTTTGCCGGGACCATCTTTCTTTTGGGCTTGAGTGCGGCGCCGGGCGCGTTGGGGGACGACGGGAACCGGCTGTTGCGGGTGGACCACTACGTCCAGGTGCGCTCGACGGTGCCCGCAATCTCGGGGCAAGACACGGAGATTTATGTGCGGGAAGTGGCCGAAGCCGGCACGGTCTTACGCGGCGGACCCGCGCCGGACCGGGTCGCGTTGTTCATTCATGGCGCGGGCACTCCCGCCGAGGTTTCTTTCGATGTCCCGTATCAAGACTACAGTTGGATGGCGTACCTCGCGCACGCCGGGTTCGACGTGTTCTCGATGGATATGACCGGGTATGGACGCTCGACGCGTCCGGCGGCGATGAACGATCCGTGCAATTTGAGTAAGGAGCAGCAGAGCTTGTTTGTGCCCGCGCTCATGGGCGCACCGTGCGCGCCAACGTACCCGCATCAAATGACGACGCTGGCTTCGGACTGGCACGATATCGACGCGGTGGTGGACCGGATTCGCGCGCTGCGCCACGCGGAGAAGCTGAACCTGCTGGCGTGGTCGCTGGGAGGGCCCCGCGCGGCGGGATATGCAGCCCAGCACGCGGATAAAGTTGCCAAGCTGGTCCTGTTGGCTCCGGCGTACAATCGCAGCGCAGCGGCCGAGCCGCCCGCGCAAGTACCGGCCAATGGCGCAGCGATGAACACACAATCGCGCGCCGAATTCATCGCCAATTGGGACCGGCAGGTCGGCTGCGCCGATCAATATGAAGCAGGAACGCGCGACTCGGTGTGGTCCGAGATGATCGCGTCTGACCCGGTGGGAGCGACGTGGGCAAGCGGCGTGAGGCGTGCGCCGCAGGTGACAACGTGGGGATGGACGCAAGCGGTGGTCATGAAGACCCAGATTCCCACCCTGATGGTTTCCGGAGTGCACGATAAACAGGTGAACCCGGAACGAGTTCGGGAGATGTATACGGATCTCGGGTCGCCGAAGAAGGTGTTTGTCGACCTGGCCTGCTCGTCGCACAACGCCATGTGGGAGAAGAATCATCTGCTGTTGTTTCGGGCCTCGGTTGAATGGCTGACGCGCGGGACGGTGGAAGGCAAGCCGGAAGGGATGCTGCGGCTTGGGTATTGAGGGGGCGGGGAGCAGAGTACGGCGCGGCGAGATCGCGCGTTTTACTCTGGAATCGTGCGGACCATCTCATTGAAGCTACCGGAGCATCTTTTGTGCCGCCTCGAGACGGAAGCGAAAGCCCCGCGTGTGACCAAATCGTCGCTCGTGCGTGAGAGCCTGGAGCGGGCATTGCGCAAGCAGCCGCCGGCCGGAAAAGTTTCGTGTTACGATCTGTCGCGCGGCTTGGCAGGTTCCGTCAAAGGGCTACCCACGGATCTCGCGGAAAATCCCAAATACATGGACGGTTTCGGCCAATGAGGGAAGGGTCGTCACTGCTCGCACGGGCCAGTAGTCCAGGCAGGATCGCGCCTTCAGTTCAGAGATTACTCAGGTAGGGAAGACGTGTAAGCTAGTTGTCAGTGGATCGGAGACGGAGGAAACGAGGATGAGAATGAGTCGGCGGGATTGCGGAAAAGGGCTGCTGGGGCTCGCGGCCGTGGCATCCGGGTCCGGGCTTGCGGCCGCGCAGGAAACGGCCATTCCTCCACAGGGCATCGGACATCGGTTGCGGCATCTGGGTTATAGCGATCTGGGCGGCCGGCCGGATAGCGTTCAGGTCATGCGCAACCGCGGACATCTTTACGTCGGCCACATGTTCAGTAATGGGGTCACGATTCTCGATGCGGCTGACCCGCGCAAGCTCAAGCCGGTCGGGTTCTTCACGGGCGGTGACTTTACGCGGACGCATCACCTGCAGGTTTCCGATGATCTGCTGTTGCTCGCGAATGGGGCGAATATCGTGGCCATGCAGTCGTACGACAACATTCGCGGGTATTTCGAGAATGCGCTGGCCGATAGTATTACCAACCGTAAGAAATTCCGGTCGGGGCTGAGCATTCACGATATTTCGCGGCCGGCCGAGATGCGGGAGATCGCGTTTCTCGAAATGCCGGGGCTGGGCATCAATCGGCTCTGGTGGGCCGGCGGACGGTATGCCGCAGTGGCCGCGCATTTGGATGGGTTCACCGATCACTTTCTCGTCATGGTCGACTTGCAGAACATGACCAAACCGGAGATCGTGGGGCGGTGGTGGATGCCGGGGATGAATCGCGCGGCGGGCGAACCGTCAACCTTGCAGCCGGGGCGGCGCGTGGCCCTGCATCATATGATTACGGCCGGGAATCGCGGCTACGGAGCCTGGCGCGACGGCGGCTTCACCGTTCACGATCTCAGCGATCCGACCAAGCCGAAGCTGATTTCGCACATCAACTGGTGTCCGCCATTTCCCGGTGGCACCCACACGCCGCTTCCTTTGCCGGGACGCAAGCTGGCCGTGGTGGCCGATGAAGCGAATGCGGAAAAATGCGCGAAGGGCCTGTTTCATACGTTCATCGTGGATCTCCGGGCGGAGGAGAACCCGGTTCCGATTGCGACTTTGCCGACGCCCATGGAGCGGGACTTCTGCGGGTTCGGAACGTTCGGACCGCATAACCTGCACGAGAACCGGCCGGGCACGTTTCGCAGCGAAGAGACAATCTTCGCTACTTACAACGTGGCGGGTGTCCGGGTGTTCGACATCAAGGACGCATTCGCGCCTAAGGAAATCGCATATTGGGTGCCGCCGGCGCCGAAAAAGCTGATCGATCCGCGTCCCAATGTGGCACTTGCCGCCAAGACCGCGGATATCCTGGCCACGACCGATGGGCTGGTTTATGCCACGGATTGGAACGCGGGATTGAACGTGCTGCAGTACGAAGGCTGAGGATTCATTCTAAAACGATAGCGCCTCCGCGTTCTGAAATTCGCAACACCGCGACGTTTACCGAAGATGACTTCACCGTGGGGCCGCATGTGGGTACGATGATCATGTCAGCGGTCTTCAGGTGTTCTCTTATGAGTCTGGTTAATTGGCCAAAATTCTTCCCGGTGATGCTGCTTGTCTGTAATGCGAGCGCGTCCGTTTGTTACGCCGTGGCGGGTGACTTCAGGCGTTCGCTCTATTGGGCCGCATCCACGATCTGCGTCGGCGCAGTCACCTTTTAGGCTGTTCGCCTTAGGCTTGTTCGCCGCGGGAAGGCCACGGCTTGCACCGGGCGCGTGCTGCGCGCCGATTCCGTACTGGTTTTCACAAACTCTCCAGCCTCCTCGATTAAATTGGTAGCTCAAGTGCGCCGCGCGTGTGCGAAAGAGAAGAGATGGCAATCGTGCTCGCGCCGGAAATCCAGGTTGACGGCCGCAACCGTGCGGTAGTGGAACGACTTAGCCCGCAAATCGAATGCGGCCGTTTTCCCATCAAACGGGTCATCGGAGAAGCGGTGGTGGTCGAAGCGGACGTATTTGCCGATGGGCATGACGAATTGTCGTGTCAGCTCCTTTATCGACACTGCGGCGACTCGGAGTGGCATCAACTGCCAATGGTGCGGCTTGGCGATGATCGCTGGCGTGGAGAGTTCCGCGTTTCGGAATTGGGCCGGTACGAATACACGGTCGAGGTCTGGATCGACCGGTTCGGCACGTGGCGGCGCGATCTGGGGAAACGGATTTCGGCAGGCCAGGATATTGCGGTGGAGTGCCTCATCGGGGCCGGGTTGCTGGAAGAGATTGCCGAACACGCGGCCGGGGAAGACCGGACAATTCTCCTACGGTCCGCACAGTTTTTACGGGAAGAGCCCGCGCGAGCGGCAGATCTTGTGCTGGAGGCGGAATTGGGCGCCGTGGTTCAGCGGAACCCGCTGCGGCGCTTTTCCAGCCGGTATGAGAAGGAATTGGAGGTAGTTGTCGATCGGGAGCGGGCACGGTTCTCGGCGTGGTACGAGATCTTTCCGCGATCGTGCGCGCTCGAGCCGGGGCGGCATGGCACGCTGCGGGATTGCGAAAGATTGCTTCCCTACATCGCGTCAATGGGTTTCGATGTTCTGTATTTGCCGCCGATTCATCCGATCGGGGTTACGTACCGAAAGGGCAGGAACAACTCAATAGCGGCCGAGCCCACTGATGTGGGCAGCCCTTGGGCGATCGGTTCCGCGGATGGCGGTCATACTGCGATCCATCCGGCGCTGGGCACCCTGGAAGATTTTGCACACCTCCTCACCGCGGCAAAAAATCATGGACTCGAGATTGCGCTCGATATCGCGTTTCAGTGTTCGCCAGATCACCCATACGTCCAAGAGCACGCTGAATGGTTCCGGAAACGTCCGGACGGCAGCATTCAATACGCCGAGAATCCGCCCAAGAAATATCAGGATATTCTGCCGCTTGATTTCGAGACGCCGCAATGGAGGGAGTTATGGACGGAGCTGGAACACGTCCTGCTGTTTTGGATTGGCCAGGGCGTGCGGATTTTCCGCGTCGACAACCCGCACACGAAGGCACTCGCTTTCTGGGAATGGGTGATCAACCAGGTAAAACGAGAGCACCCGGACGTTCTTTTTCTGGCGGAGGCTTTCACCCGGCCCAAACTGATGTACCGTCTTGCGAAGCTTGGGTTTTCGCAGTCGTATACCTACTTCACGTGGCGGAACACCAAGCAGGAGCTCACGGCGTATTTTCGTGAGTTAACGCAAACGAACGTGCGCGAATATTTCCGTCCCAATCTCTGGCCGAACACGCCGGATATTCTGCCGGAATATCTTCAATTGGGGGGGCGCGCAGCGTTTATGGTTCGCCTCATTCTCGCGGCGACCCTGGGGGCCAGCTACGGAATCTACGGTCCTGCCTTCGAACTCTGCGAGAACACACCGCGGGAGCAGGGCAGTGAAGAATATCTGGATTCGGAAAAGTACGAATTGAAAGCTCGCGACTTGAACACGCCGTGGAGCTTGAAGGATCTGATTACCCGGGTGAACCGGATTCGGCAGGACAATTCTGCCCTGCACAGCGACCGAACTTTGCAGTTCCACGACACCGACAATCCCGCCTTGATCTGCTATAGCAAAGCGACGGAGGATCTGTCGAACGTGATCATTGTGGTGGTCAACCTGGATGCATTTCACACGCAGTCAGGATGGATCAATCTGGATGTTGGCGCGCTAGGTATCGAAAGCACACGGCCGTTTCAGGCGCACGATCTGCTCGGCGACGGGCGCTTTTTGTGGAATGGAGCGCGCAACTACGTCGAGCTGATTCCGGGGAGCCTTCCGGCCCATGTCATGCGGGTGCGAAAGTGGGTTCGCACGGAGAGAGACTTCGATTATTACTTTTAGCTGAAGAACCAGAGAGGCTGGGTTATGGCGACGTCAACACAAACTCGATGGCTTACCGATTATGATCTTTATCTTTTCAACGAGGGTACGCACCGCCGCGCGTATGAAAAACTGGGTGCGCATCTCGGGGAAGTCGACGGCCGGCGCGGCGTACATTTTGCGGTGTGGGCTCCCAACGCCCAGCAGGTTAGCGTCATCGGAGATTACAATTCCTGGAATCCGGCAGCGAACCAACTGTCGGTGCGACCCGAGGCGGGACTCTGGGAAGGCTTCGTACCCGATATTGGATCGAAAACGCTCTACAAGTACCACATAGTCTCCCGTTACAACGATTATGAGGTCGATAAGGCCGACCCGTACGGGTTTGCCGCCGAGATTCGGCCGCACACGGCTTCGAGGGTTTGTGACCTCGATAGCTACTCGTGGGGTGACCGGGAATGGATGGCGAATCGCGGAAACCGAAACTCGCTCGAGGCGCCCATTTCCATCTATGAAGTTCACCTGGGTTCCTGGAAGCGCAAGGCTGACGAGGGAAATCGCTGGCTCACTTATCGCGAACTGGCGGTAGAGCTGGCCGAGTACGTCCACAACGCGGGGTTCACGCACGTTGAGTTTATGCCTGTTACGGAGCACCCATTCGATGGGTCGTGGGGCTATCAAACAATCGGCTACTTCGCACCCACCAGCCGGTTCGGACAGCCGACGGATTTTATGTGGCTGGTGGATTACCTGCACCAACACGAGATTGGCGTAATCCTCGATTGGGTTCCGGCGCATTTTCCCAAGGATGAAGCGGGACTTGGCTATTTTGACGGCACGCATCTTTATGAACACGCCGACCCGCGCCAGGGCGAGCAACCGGACTGGGGCACGTTCGTGTTTAACTACGGCCGGCGGGAGGTGCAAAGTTTTTTGGAGAGCAACGCACTATTTTGGTTCGATAAATATCACGTCGACGGGCTGCGCGTGGATGCCGTGGCTTCGATGCTTTATCTCGATTATGGAAAGAGGGAAGGCCAGTGGATCGCGAATGAGCACGGGGGAAAAGAGAACCTGGATGCGCTGAGTTTTCTGCGCCGGCTCAACCAGCAGGTCTACAGCGAGTATCCCGACATCATGATGATCGCCGAGGAATCGACGGCGTGGCCCATGATCTCGCGCCCGCTCTATCTAGGCGGTCTCGGCTTTGGTTTCAAGTGGAATATGGGCTGGATGCACGACGTGTTGGAGTACATGTCGAAGGATCCGATCTTTCGGACTTACCAGCACGATAAACTCACGTTCGGCTTGCTGTACGCTTTTGCCGAGAATTTTATCCTGCCTTTTTCGCACGATGAGGTTGTGTACGGCAAGGGTTCCATGATCGCCAAGATGCCCGGCGACGAATGGCAGAAATTTGCAAACCTGAGGCTTCTTTACGGATTTATGTTTGGCCATCCAGGGAAGAAACTGTTGTTCATGGGCGGAGAATTCGGCCAGTGGAATGAATGGAATCACGATACAAGCCTCGATTGGCATCTGCTTCAGGCTCCCGCGCATTCGGGATTGCAGCGCTGGGTACGGGACCTGAACACGTTGTATCGCGGCCAGCGGTCGCTTCACGAGGTGGATTTTGACGCGGCCGGGTTCGAGTGGGTGGACTGCACCGATTCGCGGAGTAGCGTCGTCTCTTTTCTGAGGAAGGGGAAGGATCCGCGGGATATGCTGCTTTTTGTATGTAATTTCACACCTGTACCGCGGCACAATTACCGCGTCGGCGTGCCTTTGGAGTGCAATTGGAAGGAGATGCTCAACAGCGATGCGCCGCTCTACGGAGGCAGTGGACAAGGGAACCTGGGCGGGTTGGTAGCCGCGCCGTTGCCGATTCAGGGCCGTCCCTATTCCTTGAACCTGACGTTGCCACCGCTCGCGGTTTTGGTTCTCCGCCCGGAGGCCTGAGATGCTGGATGCGTGCTGCGAGGGTGGCCGATGAGACGGTCTGGGAGCGCCTCGGATTCACAGTGGTATAAGGACGCGATTCTCTATGAGCTGCATGTCCGGGCATTTTATGACAGCAATGGAGATGGAATCGGTGATTTCAGGGGACTGATCGAAAAGCTCGATTATCTGCGCGACCTGGGCGTCACCTGTGTGTGGCTCCTGCCATTTTTCCCCTCGCCTCTCAAGGATGACGGATACGACATCTCGGACTACGTCAACGTCCACCCCGCTTATGGCACGATCGAGGATTTTAAGGACTTCCTAGCCGCCGCTCATGATCGGGACTTGCAAGTGATGATCGAGCTCGTCATGAATCACACCTCCGATCAGCATCCGTGGTTTCAGCGGGCGCGCCAGGCGCCACGAGGATCGCCCGAACGCGACTTCTATGTCTGGAGCGATACGGACCAAAAATACCGCGACGTCCGCATCATATTTACAGATACGGAGAAGTCAAACTGGACCTGGGATCCAGTGGCGCAGCAGTATTTCTGGCATCGGTTCTTTTCGCATCAGCCGGATTTGAATTATGACAATCCACAAGTAGTCGAGGAAATGATGAACGTGGTGCGCTTCTGGTTGGATCTTGGAGTGGACGGCCTCAGGGTAGACGCCATTCCCTATCTGGTGGAGCGCGAAGGGACCAGCTGTGAAAACCTTCCGGATACGCACGCGATTGTCAAACGAGTGCGGCGGGATATTGATGCGGGGTATGCAAACCGGATGATCCTGGCGGAAGCGAATCAGTGGCCCACCGACGTCCGTCCCTACTTCGGCGACGGCGACGAGTGCCACATGGCCTTTCACTTTCCGCTAATGCCGCGCATTTACATGGCGCTGCGGCAGGAGGACCGGCTGCCGATCACCGATATCATGGCGCAGACTCCCGCGATTCCGGACACCTGCCAGTGGGGGCTGTTTTTGCGCAATCACGACGAACTCACATTGGAAATGGTGACTAACGATGAGCGGGATTACATGTACCTGGCCTACAGCGCCGAATCCCGCATGCGCATCAATCTCGGGATCCGCCGCCGGCTCGCCCCTCTAATGGATAACAACCGGCGGCGCATTGAGCTTTTGAACAGCATTCTCTTCTCCTTTCCCGGCACTCCGATTCTTTACTACGGCGATGAGATCGGGATGGGTGACAACATTTATCTAGGCGACCGCAATGGCGTGCGAACACCCATGCAATGGAACAGCGACCGGAACGCCGGTTTCTCCCGGGCCACACCGGCAAAGCTCTATAGTCCGGTGATCATGGACCCGGTGTGGGGCTATGAGGCCGTAAACGTGGAGGCGCAGCAGGGCGACCCTTCATCCCTGCTGAGCTGGATGCGGAACATGATCGCCCTGCGCAAGCTGTTTCGCGTTTTTGGCCGCGGCACGCTTGAATTTCTGAATCCGTCCAATCGCAAGGTGCTGGCATACCTCCGGCGCGATGGCGAAGAACAGATTCTGTGTGTGGCGAATCTGTCCCGATTTGCGCAGCCGGTCGATCTCGATTTGCCCGAGCTCGAAGGTCTGAACCCAGTGGAGATGCTGGGGTATGTCGAGTTCCCGCCGATCGGACGGCAGCCCTATCGGCTGACGCTGGCTCCGTACGGGTTCTTCTGGCTAGAGCTTCACGGCCAACCGGAAGCCGGCGAAAGCCGGACCGATCAGTTGCCGCTGGAAGCGGACAGTTGGGAAGCCATGTTGGAGGGCGGGGGCCGGTACTGGCTGGAAACCGCGCTGCTCTCCGAATTTCTGCCGAAACAACGATGGTTCGGCGGTAAAGCGCGCCGCATTCGCAATACTCGAATTGCTGACTGGGCGGCTCTTCCCAATGCGAACGGCGTGGTGGCACTTGTGGAAGTGCAATACGAGCGAGGCGACCCGGATTCCTATTTTCTCCCTCTGGCGCTGAGCTTCGATGCGGCGGCCGAAAAGCTGCAGGAGGCCTCGCCGAATTCCATCCTCGCTCCCGCGATTTCCAGGAAAGGCAGGGGCGTATTGCATGACGGGATGCTCGACGACTCCGTGTGCGCGGCGTTCCTTTCGCTGATTGAGAATGGGGCCGAGGTGCCGACACGAAATGGCAGGATTCGCGGGATCCACGGCAAACAATTTGACGCAATTCGCGGCTCCGGCGAGGAGTCATTGACGGTGAAACGGGCTTCGGCGGAGCAAAGCAACACCTCTGTTTTTTTCGATAACCGTCTGATCATGAAGCTTTTTCGCCGGCGGCAAGACGGCCCGAATCCGGATTGCGAACTCGGTCAGTACCTGACTGAGGAAGTGCACTTCGATGGTGTTCCCCCGTTTGCCGGTGAAATCGAATATGCCGCGGGGGACAGCGAGCCGGCGGCCCTTGCGATGATTCAAGGGGTGGTGCAGAATCAGGGCGATGGGTGGAAGCTGACTTTGGAAGAGCTTTCCCGATATTACGAGAACTGCGCCTCAGTGACGCTGCAGGACGATGCGAGTGCGGGGGCGATCGATTTGTTCGAGCTTTCCGAACGCCCGACGACGAAATTAGCACTCGAGGCGGTCGGCATTGCACTCGAGTCGGCGGCGCGGCTGGGCAGACGCACGGCACAATTGCATCTGGCGCTTGCATCGAACACCGATCAAGCGGCATTCGCGGCCGAGGCCTTTACTGCAGCCGATCTTCAAGCCATGTTGGCGGGCCTGCGGCGGGAGGCGGTCCGGGTATTCGATCTTCTCAAAGACAACGTGGCTGAGTTGCCGGATGAAGTGGTCGATATTGCCGGAATGGTCTTGGGAAGGCGCCGCTCCATTTTGGATAGCTTTCAGTTCATGATCTCGGATCACGCCGGTCTCCAGCGTATTCGTGTGCACGGAGACTATCATTTGGGCCAAGTCCTGCAGGTCAAGACAGATTACGTGATTCTCGATTTTGAAGGCGAGCCGGCGCGGCCGCTTGCCGACCGGCGGGCCAAGCAGTCGCCGCTCAAAGACGTGGCGGGCATGTTACGCTCCCTGAGCTACGCGGCGTACGCCGCCCTAATGAACTACACGGCCCGGCGCCCCGAGGACCTGCAGACTCTGGAGCCGTGGGCGCGGATCTGGGAGCGATCAACGGGCGCTGAGTTTCTGCGAGCCTATCGCGAGGCCGCGCAGGGGGCCGCATTTTTGCCCCCCGACACGGGGACCTTTCGCAGAATGCTCGCCACCTTTCTTTTGGATAAGGCCCTGTACGAGCTCTCGTATGAGCTGAATAATCGTCCTGCGTGGGTGCGAATTCCGCTGTTGGGTATTTTGTCGCTTCCGCTGGAAACCGGAGGCCGTGAGTGGCAGTGGACGCCATCGCGCAGCCAGAGCTAGAACAGATCGAGCGAATCGGCGGCGCCGATCTGGTGGTCGGGATCCTCGCCTCTGACCCGAACTGCGATGCGGATGCCGTGCGCGGGATGGTGCGGGCCGCGCTGGGCACCATGTCGAAGCCGGTTCGCACGGTGGTGGTTTGCAGAAACGGCGCCGGAGGCGCGGAGAATCCCGGTCTTCCGGACGATTCACAATCTCCTGCTGTTTCGTTTTTCAAATTCGCCGATCCTGATCCGGCCAAAGGGCCGTTACAAACCTTGATCGATGCCTATCAGACGATCCTGACCGTGGGCGGGAAACTGGGGGCGCGCGCATCGGGAGTGATTGCCTCCGAACCGCGAACGATCACGGCTCAATCCGCCGTCTATCGTCTCTTCCAACCGTTGCTGGAACTTGGATTTGACCTCGTAATGCCTCGGTATAACCGGCAAAAGACCGAGGGGCTTCTCAACCGGAGCATCCTGTCGCCGCTCAGCCGGGCCCTGTACGGCGAGCGCCTGCAAAATCCAATGGGTCCCGATTTTGGAATATCCGGCAAACTGCTGCAACGCATGGCGGAGCGTGATGACGGCGCGCGGCGCGGGTTCCAAGTCAACCCGCTCGCCTCGATAGCGTCGACCGCGGCGTCCGGGGGCTTTCAGGCCTGCGAATCCTATCTCGGCGTGCGTGTCCAGGCGGCAACCAACTGGCCCGACCTGAGTACACTGCTGGCTCTGGTCTTAGGACCGGTATTTCTGGATGTCGAGCGGAACGCCGCGTTGTGGCAGCGAATTCGCGGATCCAAACCGTTGCCGTGGTTCGGAAACCCCGAGACGGAATCCGGCGAGGCGGGGACGGTGGACACGCAGCGGATGCTCGAATCGTTTCACTTGGGCACTCAGAACCTGCAAGAAGTTTGGGGCAACGTGCTGCCTCCTACGACATTGCTCGAGCTAAAAAGATTGGCGCGCCTGCCACCGGCACAATTCCGGATGCCGGACGATTTGTGGGCGTCCATTGTCTACGATTTTGTGCTCGGGCACCGGCTTCGAACAATCAACCGCGATCATCTGCTACGGTCGATGACGCCGCTTTATCTCGGATGGATCGCCTCGTACGCGATCGAGTTGGAAACCGCTGGGCAGGCGGAAGTGGAGGCGCGGATGGAGCGCCTGGCGGCAGTGTTCGAGGCCAGGAAGCCTTACCTGCTGTCGCGCTGGCGCTGGCCCGACCGCTTCAATCCGTGACGCCTTGGCGAGGAGGAACTATGTGGAATCAAGTTGGACAAGCACTAAACACATCGATGGTCCGGGTGCTCAGCCAATTCGCGAGCCTCTTGCCCGGAATCCTGGCTCTGATTGTGGCGCTCCTGTTTTCCGCCGTGATCGCCTGGATCATCGCGGCACTCCTGCGACGGTCGCTGGCGAGCATCGACTTTGACCGGCGGCTGCCGCAATGGGGCTTTCCCACCATTGCTGAGTGGTCGCCCTCCCACAGCCCCACGCTGCTGGTGACCCGGGCCATTGTGGCGATCGTGATAATCATCGGATTTCTGGTCGGCGTGTCGGCTTTCGATATGAGCTTGACCTCTGAGCTGGTGCTCCGGCTGTTTGACTATTTGCCCAATCTCTTGGCTGCCTTGATCGTGCTGGTGTTCGGAACCGTCATCGCCCGTTTTGTCTCGCGCAGCGTGCTGATCGGAGCCGTCAATATGAATCTCCAATATGCGCAACTACTCAGTGCCGGAGTGAAGTGGCTGGTGATGGTGCTAGCGGTGGCGATGGCGCTCGAACATGTGGGGATTGGCGGCGGCATCATCCGGCTGGCATTCGGGATTCTTTTCGGAGGAATTGTGCTGGCGTTGGCTCTTGCGGTCGGCCTTGGCTCCAAGGAACTCGTGACCCGGTCGCTGGAGCGTGAGGCCACCCGCACCGCGCAAAGCACGCATGAGCCGGTAGGCCATCTTTAGCTGAGAGAGGATTGCCGCAGATTAGAATGTGAATTGGATCAAACTGAGGCGGCATATCGAGGCGCAATCGAAGTTGTCCGGCAGTGTTGCGGGCCCGTTGGCATAAAGGCATCGGCACGAAGCGTCGGATACCACCAGGTTTGGGCCCGCGACAGCATGATTACGGCGCTGGGTGCGCGTTATGCCGCGGATCCGACCATTCAGAATGCCCTCGTAACCAGCGTTTCGCGGCTGACGGATTGCCAGACTCCGGCCGGGGCTATTCCAAGCTATATCGACGCCGCCGGGCGCCCGAATTTCAGATCTTATGCGGATGGCGGCCTCTGGTGGCTCATTGGAAGCAGTGACTTGGCCCCACATCCCGAAGCGGCCCGGAAACTCCTGCTGTGGTACGAGCATCAGGATGTGGACAACACCGGACTTTTGAGTATGCAGGAAGCTTCGGATTGGCAAGATTTGTTCTGTACGCGC
>Ga0070741_10010562_pt1 | contig 17377 bp, 19 predicted proteins | sample Coa_R1_4_FD_66440 | JGI IMG/M metagenome (GOLD analysis project Ga0070741, IMG submission 66440) | Surface soil microbial communities from Centralia Pennsylvania, which are recovering from an underground coalmine fire - Coalmine... | ecosystem: Environmental > Terrestrial > Soil > Unclassified ...
GGAAGGAGGAGGTGACTCCATGCTCCAGCGCTTTTGGGAGCGCAGGAGGGACGAGGAGGGCTTCACCCTCATCGAGCTGATGGTGGTCGTCCTGATCATCGGCATCCTGATCGCCATCGCTCTGCCGACGTTCCTCGGCGCCCGGAACCGCGCGAACGACCGCGCCGCGCAGTCGGACCTGCGGAACGCGCTCGCGGCCGCGAAGACCTGCTTCACGGACCACGACTCGTACAACTGGCAGGTGCCGTCTCCTGGTGACTGTGGTGCTGGCCAGAACGGCCTGCTGCCCGGAATCGAGCCGTCCCTGACGTTCACTGACAACACGGCGGTTACTCAGCCATCGGACGGGGTGAGCGTCGATTCGTCGGCCTCGGACACCTGGGGCGCGGCGCGGATGTCGGCGACCGGCACGTGCTTCTACATCGACGATATCTCGTCGGGCACCAATGCCGGAACATACCGCAACTCGGATAGTACGAACCCGACCTGCACTGGGGGCACTGCGGCGGCCTTCACGAACAGCGACGGCAGCTGGTAGTCGTCTGATCGCAGCTCGAAGGCGAGCGGGGGCGGCCCGTCGGGTCGCCCCCGTTCCGCTCACCCGGTCACCCGACCGGGACGGGCTCGATTATGCCGGGAGATCGCGCCGATGGACGCATTCAGGAGGCACGTCGACAACCGAACAGAGGACGGGTTCACGCTGATCGAGCTGATGGTGGTCGTCCTGATCATCGGCATCCTGATCGCCATCGCTCTGCCGACGTTCCTCGGGGCCCGCAAGCGGGCGGCGGACCGCGCCGCCCAGACCGATCTGCGAACCGGCCTCGTGGCGGCGATGACCCACTACACGAAGAACCAGAGCTACACGGGCTTCGACACGGCGGCGGCCTACGCGGCGGAGTCGGACCTGAACTGGGTCCAGCAGACCGATCCGGCCATCGGCCAGATCGACATCGAGGTCGCATCCGGGACGGACCTCCTGCTCGTGACCCGATCGTCGAGCCGGACGTACTTCTGCGTCGCGCAGGTCGCGACCAGCCCGGCGACCGCCAAGGGCCAGGGCGCCGCGTACACGGACGTGAACACCATCCCTCAGTGCACGGGTGGGTGGTAGCGACCGGCCGGAAGACCTCCCCCAGGCGGGAGATCTTCCGGCCGGTCGGGTGATTCAAGCGCAGGCCCGCAGTGCCGATAAGGAAGTGAGATGAGGAGTCGGGGCGGAGCCGGGAGCTGTCGTCTCGCACGGGCCGTTCGACGGGCGCGTGACGAGCGCGGCTTCACCATGGTCGAGATGGTCGTGGCGATCCTCGTCTTCGCGATCCTCATCGTGGGGGTCACGGCCACGATGAGCACGTCGCTCAACATGGTCCGCAACAACCGGAACCGAAGCGTGGCCGCCAACCTCGCCTCCCAAGAGATGGACACGGTCCGGAGCACCGACTTCACAGACCTTCCGGTGGGGCAGACCGTCACCGTCCAGAACGTGGACACGGTCCCGTACACCATCACGCGCGAGACCGAATGGGTCACCAAGAACGCGAGCGCCGGGGCGTGTGACGCACCGCCGGGGTCTCGCCCCGCCTATCTTCGCGTGAACGTCGAGGTCACCTGGCCGAGCATGAGCGGCATCCCGCCCGTGGACGCGCACACCATCCTGACGCCCCCGGTGGGGGCGTACGACCCGAACACCGGCCACATCGCGGTAAAGGTGGTCGACCGTGACGGGTTCGGGGAGGGTGGGGTCTCGGTCGCGATCGCCGGCCCGCAGAACGCGAGCCAGCTCACGAACTCCGACGGCTGCGCCTTCTTCGCCTTCATCCCCGCCGGCACGTACACCGTGACCGCCTCCACGGGCGGATACGTCGACCTGCAGGGGGTGGCGACTCCGTCGCAGCCGGCGTCGGTCTCCGTCGGGGCCACGACGTCCGTTCAGTTCCAGTACGACCGGGCGGCGACGCTCCAGCTCACGATGGCCGGCAGCGTGTTCGGGAGCCCGGCGCCCTCCGGCCTGACGGTCAGCCTCTACAACACGCACATCCTCCCGAACGGGGTGAAGAGCTTCCCTGGTGCGGGCAACCCGCGGACGATCTCGGGCCAGTTCCCCTACGCGGACGGCTACGAGGTCTGGGCCGGGGACTGCGCGGAGGCCGATCCGGCGAGCTACCCGGGAGGCTCCCGAACGACCGTGGCCGTCAACCCGGGCTCGACGAGCGCCGCCACCGTCCCCCTGCCGGAGATCCGCATCACCGTCCAGCAGGATCTCGGGGGCGGCACCATGGCCCCCGTGCCGGGGAAGCAGGTGAGCGCCGTCGGCTGCGGCGGCGCCGACAACTTCTCGATCGGCCAGACCGACTCGGCCGGCCAGATCGTCTTCGCGCTGCCGTACGGGACGTGGCAGGTCAGCGTGGACGGCGGATCCGTCTACTTCGGAACCGTGCCGCTCGTTCCCGGGACGGATCCCGGGGATGGCGACGGGTCGTGGCCCTACGACATCTCGGTGACGACGCCATGAACCGGATCGTCCGCAGCCTTCGCAGCGAGTCCGGGATGACGCTCCCGGAGATGGCGGTCGTGATGCTCCTCCTTGCGATCATCATGACGTTCGTCCTGCAGGCCGTTGCCTCGTTCGAGCGCGCCGCGACCGGGGGGATCCGGCGCCTGGAGAACCTGGACGAGGCCCGCACGCTGATGGACGTCCTCACCAAGGACATCCGGACCGCGGCCAAGCTCGACGCCTCGACGCCGCCGTTCGTCGTCTCGAGCGACCCGTCGTACGTGCTGGCCGACGACAACGAGGTGACCTTCTACGCGAACCTGGACCTCTCGACCTCGTGCCCGAAGAAGATCCACCTGTACGTGGACGCGAAGCGCGAACTGATCGAGGAGGTCACGCAGCCGAACGCCGGCAACACGCCCCCGAACTGCGCCTACACGCAGAACGCGCCCACGAACCGTCTCGTCGGCCAGTACGTGACGAACGACCTGAGCGATCCGACTCAGGCCATCTTCACCTACTACTACCAGGACGCAAACGGCGTCCTGCAGCCGTTCTGCGCGAGCGCGTCCCTCCCGGGCTGCTCCACCTCCGGTGACCAGACCCCCCTCCTCACGACGAACGCCCTGCTCGTCAAGGCCGTCGGAATCCGGCTGATGATCCACAAGACCACGACGCTTCCCATCGCGAACACGACCCTCCTGAACCGCGTCCGGCTGCCGAACGTCTTTTACAACCCGCCCCCGTCGCCCAGCCCGTGAGGTGAGGAGACCATGCTGATCAGGATCCGGCGAGACGAGCGGGGCATAGCGCTCGTGGTCACGCTGCTCGCCGTCACCGCGGTGCTGCTGCTCCTGTCCGCGGTCCTTTCCTACGCGGTCGGATCGCAGGACATTTCCCGTCACGACCAGAGCTGGAACGCGGCGCTCTCCGCGGCGGAGGCCGGCATCGACGACTACCTCTACCACCTGAACCAGGACGGCTCGTACTGGCAGTACGGAAACAGCACCCTGCCGACGAGCGATCCCCGGTACGGGCCGGCGCCCCCCGACGGCAACCAGGCCTTCACGACCTGGGTGCAGGTGCCCGGGGGAACGAGCGACGCCTCCTACCGGTACGACCGGGACACGAGCCAGCTCGCCGTCGACGGCACGATCAAGCTCGTCTCGACCGGCCGCGTCGGCAACGTGACGCGCACGATCAGCGCGTCGCTTCGCCGGCGGAACTTCCTCGACTACCTGTACTTCACCGAGTACGAGACGACGGACCCTGCGAACGCGAACGTCTACGACGGCAGCGGCGGCAGCTACACCACGACCCAGGCGCAGCAGTACTGCGCCAAGCACTACTACGACGGGCGCGACATCCAGGGCCGGAACGACAGCGCGGCGATGGGCACGAGCGACAGCGATCCGCCCTACTGCCAGGACATCACGTTCATCGGCGTGGACACGATCAACGGCCCGCTGCACTCCAACGACGCGATCCGCGTGAGCGGCAGCCCGCACTTCAACGGCCCGACGACCACGAGCTACAACCCGGCCTCGGGCAACAAGTGGGTCTGCACGCAGAGCCCCTGCACGCCGGTGTTCGCCCAGCCCGGCGACCCGAAGTACGCGGATCCGCTGACGATGCCGCCCAGCAACGTCGCGATCAAGAACGAGACCAACCCGACCCTCGGCGGGACCGGGTGCCTGTTCACCGGTCCGACGGCGATCAAGCTGAACTCGGACGGCACGATGGACGTCATCAGCCCGTTCAGTCAGAACATCTACTGCTCGTGGCCTCAGAACCCAACCGGGAGCCTTTACAACCGGTACACGATCACCAGGTTCACGATCCCGACCGACGGGAGCGGGGTCGTGTACGTGCAGAACGTGCCGAGCGGCTCGACCGACCCCAACTACACGAACGGCTGCCCGTACAGCCGGCCGGCGATCGGCGGGAACGGTGGCTCGGGGTTCACGCCCACCCGTTCCAACCCGCTCGGGTTCCCGCAGAAGAACGACACGACGTCCTGGAGCACCGGGGTGAGCACGACCGGATACGGCTGCCGCAACGGGGACGTGTTCGTGCAGGGCCAGCTGAACGGCCGGCTGACGATCGCCGCCGAGAACAGCATTTTCCTGTTCGGCACCACCACGTACGCGGGCGCCGACGATCTGCTCGGGCTGGTGGCGAACAACTACATCAGCGTCTACCACCCGGTGGGCACGCCGAGCAATCCGGTCGACAAGCTGAACGAGGTCCAGACGATCACCCTCACCGGCTATGCCTCGAACTCGAGGTTCACGCTGAGCTTCAACGGAAGGACGACCTCGCAGATCACGTACGGCACCGGGCCGACCGCGGCGTCCATTCAGAGCGCCCTGCAGAGCCTGTCGACGATCGGGTCCGGGAACGCCACCGTGAGCGGCCCGAACGGCGGTCCGTACGTCGTCACGTTCGTCAACGCCCGAGGCGGCGCCGACCAGCCGATGATCGGCGTGAGCTGCACGCAGAACTGCTCCGGGACAAGCGCGACGGTCGTGGAGACCGTGAAGGGGGACGCCGGTTCCGTCACGACGTGCGACGGCTCGACCGACGGCAACGGCTACTGCAACCTGAGGATCCCGGGGATCACGAGCCCGCAGACGCCCTCGCTGTTCAGCGGGTCCACGCCCGGGACCTCGACGATGGCGACCGCGACCTACCAGTACGCCAACCGGGGACCGAGCGTAAGCGCCGCGCTGCTCACCGTCGCCCACTCGTTCGGCGTGCAGAACTACCAGTATGGACCGGCGTTCACGAACTACGGAGGGTCGGCGGGCAACCTGACGGTGTTCGGAGCCATCGCTCAGGAGTACCGGGGCGCGGTCGGGACGTTCTCCGGTTCGAGCGTCGTCACCGGCTACTCCAAGAACTACTCCTACGACAACCGGTTGAAGTACGACTCGCCGCCGCACTTCCTGAACCCGGTCGCCTCGGCGTGGCAGGTCGTCACCTGGGCGGAGCAGGTCGCGGCGTACCCGGCCTCGGCCCCATAGAGCGCCTCCGTTCGTGGGCGTCGGCGCCGGCGGGTCACGTCAGCCGCGAGTAGGGCAGCCGGCGCAGACGGTCCGGAACCGGCAGGCCGAGCGTTCGCAGGACCTCGATCGCCGCGCGGTCGCCGCTCTCGACCCCGCCGTTCAGATAGCCCTGGCTGTAGGTCGACGTGTGCTCCCCGGCGAAGTGGACGTTGCCCTCCGGCCGTCCCGTGAAGTGCCAGAACCGCGTGTACTGCCCGGGCAGGAAGGCGGCGTAGGCGCCGTTGGTCCAGGGGTCGCGCGGCCACAGATCCGCCCACGCCCGGCCGTTGAAGGCGGCCGCCGTCCCGGGAACCACCTCATCCACGTAACGCACGTAGGCGCTCGCAAGACCGGCCGGAGCGGGACCGTGCGGCCGGGGGGCCGTCCAGCCGGCGCCCGTCCGGCCGCCCGCGTAGACGGTGATCAGCCCGGAGCGGCCCGGCTGGTCGGTGGAGCTCTCCCAGGTCTCGAAGGCCGGGTCCGTGTGCTCCATCCCGCCACCCCAGGTCCGTCCGGCGACCCGGAAGGTCGACGGCCTCCGCTCGTACTGGAGGAGCAGCTTCGCGTCCATGCCCATTCCCAGCCCCTCGATCGCCGCGAGCCGCTCCGGCGAGAGTCCGGCTCGCGTGAGGTCGACCAGCCGGAGGGTGGAGAAGGGGAGCGCGAGGACCACGATGTCGGCGATCACGGGCGCCCGGACTCCGCCGAATCGAAGTTCGTAGGAGCCATCGGCCCGGAGCGCCATCGCCTCGAGCGCCGCCTCCAGGTGGAGGGTGCCCGCCGGCAGCGCCTCCGCCGCGAGGTTCGGGACCTGATCGTTGCCGCCTCGGACGTGCCAGCGCTCGTCCGCCCCGCGTGCCGGGATCACGAAGTAGTCGATCCAGTTGATGGCGGAGAGCCCGTCCATCTCCAGCCCGTACCAGCCGGCCATCACCTCGTCCAGGTATGCGGCGATCGGCGAGCCGATCACCTCCGGGACGCGCCGCTCGAGCCACTCGGCCATCGACATCCGGTCGAGCTCGACCGCGGCGGGGGTGGCGGTCCCGTACGAGTACGCGGCGTCGGTGGGCCGGCGTCCCTCCCGGATCACGCCGATGCGGCGGGCTTCCCGCTCGACCGCGGTCGCGATCGGATCGAGCTGCTCCTTGACGGCCGCGCGGTCGAGCAACGCGCCCTGGACCCAGCTGGGCCACACCGCTCCCTTGGGGTATCCCTCCCAGAGGTCGTCGAGCTCGAGCCCGAGCTCGTGCGCCAGACCGATCAGGTGCACGTGGCGGGTATCGATGAACTCTCCGCCGTGCTCGGCGGTCTGGCCGTCGGCCCACCCACGGGCCGTCCAGCACCGCCCGCCCACCCGGTCGCGGGCCTCGAAGAGCTCCACACTCACGCCGGCGGCGGCGAGCCGGTACGCAGCGGTGACCCCGGCCAGGCCGGCCCCCACGACGACCACTCGCGCGTCGTGCGGCGTGGTGCGGTGCCGCGCGGGCACGGACCGCGAGACCTCCGCAGCGCCGCCGGTGCATCCGGAGACGGCGAGCCCGAGGCCCACCACCCCGCCGATCCGCAGGAGATCCCGTCGGGACATGGTCTCGGACAAGCGACCCCAGAGAACGTCCGGCGGCTCGCGAGGCGGGGCCGTCCCCATCCGCACCCGTACGTAGGCACGTACCAGGCGGGCGAGGGGGGGCAGCCGGCCGGCCGACATGTGGGGAGCGTACCCCCGGCCCACGGTCTCGGGAATCCCGGCGGCGTCCGGCCCCTCGCCTAGACTGAACCGGACGTGGACACCGCATGGGACTGGGCGATCCGGGTGCTCGTGTCGGCCCCGCTCGGTCTCGTGTTTGGGAGCTTTCTCACGGTGGCGATCCACCGGCTGCCGCGCGGGGAATCCCTGATCTCGCCGCGCTCGAGGTGTCCCTCCTGCGGCATCCAGATCCGGTCTCGAGACAACGTCCCGGTGGTCTCGTGGATCGTGCTCCGCGGCAGGTGCCGGGCATGCGGAGCCCGCATCTCCCCGGTCTACCCCCTCACCGAGCTCGCCGTCGCCGGGCTGTTCGTGGCGGCGGCGCTCCGCTTCGGGGATGTGTGGGTGGCGGGCATGATGGCTCCGTTCCTCGGCGTGATGCCGGCGTTCGCGCTGATCGACCTCCGGCACCGGATCATCCCGAACCGGCTCGTCTATCCGAGCCTGGTGCTGTTCGCCGCCTATCTGGTGGTGGCCCGGCTCGCCGGCGGGGGAGTGGACCTGGCTCGAGCGGGGCTCGGGTTCCTCGCGTTCGGGGGCGGTCTCCTGCTCATCGCCCTGATCTCGCCTCGGGGGATGGGGATGGGCGACGTGAAGCTCGCGGGCCTGATCGGTTTCGTCCTCGGCTCTCTCGGGCTCCGGTTCGTCGGCGTCGCGGCCGGGTCGGCCATCCTTCTCGGGGGAGTGGGGGGGATCCTGGCCCTCGTGGCCGGAGCCGGTAGGAAGCAGGCCATCCCGTTCGGGCCGTTTCTCGCGGCCGGGGCCCTGATCGCGGCCCTCTTCGGGGCGGAGCTCGCCTCGGCATACCTCCGACTCGTCGGCTGACATCCCCGACCGGCCCCTCAGCGGGTGGCCGGGCCTGGCGCGGGATGTTGCTGATGGGGCTCTTGAAAATTTCTGCTAATTACATCTATGTAATTTAGCCTTCCGTGCCGAAAGTAGTCACATGGGGTGATTGACGACAAAAGTGGCACCTGTTACGGTCCGGGGCGCTGGGGGCTCATCGGGATCGTTGAGGGTCTGGCGTGAGATGTTGAAGATGAGATGCGTGTGCGAGATGTGACAGATGTGAAAGATGGGGCATAGGGTGAAGACGTCGAGCTCGAGAGGCAGGTGGCTCGGGGGGATCCGGAGCCACGGGTGGAAGGCGTGACCTGATGTCGAAGCGGAGGCCGTTCGTCGGCGATCGGCTGCTGACCGTGGCGGAGGTGGCGGCGACCATGCGGGTGTCGAACATGACGGTCTACCGCCTCATCAAGAGCGGCCAGCTCGCCGCGATCCGAGTGGGCAAGAACTACCGGATCCGGGAGTCGGACGTGAACAGGTACCTCTCGGAGAGGTCCGTCTAGGCGGAGGCGAGTCGTGGCGAAGTCGGAGATCGGACTGGACATCGGCTCCACCGCGGTGCGAGCCGCGGAGGTGGTTTCGCGCTCGCAGGGCCCGGCGGTCGTGCGCGCCGGCCAGGTGCCGGTTCCTCCCGGAGCGGTCGAGAACGGCGAGGTGCGCCAGCCGGAGCTCGTGGGCGAGGCCATGAAGGAGCTGTGGAGCCGGGGGAAGTTCAAGTCGAAGCGGGTTTCGCTCTCGGTCGGCAACCAGCGGGTGGTGGTGCGCGAGGTCTCGCTCCCCTGGCTGCCGGAGAAGGAGCTCCGTAAGTCCCTGGCCTTCCAGGTGCAGGAGTTCATCCCGATGTCGGTCGACGAGGCCGTGCTCGACTACGACCCGCTGGGCGAGGTCGAGCAGGAGGGCCGCCGCCTCATCCGGATCCTCCTGGTGGCCGCGCAGAAGGCCATGATCAACACGCTCATCGCCGCGACCGACGCCGCCAAGCTCGAACCGGTGAGCATCGACCTCACGCCGTTCGCGCTCGTGCGTGCGGTCGGCCAGGCCGACGGGTCCCTCGATGCCGAGACGGCGGGCGACGAGGCCGTCATCGACGTCGGGGCCCACGTCACGAACATCTGCGTGCACGACCGCGGGGTCACGAGGTTCGTGCGCATCCTCCCCTCGGGAGGTCGCGACATCACGCTCGCGGTGGCCCGAGGGCTCGGCGTCGACGACGACGTGGCCGAGCGCCTCAAGCGCGGCGAGGTCGTCGAGGGCGGCCCGAACCCGGAGGACGTCCGGCGCGTCGTCATGCAGCGGGCCGGCAGCTTCATCGACGAGATCCGCTCGTCGCTCGAGTTCTACACGGCACAGGTCCCCGGCGCGAAGATCGGCCGGGTCCTGGTGACCGGGGGCGGCTCCAAGCTCGCGGGGTTCATGGAGCTCCTGCAGGAGCGGATCCCGGTCAAGGTCGACCGCGGGCGCGTGTTCGATCACGCCACGTCCGAGCTGGGTCTGTCCGAAGAGGAGCTCGCCGAGGCCGAGCCGGTGCTGGCGGTCGCGGTCGGGCTCGCCATGGGGAGGCGCTCGTGAGCCAGATCAACCTTCTTCCCCCGGAGTACCGCCAGCGCCAGACGGTCCGGCGCCTGACGGGCCTCGTATCGCTGGCGGGCGTGGTCGTGCTGGCGGCCATCGGCTTCCTCTACTTCCTGCAGACGATGGACCTCTCCAAGGTCAAGGACGACCTGGCCGCCCAGCAGTCGGTCAACGCTGGTCTCCAGGCGCAGATCTCTGACCTGCAGGAGTTCGCGAACCTGCAGTCGCAGCTTCAGACCGAGCAGCAGCTCCTCCGGACGGTGTTCACCAACGAGGTGTCCTGGTCCGGCGTCCTGCTCGACGTGTCGCGCGTGATCCCGGCCAATGCCTACCTGACCAACCTCACCGGCCAGATCACCGCCGCCACGCCTGGAGGAACCGCCACGGGCACGACCACCACCGGCCTCGTGGGCTCGATTCAGTTCACGGGTTCCGTGTACCAGGCGCCCACGCTCTCGACGTGGCTGACCAAGCTTGAGCAGGTCAAGGGCTGGGTGAATGCGTGGGCGAGCACCGCGACGGAGTCGGGATCGTTCACGAAGATCTACTCGTTCTCGAGCGGCGTCGACCTGTCGACCGACGCCCTCACGCAGCGCGGGAAGGGAGGGCAGCAATGAGCCGCCGCGGTCCGATCATCGCCGGAGCCGTGTCGCTGGTGCTCGCCGTGCTGGCGGTCGTGCTCCTGCTGCTCCCCAAGATGAACGACGTGAAGAAGACCAAGGACGAGCTCGCCCAGGCGCAGACGCAGGAGCAGACGCTCCGCGCGCAGCTCGCGTCGCTGCAGGAGGCGCAGAAGAACGCTCCGCTCACCAAGAAGGAGATCGCCAAGATCCAGACCCAGATCCCCCCCACGGCGGACCTTCCGGGGCTGATCCGCCTGCTGAACGACGCGGCCGATCGCTCGGCGGTCGACTTCTTCTCGGTCGCGCCCGGAACCCCGACGGCGAGCACGTCCGGGTTCTCGATCATCCCCACCGCGATCCAGGTCGACGGCACCTACTTCTCCCTGGAGGAGTTCCTGTTCCGCCTGGAGACGCTGCCCAGGGCCGGCAAGGTGACGAACATCACGGTCGCCCCTGGGGCGCAGGAGACCGGAACGACGACGACGGCCCCGAGCCTGTCGATGCAGCTGACGGTCGAGTTCTACACGTCCGATACGAGCGCGGGCCCGGGCTCGCAGCCCGGCCCGACCGGTGGCACCACGACCGGAGGTAGCTCCGGCTCCGGCGGGTCGAGCACGTCGAGTCCCGCGGCCTAGGAAGCACAGACACAGAAGGAGCGTGAGGAGATGGCGCTTTCCCCCCGCGACCGACGGGCGCTGATCATCCTCGGCGTGGTCGCCGGCGTGGCGATCGTCGCCTTCGTCCTGATCAAGGTGCTGGGAGGGGGTGGCGGCACGACCGAGACCGCGTCGCCCTCGCCGGTTGCGACGGAGAGCCCCAGCGCGGCGCCGTCGCCCGGTGAGTCGCCAGCCCCGACGCCCCGCGAGACGCTGCCGCCCGTGGTCCTGGCCGGCGCGCGGGATCCGTTCTCGATCCCGCCGATCCTGCAGACGGCCACGCCGGCCCCGAGCGGCAGCGTCAGCCCCACCTCCGCGCCGTCGGGGAGCCCGCCCTCCTCGCCCCCCTCCTCACCGAGCGGGAGCCCGAGCCCGACGCCGACCACGCCCGGCGGAGGCCAGAGCACCACGATCGGCGGGCACACCGTCGTGCTGGACGACATCTTCGCCGGCGGGACCAAGGCGCAGGTCGAGGTCGACGGGACCGTGTACACGGTCAAGGAGGGCGAGACCTTCGACGACAACTTCAAGCTGGTCTCGATCAGCGGAAGCTGCGCCAGGTTCCTGTTCGGTGACCAGTCGTTCACCCTCTGCCTGAAGCCGCAGAAGTAGCCAGACCGATCCGGCGGATCGCCCTCGGGGGGAGCGGCCGCCGGTGAGTGAGGGCGGTCCCGGCCGGGGCCGCCCTCCGCCATGTCCGGCGATCGCATCGAGCGTCCCCCGCCGAGGCCGGGTGCGCGAGCCGGCGTGCGCGCCGCCCGGGTCGGAGTCGGCTCCGGTTCGTCACCTCTCGTCACCTATGATGGGGTCCATGTTGCGGCTGCTCACGGCGGGTGAATCGCACGGCAAGGCGCTGGTGGCCGTCCTGGAGGGCCTCCCGGCCGGCGTGCCGGTCTCGCCGAAGGCGGTGGCGGCCGAGCTCGCCCGGCGCCGCCACGGCTTCGGGCGCAGCGGCCGTCAGAGGCTCGAGGCCGACCGCTTCGAGATCCTCTCCGGCGTGCGCCACGGGCGCACGCTCGGCAGCCCGGTCTCGATCACGATCGAGAACGCCGAGTGGGAGACCAAGTACCGGGAGCTCATGGCGGTCGAGGGCGAGCCGGACCCCGCGCAGCGGCTCACGCGTCCCCGACCCGGTCACGCCGACCTCGTCGGGGTGCAGAAGTACGGGTTCGACGACGTTCGCAACGTGCTCGAGCGCGCGAGCGCCCGCGAGACCGTGGCCCGCGTGGCCGCCGGCGCGGTGTGCAAGTCCTTCCTGTCCGAGCTCGGGGTCGAGGTCGTCTCGCACGTGGTTCGGATCGGCCGGGTCGCGCTCCCCGCGAGCGCCCGTCGGCCGCGTCCCGAGGACCAGGAGGCGGTCGACGCCTCCCCGGTCCGCTGCCTGGACGAGGAGACCTCGGCCCGCATGGTCGAGGAGATCCGCGCGGCACAGACCGAGCGGGACACCCTGGGCGGGGTCTTCGAGGTGATCGCCTACGGCTGCCCGCCGGGTCTCGGGTCGCACGTGCACTTCGACCGCAAGCTCGACGCCCGCCTCGCGCTCGCCCTCATGAGCATCCAGTCCGTGAAGGGCGTCGAGGTGGGGGACGGGTTCGGCGCGGCGGCCAGGCGCGGCTCGAAGGTCCAGGACGAGATCGTGGCCGTGGAGGGACGCATCCGGCGCCGCTCGGCGCGCGCCGGCGGCATCGAGGGCGGCATGAGCACGGGTCAGCCGATCCGGGTCCGCGCGGCCATGAAGCCGATCTCGACGGTGCCGCGCCCGCTCGCCACGGTCGACCTTGACACCGGGCGGCCCGAGGTCGCGATCAAGCAGCGCACGGACATCTGCTCGGTTCCCGCGGGCGGCGTGGTCGGCGAAGCGGCCGTCGCGCTCGTGCTCGCCGACGCCGTTCTCGAGAAGTTCGGGGGCGACTCGCTCGCCGAGACCAGGCGCAACCTCGAGGGCTACCTGGCGGGGCTCGGGTGAGGGGCGGGGGCGCCCGGTGATCGTCTACCTGGTGGGGATGCCCGGGTCGGGCAAGTCCACGGTCGGGCCGGAGCTCGCCCGCCGCCTGGTCGTCCCGTTCGTGGAGCTCGACGACGAGATCGAGCGGGCCGCCGGCAAGCGCGTGAGCGAGATCTTCGCCGGGGAGGGCGAGGCCCGATTCCGCGAGCTCGAGGCCGCCGCGCTCGTGGAGGCCTCGACCCGCGACCCGGCGGTGGTCTCCTGCGGGGGAGGGGTGGTGCTCGAGCCGGCCAACCGGGTGACGCTCCGGGCGACCGGGACCGTGGTGTTCCTCTCGGTGCCGCTCGAGGTGCTCCGCTCGCGTGTCGTTCCGGCCGCCGATCGCCCGCTGATCCACGCCGAGGCCGACCTCGAGCGCCTGTTCCGCGAGCGCGAGCCGCTCTACCGGGAGTTCGCGGCGCACGTGGTGGACGCGAGCGGACCGCCGGACGAGGTCGCGGAGTCCATCCGCCGGGAGCTGGGGCGTTGGAGCGCGTGACCGTCAGGGTCTCGGGCGGTCCGGCGCGGGACTACCCGGTCGTGATCGGCTCGGGCCTGCTCGGGGCGGCGGACGCCTACCTGCCCGAGCTCCCCGCGAGCGAGAAGGCGTTCGTCGTCGCCGACCACCGGGTGGCCGGGCGGTTCCTGGGCGCGCTCGGGCGGGGGCTCGCCGCCCGCGGGCTCCAGACGATCCACCTGGGCGTGCCGGAGGGGGAGGAGGCGAAGTCGCTCCCGACCGCGACCGCCCTCCACCGGCAGCTCGCCACCCAGGAGGCCCACCGGGACGACGTCGTGGTGGCGCTCGGGGGCGGCTCGGTGGGCGATCTCGCTGGGTTCGTGGCCGCCACCTACATGCGGGGCATCCGGTTCGTACAGGTGCCGACCACGCTCACCGCGCAGGTCGACGCGTCGATCGGCGGCAAGACCGCGGTGAACCTCCCCGAGGGGAAGAACCTCGTGGGGGCGTTCCATCAGCCCGCGGCCGTGCTGGCCGACGTGACCACGCTCGCGACCCTTCCCGACCGCGAGCTCCGGAGCGGGCTCGCCGAGGTGGCCAAGGTCGGCCTCGCGCTCGACCTGGACCTGCTGGGCGAGCTCGAGACCGATCCGGCCCCGATCCTCGCGCGCGACCCCGGCGCGATGGAGCGGCTCGTCGCCCGGTGCGTCCGGGCCAAGGCGGCCGTCGTCGCCGCCGACGAGCGGGACACGGGCCGGCGGCTCATCCTGAACTACGGGCACACGCTGGGTCACGCGCTGGAGCGGCTGGACGCGTTCGCCGGGCGGTCCCACGGGGAGGCCGTGGCGGTCGGGCTGGTCTTCGCGGCCCGGCTCGCCGAGCGGCTGGAGCTCGCGCCGCTGGGCCTTGCCGCCCGGCACGTCCGGCTCCTGAAGTCCCTCGGCCTCGACCCCGAGGGGCCGCTGCCGGCTTCGGACGAGATCCTGGCCGCGATGCGCATGGACAAGAAGTACCGAGGGGGCGTCCGGTTCGTGCTCCTGGAGGACGTCGGGCGTCCGCGCGTGGTCGAGGGCGTGGGCGAGGATCTCGTGCTCGCGACCCTGAAGGAGATGGGAGCGGCCGGATGAAGGTGCTGTTCCTGTTCGGACCGAACCTCGGCGCGCTCGGCACGCGGGACCCGGAGCGGTACGGGACGCAGACGCTCGAGGAGATCATGGGCGAGGTCTCGGCGAGGGGTGCGCGACTCGGACACGAGGTCGCCTGGCGCCAGTCGGATCACGAGGGCGACCTGGTGGGCTGGCTGCTGGCGGCCGCGGGCGAGGGGTTCGGCGCCGTGGTCCTGAACCCCGGCGCCCTCACCCACTACTCGTACGCGCTGCGCGATGCGGTGGAGGCCTGCGGCGCACCGGTTGTCGAGGTTCACATGACGAACATCTACGCGCGGGAGGCGTTCCGCCGGCACTCGGTGATCTCCCCGGTGGCCCGCGTGACGATCGCCGGCGGGGGAGCCGGCGGGTACCATCTCGCGCTGGAGGCCCTGTCGTGGATCACGCCCTGAGACGCGAGCGTCTTGACGCGCACATCGCGGAGCTCGGGCTCGACGCGCTCCTGGTCACGCGCCTGCCGAACGTCCGCTACCTCACCGGGTTCACCGGCTCGAACGGCCAGCTCCTCCTCACCCGGGACCGCGCGATCTTCTTCACCGACGGCCGCTACACCGAGCAATCGACTCAGGAGGTCCCCGACCTCGAGCGGGTCACGTACCGGGACGGGTTCGCCGCCGCGGTCGCCGAGGCGTGCGGTCGTCTGGGCGTGTCGAGGGTCGGGTTCGAGGCGGAGGCCCTCACCTACCGTCTCTGGGAGGACCTCCGCCGGGAGGCCCGGGGGGTCGAGCTCGTGCCCGCCGACGACGAGGTCGCCCGCCTGCGATGGGTGAAGGACGAACAGGAGCTCGGGCTGATCGCCCGCGCCCAGGAGGCCGCGGATCGTGCGTTCGAGGAGGTCGTGCTGTCCGGTCTTCGTCGGGGCACGACCGAGCGCGAGCTGGCCTTCGCGCTGGAGCTCGCCATGCGCCGCGCCGGGGCCGACGAGCTCGGCTTCCCGGTGATCGCCGCCTTCGGAGAGCACGCGGCCGAGCCCCACCACCGCCCGACCGACCGGCCGCTTCGCCGGGGGGACGTCGTCAAGCTCGACTTCGGCGCGCTCGTGGACGGGTACCACTCCGACATGACGCGCACGGTGGCCTTCGGGGAACCGCCGGCCCGCCTGCGGGAGGTGCGGGACGTCGTCGCCGCTGCCCAGCGGGCCGGCATCCGCGCCGTGCGCGCCGGGTCGACCTCGGCCGAGGTCGACCGCGCCGCGCGGTCGGTGATCGAGGAGGCCGGGCTCGCCGACCGGTTCCCGCACGGGCTCGGACACGGCGTGGGCTTGGAGATCCACGAGGGGCCGTTCCTGCGCTGGGATGGGGACGACGTGCTGCCCGCCGGGGCGGTCGTCACGATCGAGCCCGGCGTGTACATTCCGTCCCTCGGCGGCGTCCGCATCGAGGACCTGGTGCTCGTGACCGAGGACGGCTGCCGCGAGATCCCGCGTTCGACCAAGGAGCTGATCGTTCTGTGAGCGTGTCGACCAACGACCTGAAGAACGGCATGACGCTCGACCTGGAGGGCACGCTGTTCCAGGTCCTCGAGTTCCAGCACGTGAAGCCGGGGAAGGGCGGCGCCTTCGTGCGCACGAAGCTCCGAAACGTGAAGACCGGGGCCGTGATCGAGCGCACCTTCAACGCCGGCGTCAAGGTGGGGCTCGCCATCGTGGAGCGCAAGGAGATGCAGTACCTCTACCGCGACGGCGACGGGTTCGTCTTCATGGACATGGAGACCTACGATCAGATCGGCGTGCCCTCCGACGTGGTGGGGGACATGGCGAACTACCTCGCGGAGGGCTCCAGCGCGACGGTTGCGGTGCACGAGGGTGTGCCGATCGCGGTCGAGCTCCCCGCGTCGGTGGTGCTCACCGTGACGCAGACCCAGGCCGCGGTCCGGGGGGACACGCGGACCAACGTGATGAAGCCGGCGACGCTCGAGACCGGGTACGTGGTTCAGGTCCCGCTCTTCATCGAAGAGGGCGAGAGGGTCAAGGTCGACACCAGGACCGGTCAGTACATCGAGCGGGTGAAGTAGGCCGGTGGCCTCGCGACGGGAGGCCAGGCGGCAGGCGATCGACATCCTGTTCCAGGCCGACGTCACCGGTGCCGACGGGCCCGGCGTGATCTGCGAGTGGGAGGCGGCGGGACGGCCGGTGGCGGAGTTCGCCCGCGAGCTGGTATCGGGCGTGACCGCCCATCGCGCGGAGATCGACCGCCTCCTCGAGCGGTTCGCCGAAGGCTGGACGGTCGAACGGATGGCTGCGCTCGACCGCACGATCCTGCGCGTGGCGTGCTACGAGCTCCTGCACCGGGACGACGTGCCGCCCGCGGTGGCCATCGACGAGGCGGTCGAGGCCGCCAAGACGCTCTCCACCGAGGACTCGTCCAGGTTCGTGAACGGCGTCCTCGGGGCCATCGCCCGCGACCGCGCCTGAGCCCCGCCCCGGAGGATCCCCTCGCGTCGGACGCCGATGCTAGCCTTTCGGGCAGCCTCCTCCCCCGGAGAGGAGTCGAACTGGTGGACGTGCTCGGGAACGCGATCAACGCGCTGGTCGTGGGCGGCGTGGGGCTCGCGCTCGCCTGGCTGGGCAAGGGACGCTTCGACGCGGTCGACCGACGCTTGGACGCCGTCGAGCGGAGGTTCGACTCGGTCGACAGCCGCTTCGACTCGGTCGACAACCGCTTCGACTCGGTCGACCGACGCTTGGACGCCGTCGAGCGGAGGTTCGACTCGGTCGACAGCCGCTTCGACTCGGTCGACAACCGCTTCGACGCGGTCGACCGACGCTTGGACGCCGTCGAGCGGAGGT
>Ga0070741_10010563_pt1 | contig 17377 bp, 14 predicted proteins | sample Coa_R1_4_FD_66440 | JGI IMG/M metagenome (GOLD analysis project Ga0070741, IMG submission 66440) | Surface soil microbial communities from Centralia Pennsylvania, which are recovering from an underground coalmine fire - Coalmine... | ecosystem: Environmental > Terrestrial > Soil > Unclassified ...
AATGAGGTTCCCGGACCCGTAGTGGCGATCGCGTTCATTCTTGCAGCGGTCTTCGTTCCGGTGGCATTCGTGGGCGGCATCAGCGGGCAGATCTACCGCCAGTTCGCGCTCACCATTGCAACTTCAGTGCTGCTCTCGGCCTTTAATGCGCTTTCCCTGAGCCCTGCGCTGAGCGCGCTCATCCTCCGGCCCAAGAAAAAGACACGCGGCCTGCTGGCCCGTTTCTTCGATCGTTTCAATCGGGCTTTCGAATGGACCACCAACCGATATGTCAGCGGTGTCGGCGGTCTGATCCGCAAATCCGCTTTTGCTCTTCTTGGCCTGGTTTGCTTTTGGATGGCCACTGGAGCGCTTTTCAAGCGCCTGCCGAGCGGATTTCTTCCGGATGAAGATCAGGGCGCCTTCTTTATCTCGGTTCGCCTGCCTGACGGAGCGTCCGATGAACGCACCCAACAGGCCGTGACCAAGATTGAAAAGATCGTTCAGGGACTGCACGGGGTGGATCAGTGCATCAGCCTGGGCGGACTTGATATTGCTACGAGCACAAGCAACTCCAATGTCGCCACGCTCATTGCACGGCTGAAGCCCTGGGATGAGCGCAAGAGTAAAGAGGAGCAACTCGCTTCGGTTCTTGCCGAGGCTCAAGGCAAGTTCTACGCGGTCCCGGAAGCCTTCACTTTTGCGTTCGGGCTGCCGCCGATTCTGGGTCTGAGCACCACGGGCGGCTTCCAGTTCATGCTGGAAGATCGCGTGGGCGGAGATGTCGAAACCCTGGACCGAACCGCGCAAGCGCTGGTGGAAGCAGCCGGAAAACGCCGTGAGCTCGGACCAACGATCAGCACCTTCCGCGCGGCCGTGCCGGCTTACCGGCTCGACATGAACCTGGACAAACTACAGACCGTAGGTGTTCCGGTTACCGATGCGTACAACACGTTGCAAACTTTTCTGGGCGGGCTGTACGTCAACGACTTCAATCGCTTCGGGCGCACCTGGCAGGTACTGGTGCAGGCAGAACCGGAGTTCCGCGCCCGGCCGTCGGACATCAATCGCTTCTACGTGCGCAACATGAGTGGAAGCATGGTGCCGCTGAGCACTCTGCTCTCGATCCAGCCGACTACCGGACCGGATGTTGTGTATCGCTATAACCGGTTCCGAAGCGTGCAACTGCTGGGAGGCCCTGCTCCGGGGTATAGCAGCGGAGATGCCACAGCGGCCATGGAGGAGGTGGCTTCACGCAATCTGCCCTCGGGCTTCGGCTTCGAATGGACCGGGACCACGTTTCAGGAGAAGCTGGCTCAAGGCAATGAGGGCTTCGTGTTCGGCTTCGCCGCCGTGCTGGTGTTTCTCTTTCTTGCCGCGCTCTATGAAAGCTGGAGCATTCCGTTCGCCGTGATTCTGGCTGTCCCGCTGGGTCTGTTCGGAGCCCTTCTGGCCGTGTATCTGCGCGACTATCCCTACGACATCTACACACAGATCGGAATTGTGACCCTGATCGGTCTGGCAGCGAAGAACGCGATTCTGATCGTGGAGTTTGCCAAAATGCGGCGGGATGAGGGGATGAGCGTTCGCGATTCGGCGCTCGAAGCTGCGCGTCTCCGGCTGCGTCCCATCCTTATGACTTCATTCGCGTTCATCCTCGGCGTGGTCCCGCTGGTACTGGCGACAGGTGCAAGCTCGGCTTCGCGCCGTTCGTTGGGTACGGCCGTATTTGGCGGAATGAACGCCGCCACGCTGCTGGCCATTTTCATTGTGCCGGTGCTGTATTTTGTCATCCAGAACGTGGCTGAGCGCCGCCGGCGTCCCGCCACTGGAACCGAGCCTGTACCGGAGGAGGCTCGATGAGGCACTCGATCAGCGCTGTTCTCCTGGCGCTCTTGCTGGCAGGATGCGCGGTTGGACCCAATTACAAGCGCCCGCCGCTTTCTGTGCCGGATACCTTCCGCGGAGCTTCCGCAGATTCGAAACAGTCAATCGCCGACAGGAAATGGTTCGAGCTGTTCCAGGACGATGTGCTGACGCAACTGGTCGAGACAGCGCTTCGGCAGAATTTCGATCTCCGCATTGCAACTGAACGCGTACTGGAAGATCGCGCCCGGTTCGGGATCGCGCGTGCCAACCAGTTCCCGTTTGCCGACGTCAATGGGCAGTTCAACGCCATACGGAACTCGTCGATCGGGTCGTTTCGATTTCTGCCGCGCGGTACTCCGCTGGACGTTAGCTATACCCAGGCAGGTTTTTCCGTGAGCTGGGAACTGGACCTCTGGGGACGGCTGCGCCGGCTCACCGAGTCTTCGCGCGCACAGTACTTGGCTACGGAAGAGGCCCGAAACGGCGTCATCGTGACGCTGCTCGCCGATGTGCTGACTGGCTATCTCACACTTCGTGAGCAGGACCAGGAGCTCGATATCGCCCGCAAAACCCGGGACATCGCGGCCGATAATCTGCGGCTCATCGAGCTGAGGCACCGGCGAGGCGCGGCCACCGGCCTTGACGTGAGCCAGGCCGAACAGTTTCTCTATACGGCTACCTCGCAAATTGCCAATATTGAGCGCGCCCTGGGCCAAACGATCGACTCGCTCAGCTTCCTCCTGGGGAATGCGCCGGCGGACATTCCCCGCGGCAAAACCTTCTCCCAGTTCACAATGCCTCCTCAATTACCGGCGGGCCTGCCGTCTTCTCTGCTCATGCGGCGGCCCGACATCCGTCAGGCCGAGCAGGTGCTCATTGCAGCCAATGCGCAGATCGGCGCAGCGCGGGCGCAATTGTTTCCGCAGATTTCATTGACGGGATTTCTCGGCGGACAAAGCCGCGCGTTGACGGATATCGTGACGGGCCCCGGTCGGTACTGGATTATTACTCCTTCTCTCTTGCTGCCGATATTTCATGCGGGTCAGATCCGCTCGGGCATTCAGCTCTCCGAGGCGCAGCAGCGCGAGATGGTCGCCACCTATCAGAAAACGATATATAACGCTTTGCGCGAGGTCGCGGACGCGCTGATCGCCTACGACCGCACTCGCGAACAGAGGTCTCAGCAGGAGCTGCTTGTCGGCGCACTGGCCGAAAGCGATCGGCTCTCCAAGCTTCGGTACAGAGGCGGAATCGACAGCTATCTCCAGGTGCTTGACGCGGAGCGTAATCTTTTTCAGGGCCAACTGGCTCTTTCTCAGCTTCAGCTCCAGGAGTTTCTTTCGGTGGTTCAGCTCTATCGCGCGCTGGGTGGCGGCTGGCAATAAGCGCCACACTCAATCCGCGTGCCCCGCGGCTTCGTGGCAAGATAGAAGCTGTACTTGCAGTCTGAAAGGATCTTGCGTGGACCAGAAATATCCCAAGTCGGCAGCGATTCTCGAACAGAACCGAAAATTCATCCCCGGAGGCGTTGCATCGGTCAACCGCGCAACCGATCCGGCAATCGTTTTCATAAAAGGATCCGGGGCTTATCTTTGGGACGCGGAGGGTAATCGCTACATCGACTATCACGCAGCCTTCGCTCCCCATTTCCTGGGGCACAACGATCCGTATGTAACCGAGGCGGTCACGCGCGTCCTTCGGGAGGGAGCCAGCCTCTACGGCGCCGGGACGACGGTCTTGGAAGGGCGGCTTGCGGAGCTGATCTGCCATTGCGTGCCCGCCGCGGAATCAGTCGAGCTACTGAACAGCGGCAGTGAAGCCACGTACCAGGCGCTCCGGCTGGCACGCGCTGTGACAGGCCGCGATCACATCATCGTGATGCAGGGCGGCTACAACGGTTGGCACAATGACGTGAGCTGCAATCTGATGACGCCGCTGGCGCAACTGGGGCCGCGGCGCTCGCCCGGCGAGTACCCGTATTTCGCGATCAGCGCGGGAATTCCTCAATCCGCGCAGGAGCTGGTACATGCCATTAACTTCAACGACCTTGCATCGGTGGAGTATGTGTGCGAGCGGTATCCCGTTGCCGGGCTCATCACCGAGCCGATTCTTCAGAACATAGGAGTGGTGAAGCCTGAACCCGGCTACCTGGAGGGCTTGCGGCGGCTGGCGGACCGCTACGGATTTGTCCTTGTCTTCGATGAAGTGAAAACCGGCTTTCGCCATGCGCTGGGTGGTTACGCTTCGATCGCCGGAGTGAAGCCGGACTTGGCTGTGTTCGGCAAGGCGGTGGCGAATGGTTACCCAATGGCCGTGCTGGCCGGGCGGAAAGAACTGATGGACTATTTTGTTCACCCGGACCCGGACCGGCGCGTGCTGCTGGCAGGAACCTACAATGCCCATCCTGTCCCCACTGCCGCGGCCATAGCCACCATCGAACGGCTGCAAATGAATGGCGGCGAGCTCTATCGCAAGGTGGAAGACTTGGGTGCGCAGATAGAAGCCGGCATCGAGCGGATCATCGGCAAGCTCGGTATTAGCGCTGTGGTAGCGCGCCAGGGCTCCGCCTTCGGCCTGTACTTCATGGACCACTGCCCGCGCGATTGGCACGACGTGGCGGAATGCCACGACTTCGCAGCCGACGAGGAGATGCGGCGCGGCCTTATTGACTGCGGTATCTACGTCTTTCCGCTCGCGACAAAACAGTGGTCGATCTCCTCCGCGCATACCCGCGAGGATGTTGACGAAACCATCGAAAGACTGCATCAGGTGTTGAGCCGTGTCGCCGACCGCCTGCGCCTGACGCAATCCGCCTGAGGCGTTATCATCGCCGGATTGGTATAACGGAGGCATGTCCGTCCGCGTCTTCGCAATCACTCTGCTCCTCCCGCTGCTGGCTTTCGGCGCGGACGAGCGTTCGAAAAAGGTCATTCTGATTCTTGGCCCGCCCGGAAGCGGCAAGACGGTGCAGGCGCGTAATTTGAGCCGAAAGCTAGGTGTTCCGGCGATCAGCATGGCTGACCTGCTGAAACAGAACGCGGGCTGGGGCCGTGCCGGCAGTCAAAAACAACTAAAAGCACAGATCGAGAGCGGTGAGCTGGTGAACGATGAGATGGCCAGCCGGATCATGGCGGACCGTCTTCGCCGGCCCGATACCGAGCGAGGATTCGTCTTGGACGGCTACCCCACGACAAGCAAGCAGGCCGAGAACCTGGATGGATTGCTTAAGGAGCGGAGCCTGCCCGCGCCAACGGTTGTTCAACTGGAGGTTCCCGACGCGGTTGTCCTGGAGCGCATGCAAGTTCGCGGGCGCGCCGACGATCAACCCGAGATCATGCAGCGCCGTCTCGAAGAATATCACCGCGAAGCGACGTATGTTCTGAAACATTACTGAAGCTCACAGGTGATTGCGGTTGACGGGACACGGCCGGAGAAGGACGTGTGGCGGAACATCGAGACGGCCATCGCTCAGGCGCCAAAGCCCTGAGTTAAGGACTGCAATCGAAACGCACGCAGGTCACGCAGGAGCAGGTCTGGGCCATGAGCTCGAAGCTCATCCGCAGTCGAAATGCCCGTGGCTACGGCAACCGAGAGTATCCGATTCGCGCGCGCAGCGATGATATCGGACGGTGCGTCTCCGATAAGCGCGATCGGAGTGTCAGCGCGAATCCAATGCTTGCGGCGCGCATGGCGGACGGCCAACGTGGCAAGCCCTGAACGGTCAGGCGCCATTTCCCCGAAAGCTCCGTAGCGGAAATAGCGTTTCAACCCCGCGCGCTCCAGTTTGCGCCAGCCGATACGGGTCAGGTTCCCTGTCACAAGTGCGAGCAGAACGCCGTGCCTCCGAAGGTCCTCGAGCAGGCAACGAACGCCCGGACAGGTTCGGTTGGTCAAGGCCGGGCAGGTTTCCAGGTAAATGCTCTCAGCTTCCGGGATGATTTTCGGAAGCGCCTCGGCGATTCGCGATGGAGGCGCGCCGGCGTCCGCTAGCATTCGAGTGAGGATGTCCGGATCGAGCATGCCGTGCACCGGAATATGATCGGTGGATGTCTCCAGGCCTGTTACGCGCCGCACAGCCTCGACCAGCGCTTGGCGATGGTGCGGGCCCGCGCGGCGCACAAGTGTTCCATCAATGTCGAACAGGACCAGGGCGCGGGCAGGGCGGTGTTCGGAAATCATCCAGCCGGGACTCACTGAAGGCCCCGGTACCGCTCAATTTTGCGTTGAAACCCCGGTCGGGCCAGCACTTCGCGGTTCACGATGGCGCCGGAAATCTCGCCGCGCGCCAGCGCCAACACTGCCTGACAGGCCTCGCGGCCGTTGTCTTGCATGATCTCTTCGGTCCAGGCCAAGGCATGGGGCGTCACGATGACATTGTCAAGGGAGAGCAAGGGGTCGTCGGGCCGCGGCGGCTCCACAGGAAATACGTCGATGCCAGCGCCGGCGATCCGCCGTTCGCGCAGCGCCGAGACGAGCGCTGCATGATCCACTATGGGTCCCCGCGCCGTATTAATCAGGTATGCGCTCGGCTTCATCAGCCGGAGTTCACGATCTCCGATCAATCCTCGGGTGTCTTTGTTCAGGAACGTATTGATAGTGACGAAGTCGCTTTCGCGGAGCAGCGTATCCAACTCAACGAGCTCCACGCCGAGCCCGGCCACATCTTCGTCCCGCACATACGGATCGGAGGCGATCAGCCTGGCAAAACCTAAAGGCCGCGCCAGGCGGAACAGCTCACGCGCAATATTCCCGCATCCGACGGAACCGAGGGTAATGCTCGTGAGGTTCCGGCCCAAACGGTCGAGATTCCCGCGCCAGCCGCCCGAGCGTACCAGCCGGTCCTGAGCGAAGAGATTTTTGAGCAGCGCGAAGATGAAGGTCAGAATCGCTTCTGCAACGGGACGCCGCACACCGTTCGGTGTAATGGCCAGGGCCACGTCGGCAGCGGTCAGCGCGTCGACATCGATCATGTCATAGCCGACGCCCCAGCGCGCCACCATAGCCAAGCGCTCAACGCCGCGCAGGCTCTCGGCGGTGACTTTGGTCGCCAGCCAGAAGATCGCATCGAAACGATCGAGCGCCTCCGGAGTCGCCAGTTTGCCCGGCTGCGGCGGCATGGGAGCAAACTCCATGCGAGGCGCGCCTCTGAACTGCTCTCGAATGAGCTCCTCGAACTTGCCTTTTGCATCCACGTAAAAGTCGGGCGTGATTCCCACGCGAAATCGATCTGTCATGAATCTCTTCCCGAGCACCTCGATAATACCCCAGCGATCCCGTGCCTGCCGATACAATGATGGAGTGCGCAACTCCAAGTTTCGCGTCGGCCTGATTCAAATGTCCTGCTCGGCGGATCCTAACGAGAATCTCAGCAAAGCGCAATGGCGCATTCGCGAGGCGGCGGCCGCTGGAGCGCAGATCGTGTGCCTTCAGGAGTTGTTCCGTTCCGAATATTTTTGCAGGGAAGAGGACGCGCGGCTCTTCGATCTGGCGGAGCCTGTTCCCGGGCCCTCGACCGATACGCTTTCCGGCCTTGCCCGCGAGCTCGGAGTAGTGATGGTCGCGTCGCTGTTTGAGCGGCGCGCTCCCGGCGTCTACCACAACACGGCCGTCATGCTCGACGCCGACGGGAGTGTGCTCGGTTTGTATCGCAAGATGCACATACCGGACGATCCGCTCTATTTCGAAAAATATTATTTCACGCCGGGCGATTTGGGTTTCCGCAATTTCGACACGCGCTTTGCGCGCGTGGCGCCGCTGGTGTGCTGGGACCAGTGGTATCCGGAGGCGGCGCGTGTGGCTTCGCTTGGCGGAGCGCAGATTCTGTTCTATCCGACTGCGATCGGCTGGCATCCGTCCGAAAAGCAACAGTACGGCGCTGCGCAGTTCGATGCCTGGCGCACGATCCAGAAGGCGCACGCAATCGCAAATGGCGTCTATGTTGCCGTAGTCAACCGTGTGGGCTACGAAGGTCCTCCTGAGCACGGGATCGAGTTCTGGGGCGGCTCCTTTGTGGCCGATCCGTTCGGGCAAATCATCGCAGAAGCATCCCACGATCGTGAAGAAGTGATCATCGCCGAGTGCGATCCTCGCCGCACCGAGGAAGTCCGCCGCAACTGGCCGTTTCTGCGCGACCGGCGTATCGATGCCTACTCTCCCATCTTGAACCGGCTGCTCGATTGATCCTGGTGCAATGAAGAACGCAACGCCGCATGCGCTCGGCTTCCGCATGCCCGCCGAATGGGAGCCGCACGAGGCTACATGGATCGCCTGGCCGCATAACCGTGACGACTGGCCGAGGCGGTTCGCGCCGATACCCTGGGTATATGGGGAAATCGTCCGCCGGCTCTCGCGCGTGGAGACGGTGCGGATCCTGGCGCCAAACCGCGAGACGATGCGCAGCGCCATCCGTCTGCTCGAGCGGGTGAACGCGAAGCTCGAATCCGTCGAATTCTATCTCTGCGCGACTGACCGCTCCTGGACGCGGGACTACTGCCCGTTGTTCGTGAAAAACGAGGCCGGCGAGACGGCAATTACCGATTGGAAGTTCAACGGGTGGGCCAAATATTCAAACTGGCAGCGGGACAACGCAGTTCCTGCCTGGCTGGCGCGCAACCTTGGAATGCGCTCCTGGCAGACCGACCTGGTTCTGGAAGGCGGCAGCATCGACGTGAACGGCCGGGGCGCGCTGCTGACTACCGAGGAATGCCTGCTCAGCCCGGTGCAGGCCCGCAACCCGCATTTGACGCGTGAAGACCTCGAGCGAGCGCTCGAAAGCTATCTTGGCGCCCGCAGCGTTATTTGGCTCAAGAACGGAATCGCCGGCGACGATACGCACGGCCACGTGGACGACCTCGCGCGATTTACCGCTCCGGATACGATTGCGATTGCTTCGGAGGAAGACTCAAGGGATGCAAACTATGAGACGCTCCGCGAGAATCTTGCGATTTTGCGCAAGCACTCGTTTCGCGTGGTGAAGCTTCCGATGCCCGAACCAATAGTCTTCGCCGGCCGGCGGCTGCCGGCGAGCTACGCTAATTTCTATATCGCCAATGGCCTGGTGCTCGTGCCCACATTCAACGATCCCAACGATCGCGCTGCTCTGAACATTCTGGCCAAGCTGTTTCCCGGCCGGCAGGTGACGGGAATCAATTGTACGGACCTGATCTGGGGCCTCGGCGCATTACACTGCATGACACAACAGCAGCCCGCCCCCGCGCGAGGTTGAAAAAGCGCCTTGCAAGCAGGGAACAACAAGCGCTACACGGCTCGCAGCGCTGCAAGGATCTGTTTGCCGGCCGCCGATGCTGCAGGAAAAAGTCCCCCGAAACCGCCCAGCACCAGCGCGAATGTAATGCCGGCCGCCATTATCATGGGTGTCACGGTAAAGTTGAACGTGATTTCGCTGAAGGTCACAAAGCTGCCTACACCTGTCGTGAAGTTGTTCAGCGGAAGCACGAGCAGACAGCCGATAATCCCTCCGAGCAGGCTCAGCAGCAGCGATTCGATGAAGAAGCTTGTCAGGATACTGAGGCGGGAAAAACCCAGCACGCGCAGGGTCCCGATTTCCGCGGAGCGCCGCGCCACTGCGGCATACATCGTATTCATCGCAGCGAAACTGCTTCCTATGGCCATGAAGACAGACGCGATCGCGCCAATGGTGATAAGCGGCGCGGCCGAACGGGTTTGACTTTCGTAGTATGCCTTCTCCGTCACGGCGTCGAACACGAAACGGCGATCCGTGGTCAGATCATTGATCAGCGCGTGGAGAGTTACCGGGTCGGTCGCCCGAATCAGAACGGAGCTGAGCGCTTCCTCGCGCCTCTGGTCAGAAGCGATCTGGTTGAGATCGACGAATACCTCCCCGTTAGCGGCGCTCGTCCCGGCATCCAGCACGCCCACTACGTCCCACTCGCCGCGGCCGAAGGTCAATTTGCCGCCCAGGTGCGCTGCCGGGTATCGTGCGACGACTCCTTTTCCGACTACGGCTTCGCGCCTGCCCGGCTGAAAACGGCGGCCTTCAATCACGCGAACGCCTTCCCGAATGTCCCATCCGGCCGGCGTTATTCCCCGGACGGTGATGTTCATCTCGACATTTGCGCTGCTTTCCAGCACAATCACGGTGACCAGCTCCAGCGATGCCAGCGGCTCTTCGTTGTTTCCCCGCGCGATTCCAGGCTTGGCCTTGATGATCTGGAAGTTCTGCGGCGTCATGATGCTGTTCAGCTCCGCGGTCGCTCCCTTCCGCATCACGAGCAGGTTTAGCGGGTGTCCTGTGGACGCGAGTGAGCGCTGCAAGCCCTGAAACATTGCGGCGACACTCAGCAGCACCGCTACGGTCAGTGCAATGCCTAGCGCGGTCATGATCGTAGTGGTCTTCCGCTCTTTTAGATTCCGAAGGTTGTAGGCCAGAGGGATCGCCATGATTTTCTAGTCCTTGAAGCGCAAAGCTTCCACGATGGGCTTTTGCGAAGCCGACCACGCCGGGCCGACACTGCTCAATACTCCAATCACTGCCGCAATCGCCAGGCAGACCAGTCCTAGCAGCGGAGGGATCTTGATATCCGGCATGTTCAGAAAACTCGACGGCAACGTGTGCAGGGCCGCGCAGATCAGATTTGCCAGCCCGAGGCCGATCACGCCGCCAATCAAGGAAATCACAACCGATTCGCCCAGTATCATGCCCAGAATGCTGCCGCGTGTGAAACCCAGCGTTTTCAGAATGCCGACTTCGCGAATCCTTTCGCGAACCGCCATTGCCATCGTATTGGCAGAGACAAGGAGAATGGCGAACGTCACCGCGCCGAAAATTACTCCCATGAAGAGCTTCACGTTCCCAAGAAATCCCAGGAAGCTAAGCTCAAACGATCTCTCCGTCTCGGTCTTGGTTTGCAGCGTGGCGTTGCGGAACATACCGTCGACGGCTTTGGGAATCGCAGCTACCGCCTCCGGACTCTCGCCGAGAATCACGAACGTACTTACGACATCGCGCATATTCTTGAGACTCTCGTTGAGATACTCGTAGTGGAAGTAGAGGTTCTCATTATCGCGGGGGGAATCGTAGAAGCCGCGTACCGTCAACTCCAGTGTGACGGCAAATATGTCACCTACAAGCGAGATCCGGTCGCCGATTTTCATGCCGTGCCGCTCGGCGGTCTTTCGGCCCACGATACATCCTGTGCGATCCTGCTGAAAGGCTTTCTTCTGATCCTCGGCAATACGATACTCGGGATAAACAGTAAACAGCCGGAGCGGCTCCACGGCAAACCGCGCGAACATGTTCTTGGGGTCGCGGTTGTCTTTGTAAGTGCCTCCGAACCACTGGAAGATCATGACCTCTTTAACGCCGGGCGCGTGGCGAATCTTGTCCTGGTAGGAGCGCTGAAGTGGATTCGCGAGAGAAATCCGGTTCCGTACGATGAGGCGCAGCGCCTGCTCCGGCGTGGCTTCTCGCAGAAACAGCGCGTTCGTCAGGGCCGCAAGTAAACCCATCAGACACAGCGATGCGGCAAAACTCAAAATTGTGAGTGTGCTGCGCAGCCGATTACGCAGGCTGTTTCTCAGAATCATCGACATACGAACGTTCCGTACTCTCGATTCTACCTTGGGATTTTATCGGCTCGGCCTGCCGTGGTTCTCGAGCAGCACCTTCAAAACACCCTTGCGCGCTGCCTGCTCGAACGCCTCCGGCGCTTCGCTAAGCGGCCGGCGTACGGAGATCATCGATTCAACGGGAATGAGATCGTGCTCGAGAAGGTGCAAAGCAGGTTCGAAGCGCCCGCAACGTGAGCCGACGAGGGTCAGTTCGTTGACGATCACAGGAGCCGTGTCAAAACCGACCGTACCGTGCACAGTGGACTTCAGAATCACGACGCCGCGCGGGCGCACGATCTCAACGGCCTGCTTTAATCCCTGCGAGGAGCCGGTCGCTTCGACCACCCATTGGTACTCGCCGACCGGCCACGCGTTGTCAGGCGCTTCGTTTACGGCGATCGTTCTGATACCCGCGGCCGCGGCCAGCCGGAGTTTTTCCGGGTGGCGGCCGTAGAGATGTACCCGGTATCCGTGGGCATTCAGAACGAAGCCAATCAGCAGGCCCAGCTTTCCGTCACCCAAGACAGCGATTGTTGCCGCGCAGGGCAGCGCCGCCTGGTCGAGGATTTCGCACGCCGCCGCCAGCGGTTCCGTGAAAACGGCCCGCTCGGTCGGAATCTCGTCCGGTACGATATGCAAATTCGATTCCGGCAGAGTCAGCAATTCGCTGAACGCTCCCGGATGGCGCACGATGCCCAGCACGTCGCGATGCGGACAATGCCGACCCATGTCCCTGCGGCACCAATCGCAGTGGCCGCAAGAGAGATTGATCTCGCCTACTACTCTGCGGCCGATCAGCTCGCTACGTCCGGCTTGCACGACCTCACCCACAAACTCGTGCCCGGGTGTTCCCGCGAACCCGTAATACCCGCGCTTCAGCTCAAGGTCCGTGTTGCAGATGCCGGCGCAGAGCATCCGGATGAGCGCATAACCGGCCGGCCGCGCCGGCGCAGGTATGTCGCGCACTTCTACGCAGCCGTTCTCCAGATGCACGGCAAGCATCGTGGTTTAGTATAGCGGCTCGAAACCCGCCCGCTATAATCAGAGGTTCATGACAGCCGAACTGGTGTGTTTTGACGAACGCTGCCGGCATCGCTTCGCGATCAGCGAGATCCTCTACAGTTGCCCTCGCTGCGGCGGTCTCCTTGAAGTGCAATATCCGGCGATGCGCCACGATCCGGAGCGGCTGAAAGAGATCTGGCGGATGCGGCGCACTGCAAATACTCCGCTGGAACAGAGCGGCGTTTGGCGCTACCGTGAGATGATTTCCTTCCTGGACGACTACGAGCAGGTGGTTACGCTGCGCGAAGGCAATACGCCGCTGCTCGAGGCGCCCCGGGCGGCGCAGTACGCCGGGCTCGACCGCCTGGTGTTCAAGCACCAGGGATTCAATCCCACAGGCTCCTTTAAGGACAACGGCATGACGTGCGGAGTCGCTCAGGCGTTGCGATTGGGAGCGCGCCGGGTAGCATGTGTTTCGACCGGCAATACTTCGGCTTCTATGGCCGCCTATGCCAGCGCTGCCGGCCTGCAGCCGATTGTCTTTCTTCCGCATGGCAACATTTCTTATGGCAAGCTGGCGCAAGCGCTGGAATATGGCGCCCGCACGCTTCAGGTGGATGCCAATTTCGACCAGATTCTGGCGCTGGTGCGCACGCTCTCGGAACGGCTTGGAATTTATCTGCTGAACTCCATCAATCCCTTCCGCATCGAAGGACAAAAGACAATCATTGTCGAGATGCTGGATCAGCGCGACTGGGATGCCCCCGATTGGATCGTGCTCCCTGGTGGCAATCTGGGCAATACTGCCGCTTTCGGCAAAGCATTGCGTGAGCTTCGCGGCGCCGGTTTCATTCGCAAGATGCCGAAACTGGCGGTTGTGCAGGCGGAGGGCGCGGCGCCGTTTTACGAGCTGTTCCATCAGACGGATCGATCGACTCTCCCGGCTGTGGCGCATCCAGAGACTTTAGCTACCGCGATCAAGATCGGCGATCCGGTTTCCTGGCCTAAGGCGCTTGCGGAGGTGGTCTGTTCGAAAGGCACTGTCGAGAAGGTCTCCGAATCAGAAATTGCCAACGCGAAGGCGGTGATTGGATTGTGTGGAATAGGCTGCGAGCCTGCATCAGCCGCTACGCTCGCTGGCCTTCGCAAGCTGACCAAATCGGGCCTGGTGCAACCGAATGCCGACGTGGTCGCCGTGCTGACCGGGCATATTCTAAAAGACCCCGATTATATTTACCACTATCACGCCGGCTCCTTGAAGAGCTCGAGTGGCACCCCGATTCAAAGCACTTTCCGGAACGAACCGATCGTAGTGGCCAACGATCCGGATATGATCTGTAAGGCTTTACTATAAGCCCCCCTTGTATCCCCTCATTTGAGGGTAGAAATATTCCGCAGTAGTGGGGTTGTAAACTATTGGGAGTTCTGGTACAGGATTACTATGCTCATGAAGAAAGCCGTCGCCACGCCGGGCACCGATTCTATTCGCAGAGAGCTGAAGGTTCTGTACAACCGTCGAATGGCGGTTGATCATCTGATCCGATCGCTGGAGCGATACGATCGGTGCCGGGGGCGCGATCTGGCCGTGAAAAAGACCAAGAATTCCGTCAATTGAACGAAAGGCAGGTGAACCACAGGCAGGCGGTCAGCGCTTCAGCGCAGCATCAATTCGGGCAGCCAGCGTTTCGTAAGGGGCATTGCCGGGATGATAGAAGCGCACCGCACCCTGCCGATCGAGCACCACGAGAGTCGGGGTGGTACTTGCTCCGTATATCTTGAAATTTTCCTGGCTGAGCGGAGCAGCCACGCCCGCGATATCCGAGTAGTACCTGCGGCGGACCTGTTCGATATAGGCGGTTTCCTGCCGCGGCGCCGCCTCCTCGCCTTGCGCCGCGTATCCATAAAGCTGAGTGGGCGCGAGGATCACCAGCCCACGTGGTCCGTAGACCTTCTGGATTTTCGCGAGAATCGGGACCTGTTCCTTGCAGTCACCGCACCAGTGCGCCCAAAAGAACAGCAATACAGGCCGGCCGCGCAGCTTCTCAAGCGGAGGGGGAGCTTTCGGGCCGACCCAGTGTTTCACGTCGAGCGGAGGCGCACTCTTACCCTCCAGGCTGAGCAGATGAATGTTCTTCTGGATGCGAGTCCGAATCGAGGTCTCGCGATACGAGTTAAGCTCGCCGTTCAAAAACTGGATCGCCTCGGAGAGCTGGCCGCGAAAGGCGAGCACGTGCGCATGCACCTCGATAGCCGCGCCGAGCGCAATTGGCAGATGCTTCTCGCTATCAAGAGGGCGGGACTTTAGCAATTGGAGCGCGAGGCCGCGCGCCTCGGCGGCATAGCGTTCCGCTGCGTCATAATTCTTCTCAGCCAGCGTTCCGCGCCCCATCCATGAAACGGCTTCGGCCAGTTCAGGAGTAACACCGTCGCGGCTGCGGTAATCCTTAATCGCAGCTTCAGCGGCGGCAAAATTTTTCTGAGCAATCGCGGAGCGAACCTGGGAGATAACGTCGGTGGAGACAGCAGCCGCGGCAGCCGCCGCCAGCAGAGCCAGCAAGCCTGGTCGCATACGGCGATTGTAGCGCAGGGCTCAAATCCCTAAATGCCCGGCCAGCCACTCGATGTACCGGGCATTTCGGAGCCGGGTCTCGGCCACGAACTCGGACGGCAATTCATCGAGCTTCTCCTTGAAGAACCGTCGATCACCATGCGGAGACTCCGTATCCCGGCTCCCGATCAGATTGCCGAGCCAGAATACCAGGAACAAGTTCCCATCCACGCGCCCTCGCGAAGCGTCACCCAGATAGGGTCGCGAGTCCACAGTTGCAAGGTCGCTTTCGGCTCCGAAGGCGCCGCGTTGGGCGAAGGCATTGGCGCGAGCTACCATACGTTCAAATAGGGCCCGCCAGGGTGAGCCGGCGGGCTGTTCGGCAAGCACGTCGAAAAGCTGCAATTGTAACTCGCCCGAGATCTTGTAATTTACCCGGCCGGCGGTGGCCCGCCCGATGCATTCCAGAACTTCGGCCTGTTTCCCGCTGCCCGAGTGAATGCTGAGCGTGCCATCGAAATAGGCGGCGACGGCGGCAAGATCAGTGACCCGCCGGGCCAGCTCCTCAAGCGGCCGCTCGTGGAATTCGGCTGCGACGCGCGGCGCCAGCTCCGGCCACATCTTGTGATGCACGTACCTGCGGAGATCGCCGAGTGTCTCTGGATACGCCTGCCGTTTCTTAAAACCGAGATTCGGCGGCACTAACTGGGCCGGGCGGCCTCGCGCCGCGAGCCAGTGCATGTAAAAGATCAGCTCCTCGGGAGTGGTGAGCGTCTCGGCCTCATCGATGGATGGCTCGAAATCGAAAGCGCTCCCGCCAGGGGCGGCTGCCTTGGTCTGGCGGATGAAATCGAAGAGTTCTTCATTGAGCTTCAAGCTTTGTCCGAATTTTACGGCCAGGCGCTGCACTTCCTCGGGGAGAAAGCCGTAGCTTCTGCCGTCGATCACGAACTTTCGCTCGAACTCGGAATGAATCCAGCGGCGTTCCGCATCGTCAAAAAGCTGGTCGAACTTCTCGGCCACCACGGCGTCGGACCAGGGGTCCGGATGGCGGCGATCGGCCTGGAGCAGGAATAGCCGCGAAGTGTCTGTTGTGAATTTGGTGTAACCGGCCGCTTGGCGAATCGCTTCGCGAGTTGCCTCGACTGAGCGGGGGATATCGTCGGGCGAGTCGCCGGAGATGATAAAGTGATCCGCCTCGGCGGTATAACCCTCACGCCACCCGGCGCGCACAGCCGCCCACAGGCCCGCATGATAGAGATGACGGATGGAGACGCGGGTGTGGCCAGCTGCTACGGGCTGTTCCCCATCGCGTGCGGCCAGAGCTTCGTCCGTCGTCATCTCCCGAGTCGCCGAAAGCTGCACCGTGGAAGCCAGATTCTTCCCGGATTTCTCGAGAATCCGGGCGAAAGCATTGAACGCAGCGGGCAGGCTGATTTCCGGATGGCGATTTCCAACGGCAATGGCGGAGAGCGCACGCTGTGGGCGGGGAAGGAATGCCGGGCTGACGCGCTCGACGAACGCTCGGATATTTTCGTGATCGCGGGAGCGGAACGGCGCGGCCGTCACGGCCACGTCCAGTCCCGCACGGGTCCGCACCCTGCCCAAGTAGGCGGCATGCGGAAGGGCTACCTCGCCCGGCGCCTCCGTGGCGGACAGATGTAGGATCCACTCGCCTGAAGGCTGCGCATCAACGGCTATGTAGAATGCGCGGGCACGTTCCGGATCTCGCTCGAGAGACGCCAGGAGTGGGGTCAATGCTCGGAGACCCAATTCCGAGCCGGTGCGCTGGATCCGGCTGCGCAGGTCGGGAACGAGCGGCTGCGAGCCGGCCTGTCCGAAAACCAGATCCGCCAATGGCGCGACCTCGGATAATTGGAATGAAGGGTTGGGAGCGACGGAACTCACGCTGCGATTGTACAGCCACCCGCTTTAAAGCTGTAGCGTCTTGAGGTACTCCCGAAATGGGCCGCCCAAGTCGTGGCGGCGCAAGGCAAACTCCACAGTCGCTTTCAGGAATCCGAGCTTGTCCCCGGCGTCGTAGCGGGTGCCTTCGAAACGATAGCCGTAGATCGGACGGGTGCGCAGCAGGTGCTTCATGGCGTCGGTAAGCTGGATTTCCGAGCCCGCGCCCGGTCCGATTGCCTGCACCGATTCAAAGACCTCGGGGGTCAGGACGTACCGGCCAATGATGGCCAGGTTCGAAGGAGCGTTCTCTGGGTTCGGTTTCTCCACCAGGTCGCGGATGCGAAATACGCGATCGCGGCTGCCGTTGTGCGCTACCGGCTCGGCATCAATGGCCCCATAGGAGGAAATCTTATCTGGGGGGACTTCCATAACCGCCATGACCGGCGCACAGAAGAACTCGTGGACGTCGATCAACTGCCT
>Ga0070741_10010564_pt1 | contig 17373 bp, 16 predicted proteins | sample Coa_R1_4_FD_66440 | JGI IMG/M metagenome (GOLD analysis project Ga0070741, IMG submission 66440) | Surface soil microbial communities from Centralia Pennsylvania, which are recovering from an underground coalmine fire - Coalmine... | ecosystem: Environmental > Terrestrial > Soil > Unclassified ...
GGCCAGTTGCAGGGGCTCGGCATTGCCGGCTTCGTGCTGTTGATTGTCCTCGGACTGGTCAAATGGGGCTCGGGCTTTATCGCCAATGTCTCGGTGCTGCTCGGCATCATCGCCGGCGCCGTGCTCGCCAGCATTTTGGGCGTGATGCATTTCGAGAAAGTTGCTGCCGCGCCATGGGGCGACATCGTCATCCCCTTCCACTTCGGCCTGCCGCAATTTCATCTCGTCCCGATCATCACCATGTGCATCGTCATGATCGTGGTGATGATCGAATCGCTCGGCATGTTCCTCGCGCTTAGTGACATGACCGGCAAGACGATCGACCGCGAAGCATTGTCGCGCGGCCTGCGCGCCGACGGCGTTGGCACGCTGATCGGCGGCATCTTCAACACCTTCCCCTACACGTCGTTCTCACAGAACGTTGGCCTCGTCAGCGTCACCGGGGTTCGTTCGCGCTGGGTCACGATCACTGGCGGCATCATCATGCTGCTGCTCGGCCTTGTGCCAAAGCTGTCCGCGCTGGTCGAAGCGGTGCCGCAAGTGGTGCTCGGCGGCGCGGGGCTCGTGATGTTCGGCATGGTGGCGGCGACCGGCGCGCGAATTCTCACCGCGGTCGACTTCAGGACCAACCGCTTCAACCTGTTCGTGGTCGCGATTTCCGTCGGCTTCGGACTGATTCCGCTCGCCGCCCCCGGCTTCTTCCACAATCTTCCGAAGGACCTGCAGCCGCTGCTGGACTCCGGCATCCTGCTTTGCGCCGTGGTCGCAGTCGCCCTGAACGCGTTCTTCAACGGGATCGGCTCCGGCGCGAGCGCGAAGACCGACGCGGTGGCGGCGTCCTCAACCGCACAACATGTCTAGGTACTGACCTCATCCTGAGGAGCGGCGAAGGCCGCGTCTCGAAGGATGGCCTCATGGTTCACCCGGCGATGCATAGCATCGTCCGGCGAAGGCGCCGCCCGGGGCTCCTCACCATGAGGAACTCTAGCTGCCGCGATAGGTGGCGTAGCTCCAGGGCGTGACCAGGAGGGGCACATGCAGATGTCCCTCCGGATCGCTCACCGCAAAGCGCAAGGAAATATCGTCGAGGAACGGCGGATCGGAGAGCGGGACGTTGCGCGCGCGAAAATAGTCTCCGACGCGGAAGTTGAGCTCATAGCGGCCGATCGGTACCGGCCGTCCGCCGATCAACGGCTGGTCGGTGCGGCCATCCGAATTGGTCACCGCCGTCGTCACCACGCGGCTTGCACCAAGCAGCGACCGCTCGACCAGTTCGACCGCGATGCCCGCGGCGGGCTTGCCGCTATGCGTATCAAGCACATGGGTTGAAAGCCGCCCGTGAACCGGCAGCCGATCGCCCGCAACGATGAGCTGATCAAGCCGCAACGCCGCGATCCTGCAAATTTCCGCAATCGAGGTCTTTGTCTCGGTCGCCGCATCGTTCGGCAGCCGCCGCTCGAAATCCCTCAGGATCGAATCTTTGGTGTGGCGGCGCACGCAAACGATATAGGGAAAGCCGAATTTTGCGCGATAGGCGTTGTTGACGCGCTCGAACGCCTCGTATTCGGCGTCCGACAACCGGTCGAGGCCGGCGCTGGTCTGCTCCGCGGTGGATTCGACCGTGAGCCCGGCCGCGCGCTGCGTCTTGTCGCCGAGATCGGGATGCGACTTGATCAGCTTGAGACGCAAATCTTCTGGCGCACGCTCGACCGCCGACGTCATCGCCGCAAACAGCTCATTGACGCCTGCAAACGGCCGCGCGGCAAACGCCTGCTCGGCAACCCAGGGCGAATACTCAAAGATGTTGGCGAGCACGGCAACGAAATCGCTTTGCGTGCAAGCGTTCAGCTCCTCAAGCGGCTTCTGCGACTGGTGTCCCGGTTCTGACATTCGTATCCTTTCGCAGCGGCTACTTTTACGAATGTCAGAACCAAAGGGACACCAGTAAATATCTAGTTCTAGTGAAGCTTTGACTCTGACGTTCCTTTGAAGAGGCTGCTGCGAAACTGAAAGGAACGTCAGAGTCGCTTCACTAGCCTCGCCGACCCGATTTACGGGCTCCTGCCCTGTGCGGACTGCGAATTCCCGCTCCCGGCGTCGAAGGACAGGCCGAAGAGACCGCCGCGCCGCACCTCAGGCTCAGGGGCCGGCGCGGGCGCCTGCTGAACTTCGGCCTGCGGCGGCAGCGGAGGCGGCGCCGGCAGGTTGTTGCAGTTCATCGGATAGACCAGTTCGCGGTTGGCGGTCTGGCCGATCGGCGCGCAGGGGTCGGCGCGTCCCGCCTTGGGCTTGGTTTGCGACCAGGCCGGCGTCGCCGCCGCCACCAGCATCGCGCACAAAAGAACCCTCTTCATTTTTTAAACCTCAAAATCTGCCCCTAGTGGTCCGATTCTAACATTCGCTGCCCCTTCTCAGCTGGCACTTTGGCGAATGTTAGAATCAAAGGACCACTAGCAAACTTGGTTTGCTAGTGGAGTTTTGGATTTGACATTCGCAGTTCGAACTCGCGGCCGGGCGGGTAGCGAATGTCAAATCCACTCCACGAGGCCATTGAACCGGATTGGACGGGCGAAGTCCACATGCTGCAATTTTGGGCAAGTGACCCGAAGAAACTGCCAATCGGAAGCGCTGGCAAAGACTTGCGATCAATGCGACACAGGGTCGAGGCATCTGGCCAGGACTGACCGAGCAGGGCTGACCGGGAAGGCGCGCGGGGAGCCGGCGATGTGGGCATCGATACTGTCGGAATGGGCCAGTCTGATTTTCCGCTGGCTGCATGTGATCGCGGCCATCGGCTGGATCGGCAGTTCGTTCTATTTCATCCACCTCGATCTCGAGCTCAAGCCGCGCGAGGGCCTGCCCGAGGGCGCCCATGGCGATGCGTGGCAGGTGCACGGCGGCGGCTTCTATCACATGGTCAAGTTCCTGGTCGCCCCTAGCAAGATGCCGAGCGAGCTGACCTGGTTCAAATGGGAGGCCTACACGACCTGGCTCTCCGGCTTCGTCTTGATGGTCATCGTCTACTATCTCGATGCCGAATTGTTTCTGGTCGACAAGTCGGTGCTCGACCTGACGCCGACACAGGCGGCGCTGTTCTCTTTCTTCAGCCTTGCGCTCGCCTGGCTGCTCTATGAGGCGGCCTGCCGCAGCGGCCTTTCCGCTTACGAGCTGCCGTTTGCAATCGGCGGTTACATTTTTCTGGTCGCGCTGACCTACGCCTTCACCCATGTGCTGAGCGGACGCGGCGCCTTCAACCAGATCGGCGCGATCATCGGCACCATCATGGTCGCAAACGTCTTCACGCTGATCATCCCGAACCAGAAAAAGGTGATCGCAGCACTGCTCGCCGGGCAAAAGCCGGATCCGAAATACGGCAAGCAGGGCAAGGAGCGCTCGGTCCACAACAATTATCTGACGCTGCCGGTCGTCTTTCTCATGATCAGCAATCACTACCCGCTGATCTTCGGCACCCGCTTCAACTGGGTGATCGCGGCGATCGTGCTCGCGCTCGGCCCCGTGATCCGCCATTTCTTCAACGAACGGCATGCGGGCCGCAAATCGCCGTGGTGGGTCTGGGGGGTGGCTACGATCGGCATGATCGCGATCGCATTCCTCACGACCGCCGGGCCCCGCGATGCCAAGGCCAGCGCCGTGACATCAAGGCACGACTTCGCGGCCGTGCAGGACATTGTGCTGTCCCGTTGCAGCATGTGCCACGCCGCTGAACCCGTATTCGACGGAATCACCGCGGCGCCAAAGGGCGTGCGGCTGGACGATGCGGAAGCGATCAAGCGCAACAGCCGCCTGATCGGCCGCAATGCGGCCTGGTCGAGCGCCATGCCGCCCGGCAACATCACGGAAATCACATCTGACGAGCGCGCCGTGCTCGCCGCCTGGCTGGCCGATAGCTCGCGTTAGACCCTTGGCCTCGTCCGCGAGTTCAACCGCTCACCACGGCTAGCGCGGCAAGAGCGAGTAGGTGAGATGGCCGGTCCACCAGCCGTGCGCCGAGAGACGAAACGCGAACAGGCCGATACCCGCAAGCAGCGCAATCCAGAACAAAGGCGCCGGGAGCACGCGGCGGAAGCCGAACAGGCCGACGACCATCATGAAATCGAAAGTCATCGTCAGCACCTGCTCCGTGCGCATCGGGTACTCGTGCGCCGGGACCATAAGATTCCAGAAGAAGTGCGCGATCAGGAAGCAGGCGAGCAGAAAACCCGCGGTGGGCGAGCGGTTGACACCTTGCGCTGCAGATGGTGGAGGATTGGCCATGACGATGCCCCCTGTGTTGATGACCGCACACGCCATGGCGGTCCGGGGGATTAGTCGCGGTCAAAGGCGTGGAAGTTCAAGCCGCTTTGCTCAACCATCAGACAGTATTGGCCCTCACCCCTTCGGCGGGATCAGCGGCTGCACGATTTCCTTGAACACCTCCAGCGCCTCGCAACGCGCGGCTCGCAACGGCCGACGCGGTGCGGCTTGCCCAGCCTGCGAGCCGCGAGCCCTACGCCACCGTTGGAGGCCGCCGTTTTCGAGCGCGGGTCACTGAGGCCTGCAGTGGCTGCCGCGCGGTAGCTGCGGCAATGATCTTGAATCGGTCAAGCGCGGCGGCATTGCCGCGCAGTTGCGCCTCGAGCTCGGCGGCCGGCATGGGGCGGCCAAGGAGGTAGCCCTGCACGTAATCGCAACCGAGCCCACGCAGATAAGCGAGTTGGGCTTCGGTTTCGACACCCTCCGCCAGCACTTCAAGCCCCAGCGTCTTGCCGAGATTGACCACGACCTCGCAAATCTGCATGCCCTTGGCATCGTGCGGAATGTCGCGCACGAAGCTCTGATCCACCTTGAGTTTGTCGACGGGGAAGCGTTTCAGATAGGCAAGCGACGAATAACCGGTCCCGAAATCGTCAATCGCAAGTTTGACGCCGATCCTTTTCAACGCGGCAAGCGTTGCTTCGACATCGGGTCCTGCCCCCATCAGGCTGCCCTCGGTGATCTCGATTTCCAGCGCCTGGGGCGCAAGTCCGCTGAACGTAAGCGCTTCCGTAATCGTCCCCGCAATGTCGGCGTGGCGGAACTGTTGTGAGGAGAGGTTGACCGCGACGACCTCAAGCCGCAGGTCTTCTTTGTGCCATTCAGCCATTTGGCGGCAGGCTTCCCGAACAACCCATTCGCCGAGCGCAATGGTCAGGCCGGCATCCTCCACGACCTTGATGAACGCTCCGGCCGGCACGAGCGCCTCGCCGGGCGGTGCCCAGCGCAGAAGAGCTTCGACGCCGGCGATGCGGCCGTCGATGACGTTGACGAGAGGTTGGTAATGCAGAACGAACTCGCCTCGCTCAAAGCCACGGCGCAGCCGGCTTTCGAGGCTCATCCGCTTGTTGGCTGCCTCGGTGAGCGAAGCGCTGTAGAAGCGGAAGCTGCCCCGGCTCGCCTCCTTGGCTTCGTAAAGCGCCGCATCGGCGTTGCGGATCAACTGATCGACGGTGTTTCCTTCATCGGGCAGGCGGCATATTCCGATGCTGGTCCCGACATAAAGCTCCTGCCCGCCTCTGAGCACGAACGGCAACTTGAGGGCCCCGGTCAGACGCTCGGCCAGGGTCACCACGTCGGCCCTCTCAAACACATCGGCCACCAGCACAACGAATTCGTCACCGCCCATGCGTCCGAGCAGCGCGTCACGCGGAAGTCGCGACTGAAGCCGCTTGGCAACAAGTCGCAACAGTTCGTCGCCGGCCGCATGCCCGAGACTGTCGTTGACATCCTTGAATGCGTCGAGGTCAAGCAGCATCAAGCAGCCCCTGGCGCCGGCGTCTTCGAGCAGCGCGGTGGTGCGGCTCTCGATCATCCGGCGGTTGGGCAAGCCAGTCAGCGAATCGTGGTTGGCAAGGTGGACCAATTCCGCCTTGCTCTGCTCCAGCGCCTGATATGGAGCGATGATTCTCGAGACGAACAGCGCCCGATACAGCATCGCGTAAGCGGCCGCCTTATAAAGGTGACCGAAAACGTTGAAGAGATCGCTCGGGGTTGTGTAGAGGGTGAACAGCAGCTCCGCAAGCCCGAGCACCCAGGTGCCGGCGGCCAGAAAACACAGGTTGGGATCATGCCAGTTGTTACGCCGGCGCAGCATCAGCAGGCTGGCAACGAAATAGGTGGCCGCAAGCACGTATTCCGCGTTGATCTTGAACACGGACAAGCCGCCGTCCGGCGTAACGTTGGCAGGCAGCCAGTCGCCATGGGCAAGGCTCATCCACCACACCAGCGCCGTGATAACCAGGGCGGCGCCGGGCGCCGCCACGGCGGCGCCGGGCGGCCACGTACGTAGCGGCAGCAAGGCAACGGCCAATAGCGCCAGCGCTGCAATAGCGCGACCGGCCAACCAGAAATCTATCGTGAGCTGCAGTCCGCTTTCGCCAAATGCCGAAGGCATGCCGGGATAGGTCATGGCATGCGCGAAATCGATGATGGCAACGGCGAGAAAAGCAGCAGCCAGCAGAATGATATGACTGTTCGATTTCTCGCGGCGCAGATTCCAGCCGAGCGCGAACACCATCAGCGATACGACCATCGCGATGAATTCGAACGCGGTATGCCACGGAAGATAGGAAACCGGTGTAAAGAACCTCGCAGCCGGCAGCAAAGGGGCGACCAGCAGCAGCGCCGTCAAGCCGGCGACGGCGATTGCCAAGCGGCGGATGTTCGGTTCCGCCATTCCAATCAGGCTCTTCGCGATCATGACGAAGCGGTCTATCCGTGTGCGGCTTGATGAAGTGAACTGCGATCGGATTTAATCCAGCAAAATCTGCGCGCGGAGCCATTAAGAATACGCAACACCCCGGAATACCACGGGGCCAAAACACGGGAAATTCGGGGGGATTGGTTAGAGATATCTAAATGGGACGAACGCCCTGGAGTGATACGACACCCCAACATCATCCTGCGGGCGGAATCAGCGGCTGCACGATTTCCTTGAACACCTCCAGCGCCTCGCAACGCGCGGCGTGATCGGCAAGCGCCGGGTGGCGCGCGGGATCAAACAGCCGCGGATGCGCCTCGCTGGTGAAGCGCAGCGCGCAGGCGACCGCGATATCGGCGTGGCTGATCTTCACCCCTGACCAGAACGGCGAGGCGATGCCTGCGCGCTCCTTTTCCAGCACGTCCAGCACGCCGCCGATCTGGGCTTCGCAGCGCTCGACCCAGATTTTCGACTGATGATCCTTTCGCAGCACCCGTTCATAGAGCAGGCTGACACCCTTGTCGGCGAGACCGGTCGCCAGCGCGCAAATCTTCAAGGCATGGCGGCGATCCGATCCGCTGGACGCAATCATCGCCTTGTCCGGTCCGGCCAGCTCGTCGAGATGGTCCAGAATGATCGTGCTTTCGATCAGCGCCTCGCCGTCTTTCAGCACCAGCGTCGGCACCCTCCGCAACGGATTGAACGGCGCAATCTTGTCGGCATCGCCGAAGGTCGACCACGGCCGATGCTCGAAGGCGAAGCCGTAAAGCCGCATCGCGATTGCGACACGACGAACGAAGGGAGAGTCATACTGCCCGATGAGAATCATGAAGATGTCCCCTGCCTCAAACCTTCTCGCGAATGACGCGCTTGACCGTCGCGATGGCGTCCTCGTCGCGTCTATACATCGTCCATTGCTTGATGCGCTTGGCCTTCACCAGTTTCGCCTCGATCAAGACGCGCATGTGCTCGCTCAAGGTCGGCGCGCTTACGCCGAGCTTTTCGGCAATCAGCAGACCGCAGACCCCGTCTTCGACCAGGTCGCCATCGACCTGCGCCCTGAAATGCCGCTCGGGATCGCGGAGCCAATCCAGGATCAGGAGGCGCCGTTCGTTGGCGAGGGCGCGCAACGCAATCGCAATCTTCATTTAGCCATTTTGCTAATTACCTAACTTGTGTCAAGATGCTCTTGCGTCATTACCGGGCCGCGCCGTCGATCTCGAGTCTACTCGAGATCGACAAATTCGATAAGCCAAGTCGGCAACAGCCGACTTGGTTGACGCGAGACCCATGATCCATCCTTCAAAAGAGATGGATGCCCGGATCACGTCCGGACATGACGAATACGGAAAGTCTTGCCACGCGGAAAAGGCTTCGATGACAGACGCTACACCATCACACGCGAGGCCATCACCGCGGCTGAAACCGTCATCCGCCCGTACATCCGGCGGACGCCGCTGCTGCGGCTCGACGCGGCCGACTTCGGCCTCGCCTCCGCCCCGCTCGCCTTCAAGCTTGAATTCCTGCAGCATTCCGGCTCGTTCAAGGCGCGCGGCGCGTTCGCCAATCTGCTGTTGCGCAAGCCGCCGGCGGTTGGCGTGGTTGCGGCCTCCGGCGGCAATCACGGCGTCGCGGTCGCTTATGCCGCGCAGCGCTTAGGGGTACCAGCAACCATTTTCGTGCCGGATGTCGCCTCACCCGCCAAGCAGGCGGCGATCCGCGGCCTCGGCGCCAAGCTCGTGATATCAGGATCGCTCTATGCGGATGCTCTCGCCGCCAGCGAAGCGCATATCGCCGCGACCTGTGCCATGCCGGTCCACGCCTACGATCAGGCCGAGACGCTGATGGGTCAGGGTTCGGTCGGACTGGAACTGGAGCAGGATGCGCCCGACATCGATACGCTTTTGGTCGCGGTCGGCGGCGGTGGATTGATCGGCGGCATCGCGGCGTGGTTCGAGCGGCGGGTGAATATCGTTGCGGTCGAACCGGAGCTGGCGCCGACCCTGCATGCCGCGCTCGCCGCCGGCGAACCCGTCGATGCGCCTGCCGGCGGTCTTGCCGCCGACTCGCTTGCGCCGCGCCGAGTTGGGCAACTGATGTTTCCGATCGCGCGCGACAATATCGATCGCGTGGTGCTGGTCACCGACGACGCCATCCGCCAGGCGCAGGAAACGCTGTGGTCGCGCTTGCGCGTCGTGACCGAGCCCGGCGGCGCGGCCGCTTTCGCCGCGCTGCTCTCGGGACGCTACGAACCTGCGCCTGGAGAGCGCGTCGCCGTTCTGCTGTGCGGGGCGAACACCACAGCGGTGAAATTCGACGCTTGAGCATTTCCGAAGGAAAATGAAAATGACAAAGCCCGCAAATCTCGCCGAGAAGCTCGCGACGTTCACTGAGCGCTTCTCGCCACGCACGATCGCGACCTACAACAACAACGACATCATGGTGGCGAAGCTCGAGGGTCCGTTCCATTGGCACAAGCACGATGACACGGATGACTTCTTCCTCGTGCTCAAGGGCACGCTCGACATCGAGCTTCGGGACCGCACCGTAACCCTCAACTCTGGCGAGGTTTTTGTGGTTCCCAAGGGCGTCGAACATAAGCCCGTGGCGCGAGGCGAGGTGCACATCCTGCTGATCGAGCCGACGGGCACCCCGAACAGCGGTGACAAGGCGACCGCCGCGCCGCGCATTCTTGCCTAGACTTGCGCTGACCGTATCACCTCGGCGTCAGCGTGATCACCTCCGCCATCGCCGCTTCGACCGCGGCGCGGCTGTAGAGCAGCGGGACATATTGACCGCTCGCCCACAACGGCGCGAGGTCGCGATAATGACCGCTGAAGGGATCGCCTGATTGGCCCGGCGTGTTGATGGCGCGACTAGCATCCCAGTTGCCGACATCGAGCACCATGCGGAACGAGGCGCCGGCCGTCAGATGATAGTCGGAGCGGCGATAGGTCGCCGCGCGCGGCACGTTGGCGGCACCTCCAAAGGCGAGCGGCCCGACCGAGAGTTGCGAGGCCGTCGCCTTGTCAGTGAGCGGCTCCAGCGCATGGTCGAACATCGCGACATGCAGCCTTCCCCACCGCCACATCGAGGAGTCTGGGCCCAGCTTGTCAGTGACATCAGCCACCGCGCGCCCGAGACTCTCGCTCAGGATGCGGTCGCGCGCAGCTTTGGGATCTAGCGCCGAGCGCGGCATCAGGCGCTTCGAGATAGGCGACGATGGGCGAAATGCTGGAGGCTTCCGGCGCGATCAAGTCTACCGCTTTCGGCGCGACCGCCTTGAGCAGCGCCGCGCCGAGATGATTTGATATCCAAACCTCAAAGACGGCAGCGGCGGCGCTGTCGGCATCGTCGCGCGCATCCCAATTTTTAAGGAGATCCAGGCCATTTTTGGCGTTGGCGTCTTCGGACTGAAGCGGTCGCAGCAGCTTCAAAAGACGCCGCGCCAGCATCGAGGTGTTGTCGTTCTGCAAATCCATGACATCGGCCAGTGTCATCTTCGGTTTGGACTGCAACACCTCGACGATGCGCTGCCAGCGCGCCGGATCGGCCCATTCAAATCCGACCTTCCGCTCGGTGACGGGATAATCGGCCGGCAAGTTCATCTGGTTGGCGGTTGCGAAAAAGCCCTGTTCGGGCCGAAAGGCGCGCGGCAACTGATCGTTCTCGATAAAGCCTTGCCACTCATAGCGGCCATCGCCCGGCACCGGCATCAGCCCGTCATAGTTGACGCGCCGCGGCGTCTTGGCGGCGGGAATCCAGCCGATATTGCCCTTGACGTCGGCATAGACCTGGTTCTCCGACGGCGCGCCCCAGCGCTTCAACGCCGCGGAAAAGCCGTTCCAGTCATTCGCCGTCATGTAATCCGATGAGCCGAAATAGGCCGAGGTGCCCGGTTCGAACCAGACCGAGCGAATGGCAAAGGCGCGCTTGCTGGCTTCATCGACATAAATCACCGGACCGTGCCGGGTGAACTTCAGCTCGACGTCGCGCGGCGCTTCACTCCTCACATCGATCTTTTCGTGAACGAGGCGCATTGCTTCCCAGCCGTCGCGATAGCGATACTGGTTCGGATCGGCCGGATTGAGCTCGTAGACGTAGAGATCCTCCTGATCGACGTTGAAGATGGTGAGGCCGAAGGCGATCACCTCGTTATGGCCGATCGAAATGCCCGGCAGCGCCGGCTCGCCGGCGCCGATCACGGAAATGCCGGGCGCGTTGAGGCCGACGATATAACGCAGCGACGGCACGCTGTGCTCGCGATGCGGATCGTTGGCGAGGATCGCGCGTCCCGTCGCCGTGCGCGATGGCGCGATCACCCAGTTGTTGGAGCCGATGGTGTCGCGCTGCTGGTCGGCCTCGGTGAGAAACCGATCCGGATCGTGCTCCAGCATCGCCTTCTGGTCTTTCGGTGCGGCGAACTTCACCGGGCGCGTGGCGAGGTCATAGGCCGCAAGCACGCCTTTGGGCACGCTGCAGGGATCGAGGCCATCAGGAATTTTCGTGGTCCATGCCGGCTCGAGCTTCACCCGAAAGCGATCCGCATCGAGACCGGCGGCGCATGCGACCAGCGAGCGCTTCACTTCAGATGCGACATTGCGCGTCAGGCCATGGCTCCTGATCCGCACCACGTCGTCGGCCAACCACTTGTCCGGCATGGTGCCGGCGATGCGAAACTCGATCGGCAGCGCGCGGCGACCAGCCCGCACGTCAGCGACATAGGCATTGATGCCGGCGACAAACGCTTCGGCGTAGGATTTCGCCTTGGGACCGTAGGACGCCCATTCGGCATTCATGTCGCCGCGATAGAGAAACTGCCGCAACGCCTTGTCCTGCTCGACATAGGCCGGGCCGAAATCCTTTGCCAACAGGCCAAGCCCGCGCTTGCGCCAGAGATCGATCTGCCAGAGGCGGTCGCGCGCGGCATTAAAACCTTGCAGAAAAAACAGGTCGTGCTCGTTCTCGGCATAGACGTGGGGAATGCCCCAGACGTCGATCAGGATCTTGCCGGGCGATTGCAAGCCCGCGGCTTGCGCGGTTGAAAGGCGTGCGGCGGAAGGTGCGCTGTCGTTATCGCGGGCGAACGCTGTCGTGGTCGCCGCAGCGACAAGCGCCGATATCAGCAAGCAGCGGCCGGTGATCTTCTTCATCCTGTTTTTTCCTGCCCCTTTTTTCGGATCGCATTCGACCCGCGATCTCTTCATTGTCGTCTTCATCTGTGGCGCGGCTGGCCGCAGTCTCACTCCAGCTTAAGACCAGAGAACTTCACCACATCAGCCCACTTTTCCGTCTCGTCGGCGATGAGCTTGCCAAAATCCGCCGGCGAGCCGGGAATGGTCTTGCCGCCAAGCTCGCCAAACTTCGCTTGAAAGCCGGAATCGGCCAGCGCCGCGTTGACCGCCTTGTTGAGCGTTTCGACGATCGCGACGGGCGTGCCCTTGGGCGCCGCGATGCCGTACCAGGTGCTCGATTCATAACCCGCCACTGTCTCCTCGATGGGTGGAAGCTCGGGCATGATTTTCGATCGCTCTGCTGTTGTCACCCCAAGCACACGCACCTGTCCGGCCTGAGCATAGCCGATCGACGCCGCGAGGCTTGGAAAAACCACCTGAACCTGGTTACCGAGCAGGTCGGTCAGCGCCAGCGCCTCGCCGCGATAGGGCACGTGAACCAGTTTGACGCCGGTCATCATCATGAACAGTTCGCCGGTCATATGGACCGGACCGCCGGCACCGCCTGACCCCATGTTGAGCCTGTTCGGATTGGCCTTGGCGTAAGCAATGAACTCGGCGACGGTCGTGGCAGGCACCGAAGGGTGAACGGCCAGCACATTCGGCAGGCGGACGCAGGCGGCGACCGGAACGACATCGCGCATGAAGTCGAAACTGAGCTTGTCGTAGAGCGTTGCATTGACCGCATTTGCGGTCGTGGCAATCAGGATCGTGTAGCCGTCCGGCGTAGCGTTGATGACCGTCTCGGTCGCAATGTTGCTGGCGGCGCCCGTGCGGTTAACGATTTGCCGAGTTGCTCCGACAAATGATGGCCAATCAACCGCGCAACGATGTCGCTCCCGCCTCCGGCGGCAAAGCCGACGATGAGCCGCACCGGCCGCGCCGGATAGGTCTGCGCCCTCGCCGCCTTTGACAAGGCCGGAAGCATTGCAGCGCCGCCCGCAAGACGCAGGATCGTGCGGCGAGCAACCTTCATGTCAATCATCTCCGTCCCAGCTTCTGGCTACGCTGACACGGATCGCCTCACCGCTGCAACCGGAAGAGCAGCAAAGCAGGTGCGCGCTCCGGCCCTAGTGTGGCGGTTCAGGAGTCCGCATTATTTGTGCCGCGGGTTCGTCATGCGGACTTCTGAACCAAAGCCACACTAAGATAATAAGTTTGCTAGTGTCCTTTCGATTCCGAAGTTCGAACTGTGACTCCGCGAGTGACTACGAACTTCGGAATCGGGACACTAGCCGCCGGAGCCGCACGCAACAGACGGAATAGAAAGCCTACATGAACCTGGAAGATGCTGCGAACCGGTTCGCGCCACCATTGGGGTTGACGATCGTGTAGCCGGCAAGCGAACGCGCGTGCTCGCGCGTCACGTGGCCACCCGAATTGCCGTCATGGACATTCCAGACATTGCCCGAGACCTGGCTCTCGAGAATCATGACGTGGCCTCGCCGGACCGCAGCCATGCCGGGCGACGGCGCAGCGCGCGGGAAGCGGTACCAGTTGGACGCGAGATTCAATTCGGGAATGATCCGGCCGAACTTGTAGAGGGAGGCTTCGCATCCACAGAAGCGATTGGGACATCCTGCCGGACGGCTGCCGATGACCCTCTCGCCGCCGTCAGGTGTGGCCATGGCCCAAGCCTGGCGGAAGTTTTGCATACCATACGCGTGGTGAACATAGGCACGGCGCGAATAGGCATGGCGGGTGGCGGCGCGATAGACATAGCCGCGATGGGAGTATGGGGTGCGAGCCGTGGCCTGGTGGGAATATGAGTGATGGGCGTAGGTGCGATGGTAATGGCGCGCTTCGGCCTGGGAGGGAAGGAGCAGCAGCGTGGCTGCGATACAAGCGGCTACGATACAGAAAGCTCTATGCATTGCGGAGGACTCCTCATGGGAAATCCCCTGCCCGCGCGCGAGAGCATCCGGCAAACATGTCGGCATGTGGGCTGAAACTTGGCGGCGCGATACCGCTACGCGCAGAGCTTCATTCGCCCAGCGCGCATCGAAAGTAGCTTAGGTAGTTGCCGGGGTTAGCAATGGCTTGGTTTCGAACATGACTGTCGAACACCCCGGCCAGGCACTACGCAACCTTCTTCTCGACTTTTGCAAACACGCTGAGTTTCAGCCAGGCGCGCAGATCGGCGGCAAGATTTCTGTCTCCCGTCAACACAAGTCGGCCGGCATCAGACATGACGCCGATAGCCGCATATCCGAGCCAAATCTCGGTCAGCGTCCGCAGATCGGTCGATACGTAAAGGTCGACATCAAATCCGGGATCGACGAGGCAAAGATCGACATCCCTGCCCGGCTCCACGATCAGCCAGTAATTGCGCTCCGAGGGCGGCCGGTCATTGAAGATGAACTGGATCGTCGAGCGCCGACGCGGCATCGGATCGGCATTGATGTTGCGCCTGATATCCCACATCAGCAGGTTGGCATCGAGATTCTTCAGCGTCGCCTCGGTGGTCACCCATCGATGGCCCCAGACGCCGATCGCTTCGATGACGGGACGCAGTTCCTCTCCAGCCTCGGTGAGACGATATTCCAGCACACCAGGCTCGCGCTCGGCGGCAGCGCGCACGACGATGCCCGCGGCTTCGAGATCCTTCAGCCGCTTCGACAGAAGCGCCGGCGACATGCTGGGCAGACCGCGCCGCAGTTCGTTGAAGCGAGTCGATCCCAGGACGAGTTCGCGCAGGACAAGGAGCGTCCAGCGCGAACAGATAATCTCGGCCGCCATCGAGACGGGACAGAACTGGCTGTAGCTACCATCCGACATTGACGAATTCCTTCCGCCCGCAGCCCTCGGAAAGGATGCTCCGATCCGTCCCGCGGGGCCAGTTCAAAATCTGTACCAGCTGGATTCAGATGCTGAACTGGCTGTTTCCGATGCCGCCGTGACAGGCTTCTCCCCGACTCCAGCCCGCCTGGGGCGGAGAGTTCGGAAAACACAGGAGATCGTCATGTCGGTTGCGACACTACCGCTGGACTACACCGCCATTAAGCAACGCCAGCAGGCCGTCTGGTCGGCGGGCGACTATGCAATGATCGGAACGACCCTCCAGATTGTCGGCGAGCGACTGTGCGAGGCCGTCGACATCTGCGCCGGCAGCAGCGTGCTCGATGTCGCAGCCGGTAACGGAAATGCGACGCTAGCCGCTGCCCGCCGGTTCGCACGGGTCACATCCACCGACTATGTCCCCGACCTTCTCGAGCGAGGCAGGGAACGCGCTGCCGCAGAACGCCTTCCCGTTAAATTTCAAGAGGCCGACGCTGAAGCCCTTCCCTTTGCCGACGAAAGCTTCGACGTGGCGCTGTCCACATTCGGCGTCATGTTCACCCCGAACCAGGGTAAGGCAGCCGCCGAACTCGTTCGCGTGGTGCGCAAGGGCGGGAAGATCGGGCTCGCCAACTGGACGCCAGACGGCTTTATTGGCCAGATCCTGAGAATTGTCGGGCGTTACCTGCCACCCCCAGCCGGCTTGAAGCCACCTACAGTCTGGGGAACGGCGGAGCGTCTTCAGGAGCTGTTCGAGGGACACGAGATCAACAGCTCAGCGCAAACGTTCACCTTCCGGTACGAATCTCCGGAACATTGGCTCGAGGTTTTCCGCAAATATTATGGTCCCACGAACCGAGCTTTTGCAGCACTTGATGCGACGAAGGCGGCGGCGCTCGAGGCTGACATCCTCGATCTTCTGGAGAGGTCGAATTGGGGCCGCAGCGGAACCCTCATTATTCCTGGCGAGTACCTCGAAGTCGTGATTACGCGATCTTGACGCCGCAACCACAGCTAAGCGCACGGTCGCCGGGCCGTACGCGCCACTCTGCGCGGCCGAGCAACTCGCTACCCCCCATCGCTTGCGAGCAGACCTTTCACGGCGCGCGCCCAGCCTTTGAGTTTACGCTCGCGCGTCGCCGTGCTCATCTTTGGCTCGAAACGATGTTGCAGCCGCCAGTGATCGGCGAATTTTGCAGGTTCCGGAAAAACGCCGGCGGAAAGCCCTGCGAGGTAGGCCGCACCCAGCGCCGTCGTCTCCTGAATCACGGGACGGTCGACCGGCGCGTCAAGCAGATCGGCGAGCCGCTGCATGGTCCAGTCGGAAGCGGTCATCCCGCCATCGACGCGCAGCACGTTGGCGGCCGTGCCGCCCGGCCAATCGGCGCGCATCGCCTCGCGCAGATCGAAGGTCTGGTAACAGACGCTTTCCAGCGCGGCATGGGCGAGCTCGGCGGGACCGGTGTTGCGCGTCAGCCCAAACAGCGCGCCGCGCAAGCGCGGATTCCAGTACGGTGCGCCCATGCCGACAAAGGCGGGCACGAGATAGACGCTCTGGGCGTGATCGGATTTTTCGGCGAGCGGCCCCGTCTCGGCCGCCTGCTTGATGATGCCGAGCCCATCGCGCAGCCACTGCACGGCGCTGCCGGCAACAAAGATCGAGCCTTCGAGTGCGTAGGTGCGCTTCCCTTGAAGCTGATAGGCAATCGTGGTGAGCAGCTTGTTCTTTGACGCAACCGGAGTCGCGCCGGTGTTGAGCAGCGCGAAGCAGCCGGTGCCATAGGTCGACTTGATCATGCCCGGCGAAAAACAGGCTTGCCCGATGGTCGCGGCCTGCTGATCGCCGGCAATACCGGCCACCGCGATTGGGCCGCCAAACAGGTCCGCGATCGTCTCGCCGAAGCGATGCGAAGAGTCTTTTACCTCCGGCAGCATCGCGCGGGGCACGTTCAAAAGCTTCAGGAGATCCTCGTCCCAGGCGCCAGTATGAATATTGAACAGCAGCGTGCGCGAGGCATTGGTGGCGTCGGTCGCGTGCACCTTGCCGCCGGTGAGGCGCCACAGGAGATAGCAATCGACCGTGCCGAACAACAGTTCGCCGCGCTCCGCGCGCGCCCGCGCGCCCGGAACGTTGTCGAGAATCCAGGCGACCTTGGTGCCGGAAAAATAGGGATCGATGATCAGGCCGGTCTTGGCCGTGATGGTCGGCTCAAAGCCCTCGTCCTTCAGTCGCGCGCAGAAATCGGCGGTACGGCGATCCTGCCAGACGATGGCGCGATGAACGGCCTTGCCGGTGGCGCGATCCCACACCAGCGTCGTCTCGCGCTGGTTGGTGATGCCGATCGCGGCGATGTCCTTTGCCGTGAGGCCCGCCTTCTTCAGCGCCTCGCGGCAGACCGCAACCGTCGAATTCCAGATGTCCTCCGGGTCGTGCTCCACCCAACCGGAAGCCGGAAAATGCTGCGGAAACTCGGCTTGCGCGATGGCTGCGACCGAAAGGTCGGCGCGAAACACCATCGCGCGCGACGACGTGGTGCCCTGATCGATGGCGAGCACGAAGGACATTGGCGTTCCCCCCGGTTTGTATGCTCGCAAGCAAGCGGATTGAAGGAAGAAGGTCAAGGT
>Ga0070741_10010565_pt1 | contig 17372 bp, 20 predicted proteins | sample Coa_R1_4_FD_66440 | JGI IMG/M metagenome (GOLD analysis project Ga0070741, IMG submission 66440) | Surface soil microbial communities from Centralia Pennsylvania, which are recovering from an underground coalmine fire - Coalmine... | ecosystem: Environmental > Terrestrial > Soil > Unclassified ...
TGGGAAGTCCATTTGGAGTTTTTTTTCTCAAAGGCAGCTGCGCTGAAGCGGTACGCGGCGATTAAGCGCCTGCACCCGGATGCCGCCAAGAAGACGGCCGTGAGGCCCTTCTTCAGAGGCAAGGACGAGATCGACATTCATCAGCACATGATCAAGGATTTCACGCCAGAGGCAGCCAGCCAGGCATCGGGTGTCTGGCAATTCGAATTTTGGCTACCCTCGACCGAAGCGAAGGCCACTGAGTTCGAGACCAAGATGTCAAAAGAGGACCCTGAAGGATGGGCTGAGCATCGTCACCGAGAGAAGAGAAATCTCAGAACCATCGTGTAAGAACGTTCGCTTGCCGCCTGTCTCCCTAAGATCTGCGCGTGGCTTTCACAAACAGCACGCAATCAGCACGCGGTCCTGCTTAAGCTCTTGAAAAATTGAGAGAGCAGAAGCAATCGAATCCACAAAGAAACGTACTTTCAACAACATGCAGAGCGACAGATGACACCCAAGTACCTAGAAAGCACTCTTAATCGCGTTAACAGCACGCAAACAGCACGCGCAGGAGCAAGAGGGAGAAGCATTCTGATTCGAAAAATCAGCGCTTTTCAGTCGCGCTTTGCTCGGCCTCTAACAGCGGTCGAAACCAGTTATGCAGTTGATCGAGAGTTTGAGCCTCACTTGTTCGATTGCCTTCAAGAAAGTTGGCACCAATATATTGGTTCAAGAAAGCTTCAATGGAACGACGAGGATGTATGGCCAAGAACGAGTCGGAAAAACTTGTCTGGACACGATAGTGTCCGCTAAAGATGAATCGTTCCCAAGTTGCGCGTACTTCATCACGTGGACGAATATCAATCATCTCGAAAAGTTCAAACTGTCGTTGTGCTGGTCTGCCCCATGCGTCCGACATAATGGAAATTGCATCCCTATCTGACGTCGGCGCAGAATACCCGAAGATAGTCACAACAAGAGCATTCTTTAACGCTTCGCGCGTCACCTCCCACGCTTTCCTGATGGTTGGGTCAGACGAGTAATCTTTAGTGGTTACAGGAAATAAGAGCCTATCGGTCTGAAATGGTTCGTGACACCGAGGACAGGATTCGCCTGCCAAACCTTGATAGTGATCGCGATCACAATATCCGTGCAAAACATTTCCATGCAAAAACAGCGGAGTGGGCAAGCTACTGGTGTTTCACACACAATGTGCTCCACGTTACCCGCAGGATTTACGACGGTGATGTGTCGCCTTCGCCTGGCCCATTGTCTGTGTTGAGCCGCAGCAGTTCTGGCACGCGTTTCCGGGCTGATACGTCGGGCTCCTTTGCGAGCACCACCGACTCCTGATCGGAGGCGGCGCCGCCGCAGTTCGACGCATAGGAAGTGACACGCGCATTTAGCACGGTCTAGTACGAGGTCTTCGATTGAATGCTGCCAAATAACCAAATAACTGAAACGAATGATCTTCTAAGGCACACGCTTCACTCTCAGTTCCATGGCATGGCGCTCACCAACAGGCCGGTCAATGACTCCAAAGAACTTAGTTGAGGGTAGAAGGGTCATTTAGCGGTATATTCGCCGCGATTTGGCACGAATTTGGCACGGTGTCGACCGCTTCCAAGCTTGGAAGCAGTCACGAAAAACACTGCTACAAAAAGGGGCTGCTCACAGTGGCGGGGCGCAGCCCTTTTCCATTGTGGGACAGAAATTCATTGCGCTATTCAACAACCTACCTACAGAACGACAGATGACACGCAAGTCCCCAGAAAACAGTTTTAATCGCGTTAATGGCACGCAAACAGCACGCGCGGCATAACTGACGCGGTGCCGCGCCGCTCAACGAATTCCTATGAGGCATGAGCCAAGTCTTTGGTCGTCCATGCGAATTTTGAACCGGGTGGCGCGACTGAATGCTGCGACGGTTGGGTCAGCGCACGAACTAAAGCCTAGCGTTTAGCGGATGCGTCGGCCAATCCAGCGATTGCCCAGCTTAATGCGGAAGCCTTCTAGCTGCACATTGCTCAGCAGTTCGTAGAGGCAGCGGCAGATTTCGTCTTCTACAGAAAATCGACCGTGCGCGTTAGAGTCGCAGCAGGTGCCTGCCGGCTGATCCGGGCGTCGTGACTTCGCGACTTCATCCTCTTCTCCGTGTGAGTTCATTTTCCGTCCATATTCCCGGACAGGTTCAACAAAGTTCCCCAGCGCACGTCGCGCGGTGTATAGCCTCTCCTAGATGATTATCAAAGAGGAAATCCACGGCAAAACGCTTGATGAAATCGAAATCACAAACCTCAACGAATGGCGCAACATCACTGTCCGTTTTACCGACGAAACCTCGATTCACTTCCACCTGCAACTGACGCTGTTCGTCAATACCGAGCTTTCCGATTGGCGAACCGGCAACGACTGCATCCTCAAGCGATACCCCCAGATCAAGGAGAGCACTCGATGAAGCGGTCTTCGTGGTATCCAAACATTCTCATTACAACCTGGGATTTGCTTCTGGTAGGTCGAAAAGGGTCGCCGAGGCTCGTAATGTCTCGCAAGGGCAGGCCGGTACGAGTCGAACAATTGGTAGAAGACGAAATCTGCCGCTGCCTCTACGAACTGCTGAGCAATGTGCAGCTAGAAGGCTTCCGCATTAAGCTGGGCAATCGCTGGATTGGCCGACGCATCCACTAAACGCGGGGAAAGCATGGGGCTTTCCGCCGAGCCCGCCTAACCCGAAGGCTGCACAACACGCGGCGGTCTGCCGATTTGGTAGCCGAATTTGTCGGGTGCGGATGCCGTTTCGGCGACTGACGTTCTTAAGTCCGGCGTGCCTCGTTAGCAGATTCTCCCAGTTTGGTCTTGCGTGCATCTGCCGCACAGGTATAGGTTTGCGCGAAGAGAGTGCCGAAACCGAGCCCATCATGACCAAAGGTGTGTCTGCAAACAAGAAAGCCGAAAGAGAAGCCGCTCAGGCTGCTATGCGTCTTCATCGTAAGCGCCAACTGGAGGTTTCTAGATCGGCCACGAGCGCGTTAGAGGATGCTCGGCGCATTGTTCAGGGACTGCGCCGCCAGCGTGACGCACTGGCCAGTCATCTCAGCGGTTTTTATGAAGAAATCGACAAGCTTACAAAGGGCAAAACATTGATCGAAGTGACTCCCCTTATGGTCGAGGAGGCGAACGAAATCATCAAAGACGCAAAAACAATCATTACGGGAGATAAGCATCTAGATCGAATAAAGGAGTTCGTACCGGCGGGTAATAATCCGGTTTATCCAGACGTGTTAATCGTCATGAGGGGAGTTCGAGACAGTCTTGCACGCGGGGCAGAGGAATTGAAAGGAAGAGAGACGCACATCTCAGGATTGATTTACGAGGGCAGGACTGTTACTGCCGCTCTTGAATGGTATGAGGATGTTGCGGAGGAAGATGCAGAAGCCGTTCCTACATTAGATGATGTGGAGCAGCAGCTTGGGGAAAAGGCTGATGGGTCGTGGTTTTTTGAGGACGAGGATGGTGAGGAGTACTTCGATTTTGAAAAGCTCGATGAGCGCAAGTTAGAGAAGTATCTCTCTACTTCTCTTCGCGACGATACCAACTCTGCGGCAGAAAACGATCATAGCGACCCGGAGGGAGATGCCGATGAAATTCGCACGGATGCGGATGCATGAGTGACGCCGAAGCACGCGCACCGTTGATTGCTGATGTGTCGCAGTACGAAGTCGATTTCGTTATTCCTCGCGTCGGCGTCGATCTACCACTCGGTATTGATCCTTTCCTGTTATTCAAGAGTCGTGATTCTCAATACCGCGCCCTTCATGGCATTTTGATCGCCGCGTTCAATGCTGGAATTAGGGCGGTGCAGAGCGGCGATACTGAACAGGCCAAACGGATTTTCGATTTTCCTGAGGTCTCTGCGATTGGTCTTGGCTATACGAAGCGTGGGAAGCGCGGGTCGGGGTTAGGTACTCAGCTACGCACGTTGATTCTTGAAACTGTCGATGCCTCACCCAACCTTCAGGATCGTGGAGTTCGCCACATCGAGGAGATGCAACTACTATCTGCCGGAATAGGGCCAGATCGCGTTAGCGACATTGCCGCGAATCTGCTCAAAGGCTTCCTTGTTGAGTACACGCAGAAGCAATGTGCGATCTGGAATCTTCCCGTGCGTTCCGGAGTACCCGTCGCTCACATCTATCGCCCTTCAGATCGCGAATGGGAGGACACGTATGAGGACTTGCCAGTCAGCCCTCTAGATGGGAGTGCGATCCTGTTAGTCCCGCGACGCTGGGTGCGCGTTCTCCCCTGGATTAACTATGACGATTTCTTGCGGACTGAATTCAGCGCGTATCTCGCAGCGCAGAAAGCCACTTACTCTGCATGGACTCGTGGTGGAGCATCAACTGCATCGGAGGCAAAACAAAGGGTTGTAGGAGTGACTCGCCAAGATATTCGGCTCGTTGAACGTTATGTCAAAGCACGAGAACAGCAGGCCGCAGATGCAAGACCAGCCCTAGCGTATATCGATGACGACGCATGCGTCGAGGCGGAGTCTCTCAAGAAAAAACTTCGCGAGATTCCATCTGGCCGGGAGGCGGCTGCCGAGTATCAACGCACGATTCTCGAAATTCTGAATTTTCTTTTCAATCCAGAATTGATTAACGGCGAGCCTGAGGTTCGAACAATCGATGGAACTGAACGTCGAGACATCATCTTCACGAATGACTCTGATGAGTCTTTTTGGGAATACATCCGTACGGCCCATGACGGTATTCTTGTGATGTTTGAGTGCAAAAATACCGATGACCTAACTATTGAAGCGATTAATCAGACAGCGACGTATCTGGGTGATCGAATTGGCAGGCTTGGCATCATTGTGACGCGCCAAAACCCATCCGATACGATAGTCCGCAAAATCTTTTCCGTGTGGAATGATTCCTCGGCTAACCGCAAAGTGATTCTGACGCTGTGCGACGCCCAGATTAATGATTTGCTGGATTTGCTGTGCAAGGGCGGCTCACCGACGAAATGGATGCAGTCACATTACCGTAAGTTCCGAACATCAGTTCAATAATGAATGTCGATTCCGTCGAGAGGAATTTACGCGATGAATACGCGTAGAGAGATATGCGCCATCTGCGGACGTGAACTTCACTGTTCAGGAGAATACGCAATACCCACCGTTGCATGACGATCGGCTAGAAAGAGGTAGTGGGTCAGTTTGAATTTTCCACAGTCTGAATCATTTTTTCAATCGACCAGACGTGATCGGTCAAGCCTGATTCCATCGCAGGCGTGACGTGCAATGCCTGATGAACCCGGCAGAAGTTGTAATACATGAAGTAGATCGCGACGGCATGGGCATGATTCTGTAGCTTCTTTGAGAACGCATTGGCGAGCCGCGTGAATCGGCGCATCCCCATGCTCATATTCAAGTTCTGACGTTCCACCAATAATGTGCTGATGTGCTTCGGGTTTGGATTCCCAGCGATGGTAGCAGTGCGACAGCCGATGCAAGTAGCTGGGCTGTACCTCATTTCTGTTTCGGAACTGCCGGAAGATGCGCCGTAGATTTTCACCAGCATGGCATGGTAGATGTCGGCTCCGAAGTGCTCCTCGACGGCATCGACGTACACGCGATGGCTATCCGTCGTCATTTGAAAGCGATTCGAAATGCGCTCTGCTAGGTCTTTCATGAATGCCATTGCAGTGTGGATTCCGCGATCACCCAGCATGTATGAAACCATGAGCTTCGTATCTGCTTCTAGCGCGGTCCACGTCCACACATCGCCAGCCCCAGCGTTCATCTGTTCTTCGCTGACGTTCTTCTGCTTCGCATAACCGAATGACCAGATTTCATCGCACTGGATACGACAGATACGCAAGCCGCGAACCTTGTTGTGCTGGAACGCAGCGCACGCACAGCCAAGATCGCAAAGCAGTTTCACTACTGTGTTCTTCGCTACGCCTGTTATGCGAACCGTCGAGCGAATGCTATTACCTTCAACGAGGCATCGGAGAACCTGAGCGCTGCCCCTAAGATCCCTCAGCTTGTTGAACCTACAGGTGTTCCAAGGCATTCCGGACGTGTCGAAGCGGCACACTGTTCCACAACAGCCGTATCAGCGCTGCGGCCGAGTCTTTGCCGAACGCTGCGACGATGATGATGCCGATAGCTTGTAGTACGCCAGCCCAAACTTTTGGCACAAAAAAAAATGCTACGTACAGACCAGTTCCCACAATCAGCGAGAACCATTGCCAGCCAGCAAAGTGACCAACTAAAGGTATTGTGATGGGCGGTGTCGTGGAGATTTGTTTGGGAACATTCGTTGGCTGGATCGTGACCGTCGCTCCAACCCCCTCTATTCCAGATTGTGCGCGGACGGTTAATCTGTGCAGGTCATAACGGCTGACGACGGTCGCAACGTCGCGAACTGCTGAAACTCTTGCACCATCGACCTTTGCCACGAGAGTGAACTCCGAAATAGCATCATCGGCGTCTGTACCTGGCGCGGGTGGAAACGCGTATGATGCGATTCCGAGATCGTAGTTGGCATGCGGGTAGGCGATCAGCATTCCGTCACGCATACGACGACGTGATACTTCTGTGCCGTCTTCCTCGATAGAGTAGAGATTCAGGAAACAGGTGCTGCTCATGTGCTCGAAATGCGCGAGGTTATCGATCACCGCTCTCCATCGATCCAAGCTGATTGAGACTTCCGAAGCCGCATCGATTGGCGAGCCGCAGATGCCCTGGATCAATTCGTCTGGTGCTGAGTAGACGAGCGGCCGCATTATTCCACCGACATGGTTTTCGGCAGCATCGCGACTGAGCGTAGCAATGAGAACACCAAAATCTGAAGTCTTGGTTAGATCGGGAAAGTCCGTAACTAGAAATTCAAGAAAGCTGAAATAGGCAGACGAAGTAACGCGATTTATTCGTATTCGCCGAATCGGAGCAAGCTTCGCGGTCGTGCGCTGCCTTAGCAGAACGAGACCATCGGCTCCGTTCATCTTCGCCACATCTATATCGCCTATCAGAGATCGGTCGTACCGGAAGCGATAAAGCATACCGTGTCGAAGTGCGAGCAACGCGATCGCGTCGCGATAATACGGAGTAATGTCGTTGGTAACGAGGACGAACGCCATTTAGGCTTCCTTGGCGAAAACGGTTATGACGCAATCTCACTTGCTGCCATAGCCCGATATAATCCCGGTTCCTGATCTCCTGGTATTGGTACCTGTGCGCCATGGTGAATCGGGTAAGCGAGGCTATGTCGCGCAACTTCTGCCAGTACTTCTGCGTTCAGCACGCGTTTCGAGAGCCAGCGGCGCATCCAGTATTCCACTAGCAGCTTGCTGCCGCCCGCTGCGGGTGCCTGCGGAACGATGTAGTGAGCGCGGACATCTGTGCCCAATAGGACTTCGCGAAAATTACGAGCAAGCGCGATGCCGTAAACAATACGCTTATTGCCATGTTTCAACAGCACTGTCGGAGGCAAATTCACAGAGGAAAGAGCCTCCCGAATTTTTCGCATTAGAGGGTTCACACCCTCGCCAAAAATGCTATTTACTTTGCGACCGTTGCTCGATCTACCTAGCAGAGCATCTACCATTCGGAGCGACTCTTTACTGAATTGAAATGAACCGAATCCTTCGCTGGTTCCCAGTTCCTCATAGCGGAGCGTGTCACTCGCTTTACCGCCAAACGCATCAGCGGGTATTTTGATTCGGTTGTATTGGCTTGAACCATGCCCGTAAAGGCTGGTTGTGCATAGCAGCACAAGCTTAGGCTCACGAGTTACGCGCTTACCTTTCATACTAGACGCAATCACGCTGACCTGTTCCCGATAACGCTTGGCGTACGCATGCACCGTATCAGGGCTACAAAGAAGTAGGCATACCAGTTTCCCGCCGAGCAAGGGATTGTATGGCGCAACAGCTCCGCAAACGGTGATGTCCATCATGCAAATGCCGACTCGTTCTGCTTTTCCAAGACGAACAAGCTGACGGATGGAATTTCTCACCTGACTTTCGGCGAGAACTTTGGGAAGGTCGCGAGTTGGTAATCTGACAAGCGCCTTTGATTGAAATATGCGGCGGACCGATAGCAACAACGCCAGTTGTTTACAGCGTTTACTCTTAAACAAGTTGGTCATGGCCATCGCGCACCAGTGCTTCTTTGTCAGTTTCTTTTTTGAACTCTTGTGGGTCGAGGCTTCTGGGTACCTGCGATGGAGCTTGATGTATTTCTCGGCCGTCTCTCGCAACCTCTTTATCGCCTCTAAAGTTGGATGATTGACCTCGGATCGCGTCACGATCCCTTCTCTAAGCAAGTCGGAGACGTAAAGGCTTTTTATCTGGGCATCGAGTTGGTGATCTAGCCAGCGCACAGTCTGGCGATCAGCGCAACTCGCAATTAGAGCGTCAGCGCCTTCGGGGCTCCAGCCGATCCAGTCGTCGCGCAATGCCTGCTGCACAACGGAACTTCCTAGAGCTGCGATGCCGATCACTGGGTGCTGCGGGCGTGCTCTGTCGCGAATTAGCAGCATCATGCTGCGTCCTGGAATACTCCGATATACATTGACCCATGTGTGCCGGAAATAACGCCAAATGTCCTTCAGCTTTAGTCCAGTTTCAGAGCAAACGCCGGTCGGCGTCACAACCTGGACATAGGGATCAACGGCCGTTTTCAACTCTGCCAAACAGCGTTCGGCTGTCGGCTGGCTGGCAGCCTTTCGAATACTCGCGGCCAATTCCTCTCCGTCGCGCATGACAGAGTAAATCGAATGCCATCCCTTCGGAGTGAGCCGTCTCCGTTCCATTCCCTTAATAAATTTCTGAACCGAGGGCTCCCGGAGTTGCGCGTCGCGCTCGCGGAGATGCCGCTGACGAATTTTTTCCTTCAGTTGCTCAGGGGATTGCATTGAATCGACTGGTGCCGCAAGCGAAAGATCGCCGCTGCCGTTCGATGATAATGACCACCCATGTAGACAGAGATCGAGCAACACATTACAAACGAGCATAAAGCGAAGCTCGTTTGCACTCGGACGGCGTTGAAATCGGCACGCCTCTTCGCGCAACTGCTTCACTGACTCAGGAGATGGGCTGTGCTTGTTGAATTCCTTCCGGAGTTTGCGACAGAAATCTGCAAGCCCGCTAGACAGTTCGCCAACGTCGGGCCTAATCGTGATGCGGTTGTGATCGACACACTGATCCATGCTCGCTAACACAAAAATGTCGCGATTGTGTCACTCCAGACTTTGCGGAACCGCGTCATTATCTCACGATCTTTCGAGCACTCGAATGTGGATTCGGCGCGAGCGCTTGCGATCACCATAGCTAGCGCTGTTTCCGCCATGGCGCGAACGGCAGAAGAACCATGACCAGCGATTTGGCGGTACACGCGTCCAAAGAATGGATGAGATTCATTCAACACTACAGTCAGTCGGCCGCCATCCACAGCCGCTGTATAGAAGCTGCGTTGTTCCCCCGGTTCATGCTTAACGCAGAACCGTAATCCGGCAATTCCAGAGTTCCTCTGACGGAGCGACAAAGGTGAGTTCAGCCGATCATCGTGTCCGATGTTTGACAAGTCGCGCGGCGGCTCCAACAAATAATCGCGCGCTTCTAGGCGCCGCACTAACTTGTCTGAGGGCGAAGAGACGCCTCGAACCTGTGCATAATTTCTTCGAACTCGACTATTCAATTCTCTCGCAATGCGTTCCACATCGGGCACGAGAACGGAATTCATTGCCTCGGTGGGATTGATCTTTTGTTTGCTGTGCGTTACGCCAAATAATTCATCGAGGTCAGGCGAGAATTCGACTTCGCAGCGCCACCAGTCGTCATAATTTTCTTTTCGCTTTGTTCCCATGAAGTACCAGCCGTAGTCGATTTCTCGGCCGGCACGGATGACAGATACACCGGCTCGTTTTGCAATGCCGACGGCATTCTTCTGTTCGTTGGATAACGTGTGCCATTTGGCAAGCGGCAGTTCCGAAAAACGAACCGTGACCGTCGATTCGCTCTGCCCTATGGTAGGCAGTGAGGTTCGAACCCTGTATTCAAGTGGGGGGCCATAAAGGGCTGCACCAACTCTGTTTCTTCCGACATTGATGAACAGAGGATCGGTCGGCACAATGTCAACGTCATTTATTCTGATCCGCCGTCCAGCGTACAAAAACTTACGAAAAACACGTCCCAATTCAACAGACAACTTCGCTGTGAGAACGTCGATGGTTTGTGAATCGAGCCTGTCGCACTTCGTCCAAATCACCACTGTGCCACTGGTCGTCGAGGGGTGATCTCGCGGTGCATCAGTCCGGCGCGGTGCAGGCAACGTGAGCACACGTCCTGCAAGAACCTCGTCAACATCGAGGTGAGTCGTCCAAAGTCGGCCAGCTTGCTGCCACGTGTATACGTCAACGCGACGTGCTTGGCTAATAGAACCATTCGGGAGCCCCATTCCGTAGCGTCCCATCGATGTCCGTGAAGCAAAGCGTGTGCTCCCTCCGAATTGCAGCGCGAGCCTCAGCACGTCGGGCGACATGCCGGTGCCATCGTCCACGACGCGCACGACAATGCGAGCCTGATCTCCCTGGCTTGCCTTGATGTAGATGTCCACATTTTGGGCGCATGCTTCGAAAGCATTATCGATCAATTCCGCGATGGCGGCTCCTGTGCTCTTATACCCCGTGTCTCTTGTGGCCGCGATGAACGTCTGCACAGCAACGATTGGGAAAGTGTTCGGACGCATACAAAACTACCAATGTTCAAGGAGGGCGATGTCATTCGTCCTCCCTTTGTCGTTCAACCTGCACTTATGCCGTTGCGAGACCGACATGCAAAACTTCGGCAATAGCCGATGCTTTGTCGGCCATTGCTTGATCGCCCACAAGTTTGTCCAGAGCATGGCGGAGCCGCTCAGACCAACGTTGACGTTCGGCTTTGTAGAAGGTCTCTGTGTCGGCGGTCGCATCTAGTTCGCGTTCCGCCAGCACGAACATGAGCACTTCGAGCGCTGCCTGTACGTCTGAACTCGCTGGCTGGAACAGTTTCGTGTAGAACGGGTGGTCAGTATTGATAACCACGCGCTTCTGTTCCCCAAGTCTCTGGGGACGATAGAACGGCCCTTCAGGAACCGCGCCGAACTCGATCTCCCAATGTCTGGCCGAGGTTTCGATCAACAGCTCGTGCAAGACTTCTTCCTTAGGCTTGAGAACAATCGCTGCGCGTTCTTGAGCAGCGTGTTCGAGGTTCCGAGCAGCTTCTGCTTGCTTCTCCTGGTTTGGTTCAGGAGAAGCTCCTTTAAACTTGTCGGATTCCTCCATTGCAGCAACACTGGGCCTCACCTGCTCGGCGCTCACTGCATTCTCGGCAACTGCGCTGAGTTCCTTTAAAGATTCGTCAAAACGGTTGCGAAGGTCTTTCACAAGCGCGATAAGGGCACCGCCGCCTTTTCCGCTGTGTTGGAGCTTCTCCCACATTTCGTCATCAATAACGATCTGCTGTTTCGCTGTTGTGATGCCGAAGTACTCATCTAACGCGGCATCGAAGTTGACTTCAACCTTGACGTTAATGTCGTAGTTTTGGAATTTCGTCCATCTCGGCGATATGGTATCGATGTGCCTCGACTCACGGCAGATCAAGAGCCCGTTGTATTCCTTCATGATGTCGAAGCGTTTGTTGGTAGGTGCGCCCTTTCCCGATCTCGTCGGATCGGCATTCTGGAAATTGGCAGGCAAGAAAGATGCGCGGATCGTGACTGTACCTTTCGATCCCGTCGGCGTCTCTATATCAAATGTTCTCGCTTCCACGGGTACCGCGTGGACAGGCGTTTCGCCGTAAAAGCGGGCGTGCTCCATCAGGAATAGCGGATCGACAGCCTGCACGTTCACGCCATCAATGACAACCTTCTTTTCGGGAATCCAGTGACGATAGATCACGCCGAAGTGCTGCAACAGTTTGGCCTTCAGTGACTCCGATTTGATCCAACCGGTCATCCGGCGCAAGCGGTCAAGGTCTTCGAGGACAACAACTGTGCCGGATTCCAGTTCTGAGAGATTCATCGAGTCGTTGGCGGCAGTGAGCCACGAAGGAAGCTTTGCAGCCTTGTGCGAAAGCAATTTTTCGGTGCGGTCGAGATCGCCAGCCGCCTCTGCCAACTGATCGATGTCTACAGTGACTGCCTGCCAGTCAGTTTTCTTCGTCTTTGAGTAAACGGTGTAGCGACGGGCGACGCTGATCGCAGAACTCGGGAGACCATACCCATATCTTCCGAAGCCGGTGCGATCATCTTCGCGGTCGGTACCACCCCAACGAACGGCGTAACTGATCATCTCGCCGATCATGCCATTCCCGTTATCGCTGATAGCGAGGCGCATGGGCTTTGCGGTTCCGCCATTCGGTTCAAATCCAAGACGAATCGACACGGTACTCGCGGCGGCTTGAAACGCGTTGTCCACCATTTCGGCCAAAGCCCATGCAGGATTCTTATATCCAATGTCTCTCATCCCACGAAGAAACGCGTCCGCGAAGACAACGCCGAGACCCTTGCCTCGGGCTTTCTGCGCTTTTACATACTTCATCTGACGCTCAATCGTTTCGAGCGTCATCTGTTTGGTTGCTGGCATATACCATCTCCTTCTGTCAGCCCCATTTTTTGGAGCCGACTGGCAGAGGCTCCCAAACCCTATCGCACGCTTGCCGGGAGCCGCCGACGCGCGTGAGAGCTAGCACAACGCCAATATCAATACTGCAACTCACACCGCCCACGTCTTAACAGTTCGGCATTCAGAGCTGCAATCCGTGGTTGGCTTACCCGCAATACTCGTGCGGCTGTCCGCTGATCATCGCCGTTAACGTACAGCAAGTCGTACACCCGTTGAAGGCGTTCTGGGAGACTTTGCACCCACAGCCTGACTAAAAGCTCATTCGTGTTTTCGGTAGTGTGTCCGACAGTTAAATCTTTCGTGCGGGAACTGTCATCGAGAGAAACTCGGCGAGCGTCATATCGGAATTCAACACGCCTTGCGGTTCGAATTGCATTGGATATGACGCTTCTGAGATAGCCCACACAGTGCGCTGAGGCGTGGCGCACCGTTAGAAGCCGCAGACGCGCCTCTTGGGCGAAATCATCCGCATCGGCGGAACCTGTTCCAGAACGGAGGGCTAGCGCGCGAGCTGCACGACCGATGTCCGCATCCCAAGCATTGATGATTTCTTGATGATCTGAATTGGCGTCCGGAGAATGACCGGACAAGAGCGACCGCTGCGTATTGAGCACGGAGTCCCCCTGGTTGATTGCAGGGAGGCTCGCTCTGGCTTGGTTCGCGACCTTTGCCTCATGACCCCCGTTTTTTGGAGGTCGGTTAGGGCGAAAACTTCGCCTGCACTCGTATAAACGCTACCACTCTACTCCTTGATAACGGGAACTCGCAATTTTTTTTCTGCACAACGCCACGTCAGAACCTCGGCGCAAAATTTCCACGCTCTTACTGCACATTTGAATCGGGGCTGAGGAATGCTTGACTACCTCCGTCTTACGGCTCCTATTAGCAGCTCCTTTTCTGAATCTCGAAATATGGCTGCGGGATGAGTGCCGCTGTACCTATATGACCACCTTCTCCCCGTTAGCCTTTATCCCAATTTTGCAGACGCAACTTGGAACAAGGTTCTTGGTTGTCACGCCTGCAATGTTCTGAAAGGGCACTTCGATCCGTCCGCTGACGGGATTGGCAGAGGCGAGGAATGCCGCGATTCGCTGATTGTGCGCGTGAGAAAGTACCTCGAAGAAAAAAGGCAGCCATTACAAATGAGATTCGTGGACGAAGTACGCTTGATCAAAGCGGAGCTAGAATCATATGAAAGGGAGAAAACTGCTCACGCTTAATCGTGGTTCTCGTTTTCATCCGGTTCTCGGATGTCCTGTCTCTTCTGAGCCTCTCGAATCTTTTGAAGTACCTCTTCCGGCAGTTTCACTACCCTTGGTGTGATTCCGAATTCCCTCGCGGCAGCCGAGGCCCAGCAGCGTCCACTTTTAACGATTGCAGCAGCGGCTTCGTCAGCGAACGCAATGTAGCTGTCCACCGTGAGGGATGGATCGCTTCGCAGAAGCCCTGTCCTAATCAAGCCGAGCTTCAGAAGATCTGAGTGGATCTTGTTACGCTGTGCGGATTTGATTTTTCCAATATGCGCCCATGCCTCAACGAGAACCACTCGATTCCCATTCTGGGCAAAACCATCTACTGAAACTTTGGTTATTCCAAGCTTTAACTCCGCACTGTTCAATTCCACTCCAACAATCTTGGACAGTTCCGCAACAATCAGCTCTTCTGCCAATTGTTGAGCATCAGAGCAGCTTGCCTTTCGTTTTGCAGCGGTACTCGTCATTGATGAACAAACCGTTCCCGGTAACCTACTGCTTTTGTAAGTTGAGCGAAGCTGTTTCAGTCGCCGGACCGAGGATTATGCTGCGGGAAGTCATGTCGGCTGTTCCGTTGAGAGTTGCGCCGTTAACTTTTCCGTGGAACGTCAGGTCGATGGACGCCATCTGGAACTTGTTCTGACCTGAAAACGTGACGGAATCCTTGGACACCACTCCGGAAGAGATCGGCACTTGAACGCGGTCAGCTTTAGGGGGCGTAAAGGCGAAACTTCCCGTAATGGCATCGCCGTTCTGGTTGAGCGTCAATTCGGCCGGCCCTTGCCATTTGTGACCGCGTTTGTCAGTGGATTCGATTGTCCCCTTCCAGAACCCGGAAACGTTCGGACGAGACAGGCGTTCGCAACCGATTGACTGCATCAGCACAAGGCACAAAATCACCAGGATGGGATGCCGTTTGCGCATGGTTCACCTCCGCGCCGCGGCTCAATTTTCCGCGCAGCATAGACGAAGTATTGGCACGCGCTCCGAGAAGACACCCAGTTGAGAACGTCTTCAGGACAGGAGCATAATACCCCAATCCAGCAGCAACTCACGTTGCTGCAGCGAGCCGCCACTCGTCTGAGTATCCATAAACATCGGAGGCTTCCGGCCTCTTCGCAGAGCCCCGGTTGTATCCACAATGGCGGCTGAAGGTTCTCGCAGTCTGGTCCGCCTCAACGCTGTTGACCGGCGCGGCAGAAATATCGAGCCAGCGGTGCTTGCGGCGGCTGAAGAAATTTTTCCGAAGGCGCTTGAACATGGCCTGAAATTGCTCGGCGATCCTGCGGTGGTCACAACTGCGCTGGAGGAAGTCGCGGCAATGGTCTCGCGCATAAGGACGAAGGATTCTCCTGTCAACGCTATGCCCGTTCGCGACGTGCGGGCGTATTTGTTCCAAGGCTTTCTGCGGCAGATCAATCGCATCAAGCGCAAACAGCCGAAGCTCGTCCGTTTCGGCGAAGTCAGCCGCACACCAAATCCTCCGTGGGCTCATGCTTCGCAGCAATTCGAGAACAAGGTGCTGCTGGACGAGTGCCTGGCGCGGTGCCACCCGTTCGCTCGCGAAATGGCTTTGCGGCGGATGCAAGGATTCTCGTGGGAAGAGATTGGACGTGATTATGGTCTGTCGGCACACGCAGCCGAGGCATGGTTTAGCTATGCGCTGAAGCAGGCGCGAGAGCGACTCAACATTTGAAATTGGAAAAGCGAGCGAAGACCATGCACAATTAGGGCGACCTGGCGCCTGACGGAACTGAGGTCGGAACGCTAGTGAATGCGCGATAACAAAAAACGAAGGGAAATTGACGAGGAAGAATTCTTCGGCTTCGCCAAGAAATATCTTGCCGAGGCCTTCCCCAATCCACAGCGGATCGACTGTCCTCCCGATTCCGAACTGACACGTCTAGCCGAACACCCCACCGAAGCCGATCCTTTTATCAGCCAGCATCTCACCTCCTGTTCTCCCTGTTTCAACCGATACATGGAAATTTTGGCCCGACGGCGAGCAGGATAAAGCTTCAGTTCCCCTAGCGACCTATCCTCATTTCAACCCCGTTCGTCAGCCATTTATGCGCCCGAGTTGCGTCGGAGTTCCGACGAACTTATTTCAGTTCCACCGTCCGGCTGCGTTTCATCCGCACGAGGCATTTCTTGCAAACCAGTGTTGTTTCCCGTGACGGATTCGCCGTCCAGCGGTCCGATACCAACCGTCGTCCACATAGAGTCTTGGCTGCATTCGTAACTAGATGAGCGATCACTCGGGTCCGTGCAGCGTTGTGGTGGTAGATGACCATTGCGAAATTGAAGCAGATGTTTTGCATCGGAAATTCGGATACTCGCTGTTCGTCGGAATTCCGACGGGAAAAATAAAGTGTCATCGGAATCTCCTCATTCGCCTTAGGCTGGCTGCCCCATGACTAGCGGAAGACGCAAAATCAAATCACTACATGAGCGGCTTGGGATGGAGGACGAGTACGCCCCTCCGTTGCTCAACCGCATGATCAAGGGAAAAGTCATCGAGTCGGTCGAAATTGTCAACGACCGAACGGGGAGGTCGATCAGCATTTACTTCAAGGATCAGACCTGCCTGTCATTCAGTTTGGTCGTGACAATGACAGGCTTTATGAAGCTCTGGGAAGTTGGCACCGGCGATTTTGAGAATCCGAAATCGCTCGGTCGGATTCCCGACGAAGACGGAATTTATGACGGCGAGAAAGATGACGAATAAAACGGTCGTTTACACGCTTACGGTGGAACTGATCGCGCCAGCAGATGCCACCCGGAAGCGCATTCGGTGGGTCATCAAATACGGTCTGTTGAGCCGCATCAGAGATTTGGAAAAGGGGTTTGGCAGATCAAAGTTCCCACAGATGAAGGGCTTCTCGCTGAGGCACCGACGATGAATACGAAAATGCGAGAACTACAGAGACGCCGTGGTGCGAGACAGATTGAAATCAAAGAAGCCCGGGGTAAGATCGTCAAAAAGATGATCCTCGACATCGATCCCGAGAGCCGGGATGTCTTTGTCGAGTTCGAGGACGGTACAGCCGTGACCGTGAATATCGATCCGGCAGTGAAGTTGTGGATTCAATCTCAGAAAATAATCGGCGGAAACATCGTGCCAGTGAAAGAAGGCAAGCCGATCATTTCCGTCGGATAGAGTCGGAGCGATGTTGTAGCGCGGATGCAATTCCTCTGCGAGTTCTGCGTCAAATTTCTTGGCGAGCCTGTCGGCGCGCGTAAGCCTATAACCTCCGCACATTTGATTCGCATTCTAGCAATGAGATCGGCTGAACGCCTACATGATTTTCTCCTTTCTTTCGCCTACAATCAACCCGTATGTCTGGTCCAAGGGCGTGGGTAGTGCAGTGTAACGAATGCGGCTGCATCGTGACCGCACGAGCAGAAGATCCGCAAGCGCACATGCAAGAGCCTGAACCTCGACCGACTTGTCGGCTGTTGGTGA
>Ga0070741_10010566_pt1 | contig 17370 bp, 11 predicted proteins | sample Coa_R1_4_FD_66440 | JGI IMG/M metagenome (GOLD analysis project Ga0070741, IMG submission 66440) | Surface soil microbial communities from Centralia Pennsylvania, which are recovering from an underground coalmine fire - Coalmine... | ecosystem: Environmental > Terrestrial > Soil > Unclassified ...
CGCCAGCACCAGCGAGCCGACCGCGGGCCGCACCAGCGACGACGGCGTCGCCTCGCCGGGATAGTGGATCGCGAACACGTAGCAGACCGCCGCGCCGACCGTCAGGTACGTCCTCACCTTGGTCTTCGGATCGATCACCAGCCGCGCGTCGAAGAACAGCGCCAGCAACACCGCCAGTCCGCCGAGCACCAGGAAGATGATCGGGTTGAGCCCGGCCGAGCGCACGTCGACCGTCAGCCCGCCGTCGAGCTTCTCGTCGATGCCGTCGGTGCTGATGGTGAGATCGCCGCGCGCCGCCGGCAGCCGGTGCAGCTCCTCGGTGCGCTCCTGGATCGACGTCGACGTTCCGCCGCGGCGGCCGGCGCGGTAGCGCACCAGCGCGCGCTTGAGCGTTCCGGAGACTTCGTCGTGCCCGCCCGCGCTGTCGACGGTGATGGTGTAGTTGGCGTCGGCCTCGGCCATCGCCGCGCCCTTGAAGTGTCCGCTCACCGTGAGCTCGAGCGGGCCGGTGTGCTCGACGTGCGCCTTGGCCGCGAGCTGCGTCGGCGTGAGCTTGACCTCGGCGAGCGAGCGCGGCGGCAGCGCCGAGCGCATCGTCGGGTAGCCGGTGCCGACGGCCCAGACGGCGAGGAAGGTGACGAACAGCCCGCGCGCGACCGGCGTCTTGACGAAGCTCCACGCCGGCAGCGCGGTCATCGCGATCGCGCCGACGATCACGATCAGCACCAGCGCCGCGCCCGCCAGCGTCTCGGGCACGAGATCGAACTTGTAGAGCAGGTACGCGATCAGGATCAGGCCGATGCCGCCGAGCGACTTCAGCCAACCTTCCCACGCCTCCTCGAACCACAGCCCGATGGTCGACGGGCGTCGTTTACGCGCAGCCGGTTGTTCCCCTTTTTCGTCGCGAGCAGCCATGGGCGCGGACCATAGTCAGTCAGCGGCGCGGGCGCAAGCTCGCGGGTGGGATCGGCGCATCGGGCAGCGTGGCCGCGTGGCCGGCGAGCACGACCGGGCGCTCGGCCCGCTGGGCGAACAGCGCGGCAATGCCCTTGACGTTGGGCACGCGCGCGTCGAAGTCGCGCCAGATGCGCGCGTCGCCGGCGCACGAGTACGTGCGGCACGTGCGCGGGCGGTCGTCGTAGACTCCGCAGCGGCCGCTCGCCCGCTCGAGGTGCGAGCACAGCGCGTCGTCGTCGCGGCGCAGGTAGAACGGGCGGCCGGGATCCCAGCGCACCACGCCCTCCTCGAGATCTTGCGGGGCGAGCGGCACCTGCATCGTGCAGCACACCGCGCGGCACAGCGGCATGCGCGCGTCGCAGTCGACCTCGGCGTTCGGCGCCGCGCGCTTGTCGTCGAGCGCGCCGGTCTGCGCCGCCACGCGCGCCCCGTCGGCGAACGGCCCCGCGCCGAGCTGCTCGCCGGCGCGCGCGATCCGCTCGGCCACCTCGGCGCCGTCGAGCAGGCCGCGCTCGATCAGCAGCTCGACGAGCGCGAACACCGTCGACGCCAGCTTGCGCACGTTGGCGTGCTCGACGCCGAGCTGCGTCTGCACCCGAAGCGACGCGCGCTCGAGCAGCCGATCGCGCTGGTCCCCGTCCCCGCTCACCGCCGAGATCATACGCGCGCCGACGGTAAAGTGAAACCGATTTCACTTTTTGCGAGAAAAGTGAAGCCCATTTCACTTTCCGCGCGCGCCCCGCGGAATTTGCTCGACGTCTGTTGCGCACTGCGTCAGAATTCGCACGCGGTGAAACGTCCCTCGGAAAAAGACCGGCAGGCGCTCGTCGAGCGCCATCGCGTTCACCCGGGACGCGGCGGCTGCGGCGTCGGCGCGGTGGTGGACCTGGTTCGTCCGTCGCACGAGGTGATCGAGCTGGCGATCGCGGGGCTCGGCTGCGTCGAGCACCGCGGCGGCGCGATCGACGACACCGGCGACGGCGCGGGCCTGCTGCTGCGCACCGATCAAAAGTTCTTCCGCCGCTTCATCGCGCCCGGGCGGCGGCTGCCGGAAGGCCACCAGCTGATCGTCGGCGTGATCTATTTTCCGCCGGGCGAGGAGTCGAACCTGCCGCCGTGGCAGCTCGAGATCGACGCCACGCTCCGGCGTCACGGCCTTCAGCCGCTCGGCTGGCGCCGCGTTCCCGTCGACGACGACGCGCTCGGCGCGCGCGCCCGCGCCTCGCGCCGCGACGCCTGGCAGGTGCTCATCGGCGAGGGCATGGTCACCGACGAGGAGCTGCCGCGCGCGCTGTACGAGGTGAAGCGCCACCTCGAGCGCTGGTTCCGCGATCTCTACGTGCCGTCGCTCTCGCCGTCGACGCTGGTCTACAAGGCGCTCGCCACCGGCGCGCAGCTTCACCGCTACTATCCCGATCTCGCCGACGCCGCGCTCGAGAGCGACGTGGCGGTGTTTCACCGCCGCTACTCGACCAACACGTTTTCGAATTGGTATCTCGCGCAGTGCTTCCGCACGCTCTGCCACAACGGCGAGATCAACACCATCAAGGCCAACCGCCACGCGGTGCGCAACCTCGAGGGCGAGGTCGGGCGCGACGGGATCCTGATGCCGCAGGGCTCGGACTCGGCGGATCTCGATCGCATCGTCGAGCTGTTCTCCACGCACGGCGTGTCGCTGCCCGAGACGTTGTGCCGCCTGTTGCCGCTGGCGTGGGCCGATCTGCCCGACCCGACGCCCGAGGTGGTGCGCTTCTATAAAGGAGTGCAGCGCGCGCTCGGCACCATCGGCGCGTGGGAGGGGCCGGCCGCGGTGGTCGCGTGCGACGGCAAGCACCTGGTCGCGATGCTCGATCGCATGGGTCTGCGTCCGCTGCGCTGGTGCGTGACGCGCGGGCAGCGCGTGCTCGTCGGCTCGGAGCTGGGCGCGATTCCCGTCGCCGCCGAGGACATCGCCGAGACCGGGCAGCTCGATCCGGGCGAAGGCCTCGCGATCGATCTCGCCTCGCGCCGCGTGATTCGCCCGCGCGAGCTGATCCGCGACGTGGTGGCGCGCTCGCCGATCAACTTCTCCGAGCTGGCCGAGACCAAGCTGCTGCCGCTCCCGCCGCGCGTCCGCGCGCCGGCGCCGTCGAGCGGACGCAAGCCCGACCGCCGCGTGCTCAACGTCTTCGGCTGGTCGCAGGATCGCATCCGCACCGTGAAGTACATGGCGGAGAACGGCAAGGAGCCGATCACGTCGATGGGCTTCGATCGCCCGCTGGCGGTGTTCTCGCCGGCGCGTCCGCCGCTGGCGAAGTACTTCAAGCAGATCGTCGCGGTGGTGACCAACCCGCCGATCGATCCGCTGCGCGAGGGCTCGGCGTTCGATCTCACCGTGTACCTCGGCAAGAATCCGTCGGTGCACGAGACCGCGCCGAGCTACGAGCCGGCGCCGCAGTACAAGCTCGACGGGCCGTTCCTGCTCGGCGATCAGCTCACGCGCATTCGCGACGGCGCGGGCGCGGACGTGCCGGCGTGCCTGCCGCTCGACGCGACTTTTCACGACGGCGGCGCGAACGGCGGCGCGAAGGCGATCGCGCGGCGCATCGGCGATCTCTCGCGCGAGGCGGTGCGCGCGGCGAAGACCGGCGCGGCGTCGATCGTGCTCGTCTCCGATCGCGAGGCGATCCTGCCGCAGCCCGAGGGCGCGCCGCGGCGGCTGCCGGTGCCGATGCTGCTCCAGGTCGCGGCGCTGCACAACGCGCTCACCGACGCCGGCCTGCGCCGCGCCATCTCGATCGTCGTCGAGACCGGCGACGTGCAGGAGGGCCACGACGCCGCGCTCCTGATCGCCAACGGCGCCGACGCGGTTCATCCCTACCTGATGCTCGAGATCGCCGAGGGCTCGCCCGAAGGCGAGCGCAACTTGATCGCCGGCCTCGACGGCACCTTGCGCCGCGTGATGTCGAAGATGGGCATCACCACGCTCGACGGCTATCGCGGCTCGCGGCTGTTCGAAGCGGTCGGCCTCTCGCCGTCGCTGGTCGACTTCTATCTGCCCGGCATCCAGTCGCGCATCGGCGGCATCGACCTCGACGATCTCTACGACGACCTGGTCCACCGCGCGAACCTCGGCGGATCGCCGCACCGCGAGACCGAGGTCAACGTCTATCGCAAAGAGGTCTGGCAGGAGCTGCAGGAGACCGCGCGCGGCAACGACGGCGCGTACGAGCGCTTCCTGCGCCTCATTAATGATACGCCGCCGGTGTACCTGCGCGATCTCTTGCGCTGGAAGGCGGGCGCGCGCGCCAAGGACGGCGCCGCGCGCGCGGTGGTCGGCGACGGCGCGGCCTCGCCCGAGGAGATCATCCGCGCGTGCTTTCGCGGCGCGGCGATGTCGCACGGCGCATTGCATCGCACCGCGCACCGCGCGATCGCCGCCGCGTTCAACTCGTTCGGCGCGGCGTCGAACTGCGGCGAAGGCGGCGAAGACGAGCGGCGCGATCGCGGCCAGCAGTGGGAGGCCGATCGCAGCCGCATCCGCCAGGTCGGCTCGGGCCGCTTCGGCGTCGACGCGCGCTACCTGGCGCACGCCGACGAGGTGCAGATCAAGATCGGCCAGGGCGCCAAGCCGGGCGAAGGCGGCATGCTGCCCGCGGCCAAGGTCACCGACGAGATCGCGCGCATCCGCAAGACGCAGGTCGGCGTCACGCTGATCTCGCCGCCGCCGCACCACGACATCTACTCGATCGAAGATCTGGCGCAGCTCATCTACAACCTGCGCCAGACCAACCCGCGCGCGAAGGTGTCGGTGAAGATCCCCGCGGTCACCGACATCGGCACGATCGCCGTCGGCATCGCCAAGGCGGGCGCCGACGTGATCGACGTGAGCGGCTTCGAGGGCGGCACCGGCGCGGCGTCGTCGTCGAGCATCGAGCACGCCGGGCTGCCGCTCGAGCGCGCGCTCGCCGAGACGCACCAGGCGCTGGTCGTCAACGGGATTCGCGACACCGTGCGCCTGCGCGCCGACGGCGGGCTCAAGACCGGCGGCGACGTGGCGACGGTGCTGGCGCTCGGCGCCGACGAGGTCTCGCTCGGCACCGCGCTGATGATCGCCGAGCAGTGCATCTTCTGCCACGGCTGCTCGAAGGGAAATTGTCCGGCGGGCATCACCACGCAGTCGGATCTGACGGCGCGGCGGCTGATGACCGAGAAGAAGGGGCGGCCGTCCGACGCGGCGCTGCCGGATCTCGAGGAGGAGCGCTATCTCGACGCGCGCGCGGGCGTGGAGCGTTACCTGCGCGCGCTGGCGTCCGACCTGCGCGCGATCCTCGGGCAGCTCGGGCTGGAGCGGCCGGAGCAGCTCGTCGGGCGCGTCGATCTGCTGGAGCAGATCTCGACGGGGAATCCGCGGCTCGACAAGGTCGACCTGAGCGAGCTGCTGGTCGCCGCGCCGTCACCGCTGCCGACGCACGCGCCGCACGCGCACGCGACGCACGCGACGCACGCGACCTCGCACGCGCGGCGCGATCGGCTGCCGATCGATCCGACCTCGGCGGCCAACGCGAAGATCTGCGCCGTCGTGCAAGCGGGCGCGGCCGAGGTCTCGCTCGACGTGACGACCAGCGATCGCGCGGTCGGCGCCACCATCGCCGGCTGGCTGGCGACGCGTCCGGCCGGCGCGCCCGCGTCGGTGTCGATCGCGCTGCGCGGCTACGCGGGGCAGGCGCTCGGCTTCGCGCTCACCGACGGCATGCGCCTCGAGCTCGAAGGCTGGGCCAACGACTCGGTGGCCGAGGCGATGTGCGGCGGCACGTGCGTGGTGCGGCAACCTGCCGCAGTCGGCGCCGAGGCGCGCGCGTCGGCGTCGGTGATCGGCAACGCCGCCTGCTACGGCGCGACCGGCGGCCGCCTGTTCGTCGAAGGCCGCGCCGGGCAGCGGCTCGGCGTGCGCAACTCCGGCGCGGTGATGGTGACCGAGGGCGCCGGCAAATACGCGTTCGAGTACATGACCGGCGGCGCGGGCGTGGTGCTCGGCCCCGTCGGCGCGGTGATCGGCTCGGGGATGACCGGCGGCGTGGTGTGGATCTACGATCCCTCGGGCGCCGTCGAGGACAAGCTGCACCGCGAGAGCGTGAAGTCCGACGCGCCGACGATCGAAGATCTCGCCTCGCTGCGCGCGCTCGTCGAGGCGCACTTCGCCGAGACGCGCAGCCCGCGCGCCAAATCGATCCTCGACGGTTGGGCCGCCGAGTCGCGCTGCTTCGTCAAGATCATCCCCTCGCCCACCGCCGAGGCCGCCGCGCAGCCGGCGCCCGACGCCGCCCTGATCCAGCTCAGCACGCCCAAAGTCTCGCCCTGAGCCCGTTTGCCGGCCTCCCCCCGGTTGACAGCGCCGCTCCTCCGCCGCATTATTGACCCATGAGTCAGAAATTAGGCCGCCCGGCCGATCCGCACGCGAAAGTGGATCTGCTGCGCGCGGCGGAGTCGGTGTTCGTCGAGATCGGCCTCGACGCGGCCAAGGTCGAAGACATCGCGGCGCGCGCGGGAAAATCGAAGGGCGCGTTCTACCTCCACTTCGCGCACAAGGAAGAGGCGTTCAAGCAGATCGTCGAGGGGCTGCTGGCGCGGCTGGCGGCGTGTATCGACGACGGGCGCACCATCATGGCGCAGAGCTGCGGCGCGGCCGGCGGCCCGGCGCTGATGGAGTACTGGCTCGGCAAGGACGTCGAGGTGTTCGAGTTCATCTGGCAGAACCGGCGCGTGATGCGGCTGCTGCTCGAAGGCGGCAAGTCGGCGGCGTTCGCGTACCTGATGGACGAGTTCGCCGAGCGCTGCCGCGTGCACATGGTGAGCTTCTTCGAGTGGGGGCGGCGGCAGGGGATCTATCGCGACGATCTGGACGTCGAGCTGACCAGCCTGCTGGTCGCCGGCGCCTACGATCGCGTGGCGCGGCAGCTGGTGCGCAGCGACGAGAAACCGGACCTGCAGCGGGTGTGCGCGAGCATCCAGCGCACGCTCGGGCGCGGCATCGTCAGCGACACCGTGCACGAACTTATTGACGCGCAGGTCAGAAAAGCCGGCGGATCGCACGCGCGGCGAGGCGCGCGCGCGGAGCGGAGCGCCCGATGACGCGCTACACGTTGGCGCTGCTCGCGCTCGCGCCGCTCACCGCGCTCGCGCCGCTCATCACCGGATGCAGCCACGACACCGAGGCGGCGGCGACCGCGGCGCCCAAGCCGCGGCCGATCCACGTCGACACCATCACCGTCGAGGAGCGCGCGGTGCCCAAGACCGCGCTGCTCGCCGGCTCGCTCAAGGCCAACCAGGAGTCGGATCTCGCCGCCAACGCCAACGGCCGCGTGATGCGCACCATGGTCGAGCGCGGCAGCTTCGTGCCGTCGGGCGCCGCGATCGCGCAGCTCGACACCCGCATCTCGACGCTGGTCGCCACCGAGGCGAAAGCCAACCTCGAGACCGCGCGCGCGCAGAAGACGCTCGCCGAGTCGGACTGCGCCCGCTTTCAACGCCTCAAAGACAAGGACGCCATCTCGCAGCAGGAGTACGACCGCGTGACGTCGGGCTGCAAGACCTCGGCGGAGCAGGCGACCGCCGCGGAGTCGCGCGCGCAGCAGGCGCTGCAGAACGTCGGCGACGCGACGGTGCGCGCGCCGTTCGCCGGGCTGATCGCCGAGCGCTACGTGAGCGCGGGCGAGTACGTGCGCGCCGACACCAAGGTCGTGCACCTGGTCGACATCGATCCGCTGCGGCTCGAGCTGACGATTCCGGAAGCCGACATCGGCTCGGTCAAAATGGGTCAAAAGGTCGATTTCCAGGTGGCGGCGTTTCCCGAGCGGCGCTTTCAGGGGACGGTGCGCTACATCGGCCCGTCGGTGCGATCGGCGACGCGCGACCTCGTGTTCGAGGCGCTGGTGCCCAACCGCGAGAAGCTGCTGCGGCCGGGCCTGTTCGCCACCGCGCGGCTCGACGTCGGCACGCAGAAGCTGCCGGTCGTCCCCGCCGCGTCGCTGCGCAAAGACGGCGACACGCTGCGCGCGTTCGTGATCGTCGAAAAGCATCTCGAAGAGCGCGTGGTGCAGCCGGGGCCGATCGAGGGCGAGCGCGTCGCCATCATCAGCGGCGTGAGCGCGGGCGAGCGCATCGTGGCGCGGCCCACCGAGCAGATCGCCGACGGAATGGACGTCGAGTAAGCCATGCAGTGGCTCGCCAGACTGTGCGTCCGCCGGCCGGTGCTCGCCGCCGTGCTCATGCTGTCGATCTCGGTGGTCGGCGCCGCCGGCTACTTCAAGCTCGGCCTCGATCAATTTCCCAAGGTCGACTTCCCCGTCATCGCCGTCAACACGCGGCTCGACGGCGCGGCGCCCGAAGAAGTCGAGACCGAGATCACCGACAAGATCGAAGAGGCGGTCAACACCATCAGCGGCATCGACGAATTGCGCTCGGTGTCGACCGAGGGCGTGTCGCAGGTGTTCGTCACCTTCGTGCTCGACAAGGACGTGAACGTGGCGGCGCAGGAGGTGCGCGATCACGTCAACACCGCGCTGCCGAACCTGCCGCGCGGGATCGATCAGCCCGTGGTCGTGAAGTTCGATCCCGACGCGGTGCCGATCCTCTACATCTCGGTGCACACCGATCGCCCGGTGCGCGACGCGACCGAGGTCGCCGACAAGCGCATCCGGCGGCAGATCGAGAGCATCGCCGGCGTCGGGCAGGTGTCGATCATCGGCGGGCGCAAGCGGCAGATCAACGTGTGGATCGATCCGGTGGCGCTGCGCTCGACGGGGCTGGTGGCCGCGGACGTGCAGCGCGCGATCGCGATGCAGAACCTGACGACGCCCGGCGGCACGGTGCACACCGGGCCGACCGAGCTGACCTTGCGCGTGCAGGGACGCGTGACGAGCCCCGACGCGATCGGGCAGATCGTGGTGCGGCAGGTCGATCGCCACGCCATCCGCGTCGCCGACGTGGCGCGCGTCGAGGACGGCGAAGAGGAAGAGGAGACGCTGGCGAGCGAGAACGGCAAGCGCGCGGTGATCCTCTCGGTGCGCAAGCAGTCGGGCGAGAACACGGTGGCGGTGGTCGACGCCGTGCGCGCGCGGCTCGGCGAGGTCGAGCGCACGCTGCCGCCCGGCTACAAGCTCGACGTGGTGCGCGACAACTCGGGCGTGGTGCGCACCAGCGTCAACGCGGTGAAGGAGCACCTGGTGCTGGGCGCGCTGTTCGCGTCGCTGGTCGTGCTCCTCTTCCTCGGCAACGTGCGCAGCGCGGTGATCGCGGCGATCGCGATCCCGGTGTCGATCGTCGGCACGTTCGCGCTGATGTGGATCGAGGGCTTCACGCTCAACATGATCACGCTGCTGGCGCTCGCGCTGGCGGTCGGCATCGTGATCGACGACGCGATCGTCGTCTTGGAAAACATCTATCGCTTCATCGACGAGAAACGTTACAAGCCGTTCCCCGCGGCGATCCTGGCGACGAAGGACATCGGGCTCGCGGTGCTGGCGACCACGCTGTCGCTGCTGGCGGTGTTCATCCCGGTCGCGTTCATGAACGGGATCGTCGGGCGGTTCTTGAAAGGCTTCGGCTTGACCATGGCGTTCGCCATCGGCGTGTCGATGCTGGTGAGCTTCTCGCTGACGCCGAGCTTGTCGGCGCGCTGGCTCGATCCGCCCGCCGTCGACGAGAACGGGCGGCCGGTCAAGCACAAGAGCGCGCTCGAGCGGCTGGTCGATCGGTTCTACCAGCCGATCGAGAACGTCTACATGGCGATGCTGCGCTGGGTGATGAAGCGGCGCTGGGTGGTGGTGCTGGCGTGCGTCGGCGCGCTCTACGCCATCGGGCCGCTCGGCAAGCGCGTCCCGGTCGGGTTCATTCCCGAGAACGACGAGGCGCAGTTCGAGATCAACATGCGCGCGCCCGAGGGGGCGAGCTTGCAGGCGACGTCGCTGTACGCCGAGCGCCTCGCGCGCCAGGTGCGCAACCTGACGCCCGACGTGAAGCTGACGCTGATGAGCATCGGCGACAACCAGGCGCGCACGGCCAACCTCGCCAAGATCTACGTGCGGCTGATCGATCCGCGCGCGCGCAAGCAGACGCAGGTGGCGCTGATGGCGCGCGTGCGCGAGGAGATCGTCAAGAAGCAGCCGAAGGAGCTGCGCATCGACGTGTCGGAGGTGGACGCGTTCAACTCGGGACAGTCGACGGCGTCGGTGCAGTACGGCATCTCGGGGCCCGACCTCGACAAGCTCGGCGACTACTCGCGCAAGATCGTCGGCGAGCTGCGCAAGGTGCCGGGCGCCGTCGACGTCGACTCGAACTTGATCGTCGGCAAGCCGGAGATCCAGGTCGCGATCGATCGCGAGAAGGCGGCCGATCTCGGCGTGCAGGTGGCCGACATCGCCGATACGCTGCGGCTGCTCGTCGGCGGACTGAAAGTTTCGACGTACGCCGAGAGCGGCGAAGACTACGACGTGCGCGCGCGCGCCGACAAGCGCTGGCGCTCGGACGCCGAGGGCCTCGCGCTGGTGACGGTGCCGTCGGCGCGCTTCGGATCGGTGCCGCTCGCCGAGGTGGTGTCGCTCAAGCCGGGCTCCGGCCCGTCGGCGATCAACCGCGTCAATCGGCAGCGGCAGGTCGGGCTGATGGCCAACGTCGCGCCCGGGTTCGGTGACAGCGACGTGCAGAAGGCGCTGGAGAAGATCATCGCGGCGCAGCACCTGCCGGCGGCGTATCACGCCGATCCGCAGGGACGCTCGAAGGAGACCGGCAAGGCGACGCTCAACTTCCTGCTCGCGTTCGGGCTGTCGTTCGTCTTCATGTACCTCGTGCTGGCGGCGCAGTTCGAGTCGTGGCTGCACCCGATCACGATCTTGTTGTGCCTGCCGCTGACGGTGCCGTTCGCGCTGCTGGCGCTCCTGATCTTTCACCAGTCGCTCAACATCTTCACCGCGCTCGGGCTGCTGGTGCTGTTCGGCGTGGTGAAGAAGAACTCGATCCTGCAGGTGGACCACACCAACCATTTGCGCGCGACGGGGATGAATCGGCTCGACGCGATCCTGCAGGCGAACAAGGATCGGCTGCGCCCCATATTAATGACGACGGTCGCGTTCGTGGCCGGGATGATCCCGCTGGCGGTGTCGAAGGGGATCGGCGCGGGGCAGAGCCAGGCGACGGGGAGTATCGTGATCGGCGGGCAGTCGCTGTCGCTCTTGCTGACGCTGCTGGCGACGCCGGTGGCGTACTCGCTGTTCGATGACGCGTCGGTGTGGCTGCGCAAGCACGTGTTCCGCGGGTCGAGCGTCGACAAGGGCGAGTCGGAGATCGCCGACGCGCCGGAGGCCGAGCCTGCGCCCGCGCCCGCCGCCGAGCCGCCGGCGCGTCTCGACTCGGTCGGCTGAGCGCGCGCAAAATTCGCACACGAAAAATACGGCGTTCACCGGACGGCCGCGTCTGCCAATCGCGCTATCAGTGAACGATGGCCGTGGTGTCGAAGTGCTCCGAGTGCGGGCGCGCCGTCGAGACCACGGTCGCGCGCGACGACATCCTGTGCATCAACTGCATCGCCGGATCCGCCGACTGGGGCAGCTTCGACGAGGAGGAGCGCACCATGCCGCGCCTCGCCCGCCCGCGCGCCGCCGAGCGCCCACAACCCCGCCGCCGCGCGCTCACATCGAAGCTTTGAAGCAGCCGGTCTGCGGCGCGTCGCGCTATGGCGATACGCTGTAAGTGTCGTGATACGTTTTCCGTCGCATGAACGCCCGACGAGTTGGACACGCACGGCCGATCGCACGGGGGGACAAGGGCCGTGTCTGATATCAGTCGAGCGATCCCGCATCGGCGGCGCCGTCGGTGGTCGCGAGATCGGACACCGAGAGATCCGCCGGCGAAGCGAGATCTGGCATCGAGAGATCCGCCGACGAAGCGAGATCCGACGAAGCGAAATCCGGAGGCGGCAGCGGAGCGCAATCGCAAACCCACGGCGCACTCATATTGTCCACGGTTGCCAGGCAATCAGGGGCCGAGACCCAACCCGCGGGACAATCACAAACGGGCCTGGGGGCAGCCCAACAGGACGTAGGGCGAACGCACCACTCCGTGTCGCACGCAAAGAGGCAGGGTCCGGGATCGCGGGCCGGGACGGTATCCGGGCAGCAGAAGTCTGGGCTGCACTGGAGAAAACCGCTGAGGAAGCCTTTGATTGTCTTTCCTTCGGGCGTACAGGGCGGCGGCTTGGCGTCCTTGCACCAATCCCCGAGACCCCAGTTGCAGGCGGCGAGCATTGCGGCGAATACGAGCGGGGCGAAGCGCTGCAAGACGGATCTCAACCGCTCGATCCAGCCGAGTGACGGAAGTCCAACAGAAAGCGTCAGGGCCTTGCACAGAATGGCCGCTACCGACTTCATTGCGGCGATCAGAGCAATCGCGATGCCGGCGCGCAGACGAGAGGACGTGCAGCGCTTTGAGCTGCGCGAGTCGAGGCAATTCGTTTGCTACGACCCAGCCGCGATGCGGCGGCACAGGTCGACCGCGCGGCCCGGCGAGCTGCAACGATTCGAGCAGCCCAAGATTCTTGTGAAAGGGTCGAGTTCCGTGGGGCACGCGATCGAGCGCCGTGCGATCGTGGACGCGCAGCGGGCGGAGATGGACGACGAGCGGACACAGGCGGGAACCTGAAATTCGCAACCTGCCGAGACGTTTTGCTTTACGCAGCGTCCGTCATCACATCGAAGCTTTGATGCCGAACAGCTTCCAGGTCGGGTGCTCGTAGACGTACTTGAGGCCGAAGTGGAGCGGCGGCTTGCAGTCGAAGTGGCCGACCAGCTCGAGCACGCCGGGGCCGGTCAGCTTGGGCGCGGCGTCGACCACCAGCGGCAGCGCCGCCAGGTCGTCCACCGTCGAGCGCGGCGCCTTGCCGAACGCGGCGAAATCTTTTTGCAGCTCCGCCGCCGTGATCTGCGGGCGCCACAGCGCCGACAGCCCGGCGTGAAACGGCTCGAAGTCTTTCGCCTGCGCCGCGTGAATGAAGTCGATCATCGTGCGCCGCGTGACCCGCTCGAGCTCGACGCCGTTCGGCAGCGGCGGCTTGTCGTCGTACGGCGCGCCGGCGTCCTTGTTCACCTTGATCGCGGCCAGCTTCCACGCGCCCGCCTCCGAGAGGAAGCGCAGCTTGAACCAGGTGCGCGGCGGATCCGACGGATAGAAACCCTCCAGCACCAGCAGCCCGTCGTCGTCGACGATCGGCGGCAGCGTGAAGATCGGCGGCACGCGCTCGACCTCGCTCACGCGCACGCGCTTGTCGAGGAACTCCTGAAAGTGCTGCTTGAGATCGACGGCGGTGAACTGCTTGCGCATCGGCTCGCACGACTGCGCGAGCAGCGGCGCAAAATCGCCGCCGGCGATCGCGCGATCGAAGATGGTGAGCGTGGACGTGACCAGGCGGCGCGACTCCTCGTCGGGCGGCGGGCGGTGCGCGGGCGGCGGCGGAGTGGCGCCCGCGCTGTCGGCGCCGGCGGGCGCTGCGGCGAGCGACAGCACGCGCCACGCGCCCTGCTCCTTCACCAGCGTCACCGACAGCGGCACGACCTCGCCCGCGCGTGTGGTGATGGTGCCGTCGACGAAGCCGCGATTGTTCTCGATGCGCCGGCTCGACCACGACGACGAGCGGCGCTCGGTGAGCTTGAGCCGCGCGACCGCCGCCGCGAACGCCGCCTCGTCCTGCTGCGCGCGCAGCCCGCTCGCCGCCGACAGATACGCCTCGTGCGTCTTGCCGCCGGCGCACAGCGCGACCAGCTGATCGGTCGCGTCGACGACGCCGCCGGTGAGAACGAAGACGAGCGCGACCAGCACCGCGATCGCGCCGACGATGCTGCCGGCGATGATGAGCGCCTTCTTCATGAACGTCCTCCGGAATCGGAATGCGCGGGTCCGCTTTGCGTCCCGCGCAATTGCTCCCGTAGAAGATCGAGCGACGCGGTGGCCGCGAGCGCGCGCGCGAAGCCGGCCGGCATCGAGCTGCGGTGCGAGAGGCCGGCGTCGAGCTGGCGCAGCGCCGCGCGCACGTCGTCGAGCGCCACGCGCGCGCGGCCGGCCTCGGCGGCGTAGGCGCGCGCGAGAAACGCCGCCACCGCCGACGACAGCACCAGCAGATCGAGGCCGGCGGCGATCGGCAGCTCGAACGCCGCCGCGCCGAAGAACGTCAGCGACGCGAGCGCGCCGGCGATCCAGCGCGCGAGCAGCGCCTCGCCGTCGTCGCCGAGACCGGGCGGCACGCGCTCGGCGTCGGCCCAGCGGATCTCGGCGCGCCGCGAATTCGCGCCGCCGCGCCCGCGCAGGCGCACCGCGCTGTTCGACACCAGCGACGCCAGCGCGCCGCCGAGCCGGCCGAGCGCGCCCGCCGGATCGGGCTCGGTCGATTTCAAGAGCGTGCGAAACAACGCGCGCGAGAGGCGATCCACCGACGGCGAATCGGCCAGCGCCTCGGCGGCGAGCGCGTCGCGTTCGGCGAGCGCGGCGTCGAGCGCGGCGTCGAACTTCGCGCCGGCTTCGAGCTTGGCCTGCACCAGCGCCGCGACCGCGCCCGCGCGGCAGAGGCGCGACTCGAGCTTTCCCCCGACGGCGAACGCGCGCTCCAGCTCACCGAGCAGCCGCGCGGCCTCGGGCCAGCCGAGCGCCTGCTCGCCGCCGAGCGCGATCGGCTCGGCCAGGCGCAGGAGGTAGCGCGTGCCGTCGACGGCGCCGGCGAACAGCCGCTCGATGTCGGCGCGCTGATCGGCGAGCGGCGCGCCCTCGCCGTCGATGACCGCCGGGCACGCGAACGACAGGCCGACGCGCACCTCGGTCGGCGTGGCGACGAACGTGAACGGGAAGATCTGACACGCGCGCGGCTTCGCCTCGCCGCCGTGCGCGGCGTGCACGCGGCAGAGCTGATCCTCGGCGAGCGCGACGCACTGCCCGCCGGCGCCGACCAGCGCGTCGACGGCGACGCCGGCGTGCGTGGCGCGCTTGATGGCCTTCGCCAACCGCTCGGCGGGAACCAGCGGCGCGGCCAATCTGCGGAACGCGTCGGCCTCGCCCGGCTGCAGCGGCACGTCCCAGCCGCGGCAGCAGTCGCCGCAGCTGGTGCAGCGGTAGCGCGCCTCGGCGAGTCGGAGCATCGCCGCAGGATATCAGCCCCGTTACGCGCCGGCCACGAGCTGGAGGCGAATCAGGTCGGTGAGCTCGGCCATGCGCGCGCGCACGCGCGGCAGGCGCGGCGCCGGCGTCGACGGGATCTGCTCGGTGAGCGCGCGCAGCTCGTCGACCTCGTACTCGAGATCGGGGTACGGCGCGAGCAGCGCGGCGATCTCGTCGAGCGTCAGCTCGAGCGCGCGCACGTCGGCGGTGCCGACGCGATCGGCGATCGTGTAGGCGTGCGCGTCGACGGCGGCGAGCAGCGCGTGCAGGCGCGCCAGCCGCTCGCCCGACGGCAGCGCGCGGTGGCCGACCACCGGCTCGCGCTCGTTCACGCCCGCCGCCGGCTCGCGATCGATGTTGGGATCGCGCGGCGGATGCTGCAGGTAGCTCGGCAGGCCGCGGTACGGGCGCGGCTCTCCGCCGATCGCCGCGTGCGGCGGCGGCGGCGCGTGCGCGCAACCGGCCGCCAGCATCACAGCGACTAGAATTCTCTTCACCACGACCTCGCGATCGGCGGCGCGGGGAGGAGCGCGTCGAGCTCGCGCACGCGCACCGCCACCTCGATCGCAGCGTCGCGCACGCTCGCGTCCTCGCGCTCGCGCGCCGCCGAGCGCAGGTTCTCCGCCGCCCGCTCGAGCGCGCGCCCGCCCGGACGCAGCAGCGGATCGCCCGCCACCCGCTCGCCCGCCTGCCGGGCGAAGCGCGCCGCCGCGTCGGCGTTCTCGCGCGCGGCGTCGGGATGCAGCCGCGCCACCAGCGCCTCGCCGTCGGCGCGATACAGGAGCGCGCGCACGCGATCCACCGGCGCCGCGTGCGAAGGCGCGCACGCCAGGAGCAGTGACGACAGCAACACGCCGCGCAAGAACATCACGACGAGAACGTAGTGCCCGCGCGCCCGCCGACAATCTCGCCGCCGTTGACTCGTCCGTGCGATGGGGCGAGTATCGAGCGCCCCCGACGGAGGTGCCCCGTGCTCAAGCCCGCTCCCGCCGCCTCGCCCGACGTCACCCGCCTCGCCGTCAACACGATCAAGTTCCTGTCCATCGACGCCATCGAGAAGGCCAACAGCGGCCATCCCGGGCTGCCGATGGGCGCCGCCGACTACGCGTTCATCTTGTGGTCGCGTTACCTGAAATACGATCCGCGCGATCCGCACTGGCCCGATCGCGATCGCTTCATCCTCTCGGCGGGCCACGGCTCGATGCTGCTCTACTCGCTCCTGCACCTCGCCGGCTACGACCTGCCGCTCGACGAGCTGAAGCAGTTTCGCCAGTGGGGCTCGCGCACGCCGGGACATCCGGAGGCGCATCTCACCGCCGGCGTCGAGGCCACCACCGGTCCGCTCGGGCAGGGCTTCGCCAACGGCGTCGGCATGGCGCTCGCCGCCAAGATGGCGCAGGCGCGCTTTCCCGGATTGTTCGAGCACCGCATCTGGGGCCTGGTCTCCGACGGCGACATGATGGAGGGCATCTCGCACGAGGCGGCGTCGCTGGCGGGACACCTCGGGCTCGGCAACCTGACCTACCTCTACGACGACAACAAGATCACGCTCGACGGCGATCTCGACGAGACGATGGACGAGGACGTGGCGGCGCGCTTCCAGGCGTACGGCTGGCGCACGCGGCGCATCGACGGACACGATCACGCGCAGATCGAGTCGGCGCTCGACGAGGCGCGCGCGGAGACCGAGCGGCCGTTCTTGATCTTGTGCCGCACGCACATCGGAAACGGCGCGCCCAACAAGCACGACACGCACAAGGTGCACGGCGAGCCGCTCGGCAAAGAGGAGGCGGAGGCCACCAAGCGCGCCAACAACTGGCCGCTCGACAAACCGTTCTACGTCCCCGACGAGGTGCGCGCGCTGTGGAAGCGCCGCGCCGAGGAGCTGGGCCGCGTGCACGAGGAGTGGCGCGCGCACGAGCGCACCTGGCTCGAGCAGCACCCGACCGAGGCCAAGCTTTATGCTGCGATGCGGGATAAATCGCTGCCGCGCGATCTGCTCGAGCAACTGGCGGCGGCCGCGCCCAAGCAGACCGACGCCACGCGCTCGCTCGCCGGCACGATCCTGCAGCGCGCCGCCGAGCTGGTGCCGTCGCTGGTGGGCGGCGACGCCGATCTCGGCGGCTCCACCAAGACGCCGATCAAGGGCTCGCCGAAAGTCGGGCGCGGCAAGTTCGAGGGGCGCAACCTGCGCTTCGGCATCCGCGAGCACGCGATGGGCGCGATGGCCAACGGCATGGC
>Ga0070741_10010567_pt1 | contig 17369 bp, 14 predicted proteins | sample Coa_R1_4_FD_66440 | JGI IMG/M metagenome (GOLD analysis project Ga0070741, IMG submission 66440) | Surface soil microbial communities from Centralia Pennsylvania, which are recovering from an underground coalmine fire - Coalmine... | ecosystem: Environmental > Terrestrial > Soil > Unclassified ...
GGATCGAGCCGCAGGATGCGGTTCAGTCGGTTCAAGGCAATGACAATGCCCCCGGATACGGGCAGCGAGCCGCCCGATAAGCTCGTGCCGCTGCCGCGAGCGACAAAGGGTAATTTTTCATCCCGGCAGAACCGCACCAGGGAGATAACCTCGTCCGCGGTTTCAGCCATCGCGACCGCCAAGGGTGCCTTTCGGAACGCAGTCAAAGCGTCGCTTTCGTAGGCCGCCAACTGTTCCGGTTCGAACAACAATCGTTGCTGCGGGAGCAACGACGCCAAACGATTAAGCGCCGCCTGTGACATCATGGAAGCTTAGCGAAGGATCTCGCGCAGAGCCGTCAGCACAAGGTCCACGTTCCGAACCGTTGCACCGTGGCCCATCAGGCCGATGCGCCAGGCCTTTCCCGCCATCGGACCAAGGCCCGCCCCGATCTCGATGCCATACTCGTCGAGCAGGCGCCGACGGACCTTGGCATCATCGGTGCCAGCGGGGATGCCCACGCAGTTAAGCGTGTGGAGCGAGTGTTTGGGAATGTAACTCAGCCCCATCTTTTCCAAACCAGCCCGTAAGCGTTGGTGCATCTGCGCGTGGCGCGCGATCCGGTTCTCCAAGCCCTCTTCCAGGACAATCGCCAGCGCCTCACGCAGGGCATAGGTCATGTTGACCGGGGCGGTGTGGTGGTACACGCGGGCGCCCTCCCCTTCGAGGTAATATTTGCGCAGCATGGAGACGTCCAAATACCACGATTGGGGTTTGGTTTTGCGCGCGTCCATCCGCGTCAGGGCACGCTGCCCGAAACTGACGGGCGCCAATCCAGGGGGACAACTGAGGCATTTTTGGGTGCCACTATAGATAGCATCAATGCCCCAATCCTCGACGCTCAACTCGTGCCCGCCCAGGCTGGTGACGGCATCGACCACGAGGAGCGCACTGTGGTTATGAACCAATTGGGAAAGCCCCTCCAGCGGCTGGTGAGCGCCCGTACTGGTTTCGGCGTGGACGATGCCAACGAGCCGTATTTTGGGATGCTGGTCCAGCGCCTCGGCTATCTGCTGCAAGGAAATCACCTCGCCCCATGGCGCCTCCACCGTGCGCACGGTTGCTCCGCATCGCTCCATCACATCTTTCATCCGGCCGCCAAAGACGCCGTTGACGCACACCAGCACTTCATCGCCCGGCTCGATCAGGTTTACCGCAACGCATTCCATCCCGGCCATGCCGGTGCCGCTGACGGGAAAGGTCAATGGGTTCTTCGTGCGAAAAATCTGCCGCAGCATCTCGCAGGTTTGGTCCATTATGGAAAGATATTGTGGATCGAGATGGCCGAGCGTCGGAGCGGCCAAAGCGCGCAAAACCCGTTGGGGAACAGGGCTCGGACCGGGACCGAGGAGGATGCGTTCAGCGGGAAAGACGGCGGTATTCACATCAATGAGTATACGCATCGCTCCCACAGAGCCGAGACAATTTGCTGAGGAATAGTCAGGGCAAACGCATCTAAATCCAAAGAGCGCCCGTGCGGTAGGGACATCGCGCTGCGATGTCCCCGCCCGCGTTTAGCGGGCGGAACGAATGCGCGAGGAGGTACGTTCACGTTCGAGCCTTGCGCCGCTGAACGCGGCGCGGACGGCGCAGCGCGCCATCCCTACCGCGAGAATTAGATACGTCTGCCCTGGAGGAATAGCCTTGCCTCGTTTTGGAAGCGACGAGTATATTAATTGGACCCAGGCCAGAAACGACTATGCCAATTACTAAGATTACCAAGGGCGATAACTGGGAACTAATGGTGCCCGGCCGGATTGACGGCGCCATGGCCAATCAACTGGAGGTTGAGGTGCTGGCGGCGATCAAGGCGGGCGCCAAGGAAATCTTTCTCAATTTATCGCAAGCCGAATGGATGTGTTCGGCCGCCATCCGCGTCATGCTGCAGTACTACCGCCAGATGAAGAGCCAAGGCAAAGTTCTGCTGGTAACCAGGCCTTCGGCGGCGATCCTGGAGATTCTGGAAATGACCGGCTTTAAAGATCTGATCGTCGAGAGTAGCCAACGCACCCGTTGAACCCGGGAGCATTCGCCGCACAGCTTAAGGCCTGCTTGCATTTTGGAAGTAACGCTGCACAACCGATCGACGGAAATTTCGCTGGTACACCAGGCGCTCGATGCGTTTGCCTCACAACACTCTTTGTCGGTTCCACGGCTTAATAAGTTGCATCTCGCCATCGAGGAACATCTCACAAACATTATCGCTTACGCATATGACCCGGGACAAGCCGGCACGATTCGCGTTCGATTCGCCCTGGCCGCCCCCGCCCTGAGTGTGGAAATAGAGGACGACGGGCATCCCTACAATCCGATGGAGGCCCCCGAGGTGGACACTTCGTTGCCGTTGGATAAAAAACCGTTGGGCGGGCTGGGGGTCCATCTGATCCGCAAAAACGCGGACGAATTGAGCTATGCGCGCAGGGAAGGCCGGAATATCTTGACCCTGATGAGCCGGGTGACGCCGGTTGGGTTGACAAAATAAGTTCTTCGCGGACGGTCTAATGATTCAACCTGCTACCTCTATTCGAAGCGAGCCGCCCGATTTTGGCGCGACCGCTGCTCTGCTGGCGCTGGACAACGGTTCGAGCGCGCCGCCGTTTCATTGGCCGCTCACGGCCATGCGCAAGGAACTCTTCCGCAAAGGGGAATTTCTCTTCAAATTGGGCGACAAAGCGGACCGGATGTTCTACTTGCACCGGGGAGCGGTCCGGCTTCCGGAAATCCAAAAGACGGTTCATGCAGGCGAAGTCATCGGTGAAGTAGGCATGTTCAGTCCCCGGTCCGAACGGACAGCCTCCGCCATTTGTGAGCAAGATCTGGAAGCCTATTCAATTGGCCGCCAGGAGGTGCTGGAATTCTTCAAAAGGGAACCCTCCCTGGCCATTGATTTGATTCAGCTGACTTTTAAGCGGTTCCTCGAAAATCAGCGCGTCGAGGTCGAGGCGCGCGAACGCCTCGAGAGCGAACTCCGGATTGCCCGCCAAATCCAGATGAGCATGCTGCCCCATAGCCTTCCGTCCGCGGCCATCCAGGGCCGGATTGCCATCGCCGCCACCATCGAACCCGCCAAAGAGGTGGGCGGTGATTTCTACGATTATTTCATGACCAAGGGCGATAAGCTCTGTCTTTTGATTGGGGATGCATCCGGCAAAGGCGTTCCGGCGGCTTTGTTCGTCGCGGTGGGTAAGTCGTTGCTCCGGGCCGAAGCCGGCCTCGGGAGCCGTCCACACGAGATCGTAGCGCGAGTGAACCGTCTGCTGTGCCAGGATAATCCTCTTTGCATGTTCATCACGCTATTTTGCCTTACGCTTGACACCCGCACCGGCGAGGCTGAATGTTGCAGCGCGGGACACGAACCGGCGCTGCTGCGCACTGCCAAAGGAGACGTCCAGACGTTGGATCTTCCCGTCGGCAAAGCGATCGGGGTGATGGAGCACGCGCGTTATCAGTCGCGGAAAATTCGCCTAAAGGCCCGCGAGACACTCTTCGCCTACACCGATGGCGTCACCGACGCTATCGATGCGCGCAAGGACTGTTTTTCGCGGCGGCGCCTGATCCGATGCCTGCAAAATAGCGCCGACGCTGACCTGGTCAGCGTGCTGGACGGTGTTAAAAGGGGCCTCGAAGCGCATCGCCAATTTGAGCCGCAATCAGACGATATTGCGATCGCGGCCCTGAGGTTTGTCGGCGACCAGGGCAAAAGGCCGCGCGCACAGCGGCGCTAAACCCCGAAGAGACCCTGAAGAGCTCGGGTCGCCCACGCGTGGGTCACGCAGCCTACTGAAATTCGGCGATGCAGCCGGCGAGAACGCCTGCGCTACCAACGCCGCGGAAGGCGGCAGCGCGACACCCCTACTGCCGAAAACGCCCCAAATGCCGCAGATCCCCTCGATTGACGCGACGGCTCGAATTGGTATGGTGAGGCATGTTCGTGAGCAGCAAATGGCGTGGGCTCGCCACGCTTTTTGCCTCTGTCCTTTCTCTTTTAGCTCGAGCCCAAACCTCGCCCCAGATCCAGCAACTGACTTCCGCGCAGCTTTGGCAACGCCTGGAGTTTCGCATTAGCAGCGTTCCAGCCGCCAGCAATCCTTTCGACCCTGACCGCATTCGCGTAGACGGCACATTTACCCTGCCCTCCGGCCGGGTGGTGGTGGTTCCGGCATTCTGGTACCAAAATTATCAGCGAGCTCTCTCCGCGGGAAACGAGTCGCTTACCAGCGTCGGCTTGCCGGAGTGGCGCCTGCGCTTTCTGCCGCCAGAAACCGGCTCGTACGGGGTTACCTTGACCATTCGAACGAACGGGCAAAGCGTTGGCTCCCCAGCGATCACAAATTTCACCGTTGCGGCGCAAAATCAGCCGGCCCGCTTTGGTTACGTGCGCAATGGCGCCGGGGGGCAGTACTTCCAAACGGGTGACGGGCAGGCGCTGCCGCTGGTGGGGGAAAACGTCGGCTGGCCGGGCAGCGCGGGCACTTACGATTACGACACCTGGTTTGGAGCCATGCAAACCGCCGGCGAAAATTACGCGCGCGTTTGGATGTGTCCCTGGTGGCTTGGAATTGAGACCGATGCGAATTCCTTGACGCACTACCGGCTGGATCGAGCCTGGCAACTGGATTACGTGCTGCAGCTGGCCGAGCAGCGCGGAATGTACCTGCTGCTGTGCCTGGATTTCCACGGCATGTTCGAGGTCACGCCGGATTACTGGGGAGGCAACAATTTTTGGCCTTCCAATCCCTACAACGTGACCAACGGCGGGCCGTGCTTGAGCCAGGACGGGTTCTTCACGAACGCGACGGCGCAAACGGTTTACCAGAAGCGCTTGCGTTATCTCACGGCACGCTACGGCTACAGCCCAAATCTCCTCGCTTGGCAATTGCTCAACGAGATCGACAATGAATACGCGTACCTGAACCCCACCGACGTGGCCGCGTGGCATTCGGTCATGGCCGGCTGGCTGCACACCAACGACCCGTTCGGACATCTGGTCACAACGAGCCTTACCGGGGGCAGCGATCGCCCCGAGATCTGGTCGATTCCTCAACTGGACTTTGCCGCATACCATTCGTATAGCGAACCGTCTCCGGCCTCGCGCCTGGCCACCATTGGCCAGTCCTTTCGCCAGCGCTACAGTAAGCCCGTCATCATTGATGAGTTCGGCACCGACTGGCGGGGTTGGAATCGCGCTAACGATCCCTATCTGCGCGGGTTTCGGCAAGGCCTCTGGGGCGGTGCGCTGGGTGGGTCGGTGGGCACCGCTATTTCCTGGTGGTGGGAAACCATTCAATCGGAAAACGATTATTCGGATTACTCGGCTCTGCGAGGCATTCTCGGCCAGACAGGCTGGGGAACGGGTGCCTGGACCAACATCGGGTTCCAGACCTCGGGCCCGCCGCCGCCAACGGTCGGCAATCTGCTGCCCAGCGGCAATCCATTTGCCGTTTCCCTGGTTCTGGATGGAACTTGGGGCGGCAAGCCTTCCGGCCGTTTGGCAGTGGCTAACCCGGCCGCCTCGGGTTACTCCGCCGTCACACTGAACAGTTTCGTGCATGGAGCCTGGCACTCCGATCTCAAGGTTCCTTTCATCTTGAGCGCCTGGTTGACCAACAATGCCCGACTGGTCATGCACCTCAATTCGGTCTCCGATAGCTCCGTCATGGTGGTGCGAGCCAACGGAGCCGAATTGTTCCGCACTAATCTTCCGAACCTGGACGGAGGTTACGCGGTTAACAACGAATACAACCTCGATATCCCGGTGAACCTTCCCGCCGGCAAACGCCTGATCGAAATCACCAACGCCGGCGGCGATTGGTTTTACCTCGACTCGGTGCGCCTCGAACAGGTATTGCCGGCGAACTATTCGAGCAACTGGCAGCCTTCGTGCGAGGCCATCGGCTTGCGTGGGCCGCATGAATCACTCCTGTACGCCGTCGCCCCACAGGTTTCATTTCCGGCCAGCGCGACCAACGCAGCCTTGCCGCAGCAACATCTTCAAACCATCACGCTCACGAATTGGCCGGGCGGCAGTTTTATCGCCGACTGGTATGATCCCGCCAGCGGGACATTCGTCGGGACCACCACCGGCGTTGGCAACAACGGCATTTTGGTCCTGCCGCTGGCTGACTTCACCGAAGACCTGGCGGCGATCCTTTATCCTCCACCAACCCTGACCGTGCTTGGGTTAGCCACCAATGCACTTAAGCTTCGGCTTCAGTCTCAGACCGGGGGGCGCTACGTCATCGATCGTTCGGAAGATCTCTTGAATTGGGCGCCCTGGACAACAATTACAAATGTCTCGGGCGTCTTTTCCTGGACTGCACCGCTGCCCGGTGACGCCTCATTCTTCCTGCGAGCGCGCCGCGCCCCCTAAGCGGCACTCCGTGACGGCGACTCGGTAGAGCGCCGCCAATCCTCGAAACCACTTGTAACAGCACTGCCGAATCACCGCAACCCTTTGGGCTATGTTCGGTCGGCCCGTTGGACCGGGGGTGCGTGGACAATTCGCCGCGAAGAGAGTTCGGGGCGAGATTCATTTAGCCGAAACTGCGCGCATTGAACGCCTGGGCTTCTCCTTTTTCGCTTCTGCGGTTGCCCCGAATCTGCGGGGTTCATCAGGCCATCGACCGCTGCGATGTCCGCATCCCAGGAAAACTCGTTGGATTTCAGTGGAAGACCAAATGTTTCACGAGCATTCTCTGCGCGAAATGAATCTCAGGAACTCGGCGATTGCTTTGGTCATTACCTGTCTCGGAAGCGTTCAACTGAGTCTATTCGCAGAGCAAGCGGCGGCCGTTTCCAGCGCGAACAACGCCGTGGCTGCCGCGACCTTTCTCGACTCGATTGGGACGCTTTCGGCGATCTCAAAGCGTGGCGAAAACCTGGAAAAGACGATCGAATGCTGCCGATACCTTGGGATCCGCTGGTTGCGGGCGGGAATTGAAGGCAACGTTCCGCTGGATGAGTTCATCCGACTTCACAAGGAAACCGGTGTCCGCTTTAGCTGGGGGTTTGGAAGCGGCAGCTCGGATATCGGCAAGCTGATCGAAACGGCCAGACCGGTGGCGGCCGCCGACGCGTTACTGGCCTTTGAAGGACCGAACGAACCGAACAATTGGGGGATTACTTATCAAGGCGAAGCCGGAGGGCGAGGCCATTCATGGATGCCTGTGGCCAAACTCCAACGGGACTTGTATCAAGTGGTAAAGAGCGACCCCGTTCTCATGAAGTATCCGGTCTGGTCCATTAGTGAAGTAGGCGCTGAAACCGACAACGTGGGCCTGCAATTCCTCACCATTCCCGAAGGAGCGAACACCCTTATGCCCGCCGGCACGAAGTACGCCGACTTCGCCAATGTGCATAACTACATTTATCATCCCAATTCGTCTCACCCGGCCGACAATAAGACCTGGAATGCCGCGGACCCGACAGCAGCCTGCAAAGTTGATGGCCTCTACGGCGAGTATGGGACGACCTGGGCGCATCATTACCGTGGATATTCGGAAAAAGAGCTCCTCGATTTACCGCGAGTCACCACCGAGACCGGGACCACCATCGGTGGGGAGATCACGGAGGAAATGCATGGCCTGAACCTTCTGACGATGTACTTGGATCAGTTCAAAAGGGGTTGGAGCTATACAGCCGTTTACCTGCTGCGCGATCGTGTCGATGAAGGGGGCAACCAAAAATTTGGCTTTTACCGGCCTGATTACACCCCGCGTCCCGCCGCGGTGTACCTCCACAACCTGACCACTATCCTTTCTGATAACCGCCCGGCGCAGCCCCCAGGAAAGCTGGATTATTCGATCCCCGCTGAACCGGCAACGGTACACGACCTGTTCCTGCAAAAAAGTAACGGGGCCTTCGAACTCCTGGTCTGGAACGAACAGCTAAAAGGCTCAACCCCGGTGAAGGTAAACCTGGGCAGGACCATTGCTTCGCTCAGAATATACCATCCAATCACCAGCGCTTCCTCAATTCAAACGCTTACCAGCACGGACTCGGTCTCATTGAACATGAGCAACCATCCCGTAGTGCTGGAGCTGGCACCCTAGTCGTGGAATGGGCTTGAACCGGCTTTGCTGCCCGCGTGTGGCGGATGCATCCGGCCGCCTGCTTGGGACCTTCGGACGTTTCGAAAACTGTCTCAGGACCACCGACGAAAAATTCTGGCACACCTTTCAAGGTGCCGGAATGTGAAATTAGGACACGATTCCGGAGGTCTCGCGGCCTCGACCTCCGTATAGCTACTTTCATTGAACCCTGCCGGGTTCACGACCACAATTGCGCGAGGGTTGCGGTATCGATCCCGAGGGATTCACAGACAACAGCGCAGGCCGGGGATGTGGTTTGCACCGGCCGTTATGGATTATCGGAACCAGTCCCGCAGAGCGGCCTCGGCGGCGTGGAAACCGCACATGCCGTGCACACCAGCGCCCGGCGGGGTTGAAGCGGAGCACAGATACCAACCCGCGCGCGGCATTCGATAGGGCGCAGAGCTGAAAATTGGACGCGCAATCAGCTGCCGCAGATCCGTGGCGCCGCCGTCAATTGAGCCGCCGATTAAATTGGCATTGCTGAGTTCCAATTGGGCGCAGTTGGAGGTATGCCGCATCAGAATGGTGTCACGGAAGCCAGGGGCGAATCGCTCGATTTGAGCTTCGATTCGAGTCGTCATGTCGACCGAAGACCCGCGCGGCACATGGCAGTAGGCCCAGACAATGTGCTTGCCGTCCGGCGCGCGCGCGGAGTCGAACAGCGTAGGCTGCGCCAGGAGAACAAAAGGGCGCTCCGGATGCTTTCCGAGAGTCACTTCGCGTTCCGCGGCGGCCACTTCCTCGAACGTGCCACACACATGCACTGTTCCGGCACGGCGGCACAACTCAGCCGCCCAGGGAATCGGCTCGGCGAGCGCGTAATCGATTTTGAAAATGCCAGGTCCGTATCGGAAGCTCTCGAGCCAATGGCGATAGGAAGCTGGAAGTTGATCACCGGCGATGCGCAGCAATTGTGAAGGGGTCAAATCCCATAGAACGACGCGAGACTTGGGCAACTGGGCTGGATCATCAATTCTGGCGCCAGTCCGGAGTTCACCGCCAAGCGAACGGAGCAGCGATGCCAGCGCGTTGGCAATTTGTTGTGAACCGCCCTGAGGTGAAGGCCACCCCACCGCATGTCCGAGCATCCCCAGCACCACGCCAAAGGCGGCCGAGGGAATGCGTTCCAGCGGCAGGAAGGAATGGGCAGCCAGGCCGGCGAACAAAGCTCGCGCGGGTTCCTGTGTGAACCAGGCATCGACCAGGGAGGTCGTCGATCGGAAACAGCGGCGGACGAATGGGACGAGTGCCAAGGGCCGCTCGGGAATGTGCAGCATGGGCTGAAGAAACTCTCCAGCAAGTTCCGGCCAGTTTGAGACTAACGGTTCAAGCAAGTCTTCGTAGCCCTGCCGATCCTCGCCCAGACCCTCGGCAGTGGCTTGAACTGACCTTTTTAAAATCGCGGCCCGGCTTTCGCCCAACGGATGCGCCAGTGGAAATTCCGGTTGCAGCCAAACCAGGCCGTATTGCTCGAGTTCAAGTTGGCGAAAGAAGGGGGAACCCAAACCCAGCGGATGCACTGCCGAGCATAGATCGTGCACAAATCCGGGAAGCGTCAGTTGCGCGGAACGAGTGCCTCCGCCGACGGTCTCTTTGGCCTCGAGAACAATGATCGAGAGCCCTGCCTGCGCCAGGCGGACCGCGGCGGCGAGGCCATTGGGACCCGACCCGACCACCACGGCGTCGTACGCATCAGTATTCATCCGTGGCCTAACTGCGTCGTTCCGGCTTAGAGCACCCGGCGCAACAAAGGAACCCGCCGAAAGACCAGGCTGCAGGCCAGGTAGGTAACCACCACACCCAACAAGGTTGCACAAAAGAATTTCACCAGCTTGGGAGCCTCGAAATCGCGCATGAGCAAGGTGATGGCAATAAGCAACGGCGTGTGAAACAAGTAAACGGCGAACGAGTTGTCGCTGAGCCAACGCTCAAGCCGGCCCTGGTGGTTGAACTTATCGCGGAACAGCACAACCAAGCCGAGACAAACACCGACGCAGAAAAAGGCCTCCCAGAAACTGAAGGCGGCGCTTTGCCAGGTCAGGCCGCCGCCGAGCTTGTCGGTCGACTGAGTCTTCAGCAACGCGGCCATGAGCACCAGCCAACTCAAACCACCGACGCTTATGGCAAGAGCAAGCCAACGCATGCCAAAGGAGTAAGGAATACGCAGCAGCCAGTTGCGCCGGCGAGCGCAAATCCCGATCGAGAAGAGTAAAACGTATTGCGAAAAAAAGCAGAGCTGCATGTTCAGAATATTGGTGCCCATCGGTTGAACAAGGCGCACCAGGAATGAGCAGAGGCCCATCACCAAAGCCAGGGCCAGGACCTCGCGGTTTCCAGGAAGCGGTGCCGCGAAATTACTTAGCGGGACGCGCTGAATCCCTTTTCGGAGCAGGGCATAAACAACACTAAAGCCCAAAAGCGCCACCGCAAACCACATCGGGCCCGAGCCGCTGAGAAAACGGCCGCTGCGCAGGTAGGGCCAATAAGCGTGAGCTAACGAAGGCCAAGTCGGATGTGCAAATCGTTGGAGCAACCAGTAAACGGTGAAGGGGTGCACCACGAGCATGTAAAAAAGTGATGGTACACCCAGGCGAATCGCGCGGTCGCGAACAAAGGCCGCCGCGCCTTTCCGATCGAACGCGGGCGGGACAAAATAGCCGGCGACAAGAAATAATAATCCCATGAAGAAGGCCTGAAGAAATACCTGGTAAGTCGCAAATATCGCCATCACCGCAGTCCCTGGCTTGGGCTCTTCCATAAAGTACCAGCTTCCCAGATGGCTGTACGTAACCGCCGCGTGCATGCTGACGACCAGCACGATCATCACCCAGCGCAGATTATCAATGAACTCGAGCCTGGTGCTGCCAGGGGGTGACGACCAAGCGACAGGAGACGCGGACGGGGAAGTTGTATCTGCCGGCATAGTTGCTTTTACCATCTGGGCAGTACGAACGTAACTGGAATTTTGCAGTGCAGCGCGCAAACTTTCCTGCGATTTGGAGCGGAACCCAGTTCTTCCCTCTCGTTCCAAAAGCGCCAGGGGATTGGCACAGTCCAAGACCTGACGGACTTCGGAAAGCGCGCGTGCGGCTCCGTGCGACCTTTAAGGCTTGCCGCGCAGCAGGCCGGTAACGAAATTGGCGCTGAACCCATGAGCACGACTCCGCCCCAGTCTTCGAAAACCAGCCACGACACCATTCCTTTCGCGGACTTGTCGGAACTGCGCACCGCGGAGCCTTTGGCTGACCTCGCGCACGACTTGATTCTGCCCACCGTCCTCTTTATGGCATTAGGGGGAATGACCTGGGCGGTGCGCGGTTGCTCGGGGTTCGGCGCGATGAATGGTTGCGTTTTCGCCGGAGTCACCTGGGGAGCGGCCTGGTGGTTCATCGCGCGAGAACCAAGCCGCCGCCAGACTCGGCGGTATTCATCGGGCTGGATCATTTTGGCGCTAACGGTGGGCATCGGTATTTCGGGGAACCGCGGATGGATGCAGTGGCCAAGCTTCTTCGAAGGCCATTTGCAGCTGAACTCTCCGCAGGGCAAATTCGCTCCCATTCCCAGGTTTTATGGGTTCCTATGGCTCTTTATCGCCGGAGTACCCTGGGCCGGACTCGGCGCTTGCCTGCTGGCCTGGTGCGCCTCGAACCGGACTTTGCGCCCGCGAGATTGGCTCCTCCGGATCGGTTGCGGCCTGGCGGGCGGGCTGGTGGCCGGGGCGCTGTTCCAGGCTTTGCCGGAAGTATTCCTCCCCTTGCATAATTCCCTCAAAGCCCAGTATGCCGACCTGCAGTCCAATCCGAACCTGCGCCGACTAATCAATGACGATCGTGCCGCCATCATCCACCTCGGGCTTTACTTGGGGTTTCTCGCGTATGAAGTGGGCCGACGCGATTGGAAAAATGTGGTTCTGATTTCCACTGTTGGTCTGGTGAACGGCATCGGCTGGGCGCTTTGCCAAAATTGGCGCTGGGCGGCACAGGTGTGGCCGCACACAAATTTTAACTGGTGGCGCTGCTGGGAATCGTGCGGCGGGTTGAGCATTGGGATGGCTTACGGCTTGGCTTATTTCCTGGTCAATCGCAGAACCGCCACCCAAAACATTTCTTCCGCAGAATCTCCCGATTCAGGTCATCCCAGGCTCGAGCGATTCGCAGCTTATGCAGGATTGCTGCTGGGCTTGGGCCTTTCAGTCAAAAACGGACTGAAAGGTTGGGCCAACATTTACCTGGGAAACGAAGACCACTGGAACCGCGTGTTATGGAGCCTTATGGGGCCCTTGATGGTTTGTGGTGTGCTAGCTTTGTTTGTTCGGCTCTTGTCGCAACCACTCAAGCGCGCGCCCGGAGGCGATCTCTTTCCTAACGACTATGCTTTAATCTGGCTGGTTTTGATCACCCAGAACGCAATTGCCCAGCTTGTCACCGGTCCATGGACTGTCTGGAATGAGGCGGCTTTTAGCTTTTATTACCTGCTCCTGTTCCTGATATCCGGCCTGGTCGTCCACCACTTTCGCCTTCAGCGGACGCCGTTCATAGCCTGACAACCTGATAACTGGCAACTTGGAACCTGCAACCACTCCAAGAGAGTGTTCTAAAGTACCGGCTTGGGCGTGGTCGCCTCAGTTCGGAGTCCCGCCTTCAGGCGGTTTCAGCGACGGGCCATCTAAAGGCGGGACTCCAGACCGAATTCAAAAACACGCTCTAAGGCTGGGGCCGAGAGGAATGGTCCTGCAGCCAGGCAATATCGACATTGTTCGGCGAAGAGGGCGTAGCATACGGATCCGTAATCGGCGAATACGCTGGCGTCGTGCGAGGGTCGTGCCAGCGCTTCATCTCGGCATGACCGTCTGCAAAGGAAAAACCGCAGGCCAGGTCATGATAGGTCCCCGGCAGATCGGTCGTGAATGTATAGAGGGAAGGATCGGTCGGGGAATACCCGCTCATGTCGGTCATGAAGTTGCCCCAATTAACCCGGTCTTCGCGCATGTCCAGGAAGACAAAAATCTTATCTGGCGGCGCGGCGCTGGAGCCGCCGAATTCCGAAAGCTTGTGATAGACGGCATACCCGTTGGCGAACGCCCAGCCACCGGCCGCATCCAAAACGTTGGTAAACGCGAAGCCACCCACATATAGGTTCATCGACATCGTCCGAATACGGGGTTTGACGACTCCGTTGACCGTCACACTCGAATGATCGGCCGGACATTTGTAAATGGAAGCCGTTTTGGCGTACTGCCAAAGCGGGCGTTTTACCATGTCCAGCGAGACATCCCAGTTGTAGCGATTGTTGGGATCGAAATCGATGTTCGAGAGAGACCAGGCGTATTGATTGAAGGGATTGCCACTAAGCGTCGGGTGGTTGGCATCGTAGGCAGAGTCGCCGCTGGCATAAACCAGCCAATCGCGACTGTCGTCGGCATACATCCGCCAGGCCAGGCACAACTGTCTGTGATTGTTCATGCACTGCATGCCCTGCCCCTTTTGTTTCGCGCGAGCCAGGACCGGCAGAAGCATGGCGGCCAATATCGCAATAATGGCAATGACCACCAACAATTCAATCAGTGTAAAACCGGCCGCCGCCTCGGCCTGTCCCCCCCATGTCACATTCCGAGCCGGTCGTCTCGTACAATTAATCGCGCACTGTCTCATACAACGACATAACTGCCGCTAAAGGGAACTATCAAGCACATTGTATGCCGCCAGCCGGCTGGTTGCAACTGCCCTGCATTTCTTTTTTTGCTTTTGGCCCTGCCCGGTTCCCCAAGGTAGGGATGGCGCGCTGCGCCGTCCCCGCCGACTGAAAGTCGGCGCTCCAGCAGGCGACAACGCCTGCGCTACTGTCGCGCGGACCGCGCAGCGCAGCGCCTAAGCCCACATTGATCGAGCTAAACACACCTTCCACCAGGTCTCAGGATTCCACATGTTGCGCCGCTGAACGCAGCACGGACGGCGCAGCGCGCCGTCCTCTACCCTAAAGAACCAGCGCGTTACAAAGCGGCCCGGCAATTGCAATTGGAACCGGGTTCGGACTGAGCAATAATGGTTCATGGAAAACCAACCATTAACCGAGCAGGAAAATCAGGCGGTTCTTCGCCTTTGCGTTCTCGCCGCGTTTGCCGATGGTGCCCAGGCAGAAACCGAACGGGCTCAGATCGAACAGATCGTCAAAGGCTTTCCGGGACAGCACCTCGAAGCGGCGACGGCCTATCAGGATGTGCTGAGCGGGAGGATTTCGCTACCCCAAATCGCGGCAGATCTTCAGAACCCTTCCGCCAAAGCGTTGGGCTACGAAATGGCGGTTTGCGTCTGCAATGCCGACGGCGCGGTCGAGCAATCCGAGAAGCAATTTCTCGCGGAGCTACGCCAAGTGCTACAACTCGATCAAAAGCTGGCTGATACTCACCAGCAAGCCGCCGCGGCGCTGGTGACCCAACCCTTGAGCGCACCGCCGCCGGTGATCGATGTCGCGCGGGATTCCGATCTGGATCGCCTTATCCTTAATACGGCCATTCTCAACGGCGCACTCGAGATCATGCCGCATACTCTCGCCACTATGGCCATCGTCCCGGTGCAGATCCGCATGGTATATCAAATCGGCAAACGTTACGGCTACGAGCTCGACCGGGGACACATCAAGGATTTCCTGGCCACCATTGGGGTTGGCTTAACCTCCCAGGTCTTTGAAGGCTTCGCCTCGCGGCTGGTGGGCGGGCTGACGCGCGGCTTAGCCGGCCGGTTGCTGGGGGGACTAGCTGGCCAGGCAGCAGGCTCGGGCATTGCCTTTGCCACGACCTATGCTCTGGGGCAGGTTTCGAAAAAGTATTACGAGTCGGGTCGCACGCTCTCCACCGAGCAGCTCAAGCAAGTGTTCTCGTCCATGCTCCAGGAGGCGCAGTCGCTTCGGGGCCGTTATTCGGGCGACATCGCCCGCAAAGCGCAGCAAGTGAACGTGTCCGAGCTTATGCCCCTGGTGCGGCAGTAATAGCGGTGGCGTGGAGTACGCTTCAGACGGTTCGCGGAGGAAGGTGAGCTGAACGGCGGGGAAAAACCACTGCCAGATATATTCTCGGGCTCGCGTTAGGCGCTGTGATTGCATTTCTGCCGCCCGGAGAATCCGGCTTGCACAGCGATGCCCGAGGAGGCACTTTTTGCCCATGAGACCGACAGAAGTAGAGCCACTGCCAGGCTATCGGATCCGCTTGAAGTATCCGGACGGAGTGGAGGGGGTCATTGATCTTTCGGCCAACGTTGGACACGGGATTTTCGCAGTTCTCGCCGATGAAGCGTTCTTTCGGACGGTGCATATCGGCCAGTATGGTCAAATTGCATGGTCGGAGGACATCGAACTGTGCCCTGACGCGGCTTACGAGGATATCAGTGGCAAACCGGCCGAGGCATCCCATGCCAGAGGTTAGCCGTTTTTACGGGATCATTATCCGTTTCTACTATCGCGACCATCCACCAACGCATTTCCATGCGATCTACGGCGAGTTCGAGGCACAAATCGAAATCGAGAGCGGAGCGATCCACCGGGGGCGGCTTCCCAAGATAGCGTACGATTTAGTGAACACTTAGCGTCTGATTCATTTACAGGAGTTGCGGGAAAACTGGAATCGGGCGCGGCAGCAATTGCCCGTCCTTCCGATTCAGCCGCTGGAGTAGAACAGGGTCCCGCACAATCGCATTTTTTGTGGGCTGGCGACCTTGGGTGGGTACGGGCGGGGGACATGTGGCGCAATAACACGTCCTTTTGCGGTGCATTCGCCCAGTTGAGAGTGGTCCGCTCCACTTGTGAAGCGCTGCCTCCTTTGCGTTCTCTGGCGGCGATACCGATTCCCATGAAAACCAACAACGAGACCGAGCCCACCGCCCCTCGAAACCAAAATCCACGGATTGCTCGCCCCTAACTGCAACCCGCCGTGACCCTCAGCGAAGTTCGATGCGTTTGCCGGTGCGGGCGGAATCGCGGGCGGCATCCAGAATTTCGGTTACCACCATGTTAATCTGGAGCGAGGAAAGGCCGTCGGGCTTGAGCTCGCCGCGAACAACGGCCGCCAGGTATGACAGTGGGTCGGCGTCGGGGCCGGTGAGTGGCGCGGGAGTCACTTCCGTTTCGGCGCTGTTTGGCTTGCGGACGCGCAAGGAATCGGGATGCGGCACCAACACGTATCCGGACGCGCCATAAACCTCCATATCTTTGCGATCGAATGGCCAATTCCACGAAGCCTGGATGATGCCCTGAGCCTTGGGATACGTCACCACAATGGTAGCCTCGTCTTCAACTTTCGGATAAACCTCGGGTTTGATGTGCTGGGTTACGGCAAAAACCGAAGTCGGCCGCTCGCCTCGCATTAACCAGGTTATTAAATCGGCCCCGTAACACCCGAAGTCGGTGAGCGCTCCGCCGCCATTGAGTTTAGGATCGGTCAACCACTGGAGAAAAGCTTCGGAACATCCAATCTCTTTGGGTCCACGATGGCCGTCGTGCACGACGATTTTACGCAAGTCACCGAGAGCTTGTTGCTGGACTAAATCGTAGGCGGCTCGGTTGCCTGGATACCAGGTCGTTTCGTAGTTTACGATCACCTGGATGCCGGCGCGCTTGGCGGCAGTCTCAATCGCGCGTGCGTGCTCCATATTAACGGCGAGCGGTTTCTCCATCATCACGTTAATGCCCTTGGCGGCGCACAACTCGACAACCCGGCGATGCTCGAAGGTGCTGGTGAACGTGGCCACCGCCTGGATGTTCGTCCTGGCGAGCAGTTCTTCCAGGTTGGAAAAGAACAAATTCGTATCGAGCTGATAGCCTTTGGCATAGCGGCTCACCAGGTCCGCGCGCGGCTCAATGATGCCCACCAATTGAATGTCTTTTCTGTCTTTGGCGCGGGGGATAAACCCGGCCGCATGATCGTGTTCCAGGCCAAAGATGGCGAAGTGCACCGGATCCTTGGTTTCCACGGCGGTGCCAATCGAAAGGCTAAGCAACACAACCAAAAGAATTAAATTGCGCATACAGGCGGCGGTGGTACCCGCCTCTTGAGAACGTAGCAAGCACATTCCGAAGCGGCGGGAAATCAGGGCGATCTTCCGCCACCGAGGTAGGGACGTCGCGCTGCGACGTCCGCGCCGCCCTTTAGCGGCGCAACAAATGAAACCATTCTGCATCCGCTCTGGTTCTGTTCCGCCCGCTGTACGGGCGGGGACATCGCAGCGCGATGTCCCTACCAAATGTGGT
>Ga0070741_10010568_pt1 | contig 17368 bp, 13 predicted proteins | sample Coa_R1_4_FD_66440 | JGI IMG/M metagenome (GOLD analysis project Ga0070741, IMG submission 66440) | Surface soil microbial communities from Centralia Pennsylvania, which are recovering from an underground coalmine fire - Coalmine... | ecosystem: Environmental > Terrestrial > Soil > Unclassified ...
GGCGCGGAGCTGGCGGTGAGCATCGCGCTGGCGGGCGCGCTCGCGGCGACGCTCGCGCGGCGGCTCGACGGCGCGCGCTGGGCGCTGCCGATCGTGTCGCTGATCGTGTTCTCGCTCGGGCAGCGGGAGAACTGGCTGTGGGGGTGGCAGATCCAGATCTTCGCCAGCGTGGCGGCGGCGGCGGGCGCGGTGGTGCTGCTCTCGGGCGACTCGCGCGCGGGCGGGCGCGTGGCTCAGGCGTTCGCGCTCGGCGCGGCGTCGAGCTTCTCGTTCGCCAACGGGCTTTTGTGCTGGCCGATCGGGCTGGCGATGCTGCTCGCGCGCCGGCGCTGGCTCGCGGCGCTCGCGTGGTCGATCGGCGCGGCGGCGATCCTGGCGATCTATTTTCACGGCTACGCGACGCCGCCGCACGACGCGATCGCCTCGTCGGCGCGGGCGCGCGCGCTCGACGTCGGCGTCTACGTGCTGGCGTATCTCGGCGCGCCGCTCGCCGGCTTCGGCGTGCGCGCGGCGGCGCTGGCGGGCGCGGGCGGGTTGATCGCGTTCGCATGGCTGGCGGCGCGCGCGGTCCGCGAGCGCGGCATCAAAGGGATCCTGGCCCCGGGCGCGCTTGCGTCCTACGCGGTCGGATCGGCGGTTTTGACCGCTTTTGGACGATCGGGCTTCGGCGCGGGGCAGGCGCTGGCGTCGCGCTACACCACCATCTCGAACCTGTTGTGGCTGGCGATCGTGCTCGCCGCCGCGCCGGCCGCGCGGCGCGTGCGCTCGTGGCCGGCGCTCGCCTGCGCGCTCATCGCCGCGCTGTCGCTGCACGAGAGCGTGCGCGGCGCGATCCTCGGCGCACGCCAGTCGCGCTTTCGCGCGGCGCTGCGCCAGTCGCTCGTCGAGGGACGCGGCGAGCTCGCGCCGTATCTGTACCCGAACGTCGGCTTGTTGAAGGAGCGCGCCGCGTGGCTCGAGGCGCAGCGGCTGTCAGTGTATCGCGACTTGAAGTGATCAGCCGATCGGAACCGGCGCGATGGCGTTGAGATCGAGCCCGCCCGGATACTGATAGCTGGTGTAGAGGCCGTAGCCCATGACCTGGATGCCGACGGGCGCGGTCGACGTGAGCACGTGCGCGCCCTCGCCGCTCTTGGGAATCGGCACGCGCACCACGCCGAAGCCGCTCCCGCCGATCGGTTTCGCCGCGACGGTGACGTTCACGCCGTCGAGCATCAACTCGGTGCCCGACGGCGCCACCACGTCGACGAAGCTGAAGTCGTAGTCGTCGGGCGCGAGGAACACGTACTTCAGGCGGTACTGCTCGACGGCCACCGCCATGCTCTGCGACGGATCGCCCTCCTGCATCTGCTGCGGGGCGTTGGGATCGACCTGCTCGCCGCCGAGCATGAACGAGCCGACGGCGAACGACTGATCGCCCTTGACCTCGAAGTCGGTGGTGAGCACGCCGAGGTCGACGACCTGACCGGCGTTGAGCGTCGCGGGCGCGCCCGCGACCGGCGGATCGTAGGTGAGGTGCGTGCCGTCGAAGTTTCCGTAGAGGCGCACCACGTGGCCGACCGGTTTGCCGCGCGGCCCCGTCGGTACGGTGACGAAGTAGTGCTGGCCGAGCGTCTCGGCGGGGAACACCGACTCCTCCATGTGATCGCACGCCTGCACGCCGGTCGGGTTCTGCGTGCACGGGACGCCGGTGATCACCTGGACCGGGTTGTTGGCCTTGACCAGCGAGCCGGAGAGATCGGTCGCGTCGTCGCCCTGGCCGACCACCTCGACGACATCGCCGGCGCCGACGGTGAACGTGAAGGTGCCGCCGGGGCCGGTGGCGGGAACGCCGCCGCCCGCGAGCACGGTCGCCGTCGACGAGAGCTTGACCGTGACCTGCGTGCCGGCGACGGTGCCGGTGACCGCGAAGTACGTGGTCATGCCGCCCAGGCCGGGGACGCCCGAGCCGTGAAAGCCGGTGACGCGGTAGTTGCCGGTCATCGCCGTCGACGGCAGGAGCAGCGACGCGTCGTTGGTGAACGAGAAGCAGCCGACCGGCATGTTGTTGTTGAGCGCGCAGGGCTGGTTGCCGGGGCACGACGACCAATCCTTGAATTCGGCGCCGCCCGCGCCTTTGTACTCGAGCGCGTTGAACTGGTAGACGGTGACCGGGATGGAGCTGGTGAGGTGGTACGCGCCGCCCGGGTGCGAGATGGTGCCGTCGAGCGGCACCGACGAGCCGCAGCTGTCGGCCTCGACGCCTTTCAGATCGCTCACCCACGGCAGGTAGATCTTCACCAGCGTGTTGGGCGGCACCATCTGCGTCTGGTGCACGTTGTTCGGGCCGTCGACGGTGATGTTGGCGGTGTCGACGCCCGCGTTGGCGACCACGACGGCGTAGTCGAAGATGTTCCAGACGTTGTTGCCAACGACGGTCGGCCAGTAGTCGCAGCCGACGTACGACTTGGCGGCGGCCGCGGCGTTGCAGTCGGTGGGATCTTCGCCGGGCGGCACGCCGCCGTCGCCGTTTCCGCCGGGGCCGCCGCCGTCGTTGCGGTGACCGCGAGTGTCGGAGCTGCACGCGCCGAAGAGGAGCGCGGCGCAAACGAGGAGACGCGAGCGCATGGGTGGCCTCCCTAAGCTACGAGGCCACGGTCGCGCGATCCGCGCGCGCTGTCAATTGACTTAGTTGACGACGCGCTTGAGCGACGAGATGGTGCCGGGCTTGAACTCGATCGGGTAGTGGCCGCTGAAGCAGGCGTCGCAGTAGTTGGCGCCGGGCAGCGCCTTGCCGGTCGGCGGCGGGCCGGCGGCGGTGACCGCGGCCATCATGCCGTCGCGCGACAGGTAGCCGAGCGAGTCGCACGTGATGTAGCGCGCGATCTCCTCGGGCGTGTGCGACGACGCGATCAGCTCCGAGCGCGTCGGCGTGTCGATGCCGTAGAAGCACGGGTGCGTGGTCGGCGGCGACGAGATGCGCACGTGGACCTCGCGCGCGCCGGCGTTGCGGATCATCTTCACGATCTTGCGCGACGTCGTGCCGCGGACGATCGAGTCGTCGACGATCACCACGCGCTTGCCGTGGATGACCTCTTTAACCGCGTTGAGCTTGAGCTTGACGCCGAAGTGGCGGATCGACTGCTGCGGCTCGATGAAGGTGCGCCCGACGTAGTGCGAGCGGATCAACCCCTGATCGTACGGAATGCCGCTCTCGCGCGCGAAGCCGATCGCCGCCGCGGTCCCCGAATCGGGAACCGGGATCACCACGTCGGCCTCGACGGGGTGCTCCTTGGCGAGCGCGCGCCCGAGCATGTCGCGCACGCGGTACACCGAGCGCCCGTCGATGATCGAGTCGGGCCGCGCGAAGTAGACGTGCTCGAACACGCAGAAGCGCTTCGACTCCTCGGTCCACGGCTTGACCGAGCGCAAGCCCTTGGCGTCGACGATCACCATCTCGCCCGGCTCGACCTCGCGAATGAACTCGGCCTCGAGCAGATCGAACGCGCACGACTCGGAGGCGAACACGAACGCGTCCTTCAACCGTCCGAGGAGCAGCGGGCGGAAGCCGCGCGGATCGCGCGCCGCGATCAACTTCGACTCGGCGAGGAACACCAGCGAGTAGGCGCCCTCGACGTTGCGCAGGGCGTTGACGATCCGCGTCTCGATGTCCGGCTCGCGCCCGCGCGCCAGCAGGTGGATGATGACCTCGGAGTCGGTGGTCGACTGGAAGATCGACCCGTCCATCTCCAGCTTGCGGCGCAGATCGGCCGCATTCACCAGGTTGCCGTTGTGCGCCACCGCGATCGAGCCGTGCGCGTACTCGACGGCGAACGGCTGGGCGTTGCGCAGCGACGAGTCGCCTTGCGTCGAGTAGCGCACGTGGCCGATCGCCAGGTGCCCCGGCAGCCCGTCGAGCTCGCCGCGCGAGAACGCCTCGCCCACCAGTCCCATGCGCTTGGACTGGTGGAACTTGTCGCCGTCCGAGGTGACGATCCCCGCCGCCTCCTGCCCGCGATGTTGCAGCGCGTGCAGCCCGAGGTACGTGATGTTGGCCGCCTCGGGGTGGCCGTAGACCCCGACGATCCCGCACATGGTGTTGGTTTGCCTCGTCCGTCGGAAGAGGCGTTTTTTACCATACGCACGCGGCGATCGCCACGGCTAATCACGCATTCGCGCGCTCATTCGCGCTCATTAATGAGGCGGCGGCGGCTCGGGCAGACGCTGGCGCAAAAGACCGACCTTGTTCGACGCCGCCTGCATCTGCTGGCGCAGCGAGTTGGCCTGGCCGCCGAGATCGGTCATGCGCGCGGCGTTGGCGTCACGCGACAGCTCGGCCGCCGCCTCGGCGATACGCCCGAGCTCCGCCTCGATGGCGCCGAGCTGCGCGATGGCGCTCGGCCCCGCCTGCTTGGCGGTCGCCTGCACCAGCGCCGAGACCTCGCGCGCCTCGCCGCCGAGCGCCGCGAACCGCTTGAGCAGCTCGCCCGCCTCGTCGGTGCGCCGCTGCACCGTCTCGCCGCGCGCGCGCAGCCGATCGGCCGACGCCTGGTTGCGGTCGCGCGCGGCGTTGAGCGCCTCCATCAGCGCGCCGATGTCGCGCGCCACGCGGTCCTGGCACTCCGCCGCGTCGTTGACCGCGCGCGCCGCGCGCTCGATGTTGCGCTGCGAGTCGAGGTCGATCCGCTCCGCCGCCGCCGCGAGCTGTTCGAATTGCTGCAGCTGCTCGTCGAGCGCGAGCGCCGCCTGCGCGAGCGGGGAAAGATTTTTACCGGGTGGTTTGGTCAATAGCGGCGTTTTATGCACACGCGCGCAAGACGCAAGTCGGCGGCCGAAGTGAACCGCCAGGCGAGCGTGCTCCCCTTCGAAGGTTCAAGGCTCGAGCGGGTTCCCAACCGATGTCGCCACCGGCCAGGCTGCCTCTCATGAGGTTCGCCGCTTTTCAGAGTGTTGTAAGCAACCGGCTCGTGGGGTCACTGGTTCCCCACTCCCGCCTCGCGCCTCGCCGTTTCCGACGGGCACCAATGCGGTTTCTACCGGCTGCCGTCCCCCGCTTGCTTGCGCAAACGGGTTCATCCTCTCGTAAGCTTCACGCCCCTACAGAGTTCTCCCATCTCGTGCCTGCCCTGCGCCTCCCGGCGTAGAGCGCCTTCCAGGGGGTTCACTTTCCCTCTTCGCGACCTCAGCCAGCGGCATCGTTACGGCGCGATCCCACTCGCACCGCCTTCCGTCCTCGGCGTTTCTCACGCCCCCGACGGTTTGCTCCGCCTCTGGCCTTGCAGGTTTATTTCACCCTGCAGCCACGTCCAGGGTTCGCCCGCGAGAAGATCCAACTCGCACAGCCGAGCCGACTCGTCGTCGTCTCGTGCCCTCTCGTCGTTGGCGAAGGTTCGCTGCACCGGTTGCCCGATGCTCCACGTTCCTCCGCCCCGCCCTCAGGGCTTTCATCCGTGCGAGAGTTCCGGTGTCCTGGCTACGGTGTTTAGCCGCCGCCTGGATCCTCCCCCTCGTGGGTCTCTCCTCCTCCAGGTTTTCCCTCCCGCCGTCGTCAGGGCGCCTTCACGCCCCTTCCGCTCGTGGCCTTCGTCCCGGGTCCGTCGCAGTCGTCCCCGTTACTGACCTACAGCGTCTTCTCGACGTCGGGCTCGGCTTTCCTCTCCCGAGGTTGCCTACCTGCCCGAGGTTTCCGGCCTGCCGCTTCCACCGCCTTTCGGCGCCTTCCGCTGCGAGGCCCGCTCTCTCCTGGCGGTCCACTTCGACCGCCGACCGACTTCGGATTCAATCAGTTTGCAGCGTCCGTACCAAACGTTTGCGATTTCGTTTTTAATTCGTTTTAGCTGATTTCAATATATTAACCCTGTGCAAAACCCTGTGCGTTCGGCTGTGATTTGCTGTGGGTTAGGACAGCGCTGTGAATAACTCCTGGATAAGTTGTTGAGTGAAAGTTCTGCTCTACAACAAATCACGTAGTTGATCGAAAGCTGTCGTTCTCGACGACAGTTCACCCCCCTGTTCCGCCACGCGACAATCACGAGAACAGCGCGAGCGCGTTCGCGCCGAGAATCCGCGCGCGCGCCTCGTCCGATATCGGTTGCGCGCGCAACCAGTCGAGCTCGCGATCCCACGCGTAGGGGATATTGGGGAAATCGGTGCCGTAAAGAATGCGATTCGAATGTTTTTCCAGCGCGGCGGCGTCAATCGCCGGCGGGCCGAGATACCCCGCCACCACCATCGTAGTATCGAGGTACAGGTGCTCGAGCTCGCCGAGCATCGCGAGGTACTCGCCGTCCTCGTCGATGCCGAGGTGCGGGACGATGACCGTGAGCGTGGGATGGCGCTCGAGCACGCGGCGCACCGCGCCGGCCGAGCACAGCGCGTGGATGTCGACGCCGTACGCCGCGAGGCACGGCTGACGGCCGGCGTGGATGACGATCGGGCGGCCGGCATCCGCCGCGCGCGCATAGATCGGATCCATGCGCGGATCGTCGGGCGCGAACTTCTGCACGTGACAGTGGAGCTTGAGCCCGCGCAGCCCGAGCCGAAACGCCTCGTCGACGATCGCCGCCGCGTCCGGCTCGCCCGGCAACACGGTGCCGAGCGCGATCAACTGCGGGTGCGCGCCCGCCAGCTCCGCCATGAAGCGGTTGAGCGCGCGCGCCATATCGGGCGCGTGGCTGTAGCAGAGCCCGACCAGCCGATCGATCCCGCGCGACGACAGGAACTCGATCACTTCTTCCGCGCGCAAACGGTATTCGATCTTCCATGCGTGCTTGTCGAACCAGCGCCAGATGGCGTCGAACACGCGCGGCGGAAAAAGATGGACGTGCGCGTCGACGATCACGAGCGATAGAGCTCCACGAGCATTACCTGGCAGCCGTCGGGGCCGTCGAGCGCGCGGCGGCGCGAGGTCGCGCCGGCCAACGCGAATTTCAGCGCGAAAGTTTCGGTGACGCCGGCGGCGATCTGATCGGCGACCTCTTCGGTCTTGTACCAGGACGGCTGCGACAGCCCGACGCGCGGCACCGACTCGTCGAGCCCGCCGGGAAACGCCGCCGCGATCACGCGCGCGAGGTAGTCGGGCTTGGGCACGCTCATCCCGCGCCGCAAGACCACCACCGCGTCCGGCTGCGGATCATTTTGCGGCTCGGGCTCCGGCTCGCGCGCGGCGTCGGTCGCGGCGCCTTCGGCCGACTTGCCGCCGAACAACTTCGAAAAGAATCCCACGCGCGTCTTATATAATGATGCGACCGGGATGTACCACTTCAGCTTCCTCGACGGCGCGCTCGGCTACGACTGCGTTCGCTGCGGCAGCCGCTGCTGCAAGGGGCTCGGCTTCGGCCTGACCGCGCGCGAGCTGGTCCCGCTCCTCGGCCGCGCGCCGCAGCTCGCGCCGTTTCTGCAGCTCCAGTCGCGCGGCGTGTCGGCGTTCGATCTGGCCGACGGCTGCTGGCTGCTCGAGACCGACGGGCGCTGCTCGCTCGAGGTGGCGCACGGCCGCGCGTCGAAGCCGGCGGTGTGCCGCGTGTTCCCGCTCAAGGTGGTGCGGCTCGGCGCGCGCCGCGTGGTCGACGTGCAGCTCACCGCGTGTCCCGTCGAGCCGGCGGGCGAGATCGCCGCGGGCGCGGGCCGCGCGGTGATTCGCCACGACGAGGCGGCGCGCGAGCTCGAGGCGCTCGACGCCGACGCGCTCTACGGCGAGGCCGAGCTGGCGCCGGGCGCGCCCGACGACGCGCTCGACCGCGAGGCGCGCGTGCGCGAGGCGGCGCGCGCGCATCTCGACGATCCCGATCCGCTCGGCGCGATCGCCGCGGATCAGCCGATCGCGACGCTCGATCGGCTGCGCCGCGGATGGCGCGCGTACTTCGGCCTCGACGACGCCGAGGCCGAGGCGCTGGATCGCGCGGTGGCGCCGCGCTTCACGTTGGCGCTCGGGCCGCTGCGCTTCGCCGCGCTCACCGCGCCGGGCGTGCCGCCGTGGCCGCGCGCGCTGCGGGCGCTGCCGGCGCGGCTGCTGGCGGGCGCGTTCCTCGCGGCGCTGTCGGCGCGCGCCGGCCGCCCGCCGTCGCTGCGCGCGATCGCCGAGGTCTGGCGCTCGACGCCGCTGGTGCGCGCCGCGCTCGCCGGCTGGGACTCGCCGCTCACGCTCTCGGACGCCGCGCCGCCCGAGTCCACGCCGCCCGAGGTCGCCGCCGCCTTCACCGCCGTCCGCGCCGCCGCCCCCACCTCCACGCTCGGCGAATCGCTCGCCCGCACCACGCTCCCCCCCGCGCTCCGCCCGCTCCTCTTGCGCCTGGTCTCCGACCGCCTCTAGAGAGAAGAGATTGAACCGCCATGCCGCCGCAGACGCCAAAAATCCAAATATTTGAATATCTGAATATAGAAATTCTCTTATCTTTTTGGCGTCTGCGGCGGCATGGCGGTTCAATCCTCTGTGTCTAGAGGAACTCGATTTTTTGGGCGGCGGATTCGCGGGCGGCGGCGAGGCCGCTGACGTATTCGAGCACCTGCGGATACGTCAGCATGATCTCCTGGAAGTCGGCGCGCTCCAGTTCGAGCGCCCAGCACTTGCTCGCGGTGCGGATGCTGGCGACCGCCGGGCCGCGCGTGAGCAGCGACATCTCGCCGAACAGCTCGCCCGGCTGCAGCCGCGCGATGGTCCGCCCCGCGCGCGCCACCTCCGCCTCGCCGCACAGGAGCAAGAACATCCCGGGCGCGCGCTGCCCCTCGTCGACCACGCGCATGCCCGCCTCCAGCTCGAGAAACTTGAAGCGCGCCACCAGCGCCCGCGCGTCGTCCGGCGACAGCGACGAGAACAGCGGCGAGGTGCCGATCAGCCGATCGAGCATGCGATCGCGGAAGAAGCGCAGGAGCGTCTTCAGCACCTCGGGCGAATCGGCGACGATCTCGGAGATCACCTCGCGCGAAATTTCGAGCAGCTCGGTCGGCTCCTCGGCGGTGACGGTGGCCGAGCGCGGGAAGTCGGTGATCAGCGCCAGTTCGCCGAAGAACGCCCCGTCGGTGAGATGGGCCAGCGCGCGCGCGGGCGGACCTTCGAGCGTCACCTCGACGCGGCCGCGCACGATCACGAACAGCGAGCCGCCGCGATCGCCCTGGCGCACGATCGCCTCGCCGGCGGGCGCCTCGCGCAGGGCGACGCGCTCGATCAGGCGCACCAGGCGATCCGGCGCCAGCGACGAGAACAGCGGGATGCGCGGCGGCGGTTTGCGCGGCGCGGGCGGCGGCGCGGCGGGCTTGGGCGGCGCGTCGTCGAGCAGCCCGGAGAAATCGAGATCGTCGTTCGCCGCGGCGGGCGCGGGCGGCGCAGCGACGGGGATCGCGCGCTCGGCGACGTGCGCGGCCGCCTCGGCGGCGACCGACTCGAGCGACAAATCCTCTTCGCCCAGCTCGATCTCGTAGGCGCCCGCTTCCGGCGCGGCGTCGGGCTCGGGCTCGACGGCGGGAAACTGCGACGAGCGGCGGCCGCCCAGCACCTCGTGCAGCGGCAGCACGTCCATCGGCGCGCCCGGCGGCAGCGTGCGCGCCGCCGGCCGCTCGTCGAGCGCCATGGTGTCGAGCGAGATCAGGTCGTCGAGCCGCGCGACCGGCGCGCGCGGCGGCGCCGACGGTGGCGGCGGTGGAGGCGCAGCGCGCGGGGGCGACGATCGCGGCAGCGCGGCGCGCGCGGGCGACTCCTCGTCGAGCGCGAGCTCGATCACCGGCGGCGGCGCGCTCGCCGGCGGCCGCGCGGGCGTCTTCTCCGCCACCATCTCGAACTGCCCCGACTGCGTGCGCCCGAGCCCGACCGGCGCCACCACCGGCATGCTCCCCGACGGCGTCGGCTGCGGCGCGCGCCCGCCGCCGTCGCGCTGCGAGTACAGCTCGGCCAGCATCGCCTGCGTCGAGGTGTGCTTGGGATCGATCTGCAGCACCACCTTGCACACCGCGATCGCCTTGAGCAGGAACCCGCCCTTGGCGTACCCCTCGGCCGCCAGCATGAACTGCTCGACCGCCGCCGCCGTGTCGCCCGCCTTGCGCAACGTCTCGCCCGCGCGCTGCCGCCAATCGGCCTCGGGCTCGCGCTTCGCGATCTCCAGATACAGCTCGGCCGCCTTGCCCCACGCGCTCTTCTCGACCGCCTTGAGCGCCTGCTCCTTGAGCTTGCTCAGCTCGACCTTGGCCATGATCAGAAGAGGCACTCGGTCGACACGAAGTGGCCCACCGACGGGAAATAGTAGGCCCAGATGAAACACATCTCGTTCGAGAACGCCGACTCGCCGAAGCAGGTGTTGCCGGTCGGCGGCGGCGTCGCGTCGGCCGAGTCGTAGCTGCACTGCCAGCGGAAGCCCTCGTTGTTGCCGAACTGCACCAGGTGCGCGTCGTCGTAGACGGCGAGCGGCGGATTGTCCCAGCTCTTGTTCTCGTAGAGCACCGTGCCGGGATCCGCCGACGACGTGGAGCGCGAGATCACCACGTCCGAGCCGAGCCGGTGCTCGTGCGACGTGAAGCCGAAGAACTTGAGCTGCGTCAGGTCGACCGATCCGGAGCCGGTGTAGATGCCCGGCTTGAGCGTGTAGTTCTGCACGCCCGGCGGCACGCACTCGTGCGCGAGCTGCCCGATCGATCCGCAGAACATGATGTCGGCGGCGAGGTACGAGCGGTCGCGCTTGCCGGGCGTGAGCGTGACCGTGCCCATGCCGGTGCGCTGCGACGTCGAGGCGTTGATGTAGTGCGCCTCGAGCTTGAGCATGGTGCCGGCGGGGAATTGGTAGGCGACGCCCGACGGCAGCGTGAGCGTGGTCTCGAGCTTCTCGGCGATGAACAGCGGCACGTCGCCGGAGGAGAAGATGCCTTCGAACGGCGAGCAGTCGAACGGCGCCGTCGACGGGACGGTGGCGTTGGTCTTGTAGAGGATCAGGTGGTGGCTGCCGAGCGCCAGCGACGCGTCGATCTGGATGGCGTCGAGCTCGTCGGTGTTGCCGAGCGGCATCACCAGGCAGCGGGTGAACTCCTGGCCGGGCGCGAGATCGAACGGGCCGATCGAGAGCGTCGAGGCCTGGCCGCCGACCTGGTTCGGAGGTGGACCGTCGCCGCCGCCGTCGCCGGGCGCGAGGCCCGAGCCGCTACAGCCGGCCGCGAGCAGCGCGAGAGCGGAGATCGCGCGAATCATCGCAGCCACGTTACCAGCTTCGCGCGCGGGACGAAAGCTAAAGTAATACTTTAACTACGCCCGCCGTCGCCCGGGCCCATCGTCGCCAGCGTCGAGCGCGCGAACACCGCGCCGTGGATCGCCAGCGCCACGCCCGCGGCCAGGCCGACCCAGTGCAGCCAGAAGTGCTCGGGCGTGAAGCTGCGGTTCACCACGAAGCACGCCACCAGGATCGCCGCCCACGCCACGAAGTGCAGCGTCAACCAGCGACGGTGAAAGTCGCGTTTCTCGAACGCGCGCGACGGGCCGATGCGTCCCACGCGCGAAACCTACGGCGGCGGCGGCGCGCGCGCAAGTGCTATGCTCTCGCGCATGCCTTCGCCCGAGCGGCCGCCGCCGTACGCCACCGACGAGCGCGCGCTCGCGCGCGACACCGACGTCGAGGTGTTCACCGCCGGCGGGCCGGGCGGGCAGCACCGCAACAAGACGCAGAACGCGGTGCGCCTGCACCATCGGCCGAGCGGGCAGATCATCACCGCCACCGAGCGGCGCAGCCTCGAGGCCAACCGGCGCGCCGCGTTCGAGCGGCTGGTCGAGCGGCTCGCGCGCCTCAACTTCGTGCCGCGCAAGCGCAAGGCCACGCGGCCGTCGCTCGGCGCCAAGCAGCGCCGCCTCGACGAGAAGAGCCGCGACTCGCGCATCAAGTCCGCGCGCCGCCGCCCGTTCGACGATTAGCGGCGGCGCTGGCAGAGGCGTTGCAGCCTTCTTGCGGCGCCATGCGAATCGCGGCGCGAAGGAATTCCTTTTCGTTCGTGGGAGCAATCGCGTTCCTCGTCGCGGGCGCGGGCGGGGCGCGGGGCGCGGGGCTGGACGTGAGCGTGGTGTCGCCGCTCGAGCACGTGTTTCCCGACGGCGCGCCGCCGGGCGAGCCGGGCGCGCGCGTCGAGGCGGCGCGCGGCGAGTGGGAGCCGTTTCAGATCGTGGTGCGCGCGCCGGCGGGCGAGGCGCTGGCGAACGTGCGCGCGCTGGCGGCGCCGCTCGACGGGCCGGAGCGCGCGAGCGTGGCCGCGCCGCGGCTGTACCGCGTCGAGTACCTGCCGGTGCGCACGCCGTCGTCGATCGAAGGCCACGCCGGCCGCTGGCCCGACGCGCTGGTCCCCGACGTGGACGCGTACGCGGGCGAAAAGCGGCGCGCGTTTCCCTTCGACGTGCCGGCGGGCGAGACGCGCGCGATCTGGGTCGAGCTGTTCGTGCCGCCGGGAACGCCGCCGGGCGTCTATCGCGGCGCGGTCACCGTCGCGGCCGATCGCGGCGAGGCGCGCGTTCCCGTCGAGCTGACGGTGCACGGCTTCACGCTGCCGGCGACGTCGTCGCTGCCGGTGACGTTCGGGTTCGCGTCGAACGCGCTGCCGCGCGCGCACGGGCCGCTCGACGACGCGCAGCTGGCCGCGCTCGCCCGCCGCTACGCGCTCGCGGCGCTGCGCCACCGCGTGAGCCTGCACGGCGGCACCATGGAGCCGCCGCCCTGGACCATCGCCGCCGACGGCCGCGTCACCATCGACTTCCGCGCCTACGACGCCGAGGTCGGCCCGTTCCTCGACGGCACCGCCGATCGCGGCGGCCCCTCGGACGGCGCGCGCTGGACCGCGATCGACCTGCGCGTCCCCGAGCGCCTCGACGGCGCCGCGCGCGATCGCTACGTCGCGCAGATGATCGCGCACCTGCGCGCGCGCGGCTGGCTCGACCGCGCGTTCGACTACACCTTCGACGAGCCCAACGACGCCGCGTTCGCCAAGGTGCGCGCGCGCGCCGAGCGGCTGCATCGCGCGGCGCCCGAGATCCCGCGCCTGGTCACCCACGAGCGCGCCGCCGGCCTCGACGGCGCCGTCGAGATCTGGTGCCCGCTCGTCAACCGCGTCGACGACAAGCCGGACAACCCGCCGCCTCCGCCGCGCGCCGACTACGGGCGCCTGTGGTGGTACCAGTCGTGTATGAGCCACGGCTGCGACATCGTCGGCGGCGACTACTTCACCGGCTGGCCGTCGCTGGCGGTGGATGCGCCGCCGATCGCGCACCGCATCTTCGAGTGGCTGACGTTCCGCTACCGCGTCGGCGGCGAGCTCTACTACAACACCGTCGAGGCCTACGCGGCCGGGCGCGATCCGTGGCGCGACCAGCTCCTGCACGGCGGCAACGGCGACGGAACGCTGTTCTACCCCGGTTTACCCGAGCGGATCGGCGGCCGCACGCCAATCCCCGTCGAGAGCATCCGCCTCAAGCTGATCCGCGAGGGCCTCGAGGACTACGAGTACCTGCGCCTGTACGCCGCGCGCGCCGGCGCCGCGCAGGCCGAAGCACTCGCCGCCTCGATCGCGCCGCGCACCTTCCGCTGGCAGCACGACCCGCGGCGCCTCTTCGCTGCCCGACACGAGATCGCCACCGTCCTCGACGGCGACGCCCACGCGCGTGAGCGGCCGGTGCGGCTGCCGTGGCGGGTCGCCCCAACGGCGCGGCGGTGCGCCCCGGGGGCCGAGGCTCCGAACGGCTGCGGAAAATTGTGAGCAATTCATAAATTTCCAGACCGCGAGCGCGCTTACTGCGGGGGCGCGCGGCCACACCCCGACTGGCGCAGCGGCTGCTATTGCACCCGTCGCGTGAAAAACTCGGAGGCCAGAATGAAGTCGTTCGCCGGGTCGTTCGGGGCGCTCCTCGTCGCCGCCAGCTTGGGCTGCCAACAGCCGGTCCAGCCGTTCGCCGGCGATCTCGTGCTGCCGGCGTCGAACGACGGCATCGGCGAGCGCCAGGCGGCCGTCACCTCCGGCGACGGGCCCAACGGGGCGCACATCATCTTCCTCAACTTCGACGGCGCGACCGTCAAGCCGCCGTCGAGCTTCCGCGACAACTCGGCGCTCAACGAGTCGCAGATCGCCAACGGCACGTCGACCATCCCGGCGTTCGACGCGTCGCCGTACGCGCCGGCGTTCACCAAGGCCACCGCGCAGCAGGCGATCGCCAACTACTTCACGCAATTCTACGCGCCGTTCAACGTCCAGGTGGTCACCACCCGCCCGGCGAGCGGCCGCTACACGATGTGTATCGTCGGCGGCGATCCGTCGATGCTCGGCATCGGCCAGGGCGCGGCCGGCATCGCGCCGCTCGACTGCGGCAACCAGAACGAGCCCGACGTCTGCTACGCGTTCTCGTCGGTGCTCGACCCGCAGTCGACCGGCTCGTCCACCGAGTCGCTCAAGGCGATCGCGGTGACGTGCGCGCAGGAGACCGCGCACACCTTCGGGCTCGGCCACACCACCAACCAGAACGACATCATGTATCCGCAGCTGACGTTCAGCGCCAACGGCTTCGCCAAGGGACCGCAGACGCTTCAGAACGACGGCTCGGGGCAGTGCTCGAACGGCTCGTCGACGCAGGACTCGTACAACATGCTGCTGGGCGTGATCGGCCCGTCGTCGGGGATGCCGATGACCGGCCCGGTGCCGACGGTGGCGTTCGTGACGCCGACCGACGGCTCGACGGTGCCGCTCCAGTTCGACATCGTCGTCGCCGCGTCGGAGTCGGGCGGTACCATCGCGCACGTCGACCTCGACGCGCAGGGCCAGTCGCTCGGCTCGCTCACCGCGCCGCCGTACAAGAAGACCGTCACCGCGCCGCAAGACGGCCAGTACTCGCTCACCGCCACCGCCTACGACTCGAACGGCAACTTCCAGTCGGCGACGGTGACCTTCAACGCGATGGCCGGCGCGCCGCCGCAGATGACCGGCTGCCAGACCAAGGCCGACTGCAACACCGGCCTCGACTGCGTCTCAGGCCAGTGCGTGATGCCGCAGCCGATGGGCTCGATGTGCTCGGACGCGAACCCGTGCCCGACCGGCCAGGTGTGCGGCACCGACGGCACGTGCAAGACCGATCCGAACATGCCCGCGCCCGGCGCCGTCGGCGCTACCTGCACCGACAACAGCCAGTGCACGAGCGGCCTGTGCGCGCAGATCGCCAGCAAGCAGTTCTGCACGCAGCAGTGCGATCCCAACAACGCGACGAGCTGCCCGGCCAACATGAAGTGCGTCGCCGACTCGGGCGGCAACTACTGCGAGCCGAAGGGCAACACCGACACCGGCCGCGGCGGCGGAGGCTGCAGCGCGACGCCGGGCCGCGCGGATGGATTTGGCGGTATGCTGGCCGCCCTGTGCCTGCTCGCGCTCTACGCCTTCCGCCGCCGATTCGCCCGCAGCTAAAGCAAAGGTCAGTTGAACTGACCTTCGCTTTAGCAGATCCCACGGGGCGTGCCGCCCCGCCCCATGAGCACAGCTCATGGGGTCCCCACCCCTGCTGCGGCGCGACTCCGCGCCGGGCGGCCCGTGGCCGCCTATCAGCGTACGCGAGCCGGGCTCTAGCGCTCGCCGCGCTCGCCGCTGCGTGCTCGCCGGCGGTGCGGCCCAACGCGTCCATCGACGGGCGGCTGCGCTTCGTCGCCTCGCAGGCGACGCAGGCGAGCTGGTCGTTCCGCGTCGACGATCACGCGCGCGGCGGCGAGCTGCTGGTCGACGGGCGGCCGCGCGACACCGGCTGCGATCGCGCCGGCCGCGAGATCCGCTGCGAGCTGCGCGGGCTGTTTCCCGGCGGCCACGTGGTCGAGCTGCGGCTGCCGGGCGCGCTCCTGCGCCGCACGGTGCTGATCGGCAAGCCGTGGCCGCAGCGCCCGCTGCTCGTGCGCGCGTCGGGGCCGGAGGAGGCGGCGCAGGCGGTGGACGCGGGCGCCGACGGCGTGGTGCTCGACGCGCGCGCGGCCGCGTCGCCGGCCGATCTCTCCGATCTCGTCGACGTGGTGCACGCGCACTCGGCGCGCGCGGTGGTGGCGGGCGATCCGCGCGCCATCGAGACCGCCGGCGCCGACGCGCTGCTCGACGATCCGGTGCCCGGCGAATTGCGCGCGCGGTTTCCCGAGGCGCGCACCATCACGCTCGACGGCGCGGCGTCGCAGGCGCTGGGCGAGCGCGCGCTCGACAAGCTGCTGGCGGCGAACGGCTCGGTGGAAACGCACGGGATCGCCGATTCGGCGCTGGCGCTCGCCGCCCCGCGCGGCGCGATCGTCGACCGCGCGGCCTTCCCGCTGCTCACCGCGCGCAAGCACCACGCGGCGCTGCGCACCGGCGCGGCGCGCGCCTTCACCGTCGAGCCCGACCACCTCGGCCTCGAGCTCGCCGCCGGCCGCGACCGCGTGCTGGTCCTGATCAACGCCTCCGCCGCTCCGTGGACGTTTCGCCCGCCCGCCCTCGCCGCCGCCACGACGCTCCTCGGCGCCCCGCTCACCGCCGGCGAAATCACCGTCGCCGCCCACGACGTCACGCTGCTCGCCGGCGCGCCCGCTCCCGACAACACCCGCTACTGAGGCGTCATGCACGATCGACCGCTGCACTCCGCTACGCTCCGGTAAACCGTCCCGGATTGGCGATTTGACCAGTTTTACGAGCCTTGCGCGGAGCGGAGTGTAGCGCGTGGGGTGCGGCAAAATGCCGCCGCGCGCAGTTCCGCAGGGAGGTCCGCCGACCGAGGACTGTTTGAGCACGGCGGCATTTTGCCGCACCCCACGCGCGAAACGCAGCGCGCACGTCCAAGCACGACAAACCTATCGCGACAACGCAATGCCCCAGTTGAAGTGAATTCGTCCGGGGAAGTGCGAGTACCACGGGCTGGTCTTCCAGCGCTCCTCGGCGAGTGATTGCGAGAGCGGGTAGGCGTATTCGAATGACAGCGGACCGACCGGCGTCACGATGCGCAACAGCGAGACGCCGATCGAGTGCTTGATGTCGCTCCAGCCGACGAGGTTGAGCGCGTCGACGATCGCGCCGGCGTCGTAGAAGATCGCGCCCATCCACGGAAACTGCAGCCCGAAAAAACTCTTCGCGATGGGAAACTGGATCTCCACCGTCGAGAGCATGCGGATGTTGCCGCCCTGCGGGATGACGCGGAACCCCTGCGCGCCGCTGATCGGCGCCACCTGCGCGCGGATGATCTCGGACTTGAGCGTATCGGTGTCGTAGCCGCGCGTGGTGGTGTCGCCGCCGGCGAAGAAGCGCTCGACAAGCGGCAGCGCCGACTCGCCGATCGGGATGCCTTCGTCGTAGCGCAGGTTGCCCATGAGCGTGAAGCCGGTGCCGCGCAGCTTGAACGGCAAAAGGCCGAGCACCTGCCCCGAGAACAAGAGGAACTGGTGATCGCCGCCGAGGT